>Ga0207874_1002316_pt1 | contig 18335 bp, 13 predicted proteins | sample HigsolmetaAR201D_FD_184833 | JGI IMG/M metagenome (GOLD analysis project Ga0207874, IMG submission 184833) | Ionic liquid and high solid enriched microbial communities from the Joint BioEnergy Institute, USA - AR20-1-D (SPAdes) (version 2) ...
CGGCAGCCGCTCTTCGTTCGATGAATCCCCGCGGCTAGTAGACCAGACGCAGACCGAGCTGTATGCTGCGCGGCGAACGGGCAGCGCTGACGACCCCAAAGTTCTGAGCGCCGAGAACACGGCCCGGAATCAGGAAGTTGGGGTGATTCGGCAGATTGAGAAATTCGGCGCGGAATTGAATGCGCCGGTCTTCGCCGGGCAGCCGGAAATCGCGAAGCAGGGAAAGGTCGAGATTGACGATTCCATCGGCCCTCAGCAAATTTACTCCCTGATTGCCGAACTGAGCGGGCGCGGGCTGCCGGAAGGCGTCCGTATCAAACCACCGCGAGAGCGTGCGTTCTGAATTCGGAAGATTCGGGTTGCGCAGGACGTCGGCACGAAGTGCTCCGGCCGCTGAGAACACGGTGTTGGCCTGAGTGGTGACGGTGAACGGCGCTCCCGATTGTAGGGTCAGGATCGATCCGACGCTCCAGTTGCCCGCAATGTGCCTCACCCACGAATCGGAGAGGAACTTCTTCCCGTTTCCGAACGGCAGTTCATAGACGGAGCTCAGCGTCAGCCGGTGCCGTATGTCGTTCTCGCTGGGACCGTAGTCGGCCCTGCGATTGTAGTAGTTCGAGTAAGTGCCTCCTTCGGCTCCGATCACAGTGCCGCCTTCATTCGTATTGTTCAGGAACTTGGACCACGTGTACGTAGTCAGGAAATTGAAGCCGGAGGAAAACCGCTTTTCCGCCTTCAGCGCCATGGCGTGGTAATTCGATACGCCAAGCGTCGGAAAGATGAGCGATACGTTGCTGAACTGCGGGAATGGACGGTCCTTCTGTGTCGAAGTTGGCGAGAGGATCTCCGGCCGTACCTGGTTGATGGACAGGCTGGAGCTGGAGAGCTTGCGCGAGAGGTTTGCCAGATAGGCTGCCTCAACCAGTATGTTGCCCGGCAGTTCGCGTTGAATCGTAAAGTTGTACTGCATGGAGTAGCCGGTGCGCCGGTTTTCTTCGTAAAAGGTGACCGCCTGCGTCGGATTCGTACCTACTGGTACCGCTCCGAACGAATCGTCCAGAACCGGCTTGTCAAAATTGAGGCCCGGGACGCCGTCGCGCAGCACAAACGGGGCGGTGATGCCGTTATCGGGAGAGTTAATGTTTGCCGAGAGCTCAAAGCCAAGCGAGGCCGAGCTCGGCGCGCCTCCATCGAACGGATGGGCGAAGAATACACCGAATCCGCTCCGAATGACAGTTTTCGTCGACCCGAAGGGTTTCCAGGCGAGACCAAAGCGAGGTCCAAAGTTATTCCAATCCGTGTTGTAGGGGGTGGTCCGGAAGCCGTCCACGCCCATAAACCGGACGACGCCGGGCGTACCCGAAACAGGGTTGATCCGAGTCATGTCAAACCCATTCATCCGCTTGTTCTTGTCATAGATCGGCGTGTCCGTTTCCCAGCGAAGTCCGAGGTTCAACGTTAAGTCCCGGTGCACTGCCCAGTCGTCCTGGACAAAGCCTGCGAGATACCAGCTCCTTCGATCCAGCACTTCGGTCTGCCGGGCGCTGAAGGTAAGCGGCGTGCCGAGCAGGAGCGACGCCAGACTGTACCCCGTGCCCGATTGTCCCGGCTGGCCCGTCGAAAGCGGGTTGAAGCCGAAAGCTCCTGATGCCGTCGGCAGATTCACTTCGTAGTTGAAGGAGGGGCGGATCTCCGCGCCGAACTTCATCGTGTGTTTCCCGCGAACCCAAGAGAGGTTGTTGATGATCTGATACTGCTGAATCGGGAACTGACGCCGCTCCTGTGCATTAGTCCCCAATGTCTGAAAGCCGGCGACCGTGAATTGCGGGAACGCGTGGTCCGGAATGCCAGTGAGACCGAGCCGGCTGGGCCAGTTGCCGCCCAGGCCGTACGACCGCTGATGATTGATGCGATTGCCGTAGGTGAATCGCAGCTCGTTCACGATGGTAGGCGATATAATCCGGGTCCACGTCGAGTAAACGAAGTTCTGATGCCGCAGTGCCTGCTGACGCGGATCCGCAGCGATGTCCGTCAATACGGTGGTGAAGTCGCGATTGTCGCTGTTGTACAGATAACGGCCGCTCAAGCGGTCTTTTGACGAAAGGTTATGGTCTACTTTCGCGAGGAGTGCATTGCGCGTGAGGATGCTTGAGTAATTGGTGCGATAGTTATTCGCCCCGCTCAGGTTGGAGGGGGGCGTATTGGGCATTGGCCAGAACTCGAGCAGCTTCAGCGCAACCGGATCAAGCCGGGAGGCGGGGATGATGTTGCCAGGGAACTGGTCGCGTACGACCCGGCCGTTCACAACGCGGCCAGTCGCCGGATCGAAAATCGGCACGACGGCGCCGGCCGCGGTATATGTCGTCGAGAAATTTCCTGCCCGCTGGTCTGCTGTCGGAACAGTGAACGTGTCCGTGGCGCCCTCCCGCCGGCGCGAGCCTTCATAGGCAAAGTAGAAGAACGTCTTATCGCGGCCGTCGTATACCTTGGGAATGTAGACGGGACCGCCGATCGTAGCTCCGAAAACGTTATAACGCAGAGGAGCGCGGACCTTTTCGCCATTTACCCAGGGCGCAAAAAAGTTAGCTGCGTCCAGTTTCTCATTGCGTAAGTATTCGTAAGCCGCGCCTCGAATTCGATTGGTGCCTGATTTCGTTGTGGCGACAATGACGCCGCCAGCGGAGCCGCCGTACTCTGCGGCATAGCTGTTCGCCAGCACCTTTACCTCAGCTACGGTTTCAACGGGAGGATCTGTATCCACCTGGCCGATGCCTAGCCGCATGTTCTGCACTGTGCCGCCATCCATGTAAAAGTTCTGGCTCTGCGTGCGGCCGCCCGCCAGGGAGAAGTTGGGTTTCTCGCCGTTGTCGTAGTTGACGAACACGGCTGCGCCCGTAATGTTGATGATGTTCATCGTGCGGCGGTCGCCGAGCGGCATATTCTCCACGGTCTTCGCTTCAACGAGCTGGCTGGCATCGGATGTACGCGTCTCGAGCAAAGAAGCCTGGGCGCTGACGGTGACACTTTCAGAGACAGCTCCGACCTCGAGAACGACGTCGAGCTCCAGCGCCTGTCCGGTCGTCAGGGTCAGACCTTCACGAACATACTTGCGGAATCCATCGCGCTCGACCGTGATTGTGTAATTTCCGATCGGCAGCGGCTGCAGCGAATAAAAACCCGCTTCATTGGTTCGCACCGCCACTCTGAACTTGGTGGCAGGATTCAGAGCAACAACTTCCGCATTCAGTATCGATGCGCCCTGACTGTCTCGTACGACCCCGCTTACGCTCGCCTGCGGCGACTGGGAAAACCCGGTGCTGAGAGAGAACAAGAACACAGGCACTAGAACGACATACGGCCTGCACCGCTTCCACGACATAGATACCCCTTCGTCTAACACTGGCATATAGCCAGGTGATACAGCACCAGATTGTAGCAGGAGTTACGGTTAGAAGTCTATAAAATTGATAGAAAATAGTGACTATGGGTTAAAGTGTGACGCTCCAACCATTTAGGCGGAGCGTCACACGTCCGGAAGCCTGAAGAAATGAAGGGTTAGCGGGCTGTGGATTCAGCCGGAGTCAGCTCTCGCTTGAACTTACATTCCGGGTTGGGGCATTGAGCCACCGCCCCGGACTTGAGATATTTTTCAACCAGGTAAGGGCTGCTGCATTCCGGGCAGTGCTCGGCGATGGGCTTGTTCCAGGCGACAAACTCGCAGTCAGGGTAGCGGTTGCAGCCGTAGAACGTCTTGCCGCGTTTGGATCGCCGTTCGACAATTTCGCCCTCGCTGCAATTCGGGCATCTCACACCGATGGTCTTCTGCTTGACGTACTTGCACGTGGGGTAGTTGCTGCATGCAGTAAACTCCCCGAACCGGCCGTATTTTATGACCAAGTTACTCCCGCATTGCGGGCACGTTTCCTCGAGCGGCACATCGGCTTTCTTCTGTGCAGCGCCGATCTGGCGGGTAGTCTTGCAGTCCGGATAGCCCGAGCATGCGTAGAAGGTACCAAAGCGGCCCTTCTTCAACACCATCGGACGGCCGCAGTTTTCGCAATATTCCTCGGCGTCCTGCTCCGTGAGGTCCACTTTGTCGACGTCCGGCAGCTCGACTGCGAGTTGCCGGGTGTTCGTGCACTCCGGATAGCCGGTGCAGGCGAGGAAGCTGCCATGCTTACCCCATTTGATGACCATCGGCTTGCCGCACTTGTCGCAGACGATATCCGTCGGCTTCTCCATGCGCTTGATGTCGGTCATCTGGGTCTCGGCGCGTTCGAGGTCAGCCTTGAACTTCTCGTAGAAGGCGCTCATCGCCTCCGTCCACTCGCGCTTGCCCTCTTCAATCTCGTCCAGCTCGCCTTCGAGTCGCGCGGTGTAGTGCACGTCGAAGATGTCGTTGAAGGACTCGAGCAGCAGGTCGGTTACGACCATTCCTAATTCCGTCGGATGGAACTTGCCGCCTTCCTTCTTTACGTACTCCCGCTCCTGAATGGTAGAGAGGATCGAGGCGTACGTGGACGGGCGTCCAACACCGTCCGCTTCGAGTTCTTTCACCAACGTCGCTTCTGTGTAGCGCGGAGGCGGCTCCGTGAAGTGCTGTTGCGGCTCGAGGCTGCGGAAGCGCAGCTGCTCGCCCTCCTTCACCACAGGCAGCTTGTTTTTGAGCTCTTCGTCTTCCTCGTCCTTATGGTCTTTGCCTTCCTCATAGACAGCAAGGAACCCGTCGAACTTCGGAACGGAACCCGTGGCCCGGAAGAGATACTCGGCCTGATCCTTGCCTTTTGCCGTCACCTCGATCGTGGTTTGATCGAAGCGGGCCGGCGACATCTGAGAAGCGACAAAGCGCATCCAGATGAGGCGGTACAGCTTCAGCTCGTCTTCCGAGATGCCCTTGGTATCCTTCTCATCCTTTTTCAGATACTTCTGCAATTCCTCCGGCGTCCGCAAAACCGACGTCGGGCGGATCGCTTCGTGTGCATCCTGGGCTTCCTTCTTGCTTCGGAAATAGTTGGGCTTCTCCGGGAGGTAGTTTTCCCCGTAGCGCTGGCCGATGAACTCCCGGACCTCGTTCAAGGCGTCGTCTGAAACGCGCGTCGAGTCCGTACGCATATACGTGATGAGCCCGACCGAGCCTTCCTTGCCCAGTTCCACGCCCTCGTACAGCCTTTGGGCCAGCATCATTGTGCGCTTTACGCTGAAGCGGAGCTTGCGCGAGGCCTCTTGCTGCAGGGTTGAGGTGATAAACGGAGGGACGGGATTGCGCCGCTTCTCGCGCGTCGTAACAGACTTAACGATGTAGCTCGCGTCGGCGAGGTTGTCGACGATCGCCTTTGCTTGCTCCTCATTGGCGATCTCGACCGCTTCGTCGTTGCGTTTGGCGAGAGCCGCCTTGAGAACAGGCGGCTTCTGCGCCGCCAAGTGCGCATCGATGGTCCAGTATTCGCGCTTCTGGAACGCGCGGATCTCGCGCTCGCGCTCCACAATCAGGCGCAGTGCAACGGTCTGGACGCGGCCGGCCGATAACCCGCGTCTCACCTTATCCCACAGTAAAGGGGAGATCTTATATCCGACCAACCGGTCGAGGACACGGCGCGCCTGCTGCGCGTCCACCAGATTGACGTTTACCGCTTGAGGCCGTTCAAAGGCTTTGCGGATGGCGTTCGCGGTAATTTCGTTGAACATGACGCGAAACACCTTCGCGCCGCCATTCTTCTTGTCCTGCAGCTCCTCTTGCAGGTGATAACAGATCGCTTCCCCCTCGCGATCAGGGTCGGCGGCCAGATAGATTGTGTCGGCCTGCCGCGCAGCTTTCTTCAGCTCCTCGATAAGCTTCTTCTTGCCTTCGATGATTTCGTAGCGGGGACGAAAGTCACGCTCGATATCGACAGCGAGGTCCTTCTTGGGCAAGTCCTTGATGTGGCCCAGGGACGCTTTGACGACAAACTGCTTGCCGAGATATTTTCCGATTGTTTTCGCCTTCGCCGGCGATTCGACGATGACGAGAGATTTACCCATAACCTTTTTTAAATACGTCTTTTTAAATACGTCCGTCCGGAACCGTACTCTAGTAGATATTTCCCCGTACTACAACTGTTGCTCTAGCTCTGAAGGAACTGAAGGACGTCACGTCTGTTACCGTGGCGGCCTCAGAGACCAGGAGGCTCCGGGCAAGGAAGACGCTCACTCCACCCACAATTTAACAAAGTTCTTGCCGGGAAGCTGCCGTACTACTCCCGCCAGCTCCAATTCGAATAGGACCGCAATGACCTCCGACGAGGAATAATTTTCTACTTTCGTCAGAAGATCGTCAAGGTTTATGGCGGAATCGGTCGGGAGCGCATCGAGTACGGCCTTCGCGACATGTCGATTGGGTCCTGAGACCGGAACGATGGCAGGATCCCCTTTTTTGGGATGCTCCTGCTGTTCGAAAAGATTCCGCTGACCGCGAAGACGAATACGATCCTCCGGTGGCAGTCCTTCAATGACATCCTGCGGAGACTGTACCAGATGCGCTCCTTCTTTGATCAGCATGTTCGGACCCCAGCTCATCTTCGATGTGATGTTCCCGGGCACCGCGAACACCTCGCGGTTCTGCTCGAGCGCAAGCCTTGCCGTAATGGCTGATCCGCTGTGTTCGGCTCCTTCCACCACAAGCACGCCTGTGCTCATTCCGCTGACAATCCGATTACGAATTGGAAAATTCTGCGGATAGGCCGGAGTGGACATCGGGAACTCAGAAACGAGCAGGCCTTTGGCCGCGATTTCTTCCGCCAGCCGCCGGTTCTCGGCAGGGTAGATGTTGTCCAGTCCGGATCCGAACACAGCGACGGTCGCGCCTCCGCCTGACAACGCCCCTTTGTGCGCGGCCGTATCGATGCCTCTCGCCATTCCGCTCGCGATCGTCAATCCCGCCTCCGCCAACTCTCTGCTGAGCCGTTCGGCCACCTGAACGCCGTAAGGGCTCGGGCGGCGCGTTCCGACAACGGCCAGCATGAGCGATTCGAGCAGCTCAACTCTTCCTCGCGCGAAAAGGGCAACCGGCGGATCGTAAATCTCGCGAAGCCTCTGTGGATACCGCGGATCGGAGAGTGGGATGAGCACCGCTTCTGCCGCCGCCATCTTCTCCTGCTGCCTGACTGCTTCCTCGAATGTGCAGCCGCTCGCAATGCTTCGTGCAAGGCCTCCCGGTAACCCCGCTGCCTCCAGCTCCGAGGGCGTCGCCCGGAAGATCGCCTCCGGGCTCCGGAACTGCTGAAGGAGCAGTCCCGCGGAGCGCGGCCCCAAGCCGGGCACCAGGAGCAAAGCCAGCCAGTGCAGTTCCTGTTCGCGAGTGTAAGCAGCAGTCGCCAAGCGAAATCTCCCCGAAAGGAGTGCATCGGCTGCGGGGAATCTCTCAGCAGGCGAACTCGCGGCGTCGAGCTTCCCTACGCTAAGATTGAGGTGTTCCGAAGGTGAGAAGAGACGACGACGAGTTTGCGGCGCTCGACCTCGAGCTGGTTTATATCGCCAAGAAGCTCAAAGAGGCGCAACGGCTGGAAAGCCAGCTGACTGAGGCTGGCGTCGACTTCCTGATTGAGGCCGACACCTACCGCGGCGGCATCATCTTTCAGACTGAGCGCGTCGGCGCCTTCTTCTACGTACGTCCCGAAGACGTGGAGCACGCCCACGGAGTCCTCCGAAAGCACCGCTACAAGCCCCATCAGCGAATGAAATGAATCAGCGCCGCTGGTACTTTGGATTGTACTTTCCGCGCTCGGCGAAGCCGCCGAGTTCGGGCCGCATCGGCGAATAACGAGGATAGCTTTCGAAGATATCACCCGTTCCGAGCATGCGGGGATCCTCGTGCGCTTTCAGACCGGCCTCCAGCCGGCGGCGCATCTCCGCCTGTGTCTGCTGGAACTCCGGTTTTCCCGCGAGATTATTGAGACACCCCGGATCCTTGCGAATGTCAAAGAGCTGCTCCGCCGGTTGCTTCCCAAAGCCGCGCTCGAAGAAGGGCCTCACTTTGGGATCCTCGCGGTGCTTCTGCACATAAGTTTTGGTCGGCCCCGCGTCGATGTCGTAATATCCTTCGGGGTCGCCGGCAGGCCACCGGTCCGGCTTGAAGTTGCGCACATACAGATAGTCGCGGGTTCGATAAGCGCGAGCAGGGTAACCGAGGTTGTCGAAGCGGGCGTGAGAATGGCGCTCGCGGCCTGAGAAGACACCGATCCGTCCCGTGGCCTTCCCGTCGAGCTTGCCGATGAGGGATTCTCCTACCATTGTAGCAGGAACCGGAATACCGGCGGCCTCTAGAAACGTGGGAGCGAAGTCCACGAAGCTGATCACATCGTCGTAGACGCGGCCTCCTTTCCACCGTTCGGGCCACGCTATGGCGAGCGGAAGGTGGATACCGTAGTCCGTCATCATGGCCTTCGCTGCGGGGAAGGCCATTCCGTTGTCACTCGTAACGACGACGATTGTATTACTAAGTTCGCCGCGTTTTTCGAGGAGGTCGAGCATTCGCCCGAGATGAGTGTCGAAATGTTCGATCTCGAGATAGTAGTCGAGAAGGTCGCTGCGCACCTCCGGCGCATCGGGCAGAAAGGGCGGGACTTTGACGTCATCCAGTCGGCGGCCGGACTTCAGGCCGGAACCTTCCTCGTAGTCGCGGTGAGGCTCCTGGCAACCGAACCAGAAGGCGAATGGCGTTCCCTTCGGACGCCTGTCGAGAAAGGCCGCGAAGTTAGCAGCATAATCGATGTTGCTGACTCCCGGACGGGCGTTCTTCACCGTAATCGAAGAGAAGTCAGGACCTGCCGGATTCCGCTTCCATCCGCTGCCCTGCCAGTTGCACGGTCCCGCGCCTTTCCCGGTGAGACCAACGAAGTAGCCGGCGCGTTCAAGCAAATCCGGGTAGACAGTCAGCGAAGTCGGGAAGCCCGAGGCGTGCGTGCCTGCCTCCCCCAACTGCCAGGGGTAGCGGCCCGTAAGAATGGCGGCACGCGACGGAGCGCAGCCCGGAGACGCGCAGATCGCATTGGTGAACCGGACGCCCACGCCGGCGACACGATCGAAGGAGGGTGTCCGGACGGTCCTGTCCCCATTGGCGCCTGTGTGGGGCCATGACTGGTCGTCGGCAATCGCGAACAGGATGTTCGGGCGCGCGGCCGCATAGCCACGACTTAGGAAGAAGGGAACAACGGAGGCTCCAAGGATCGTTCGTCGCGTGAGAGGTTGCACGCCTACATCCTATCGAAATCGGCGTGAAAGCCAACGCGATTTATCGATCGGCGGCTGCCGGTCGCGGGAGCTCTATCGGGGAAGCAGGCCGAGACCGGGCCGGTTCGGGAGGATCAGCTTGCCGTTCTTCACCAGCACGCCCTCGAAGGGATCGTTTGCGATGAGAAGATTGCCGTCGAGGTCTGCGTAATCCACGAGCGGCGACAGATGGGCGGCGGCGGTGATTGCGACAGAGCTCGAGATCATGCAGCCGAGCATCGTCTTTAGCTTCAGCGAACGGGCGATGTTGATCATGCGAAATGCTTCGAGCATTCCCCCGCACTTGTCAATCTTGATATTCACTCCGTCGAAGGAGCTGGCGAGCCTTGGCATGTCCTCCGGGTGCAGGCAGGCCTCGTCGGCGATAATCGGGATGTGAACTTTGCTGCGCACCCAGCGCGTCTCTTCGAGCATGTGCGCGGGCATCGGCTGCTCGATGAATTCCACGCCCTGCTTCTCCAGCCAGTTGATCTTCCGGACCGCTTCTTCCTTGTCCGTCCAACCCTCATTGGCGTCGACGCGCAGCGGCTTTGATGTGACGCTCCGGACCGCTTCAATCATCTCCTCATCGGTCTTGAGCCCAACCTTCACCTTCAGGACTGGGTAGGCATCCGCCTCGCGCACTTTCTGGCGCACGATCTCCGGCTTATCGATTCCAATCGAGAACGTGGTGACGGGCGCGTCGTTCGGGTCGAGGCCAAAGTAGCGGTAGAGGGGAACGCCGAGCTTCTGGCCGTTCCAATCCATGAGGGCGATGTCAAGGGCTGCCTTGGCGGCAAACTCGCCTCGAATGTGGGTGAAGACATCGTCGAGGAGCTTGCTGAACTGCCGCGGGTCGTAGGATGTGATACGGTCTTTGACGGCTTCGATCGCTCGGCGCGCGGTCTCCGCGGTCTCCTTGTATCGAGGAATCGGTGCACCCTCGCCGCGCCCCGTGACGCCGTCTGCCGTGAAACGGAGGTGAAGGGTGTCGCGGTACTCGCTCGAGGACATCACAGTCGTCCAGGTGTGGCGCAGCTTCAGCCCCACAATTTCCGTCTCCAGTTGACTGACGCTTGCAGACCTGACGGACAGAGGAAGCGCCGCTCCGAGAACCGTTTTGAAAAGGTCGCGCCGGTTCATGGCCGTCTCCCGGCTGCAGTGAAGCGTGGGCGTGAGGCTTTGGACATCAAGGGCGCATTTCCGCCGGAGCCCTGGAACACCGGCGGCAGAAGGGCGGAAAACATTCTCTGTTCTCAGTATACCGGCCGAAGGTTAGCGGCCGCTGCGCTCCTCCCGGACTCAAAGAACAGGAGAGATCGGATCCTGGATCGCCGTGCGCTTATGCCCGAAGATTTCGCGCTTCAGACTGGGCGCCGGCAGGGGCGTCCAGCCCTCGACGGGAACGGTGAACAGAGGGCAGGCCAGCCGCCGGACCACATGTCCGAGACCCACGTCACCGATCGCTGGCGAGGCCCCGCTCCCTCGTGAGCTCATTACCAGATCGACAGAATATTCCCGCGCGGCCTGCGCAAGACATCTGCTCCAGCTACCGACGAGAACCAGCGGCGTCGCAGGCACGCACAAGGCCGTTGCCAAATTCCGAAGGTCTTTGTCGGCGCGCTCGCGCGAGAGCGGCCTCCTTCCTTGCTCCACGACGTAATGCAGCAGCCCTTCATTGGGCTCGGGAACGACATGGAGCAGGACCAGTTCCGAGCCAGTTCTGAGGGCAACCTCCTGGGCTTTGTAAGCCAGAGCCGCGTCGTTGCCTTCCAGTTCCACAGCAACCAAGATGCGGCGGCTGCGCGGCTCGAAGGCGGAGCCGGGCTTGATTGCGGGCGCAATGCACACAGGCCGGCCGCTCAGACGGAGCACTTCCTCCGTCACCGAGCGCCTCCAGAACCGGTTCCACCGTCCGTACAGGCGCGTGGCCATCAGCACCAAATCCGCATCGATGGCTTCTGCATGCTCTGAGATGGTTGCCGCAGCCTCTCCGCGCAGCACTCGGCGCCGTATCTCGAATGGCTCCCCCAGGCCGGGCCACGCGTTCGAAGGCCAATGGCAGCTTTGCGCGCTCTCAAAGCGAATCACGTGCAACAGATTGAGATCTGCGGCCAAAGACCTGGCGACACCGATTGCGTATTCCACGGCCGCTTCTGACTGATAGGAAAGGTCGATGGGGGCTAAGATACTCCATCTTGAGGCCATACGAGACATCTCCCGGCACGCTGGCGCTTCGACACGGTTGCCTTTCAGCTCGCGAGAGGCCGCTTGCCTGGTCGTTGTCGGTGCTCAGCTACCGGTTCCAGTTGCACGCCCCGTGCCAGAGAATTGCCCTGAATTCGGAGGGGTGTTAAGGCGCTTCAGGCGCTGCACTGCCTCATTTCGGACGCCAGTGGCCGGATAGGGACAGGTCGTTCGATCGGAGCGGGATGCCCGGCTCTACTCGCTCCCGCCGGCCTCCGCGCCGTCATCTTCTTCGGCCGCGGTCTCCGGCGGCCGCTTGATGCCGTGCTTTTCCATCCGATAGATCAGCGCCTTGCGGCTGATGTCCAGATATCTGGCGGCGTGGGTCTGGTTCCACTTGAACTTGTGAAGCGCGCGGAGCAGCAGTTCCTTCTCGATGGCTTCGAGACTTACGCCTTGCGGCGGCAGCTCCAGGTTCAACATGTCTACGGAAACGTGTTCCCTGCGGAGGAAGTCCGGCAGATCCTGGAGCGTGATCTCGGGACCGGAAGAAAGGACCACGATCCGCTCGATGACGTTCTCGAGCTCCCGGACGTTGCCAGGCCACCGGTAGTTTTGAAAGTACTTGATGAGGTGCTGCGGCAGCACAAGATCGGGCCGGCCGACCTTCTCCTTGGTGCGGACGAAAAAGTGCTGAACCAGCTCTGGGATATCCTCGGCGCGCTCTCGGAGCGGGGGAAGCTCCAGCGGGATGACTGCCAGCCTGTAATATAGGTCTTCGCGAAAGGTCTCGTCTTCGATCATTGCCTTCAAGTTGCGGTGTGTGGCGGCTATGATGCGGACGTCGACCTTGCTGGGTTCTGCCGCGCCGACCTTCTCGATTTCGCCGTGCTGGATCAGGCGCAGCATTTTGACTTGCAGCTCGAGCGGCATTTCGCCGATCTCATCCAGAAACAGCGTCCCTCCGTCGGCGAGTTCAACCCGGCCTCGCTTGTGCGTGACGGCACCAGTGAAGGATCCCTTGACGTACCCGAATAATTCGGATTCGAGCAGATCTTTGGGTATCGCTCCGCAGTTGATTGTGACGAAGGGCTTGTTCTTCCGGAGGCTGTTGAAATGAATGGCGCGGGCGAGGAGTTCCTTCCCCGTGCCGGTCTCTGCATGGATCAGAATCGTCGAGTGCGTGCGGGCCGCGCGCGCTGCCATTTCGAGGACGGAAAGGAGCGCGTCGGAATGACCAATGATGTTCTCAAAGCCATACTTGCGGTCCAGGCTCTGGCGAAGGTTCGCAACCTCGTCCACCAGCTTCTGGCGCTCCAGCGCGCGGCTTACCACCAGCAGCAGCTCTTCGGAGTCGATCGGTTTGGTCAGGTAGTCGTACGCGCCCGCTTTGACTGCCTGCACGGCGCTCTGAATGGTCCCATAAGCTGTCATCAGGACCACGGGCAGGTCGGGTTCCTGCGCGCGGATTCGCTCCAGGAGTTCGATCCCGGAAATTCCGGGCATTCTTAAATCCGTTAACACTAATGAGGGCCGTTCCTTTTCGAGCACCGCCAGCGCGGCCTCGCCGCTGGGGACTTCGGTTACCCGGTAGCCGGCGTCTTCAAGCTGAGTCTGGGTCACCCAGCGGACGTTCTCGTCGTCGTCAACGACCAGAATCGAATCAGTCATGCTTCCTTACGCAATTCCTTCATCGGGAATTCAATCATGAACGTCATCCCGCCCGAGGGATTTCTGTGTGCTGTCAACAGACCGCCCATCTGTCCAACGATCTGGTGAGCCACAGGAAGGCCAAGTCCCGTCCCGGTCTCTTTTGTCGTAAAGAACGGGTTGAAAAGTTTATCGATGTCTTCGGGTGCCACGCCGGATCCCTGGTCGATAACCCGAATTTGCGTCGTTCCATCCACCTGATCGACTGCAACCGTCACCACGGACCCCGGTTCACTCGCCTCCGTCGCATTGATTACCAGATTCAGGAGGACTTGCGTCATTTGCTCGGGATCGCATTCGATGGCAGCCACGCCCGGCGCAACCTCACGGCGAAATTCGATGCTCTTGCTGCCGATAGCGTGCTGCGCTAGTTCGATAACCGTTTCCAGAATCGAATCAATCGATACAGATTGCAGTTTGGGCGGCCGCGGCCGTGCGAAGTTGAGAAACGTCGTCAGCAGTCCATTGAGCCGTTTGCATTCGCTTTCGATAATTTCCAGACACTTCGCAGCTTTCGCATCGAAGGACTGGCCTCGCCGCAAAATCGATGCGGCTCCGGCAATGCTGGCCAGCGGATTCCGAATCTCGTGTGCCAGACCGGCCGAGAGCTGGCCGATCGCGGACAGCCTCTCGGCGCGCTTCATCCCTTCAAAGTTGGTCTGCAGCTTTTCGTAAACGCTCGATAGCTGTTCGGCAAGCTCCTGGTATTTCCGCTTCTGCCTTCGCTCCCGGTCCGTGTAGAGGCCGATCATCGCCCCAAGCAACCAGAACAGAAGGAGAGCCGCCAAGTGATCTGCGGGAAGGAAAGCCTTGCCTGCATCCGCTACGACCAGGGCTGCGCTTGAGAGCAAGGCGATCAGCAGACCGACGCGCCACCCGTCGTAAAGCGCCGTAATTACGATTGGGATGAAGTAGAGCAAAGGGAACAGAGATTGCCCCGGGCTGGCGCCGGGCGTCAGATGCTGGCAGAGAGCGATCAGCGCGGCGACGGCGGCGAGGATGGCTCTCCGCGTCCAGTCCCCGCGAAGGCCCCGCGCAATTCTTTGATGAGAATGCATCTGCTGTTTCCCTTACTACTACAAGCGTAGCGTAAGTGATGCATTCGGGCAGCTCATGCGGAAAGAGAGTGGCTATCCTCCGCGAGCTGAAAAACCGATTCCGGGTGGCCGATCGTTTGAATGGCTCTGAGGATCCGTTCATGCAGCGTCAGGACTGCGTCCCGAACGCTGAAGGGCAGTCTCTGATCGAGGAGCGGCTTGATGGAGCGGACGACGGCAGTGGAGTGCCTGCCGGAACTGGAAATCGCCACGGGTTCCGGAACGTAGAGGCAGCCGGCGGGCGTCAGCAAGGCAGCTTCGAGCAGTAGGATCGGAGTGTCTACGTACAGGATCGTGCTCTCTTTCACAACGACACCCAGCTCCGCGCGCAGCCGTTCGGAGGTGTTCACTTCGCTTGGGATGCTCAATCCTTCGCGGGTGAGCGCCCCCCGGAGCGTATGAAGCGCTTCAGGGAACGGCTTGTCGATGATGAACGAGACCACGCGAGGCTCATGTGTCATGGCAGTTCCTTGTGCGAGTTACGCAGAGGCATTGGTGCAATTCCGGTGCCACGCGTTTGTATCCCTTGGTCTGTCCGAACCGTGGTCCTGATCGGACCATTAGGGACAACAGATGTGCCCTTTCGGGCACTAGCGGCTCCCCAAGCCCGTGTTTCCTGGCGCATCCGGTGAGTGGCACTGGACATGCACTACAGCTCCGTTCACGGTCATCTGGCCACATCGCCCGGAAAGGAGATCTGTACTGATGGGAAATAACATCTACATCACACAGGAAGACATGCAGCGGCTCCGCAGCCTCGTGAACGCTCTGCAATCGACGCCGAAAGCGGAGCTGGTTTCCGTCCTTGAAGAGGAGCTGGATCGCGCGCATGTCGTCGAGTCGAAGGACCTTCCGCCGGACGTCGTGAGCCTCAACTCGCAGGTGCGTGTTTCGGATCTGGATAGCGGCAAGACGATGGAGTATGAGTTGATCTATCCCAATTCGAAGCCTAGTTCCAACGCGCATGCTCTCTCCGTGCTCGCGCCCCTGGGCATGGCGCTGCTAGGCTGCCGCGCCGGAGACGTCATTGAATGGGAGGTTCCTAAGGGGAAGCGGCGGCTTAAGGTGATCGAAGTTCTCTACCAGCCCGAGGCAGCGAATCAGTCCGCTGCATGACGAGCCGGTTTCCCTGGACCTCCGAGTGGGGCATCGATCTCGGCAGCGCGAATACCGTGATCTGCTCTGCTGCGGGGGAAATTGTCGTCAATGAGCCGTCCGTTGTCGCGATCAATCAGCGCTGGAAAACCGTAGAGTCTGTCGGGGCGGAAGCGCACCGGGCCGTTGAGCGAAATCCAGCGGCGATTGAGCCGACTTACCCGGTCCGGAGGGGAGTTGTTACGGATCCGGTGCTTGCGGAGCAGCTGCTGCGGTCCTTCCTCAAGCGCATTAACCGGACTGTGCTTCCAGCCGGCATGAATGTGGCTCTGGCGATACCATACGGCATCACGGATGTGGAGCGTTTCGCCGCCGTCGAGTGCGTTCGCCGCGCGGGAGCATCCCGAGTTGCGCTCGTCGACCAGATCCTCGCGGCTGCGCATGGCGCCGGCATTTCTCTAGGTGAGCCTCGCGGCTCCATGGTCATAGATGTTGGAGCGGACCTCGTTGAAGCAGCCGTATTCTCGCTAGGGGAGATCGTCGTATCCAGAGCGGAACCGGTGGCCGGCAATGCGATGGACCATGCAATCAGGGAGCACGTGCGGAAAAACCACAGGCTCCTGATTGGACTGAAAACGGCCGAAGAAGTGAAGCGCGTGATTGGCTCGGCGACCGTCAACGGGCACTCTGCTTCGTCGTTGAAGGTCACTGGGCGTTGTCTTCTTCGCGGCCTTCCACGGTCTGTGTGGCTCTGTGCGGGAGAAGTACGGGAGGCCATTGCGCCCGTCATCTCCGCTATCATCCGAGTAGTGAGAAGCACCCTCGAGGCCGTGCCGGCAGAGCTAAGCGCCGATCTCATTGAAACGGGTGCCGTCCTCACAGGCGGGATGGCGTTCCTCCACGGCCTCGCCGATTGTCTTTCCTTTGAAATGCAGATTCCGGTGTCCGTTTGTGCCTCGCCCACGACGTCCGTTGCTGCTGGCTTGAGCAAGCTGATTCGCGCGGAGCGAGTATGGCAGGCTGCTCGAAACCTGGCGTGATCGCGGAGCGAGGATCGCCTGCCCGCATACGTTTCACGCCCCATGCCAGGGAGAGAAGAAGACAGAGCGCGAGCGTGACTCCCAATGCGTAGACCGCGAGGCGCTCAGCGCAAGTGCCGGTGCGGCGAGTCCCACACCGCCACGGGCATCCCTCTTTCAGGCATCGGAACACAGCTCCTCCCCCTGTTTCCGGTCTGCTGCGCCTCTTCAATCCCTGCTAACAGCAGGCCGCCAGCGCCGCATGGCTTTCAGTTTGGTGATGGCGAGCGGTGGCCGTGCCGGCAGCCGGATTCGAAGGCGCCTTCGGACCCTCCTTCTCGTTTGGGGCGTTGCACGTTCTATGCCGTTATCCGGATCAGTTTTTGCGTGTAACGGATACAGCGCCGCCGATTAAGGTGCCGAAAAAAGTCCAGCAGTGCCCGCTTGTGCACACTTCGCATTGCACGGGCAGTGTGATTATTGGGAAGTTTGCGATGCCGCCGATGTGACGGAACACATCCGGTTAATGCCGTCGAAGGCGGCGGTCTTGTAGCATTCCGCCAGCGTCGGGTAGTTGAAGACGGTGTCGACGAAGTAGTCGATGGTGCCGTTGTAGGCAAGAACCGCCTGTCCGATGTGCACCAGTTCGCTCGCTCCTTCTCCGATAATGTGGACTCCGAGCAGGCGGCGGTCATCCGTGCGGAAGATCAGTTTCAGGAGTCCGTGCGTGTCGCCGATGATCTGCCCTCTGGCGATCTCGCGATAGCGGGCCTTGCCGATTTCGTAGGGGACTCCCTCGTGCGTCAGTTCCTCTTCATTCCTTCCCACCATGGAGATTTCAGGAATCGTGTAAATGCCGTAAGGGAAAAGCTCGGGGACACTCTTGGCGGGCACGTTAAAGGCATGGCAGGCGGCGATGCGGCCCTGCTCCATGGATGTAGAGGCGAGGCTGGGGAAGCCGATGACATCGCCGACAGCATAAATGTTCGGCACCTTCGTTTGATAGTTCTCGTTCACTTCCAGCCGGCCGCGATCGTCTGCCGTGAGGCCAGCCGCCTCAAGATTCAGCTTGCTCGTCGCACCGGTGCGGCCGATGCTATACAGCGCCATGTCCGTGATGATCTGCTTGCCGCTGGCAAGAACGATGCGCACGCGTTCTCCGTGCTCGTCGACAATTCGTTCAATTCCGTTCACCTCCTCGCCGAGACGCAGGGTGACGCGATTCTCGCGAAGATGGTAGGCCAGCGTGTCGACGATTTCCTGGTCGACGAAGGGAAGCAGCCGGGGACGCTTATCGACTAGTGTCACACGGACACCGAGCGCTGCAAACATGCTTGCATACTCGCAGCCGATCACACCCGCCCCGATCACGGTCATCGTTTTGGGCAAATGGTCGAGGTTCAGGATGTCATCGCTGATGATGATCTTCTTTCCGTCGAAAGGAATGTGGGGGTCGCGTGTCGCTTCCGTTCCGGTCGCAATCACGATGAACCGGGCCGTTACGATGCGCTGCCCGCGGCCGTCGACAAAATCGAGGAGAAGGGAATTCGGCCCGCAGAAGGAGGCGGTCGCCGAGAGCAGCTCCACCTGGTTTCTCATCAGCTGATAGCGCGTCACGTCGATTTCATGGCTAATCACCTGATGGGTGCGCACAAGCAGGTCCTGCATGGTGATGTTGTTCTTCACCCTGTAGGATAGCCCGTAGAACTCTCGCTCTCGGTATCCTGAGAGGTCAAGGACAGCCTCTCTCAGCGTCTTGCTGGGGATCGTGCCGGTGTTGACGCTCACGCCTCCGAGGACAGTTTTCTTCTCGACCAAAGCCACTCGCTTGTCGAGCTTGGCCGCCTGAATCGCTGCTCTCTGGCCGGCGGGACCAGAACCGATCACGATCAGATCGTAGTCGAATTCGCCCATTCCACTCCCTTCTGATGTGTATCCGCGGGGACACGAACTACTACGTTCCGTTGCCGGGTGACGTTACTTC
>Ga0207874_1002321_pt1 | contig 18267 bp, 11 predicted proteins | sample HigsolmetaAR201D_FD_184833 | JGI IMG/M metagenome (GOLD analysis project Ga0207874, IMG submission 184833) | Ionic liquid and high solid enriched microbial communities from the Joint BioEnergy Institute, USA - AR20-1-D (SPAdes) (version 2) ...
TGAAACGATCGATGTGACGAAGAGTAAACCCATCAGTCCGAGGAAGAGCTTACCCGGAACTCCGGCGAACATGTCGACATGCAGCCGGAACAGGATGTACATCAACCCCTCCTGGACCTTTGGAGCCGTCAGGACCTCGGCCGTGCGGGCATCGATCGTCAGGAAGCGTACCGCCAGCTCCTTGGGCGAAGTCCCCATGCTGAGCGATACGACATTCGGCTCGTCAGGATCCCACGACAGGTACTGGAGCACCAGATCGGGATGCAGCTTCCGCCCCGCTTCCACTACGGCATCCAGACTCGCAAGCGGTGTTCCGGCCGGCATGGGCTGAGGCTCGACCGCGTTGCCGAGCAGGTGCTCCAGTTCGTGGTAGAAAATCAGCGGCAGCCCGGTAACACAGAGCAAAAGCAAAAAGACAGTGCAGATGAGGCTGGTCCACTTGTGGATCTTGTACCAGGTTCTGACTGTCTTTGCTTTGAACATGGTTTTAGAAATAGAGCCGCAGAGCGAGCTGCATCGACCGAGGTCCGCCGACCTGGTACAGAGGATTCAATCCACCCAACTGCCCGTTCAATGTGTTTGCCGCGGTCCCGAACAGCGGATCCGCGAGCTGGTTATAGAAGGAGCCGAAGTTGGCGCGGTTGAACACGTTAAACGCCTCGGCGCGGAACTGAAGCCGTACCCGCTCACCGAAGGGGAACTCCCGGCGCAACGCAATGTCGGTTTGGAAGGCGCCAAAGCCTCGCACGATGTTGCGGCCAAGGTTCCCCTGTTGGCCCTCGCCCGCTGCTTCGAAGGCTGCGGAGTTGATCCGACGTCCGCCGGGGGCCTTCGGATCATCCAGATACAGCGGCTGGCCTGAGATCCGGTTTGGCTGGTAGTCCAAGTTCGCGCCCGTCCCGGGGTCGAAACCGGTTGTCCCAACGATGTTGACCGGCGCTGCCGTCCGTGCAAAGATGCGGACGTCAGCAGACCAATCCTTCAGCAGCGCCGATACGAACGGGTTCGAGTACCGGCCAGGGATGTCGTATGTAATGGCGGCCTGCACGTTGTGGCGAAGATCGAAGTCTGAATTGCCGCGAAGCAGCTGGCTGAGCGTGAAATTAGTGGAAGCGTTATCGATGGAGTGCGACCACGTCCACGAAGCCAGAGCTTGCAATCCGTGCGACAGTTTCCGCTGGAACTTGACCTGGAGCGCCTGATAGTCGGAGCTCGCGCGGTTCGTCGTCAGGTACAGGCCCATGCTGTAGAGACCTTCGGCCGCTGCGAAATTTGGGTTGCCAATGTTTCCCGGGTAGTACAACATATCCGCCAGCAGCCGCCGCCCCGCGGCTCCGACGTAGTTCATCGTGACGGTTTGCTTGGAGCCCAAACCCTGTTCGACGGCCACATTCCACTGCACGGTATATGGCAGCTTCAACTCGGGGTCGAACCCAACGACGTTCGAGCGGTAGGGAGGATCCGGGCTCGGCGCCGGAATGGAATCGAGCTGAGCCTGCGTCAGGGGAAAGCTGGACGCGAACAGCGCAGTCGTCGTGATGCCCACGCCGTAGAGATAGCCCCGTGACCCCAACGTATTGCCGGTATCGTAGAAGACGCCGGCGCCGCCCCGGAGCACCGTCTCGAACCCGGGTTTCTGGTTTACCTGATAAGCAACACCGAACCTGGGAGCAAGGTTGTTGTAAGCGGTTTTCCAAAGATCGGACCCGCGCCGTGCGACCGCGGTCTTGGAGAGGTCCTTGATCTGATCGACCGTGAACGGCTGGTTGCTGTCCGCATCCCGCGGAGCCGGATTCAGATCCCACCGCAGCCCGAGCGATAGCGTCAGACGCTGGCTGACGCGCCACTCATCCTGAAGGAAGGCGGAAAAATTCGAGTACACCGGCTGCATCTCAATTTCACTTCGGAAGACGCGAAGGATGCCGGGCTGATTCGCCAGGATGGATTCCTGGTCAAAGTACCCGACCTGGATATAGGTCTTGGGCAGCGGAACTCTAGTCAGTGTCCTGCGGTAGTCGATTCCCCATTTCAACGCATGTCGCCCGACCGACAGATTCATCGTTTCCACAACGTTGAGCTGCCTCTGCTGGCTCTCCGACGGACTTAATCCGAGGGTCGGATAGCGGTTCCCGGGAATCCGGAAGTAGAGCCACGCGAGGCTCGGCCCGCTCATTCCTGGCACATTGTCGAAGGTAAGCGGCGTAGCGCCTCCGAAGTTGTCGATCACGCCCACGTTCTTTGTGTCATTCCACGTGGAGCCGAAGCGGAAGTCGCTGTTCAGGCGGGGGGAAAGCACTGCCGTTGCGCCAAGCGTCAGGGTTCTGAGGTTAAGCTCCTGCGAATTGCGCTCGGACAAGCCATAGATGGACCGCGTCACGACGCTGGAAGGCGTACGGCTGAAGCGTCCGAACAGCTTCAGATTGGGGTTCACGCTGTGATCCACGCGGAGGCTCGTGCTATCGAGCGAACTCGGGCTGGTATAGCCCGACGTGAAGTGTGCGTTGCCGTTTTCCAGAACCGGACCGTTCGGAATCGGGAAGGCGTTCAGGAACGGCTGCAGCTCCGCCGGAGCATTTCGGCGAACCTCGAGGGTCGGGACCTCGGTTGTGATCGCCGCCTGAGGCGCCCGCAGCCTCAACCCCTCGTAGGAAAAGAAGAAGAACGTCCGGTCCTTTCCGTCGTATACCTTGGGAAGAAACAGAGGACCGCCTAACGTTCCGCCGAAATCGTTCTGCTTCGTAAGCTGTTTCGGCAGACCGTATGCATTATCAAACCAGTTTGCCGCATCCAGTTTGTCGTTCCTCAAGTAATTGAAGGCCGACCCATGCCACTCGTTGGTGCCGGATCGGGTCGTCAGTGAAAACTGGCCGCCCGGAGTGCGTCCGTACTCCGCAGAGTAAGTGGACGTGGTCGCACGGAACTCCTCCAGAGCGTCGACGGAAACCATGCTTTGGGTGGTCCCGAGCGCAGTGTGCCCAGGAACAGAGCCGGAGTAGCCTGCGCCAATGCCTATTCCAACGTCTCCGGCCATTGTTCCTGTGTTCGCGCTCACGCCGTCCACAGTGAAGTAATTCGCCTCCGTCCGCTGGCCGTTGACACTGATCTCTCCGCCTTTGCCGACGCCCTGCGAGGGAACGACCGATACGCCGGGCACCATCGTCATGAGCGATTGGAAGCTACGGCCGTTGAGCGGCATATTTTCGACAAAACGCCGGTCAACCGTAGTCGCGACGGTCGCATCAACCGTGTTGATGTACACCCCGCTCCCATCCACCGTCACTATCTCATTCGTGCTGGCAATGGAAAGGTCGATGTGCAGTGAAATCTTCGCCGCAGCCTGGAGCCGCAGGTCATCGATGACCTTCGCATCAAAGCCTGGAGCGCTCGCTGTCAACTTATAAGTCCCTGCTGGCAGCGGAGGCAGCGTATAGATGCCCGCCTCATTCGTCGTGGTGCGGTACTCCACAGCCGTGGCGTGATTGTGAATCGTGACAGTGGCCCCTGCGATCACTTGTCCGGATGGATCTCTCACAAAGCCTGAGACTTCCGCCTGTTGCCCCCGGGAGATTCCGGCGGTCGCAATCAGCAGTACAGCCAGTATGAACTTACTCCGTACAACAGTTCGACTCTGCATCCTGTCCCTTTAGTTGCAATCCACTTGCAATAACGCTACTCAGTGTACTGCAATAGGGGAAAAGGACACAATGCCCCCTGGAACTATTTGCAAAAGAGATGCAGGAGTACTTTACTTCATCCGGAGTGCCGCAAGAGGCGACATTCTGCTGGTACGGACCGCAGGCCATAGTCCGGCTGCGAGTCCTGCAAGTCCCAGGAAGACGGCGGAGGTCGCAAAGCTGGCGGGATCCAGTGTCCGGATGCCGAAGATCAACCGCTCCATAGTGCCGGAGAGCACAACCGCTCCTATGCTTCCGAGCACCACTCCGGCGCCTACCGTCCACAGGCACTCCCTGAGGAGCAAGCCCGCAATTTCTTCTGGCCCGGCCCCCAGAGTCATGCGGACACCTAGTTCGTATGTTCGGGCTGCTGCTGTATATGAAACCATCACGTAAATGGCCACGGCAGACAGGAGCACAGCGAACGCGGCGTAAAGGCCGAGCACCGCCGCGCGAACCCGTGGCGGCGTTTGGGTGGAATCGATTACGTCCTGAACGGTCCGGATAAGATCCAGCGGGTCGCCGCTCGCCGCAACCGTCCGTTCGTTCAGCTCTTTTGCCAATCCTGCCCGCAGCCTGTCAAAGCGCGCGACAACGGTCATCTCAGTGCTGGTTAGCAGATCGCGGTAAGGAGCGGAATAAGGCAAATAGAACTGGGGTTCCCACTGCTCTTCGAGCTGCCCGCCTTTGACAGGCCCGACGACGCCGACTACAGTCCTCGCATTCGGCTCACCTGACAGAAGCAACTGCTGGCCGAGTGCGCGGCCATTCCACATGCGGCGCGCCAGCTCGCTGTTGACGATCACAGCCTGACGTTCAAACGGAAGGAAGTTGCGGCCCTCGGTGATCTCGATACCCATCGCTCGGAAATATTCGCCGCCAACCACGTAACGCTGCGCCATCAGCGGCCCGCTCTCCGGGTGTTCCACCCAGAGATAGCTGGCTCCGCCGGCCAAGGGAAGTTTGTCCACGACACCGGCTGCGACCACCCCGGGCATCGACGCAATGGAATCCAGGACGGCCCGCTGCTTGTAGAGAGTGCTCGGGATATCCTTGCTGTCGCCGGACAGGGCCAGTTCCCCTATCATCGTATTGCCGGGGTCGAAGCCAGTTTCGACGTTGAGAAGACGGAGAAAGCTTCGAATCGCCATCTGCGCCAGCACAAGCAGCGTGCACGCCATCGCCACTTCCATAACCACAAGGAACCGGCGAGTGAAGACGCCCCGCGTGCCGCCCATGCCGCCGCCATGATCACCCAGTGCAGCCAAAACCTTCACACCGAGGACGTGGAGGGCAGGCGTTCCGGCAGCGATGACCCCTGAGATGACTGAAGCAAGCAGCGCAAAGGCGGCTGTCGACAGATTGAGAATTCTGGATGGCCTGAGGACCACACCTTGTCCGGCGAATACTTCAGAGATGAATGACGCCGCAAAAGCAAGCGCAAGCAAACCGGCCGCACCGCTCAAGAGGCCATAGAGCGCTGCCTCTACGAGCGCTTTCGCCACTAAATCCCGCCTGCTGGCTCCGACGGCAATCTGTATGGCCGTTTCCTGACGGCGCCGAATCGCGCGAGTCAGCAGGATTCCGGACGTATTAAAAATACCCGCTCCGAGGACGACCAAAGCCCCCAAGAAGAGCACCGTAATGGCGGGACGGATCTGTTGCGAAAGGTTGGCCTGGAGGGGAGTGACGAGTACGACGGTCCCGCGGTTTATGTTGTGCTTCGCGAATAAGCCTTGCTTCAAACGCTCAAGGATTACGTTGTATTCGGCTCGCACCTGTTCCAGAGTGACATCTGCCTTTCGCTTCCCGACCCACCTTGGCGCTGTGGTTCCAAAGGAGTCTCCCCCGGATTTGAAGAGCCTGTTCGAATCCCTGTACGGGTCTCGTGCGAGTACCCAAATCTGTGTTTCCGCCGGAAACTCGAATGGTTCCGCCAGCACGCCGATGAGCGTGTATGGCCGCCCGTTGAGGAGAACCGTTCGCCCCGGTAATTCGCGGTCACCGCCGAACCAGGCCTGCCAGAAACCGTAGCTGACTACGGCCAGGTCCGCCGTTTCCTGCTGATCTTGAGAGGTAAAGCGCCGGCCAAGAAGAACGGGGACGTCAAAGACGTCGAAGAACGAAGACGAGACTGCGGCGACGTGAACACGCTGCCCTTTGACCGGATCGAACAGATTCATCGATCCGTACCGGTAGTACGCCAAGGCTTCGAGCGATTGCTGAGCCCGCCAGACGTCCATCTCTCCTCCATTGGGCAGCATCGTCAAACCGCCAATGTGGACGAGGCGATCGGCATGCGGTACAAGGACAGGACGGAGTACCAGTGCGTCGAGCACGCCAAATACTGCCGTCGTTAAACCGATCGCGAATCCGAGCGTGAGCAGGATGAAGAACAGTCCTGCGCGGTCCCGCATCATGCTCCGCCATGCGAGCTTCAGCGCATAACGCATCGGCTCCGTACCTCCGAGTCATTCGGCAAGCAGCTATTGCGCCGGCACCCACTTGCCCCCGCGACACTGCACAATTTTGCCGTCCATTCGGGCGAGCGCGCCTTCCGAGTAGGGCTTCTGGTCGAGCATGCAAGGCCCGCCTCCCGCTGCACTTGATTCCCTCTTTGAATCGCGGAGCCAGATCGAGACGGCAAGCCACAGGATGATCGCAAGTCCGGCAATCCACACTGAAGCGCGAATCACGTATCGCATAAGCCAAAACTCCTCTGAACGCTGAATTCGGCAACTAGTTGTCACATCAGCTTTCCTTTAATAGGAGAAGTTACAACCGTTGGCAGCTTCACATTCGAGCCATTTGGGCTGACAAAAAAGTGACTTTGACTTTCGATGCTAAACAGGACCGTTCGGATTGAAAAGAGCTCTCGAGGATTTTTTGTGCAGTTGCTCGCGGACTGCCACAAACAGTAATGCGGATTGCGAAGTGATGTGTTACCAATAGAGGAACTGTAGAGGAAACGGTGTCCTTTGTCCTCGTCGAAGCCCATGTACCGCTTCCGAGCCGAAGTGAAATTTCAACAATAGGAGTTTGTCATGCCTGACGTTCCGTCGTCGCGCGTTCAAAACATAACGATCCTTCTCTGTTCGCTGTTCGTGCTAAGTTCTGCCGGCCTGGAAGCCCAGGTTCTGTATGGATCGCTTGTGGGGAACGTAACAGAGGAAACCCATGCAGCCATACCGGGCGCCGAAGTCACCGTTGTCAACAAAGCGACGAATCTCACGCGGCGCGTCCTTACCAATGAAACCGGGGCCTATAGCTTTCCGAATCTTGTTGCAGGCACGTATTCCGTGACTGTAAAGATGAGGGGATTTGCTGACTTCGTTGCGGAGGACGTCGTTGTCCCTCAAAACGCCACCGTTCGCCGCGATGCCGTTTTGAAAGTTTCCGCCGTTGAATCCTCCATCACTGTCTCGGCGGAAGCACAAGTAGCGCAGCTACAGACCGATCGCGGTGAAATCCGCCACGAGATCCAGACCAGGCAGTTCGAAGATTTGCCGGTCTCGCTTGCCGGCAATTATCAGAACCTTCTACAAACGGTTCCCGGCTTTGAAATGGAAGGCGACATGCGCCCCGGGAGAATGGGCGGCTGCAACCCCTCCGGTTCGGTCGGGTTCGCCGTCAATGGGACGACGACATCGACGACCTCCACGAACGTCGACGGGGCCACAAACGCGCATATCTGGAACGTCGGGCGGTCCGCGATTGTTCCGACCCTCGAGTCCATCGAGAACGTCAACGTAGTTACGAACAGCTTTGACGCCGAGCAGGGCATGGCGGGCGGCGCGGTCATCAACGTGCAAACGAAGACCGGCACAAACAGCTTTCACGGGTCACTGTTTGAATACCACTACAACCAGCACATGAAAGCCCGGGATTACTTCCGGCCGCCAGATCAGGAAAAGGGCAAGTTTATCCAAAACCGGCTGGGCGGGACTCTCGGCGGGCCAATCAAGCGCGACAAGTTATTCTTCTTCTCCAGCTTCGGCGGCATCTACCAACGTGACAACGGGAGCAGCATCCTCTCTTTGCCTTCTGCCCGTGCACGTAGCGGAGACTTCTCGAATTATCAGACTCTACTCTACGATCCTTCGACGGGCAACCCCAACGGCACCGGGCGCATGCCGTTCCCGAATAACCAGATACCGGAGAGCCGGATCGATCCGATCTCCCGCAAGATCCTGAGCCTGGTGCCGCTGCCGAATCTTTCCGAAACTACGGAAGCAAACAACTTCTTCGCAAGCCAGCCCTTTGCCGCTGACCGGTGGTCGCTGGACAACAAAGTCAACTGGCAGGCTTCGGATAAGTTCAACACGTTTGTGAGCTGGAACTATGCCCACCACCGATCCAAGCACATCACTGCGTTCGGCGTCGACCAGGGCTACATGGACGGCCCGCGAGTTGGAGCCGGCAATGCCGGAGATACGTGGGGCTACAACAACCGCATCAGCGCGGGAGCAAACTATATCTTCACTCCAACGCTGCTCGCAGATGTGTTTTTTGGATGGACGCGGCAGAACACGAACGTGGAGCAGCCGGGCATCGGCGAGAACTACGGTCTGACCGTGCTCGGCATTCCTGGAACAAACGGACCGGAACGCTTCCAGAGCGGCTGGCCGAGGTTTAACATCAGCGGCTACTCCGGCCTCGGCACGGAAGAGCCTTGGACTCCCTTCTACCGCAACGACAATCAATACTCGTTCCGATCGAATTTCACTAAGATTCACGGCAGGCATGAAATCCGCTGGGGCACGGATATCAACTCCGAGCAAATGAATCACACGCAGCCCGAATTTCAGGGCGGCGCTTCAACAGGAGCCCGGGGCCTCTTCACCTTTGGCACGGGGCCGACCACAGCTTGCCTGCAGGCAAATGCCTCCGGCGCGTGTACTCAAACCAGCCAGACAACCTCACAGGTCAACGCGATGGGAGCATTTCTGCTTGGCTTGCCAACCCAGGTCGGTAAGAACCAGTTGAACATCTTCCCGTTCACGACCCGCACATGGCGCTACAGCCTCTACGTTCGAGACCGCTGGGTCGTCAACCAGAAACTGACGCTCAACTACGGCGTCCGGTGGGAGTACTTCCCGATGCCGACCCGCGCAGACCGCGGATTCGAACGCTACAACCCTCTTGATGATCAGATGTACATCGGCGGCGTGGGGGATGTGCCCAAGGACCTTAGCGTCAAGAGCAGCAAGAGATTCTTCGCGCCCCGCTTCGGCTTCGCCTACCGGGCCACGGAGAACTTCGTGATCCGCGGCGGCTATGGCATCAGCTGGGATCCCTATTCACTGGCTCGCGCGCTCCGCACCAATCACCCTGTGCTGAGTGAACTGGTCGTCCCTGCGCCCAACACTCTCGCGCCCGCTTCCCGGCTTGCAGACGGAATTCCGCCCATCGAGGCGCCTGGTCTCGGCGACGGAATCATTCCGGTGCCTGGCAACGTCTCTACACAAACCGTTCCGACCGATATCCAGCGGGGGTATATCCAGTCGTGGAACCTCACCCTGCAAAGGACACTGTTTGGCGGGTTCGTGGGAGAAGTAGGGTATGTCGCAACGCGGCAGATCCGGCAGCTAGGCTACCGGGAACTGAACTGGGCGGACGTCGGGGCTGGAAACGCGGGGCGGCAGTTGACCCGCCTGTTCGGCCGGACCGCCAGCACACGCGAAGTGGGCCCGATTGGCGGCAGCCATTACGACTCGCTCCAGGCCCGGTTGCAGCGGCGGTTTTTCCGCGGTTACTCGTTTACCGCTTCCTACACTTTTGCCAAGGCAATCAGCACATCGGGCCTCGACCGCAGCGACAGCACGCTCAAGATCATGATTCCGGAGTACTATGACCTGAACCGTTCGGTCAGCGGCATGGTTCGGCGTCATAACCTCCAGATCACGAACATACTCGAGCTGCCGTTCGGACGGGGCAAGAGATGGTTGAACAGTGGAGGACTCCTCTCCGCAGTCGCCGGCGGCTGGCAGGCAAACAGCATCGTTGCGGTGATGAGCGGCCGGCCGTTCTCAGTCACGGCGTCAGCGACATCGCTGAATGCTCCGGGTAACACCCAGCGCGCGGACCAGGTGAAACCGGAGGTGAAGATCCTCGGCGGTGTCGGCCGCGGTCAGCCGTATTTCGATACAACCGCATTTAGGCCAGTAAACGAAGCGCGATTCGGTACGGCCGGTTTCAATTCGCTTTACGGCCCTGGACGCTTCAATTGGGACTTCGGCCTGTTCCGGATCTTCCAGGTCACCGAAGGCTCGAGGCTCGAATTCCGCGCCGAGGCGTTCAACTTTACCAACACGCCCAAGTTCGGGAACCCTGCGGCGAACGTCAGTTCCGCGGGCTTTGGAGAAATCACAACAGCAACCGAGGAACGCCAGTTCCAGGTTGGTCTCCGCTTCCAGTTCTGACGGCTTCACCGCTTCAGGGCACGCTCGGCCGGCCGTCGGGCGTGCTCTGCAAGCGCTCCAGGCTTTCATCCAACGCCTTCAGGGCATCCTCGTTTGAGCGCACCGCATCGTCCCACATGCCCATCGCAAAGAAAATGTGAGACGGCATGTGCAGGGCGCTCGCAGCCCAAGCGGCGCATGAAGTAATCAGAGGACGATACTCATGCTTTGGCGCCCACTGCCAGCAGATGCGCACTGAGTCCGATAATGGAGGCTTCCCTCTCCAGTGCGCGCGCAACGCGGAGCAGATCTTCCCGTTTCCTGGTATCGGCCCAGCGCTCGTCGAAGTCGGGCAGCAGCCAGCCAGGGCCTTCGAGCCCGAGCACCGCCTGGCAGTTGAAGCCCGCCGACACCACTTCGGCCTCCAACTCCTCCGGCCGGTGGAAATACGCAGTGGTGAAGCAATCCCACTTGCCCGTATCGTTTCGGTGTTGCCCCTGCTCCAGGTCTCGCTCCACGATCCCGTAGTAAGAGGGGTCTGCAAAAAGATCCCGTGCAAGACCATCCAGCGCGGAAGCGTAGCGCGAAATCGCTGCAGCAAATATCACGCCACCCGGCCGGAGCACGCGGTACGCCTGTCGGAGCGCGCACAGCCGGTCAGTCGCCTCTGTGAGGTGGTACAGCGGCCCTAACAGCAACACCGCGTCGGCGGAGCTGTCGGGGAACCTCAAATCTCGTGCATCTCCCACCTCACAGGTACGGATGGGATTCGGTGACGCCGCGCTGCGGCGCCGAGCCTCCTCCACAAGTCGAGGCACAGCATCGATGAGATGCACGTGATAACCCTTCCCTGCAAGCCAGAGGGCGTAAGCACCGGCCGCTCCTCCGACATCGAGAACGGTGGCTGGCGGAGGCGGCAGGTATCGAAACACAATCTCCTTCGTTCGCAGAAACTCCAACTGCGAAGGCCCCGCTAAAAGGCGCCCTTCCTCCGCGACTTCCTGGTAGTACTGAATAATCTCTTTTGGGAGCACGTTTCACTCGTTCCGCAGAGCCGCCACCGGATCAATTCGGGACGCTCGCCGTGCCGGCACATAGCCTGCAAGAATCGCGGCGCTTACGAGGATAACACCGGCCAGCGCCAGGGTTCCAGGATCATTCGGCTGCGTCTCGAACAGAAACGATTTGACCAGCTGCGATGCGGTTAACGCGCCAGGCACGCTGATTGCCAGCCCGGCCGCGGCCAGTATCAGAACGCGGCGCAAAACCATCCGCACCACGGCCCCACGCTGCGCGCCCAGAGCCATACGGATCCCAATCTCGCCAGCCTGCCGTGCGACGTTGTACGACGTGATTCCGTAGAGTCCCACGCACGCGATCAGGAGAGCAAGAACCGCAAACCCGGTGGAGAGTTTCGCGAAGACGGTTTCCCGATTGATCGTCCGGTCGATCTCCGCAGCTTGTGTGACCACGTTGGTGACGGGTATACGCGAATCAGCCTCTCTCACGATCTCGGTCACGCTCCTGACATAGCTCAGCGGGTCACCGGCCGTACGCAGCGCGTAGGTCACCTGATCCGGAGAAAACTGTCTGGCCGCTACGAACACCGTCATCGGATACCCGGCCTCCTTCAGATCGCCATACCGCACGTTCCCGGACACGCCGACGATTTCGACATCGCGTTTGATGTCCACCAGAGTGATGCGCCGTCCGATCGGATTCTCGTTCCCGAAGTAAGTCCGTGCCAGCCGCTCGCTGACCACGGCAACCGGTGGCGAGCCGGACTGGTCGCGCTCGTCAATCTCACGCCCGGCCAGGATCGGAATTTGCATTGTCGTGAGGAATCGCGGTCCGGCGCTGATGACGCCAGCGCCCTCGATCGTAACAGCGCCGATCTTCATTGTCCCCCTGTAGGTTGCCCCGGCATGGCCGGCTTTGAGGATCGAGGAGTGTGAAAACGTCGCGCTGCTCACTCCGGGGATCGTTTCTAAACGCTTGCGCAAGTCCGCGTAAAACGTGGTGATCTCCGGAGCTCGATGCCCGGCCTGGCGCGCATTCAACGAAAACAGAAGGATGTTCTCTCGGCCATATCCCAGTTGAACGGATTGCAGCTTGTTGAGCGTCCGGACAAACAGACCTGCGGCGACCAGAATGACAAAAGACATCGCGATTTGAGCGACCACCAGAACGGGCTGAAGGCGGCTGCGCGATCCGCTCACGCGGCCATACTTCAGCGCAGGCATGACGTCCGGACGCGTCACCTGAATCGCCGGAGCGAGGCCAAATAACAGGCCGCTCACCACGGAGAGCGCCGCCGTCACGGCCAGCACGTTCCAGTTCAGTTCCGCGCGCAGTGTAAAGCTCTCCTGCCCGTTCGAAAACAGAAACGTCAGCGACTGCACGCCCCAGATCGCAAACACGACCCCCAGCGCTCCGCCTAGCAATGCCAGCAGCACACTCTCGGTCAGCAACTGCCGCACAATGCGTAACCGTCCCGCTCCCAGGCTGAGCCGTACAGCGATTTCGCGCCGTCGCGCGGCGGCCCTCGCCAGCAGCAGATTGGCGATGTTCGCGCATGTGACCGCCAGAATCAATGCCACCATCGCCATGAGCACGTACAGAGGCTTGGAATACTGGCGGCGCAGGCTACCCAGACCGCCAGCGCCGGGATTCAGAATCAACGCCGGCAGTTTGGCTCGCTCGCCATCGGTTTTCGCGGTAGTGGCAACCCATTGATGGAAACGAGGCGCGAGCACTGCCTGCGCCTGCTCCATGCTGACGCCGGGGCGCAGGCGGCCCATCATTTCGAGCCAGTAGAAGTTTGGGTCGCCATACATCTCAGCCGCTTCCGCGCCATCCACAAGCAGATTCGTGTGCAACGGAAGGTAGAGTTCCGGCGACACCGCAGGGTCTACTCCGAAGAACTCCGGCGGCGCGACGCCGACCACGGTGAAGGGAATGTTATCGACGAGAATCGACTGTCGAATTGCATTCGACGGACCGCCAAAGCGATTTTGGCTTGCAGCGAAACTGAGAACGGCGACCGGTTCTGCGCCTGGCCGGTCGTCCTCGGAGTCGATCAGCCGTCCCGCGGCTGGCGACACCCCCAAACCGCGAAAATACTCCCCCGTGACGAACTGCACGCTCGCGACCGTGGCCTGCCCGTGAATAGCCACGGTACGCTTTGGTCCGATGAAGTATCCGAAAAGCGTAGAGAAGACGTTGTTCTCCTCGCGAAGCGTCTCGAACGCGGCGTAGGGAAAGATCCCGGTGACCAAGGCGCCTTTGTCGCCCGGCCAGAAACGACCTTGTATCCTGTGTACGACGTGGACCCATTCCTTGTTGGCATTCTGGGGTGGGTGGCTCCGCCAGTTCAGGACCGCGAGCGACTCGGGATCAGCCACCGGCAGCGAGCGGAAAAGAATCGACTCCATCAGACTGTAGATCGCAGTATTGGCCCCGATGCCGAGCGCCAGCGATAAGATTGCGAGGGCGCTGAATGCCTTATTGGAGGCCATCGTGCGACAGCCATAGCGGACATCCTGGGCGAGTTCCGACCAAAACCGTGTCATCCAAATCTCCCGTGACTCTTCGTACTTCAGTCCGACGTTGCCGAATCGCCGGCGCGCTTCGGACCGGGCGCGCTCCGGCGTCATACCCTCTGCTTCGAGTTCCGCGGCTTTCTCCGCCAGGTGGAGTTCCATTTCCTCACGCAGCGCGTCGCTGCGTCTGGAGCTCTCCATCCAATACCTCAGCCGTCGTAGCAACATGCCCGTCACGCCATTCCCATCACACGCTCGATTGCCAGTGTGAGTTTCGCGTATTTCCGGGTTTCCACCTCCAGCTGTTTGCGTCCGGCCGCAGTGATCCTGTAGATTCTTGCCCGCCGGTTGTTCGGGGTCACACCCCAGGCCCCCTGGATCCAGCCGTTTAGCTCCAGGCGCTGGAGAGCGGGGTATAGCGAGCCCTCCTCGATGAGAAGTTCATTGCCGGACGATTGTTGAATGAACTGGACGATGCCGTATCCATGGAGGTCGCGAAGCGACAGCGCCCGCAGAATGAGCATGTCGAGGGAACCGGGCAAGGAATCGTTTTTCTTCGGCTTGCGTCCCATACCTAGAATTCTTAGCTTATACCAAGAATTCTGAGATTAGCTCGTCAGATGGCGCAAATCAAGTCCTGGCGAGTGCAATTCGCGTTGATCTAAGAGAGACGCCGCTGCGGTGGAGAGTGCTTCAGGGCACGCTCGGGCGGCCGCCGGGCGTGCTCTGCAAGCGCTCCAGGCTTTCATCCAACGCCTTCAGGATCTCTTTGTCCGCCCTGCTCCAGATCTGCCGCAATTCGCTATAGGACCTGCGAGCCGCAGCGACGTCACTCATACTCTCAAAGGCGCGCGCGAGACCGAGCAGTGACAGCGCTCGCTTTGGAGCACGTAAGAGCGCCAGTTCGAATTGCACACGAGCGAGGCGCGGCTGTCCGAGAGAGAGAAGCATCTCGCCCAACAGTTCATGGGCGGGTTTGGGAGGAGACGGCGGGCCGAATTCGTAGGGCGTCTTGTCTTCTGTCGCTACTGCGGATTTCATGAGAGCGATCGCTTCCTTACTCTTGCCGTTCGCCATTGCCAGCATCGCGGCGAGCTCGTTCTCCATGATCGCAATGACCTGAGCATCGCCGGGGTAGATGTGCGCGTTCTGATGATGATGGGTTCCGGTGCTGGCGCCGGCGCCCAAACTTCGTATTCCCTGGAGCGCGCGTTCGGCCTCCTGCTGGTCGCCGCGATGAAGGCTGCTCATTCCTCGCGCGAAATGATGCGCTGCGACGGCCGGGGCGTCGATCGCTTCCAGGTCCGGCGAGGAGTCGTAGGCCTCGCCCGTCTCAACCGCAAACATCACTCGCATTTGCACGTGGTGGAAACGGGCAAGGGGCCTGGGGTCTCCAGAGGCCAGGCGTTCCATGGTTTGCAGCGTCTTCCGGGCGTCCGCAAACCGGCCCTGCTGCAGGTACGCATACTGCAGCCACCAAAGCGCATGATAGCCTCCAGCCTCCATCGGCTGCCGCGTTCGCTGCGCACTGCGCTCGGAGGCTCGAAACGCATCCTCGTTTGAGCGCACCGCATCGTCCCACATGCCCATTGCAAAGAAAATGTGAGACGGCATGTGCAGGGCGTGCGACGATTCCGGAGCAACCTTTGCGTACACTCGAGCCGCTCGCAGCCCAAGCGGTGCATGCACCGGATCGTCGTAGCAGTGGATCGCGTAATGCAGCGCGCCTGGATGCTCGGGATTCTGCGCCAGAATCTCCTCAGCGATGGCGGCAGCTTTCATGTAGATGCGAAAGTCGCGGCCGCGGTGCGCAGTGCCGAGCAGAGCGAGGGCATAGAATGCACCGGCTTCGTGATCGTCTGGATAGCGCTCGTACATGCGGCGCATCGCCTCGGCATATCGAAAGTCCCGCTCCTCTTTGCTGCCTTCGCTGTACAGGATCTGAACCGCCTCCATGTAGTCTGCTTCCCGCTGGCTCAGCGGCTTGCCCTTGGGTGCGCGAGCGAGGACGGCGCGTGCCGACGTGGTATCCTGAGCAAACCATAATGGCTCGTTGTATGTCATCGCCTCGCCCCAGTAGGCAAGTGCGAAGTTGGGAGCGGCCTTCTGCGCAGCTTGGAAATGCTGGCGGGCTTCGACGTACTGGAAACTGTGCAGGAGCAAAACGCCTTTGAGGAACAGCTGCTGCGCCTCGCCTGTTTGCGACGTCGGAAAATGGATCCGCCCCAGGCCGGTCTGCGGAGCGCTGAACGCCCAGCTGAACGCCAGGCAAGTGAGAGTCACCAATCGAAGCACGATCATGACGATTCTAGCTTGAGTCAGCTTCTATGAGTTTCACCCGGAGAGAGATTCTGTGGGGCTTGAGCGCCGCGTTCACCACCTCCGCGGCTCAGGGGATTCACTTCTCCGACTACGACCCTGGCTTCCGAACCGAGGTCCAGCAGGAAGGGCCGCGCGTGAAGTCTTTCGACTTGCGCAAGCTTACAACTTGGGAGACGCCAGCGGAAGAATTTTTTACATTTCATCAGACCAAATCGGTCATCGGGATTGATCTTGCTGCGTGGCGTCTGCGAATCGAGGGATGCGTGGCTCGCCCACGTTCGTTCCGCTACTCGGATCTCGCAAGCTTACCGGCGAAGCAGGTTCCCGCGACGATCGAGTGTGCGGGCAATACCGGCCACCCGCGGATCATGAACGGCTTGGTGAGCAACGGCGTCTGGACCGGTCCGGCGCTCGGACCTCTGCTGCGCGAATGTGGAATCCTTTCCGAAGCCCGCGAAGTGGTGTTTTTCGGCGCGGATCTCGAGCGCGAAAGAAAGTGGCCCGCGGGTGATCGCGAGTTTGCGGCGCCGCACGGGCGCAGCATGTTTATCCAGGACGCATTAGCCGACGGTCCTCTTCTGGCCCTGCAACTGAATGGCAAACCGCTTCCGCCGGATCATGGCTATCCTGTGCGCTTGATCGTTCCAGGCTGGTACGGGATGGCGCAGGTGAAGTGGCTGAACCGAATTCTTGTGCTCGACCGCCGCTATGAAGGCCGCCACATGGCACGCAACTATCATTCAGTCCAGCGGGAATCCGGCGATCTTGTCCTGGAGACTTCGATCAGCAGGAACCGGCTGAAATCGGTGACCGCCCGAGTGGAGGCCAACGGCAGATTGTTCGGGGTAGCGTGGGGAGGCTCAAGGCCAATCGAGCGCGTCGAAGTACGCATTGACAACGGGCCGTGGCGAGCCGCCGTCTTTGTACGGAAAAGCGAACCCGAGGCGTGGTCGCTCTGGAGCTATGACTGGCCCGACCCGACGCCGGGAGTGCACACCGTTGTGTCACGAGCCGTCGACTCACGAGGCGACGTGCAGCCCGAGCGGCCGCAGTTCGTCAGCTCTCGCGAGGACAACTCCCAGTGGGTGCGAAAAGTCACAGTCCCTGCGGGCTTCTATGCTCGCGAATAACGCAATGCGCGGGCGGCGGCGCCTGGGGCGCCGGCGGCCAGAGACGGCCAGACCACCGGCGCCAGCAGCCAGCGCATCATCAGAAGTTCAGCTTCGCACCCAGCTCTATGCGCCGGGGCGCACTGGCCACGCCCACCGAACCGAAGGTATTGGAATTGACTGAGCCGTTAGGCGCTCCGAAGTAGACCTGGTTCAGGAAGTTGAAGAAGTTCCCGGAGATCACCAGTTGCACACGCTCCTGCAATTGGACTTTCTTTGTGATGGAGAGGTCCCAGTTCTTGACCGTGTCCTGACGGACGTTGGGCAGGAACCGCGGCCCGTTGGGGATCACGAATTCCGGCGTGATGCTGAAAGCTGCGGTGTTGAACCACGGCTTGGTGCAGTTGCAGACCGGAGACCAGTCACGTGCGTTTGCGCGTGCCTGAGCCAGCGAAATCTTGGGATCCTGGCCGGCAACCACGGTGGCCCGTGACGGGGAAGCCCCAGCCAGACGTGAGAGATCCGGGCCACCAACCGCGATGGGCCGGCCACTCTCAAAGGTATGGACGGAGAAGATTGTCCAGCCGCCGAACAGCTTATCCAGCACCGCGTTGTTGCTCAGGAACTGTTTGCCTTTCCCGAACGGAAGCTCCAGTGCGTAGTTGATGACCAGCCGCTGGGGGATGTCCCAGGCCGAAACGGACCGTTCCAGCCGGATGTTATAGATATCGCGCAAAGCGGATGCGTCAGTGAAAGCAGCGCCGTTGCCCACGCCGCCGATATCAATCAGCTTGGAAATCGTGTAGTGGGCGTTAATGCTGAGCCCCTGGCTAAACCGGCGCTCGAGTTTGAAGGTGACCGCATGATAGATACTGTCACCCACCGGCGGCCGGTTGTAGAGCAAACTCGATCCGAAAGCATTCGCCGTGGTTGGCGAGGCGAACTGCGGATACGGCTTCAGCAGTTGCATCCGGGGGATGGTCGGCTGCGACAGCAGGCCACTGGTGAATTGACCGTAATATGGGTTGGGAACGCGCTCGGTCAGCCAGGCGCCGCCCATCTTCAGGTAGTCCGAATGCACCTGGTTCAGCTCCATGCTGGGGATGGGCAGATGCACGCCCCGGCTGCCGTAATAGGTCGCGTCGACCACTGTACTCCGGCTGATCTGCCGGGAGATGCCGAAGTTCCACTGCTGGATATAGGGCGCAGGCTGTTTGCG
>Ga0207874_1002337_pt1 | contig 18144 bp, 14 predicted proteins | sample HigsolmetaAR201D_FD_184833 | JGI IMG/M metagenome (GOLD analysis project Ga0207874, IMG submission 184833) | Ionic liquid and high solid enriched microbial communities from the Joint BioEnergy Institute, USA - AR20-1-D (SPAdes) (version 2) ...
CGGCCGCAGTCGTCCAGCGGCCCGTTCGGCTCGCCCCCAGACCCGCCGACGGGCATCGTCTTCCCGGTAGAAGGGATTGCGGCGCTGCTCGACCGACCCGCCGGCGGTGAGGCGAATCCGCTGCGCGCCGGCAAGCCGTCGCTCGACTTCGACGCCTGCCCGCCTGTGGCCGCCCCACGTGAGCGGGATCGTCAGGCGACTCCGGCGCCCGAGCACGCCCGGCCAGGCCACGGCGCCGCCGTACGTCACGCCGTAGCCGTCTTCGCCCGAGACCAGCGGCATCAGCATCATCGACCGGAGCCACCCCCGCCGCACCACACGCGGTTCCTCGTCGCGGTCGGCGGGCGCCGGCAGCACGCGCACGGGACGTTCGTCGACGACGATGACGAGGGCGATGCGGGAGGGATCGGCTATCGACGCGAACCGGGCCCGGACGTCGACGCCTTCGAACCGGCCGGTGGCGCGGAGGCGGGTCTCGACACGGGCGGGAAGGTCGGGCGCGAACACGTCACCAACCGTCACGCCCGACGCTGCGACGATGTCCTCCGTCGGCGTCAACGTGTTCCCCTGGACATGGATGGCGGCGACGATGCCGGCGTCGGGCGTCTGGTCGCCCGCGGCGGACCGGACGCCGCAGAGCAGCAGGGCGACACCCAACGAGACTACGGCGGGAACGCGCGTCATGGCGTCACCGGAATCACGCGGCCGTCCGTGCGCGCCTCGCGGTAGTCGTGGTAGTCGATGCGGTACCGGACCGAGACCTCGCCGAAGGCGAACAGCAGCGCAGCACGCATATCGACGGCCTGCGGCAGCCACACGTCGGGAAACGGCTCGCCCATCACCATGGACGCCCGCAGGTCCGTGACGCGCACGAGCCAGGCGGCGGGCAGGAAGTCGAGATCGACGTTGTCGAATGTGTAACGGACGATCTGATGCTCGTCGGGAAGGATCCAGAGCGTGACGAGCGAGACTCTGTTCATCAGGCGCTCGTACTCCGCCTCGACGTCCTCTGCGGGGTTGCGGTCACCCCGACGGCTGCGCGCCTCCTGATCCTCCTGCTCGTGCGCGAAGAGCCGCTCCGGGTAGTACTCAACGCGAAGCACCTCACGGCCTTCGAACGTCTCACGGCCGACGAACGCGTAGCGGCCGGGCTCAAACCTGAAGCGCAGGAAGTAGGCGCTGTCGATGAATTGCGGGCGCCGTGCGCCGGTCAGCAGCGCTTCGGCCGAGGCCGGGGCGTCGGCCGGGGTGCCGGCGGTCGTGTCGATCCCGCCCGCCTGCTCCCGCTCGCGCGCCCGGCGCGCGAAAGCTTCTTCGTAGGCGCGACGCCCGGCGTCGGGCACGGTCACGCCGTCGACGCGCAGCGGGCTGCGAACGAAGACGCCGTCGCGGATGAACCACGCGTAGTCGCGCACCTGACCCCAGATCGGCGCACCAGAAGGGCCCGATACCGCCATCTCCTCGCGCTCGTCGAGCACGTACTGCCGCAGCTTCTTCCAGTTCTCGTCCCGCCTCGCCAGGACGTGGGCCATGAAGGCATCAAGGTCGGTCCGGGCATCGGCGGAGACGGACGTTGGAGGGCCGTCGAAGGGGTGGACGGCCATCAGGGCCGCGGCGGCCAGTGCAACGCACAGCGGACGGAACAGGCTCGCCATACGGCCTCGAGCGGATGCGGCGGCAGCCGGCCGCAGCAGGCGGCGTCAGTGGGCGGTTCGCTCAGCGGCCTCGCGGACGAGCAGGCCCATCTTCGGGCGAGACGGCTCGAAGGCGGGCTCGAGCCCCTCCTTCCGGATCGCGGCCGAGGACGAAGGACCGATCGAGGCGATGCTCACGCGGGCAAGCGCGTCGCGCAGCGCATCGCGACGCCCCATCTGGTCGGCCACCTGGAAGAAGTGCGCGATCTGCGGCGCCGACGTCACCATGACGAGATCGACCCGACCGTCGATCACCGCATCGACGGCCCGGCGGAGCGGCTCGATGTCCTCGGGCAGCGCCCATAGATAGGTGGGAACGGCGGTGACCTCGGCGCCGGCCGCGCGAAGCGCGTCGAGCAGGTCGGTGTTCGAGACGCCGTACTCCTGCACGGCCACACGCCGGCCGGCAAGGCTCCACTCGTCGGCGCGCGCCTCGAGCGCGGCCATCAGCTCGCGCCACGTGTTCGGCTCGGGCGCCATCACCCACACGGGCACGTCGAGCTCTCGCATGACGGCCATCGGCTTCGGTCCCCGGACGATCACGCGACTGCGGCGCAGCGCGTCCACGAACGCCTCGCGGCGTCCGGCACGCGCGACGGCCGCCAGCAGCGCGCGCGCACCGACACCGGTCAGGAAAATCACCGCGTCGAACGTCCCCGCCACGATGCCATCCGCCAGCGCCAGCGCGTCGTCGTCGGTTTCGCGTGGCACTTCGCGCATCGACGGCGCCACCAGCGGGCGGCCGCCGAATGTTTCGACCAGGGTGGCCATCTCGCGCGCCCGGCGGCTCTCGAGGACCAGAACGGTTCGTCCGTTGAAGCTGCTCATCGCTCAGTCGAGGCCCGACGATGATGATAGCCTCCGCCATCTCCTTTCGCGAGCGTCTCGGCCGGCCGTCCCGGCGCTGAATGGCTGGCTCGGTCCCGTTGCCCTTTCAGGTCAACGACGTGCCGCACGTGTGAGCCTGACTGCCATCCCAGACGGTACGCCGGGCGTCGGTCGTTCACCGGGCCACCTGCCCCGCCGGTACGGGAGCGTCGACGTCGCACGCTTCTTGCGTAGAACAACAGCAGTCAGCTCGCGCCGGGGCCTCCCTCCGCGGGCGAACAGGGAGAAGTCACCATGATGAAACGCATCGTATTCAGCTCGACACTTGCCGGTGCGCTCGCCCTGGGAGCCGCTGGTGTGATGGCTCAGAGTCCCGGCATGGCCGGCTCGCAGGCCCGGACGGCCACGCTCTCGGCCGACCAGGACGCCGAGCGCCAGGTCACGCTCGAAGGATGCATCGCGCGCGAACAGGATGTCGAAGGCAGGGAGCCCGGCTTCCTCGAACGGATGGGCCTCGGCGTCGACTACATCCTGACCGACGCCAGACCGGCGGGTACGACCGCGGCGCCAGGCACGTCGGCGGCGCCGACGACGAGCGGTCAGGCTCCCGCCGAATCGGGCGCAGCCGCGATGCCGCCACCCGCTCCGCGGACCGACGCCGATCGCAACGCCGAGTCGCGCGGCGAAGGTGTGCGGATGCAGGGCGCACAGTACGAGCTGCAGGGAATCGCGGAGGACGAACTCCAGCGCTACATCGGTCAGCGGGTCGAAGTGCGCGGCACGCTCGAGGATCCGGCCGACGTCGACACCGCCGCCGGGGAGCTGCCGGAGCTCGACGTCGAGAGCATCCAGCCGTCGACGACGGGAGGCAGCTGCAGCTGATGCGGCAGAAGAACGGAGAAGCCAGAAGCTCGAGGGTTCCTGACCTTCGAACTTCTGGCTTCGAGCGTCGAACCTGACTGGCCTACTTGAAGAGGCGCGCGATGCCGTCGTGCAGGTGATGGCGCCAGACGGTCCACTCGTGGCGACCGGGCGTCAGCGTGAACTCGTGGTTCAGGCCGGCAGCCTTGAAGGCCTCGCTGAGCTTCCGGTCGCCCGGCCCCGTCAGCGTGTCGTCCTCGCCGACCGGGATCCAGAACCACTTGAACTGCTCGTTGTACTTCTGCGGATTCTTGAAGACGTCCGGGTAGTTCTCGGGCGTCACGCCGAAGGCCGCCGGGCTCATTGCAATCACGTAGCGGAACAGCTCGGGCCGGTTGAAGGCGATGTTCATCGTGTGGCCGCCACCCATCGACAGGCCCGCGATGGCGCGCCTGTCGGCGCTGCGCGACACTTTGTACTCACGCTCGATCATCGGCATCACGTCGTTGAGCAGGTCCTGACCGACGAGTCCGAGCGCGCCGCCCTGCGGCGCAGACACCGACGACGTCTTCGACGGACCGGTCCAGAAGCTCTGGATCGGGTAGCCGAGCGGCATGACTACCACCATCGGCACGGCGCGCCCCTCGGCAATCGCGTTGTCGAGGATGTTGTTCGCCCGCCCGATCATCGTCCAGCCCGACTCGATGTCGCCGGCGCCGTGCAGCAGATAGAGCACCGGATAGTCGCTGCCCTCGTCGTAGCCGGGCGGCGTGTAAATCCAGACCGTGCGCGCGACGCCGAGCGTCTTCGACACGTACGGCCGGATGCGCACTTCACCGTGCGGAACGTCCTTCACGTCGTAGAACTGTGGCCCGTCGCCCGGGACCTGCACGATGCTGACCGGACCGAAGTTGCCGTAGCCGTACTTCGTGTTCGCGTTGCGCGGATCGAGCGCGATCACCCCGTCAACGTTGAACGCGTAAGTGTAGATGTCGGGCGCGAGCGGACCAATCGTCACCTCCCACACGCCATCGGCGCCCTTCGTCATCGTGTGCGTGCGGCCGTCGAGCTCGCCGCTCACCGTCACCTGCGTCGCATTCGGTGCCCGGTAGCGGAGCGTGACGCGCCCGTCCGGATGCACCTCGGGCGAGACGACCGGCGGCGGCTGGTTGCCGCGGCCGCCTCCCGGCTGGGCCTCGGCCGCTGCGGCCACGAACAGAACCATCAACAGGATTGGAAGGACTCTACGCAGCATGGATTCCCCTCGTTCGGACGTCTTCACACAATCTTCGGATTCCGTGATCCCATCGTCCGAAGCTGGTGCCAGTAGGGATACGGCATCTGGACCCGGCTTGCTTCATCGAGACGCGCCATCTGCTCCGGCGTGAGCGACCAGCCCACAGCGCCCAGGTTTTCGCGCAGCTGCGCCTCGTCGCGTGCCCCGATGAGGACGGTCGACACGGTCGGGCGCTGCAGCAGCCAGTTGATGGCAATCTGCGGGATTGTCTTGCCGGTCTCGCGCGAAATCTCGTCGAGCGCGTCGACCACCCGGAACAGGTGCTCGTCGCTCACCGGCGGCGCCGCATCGCGCGTTCCGGGAAGCCGGCTGACCGCCGGCGGCGGCTGGTTGCGCCGGATCCGCCCGGTCAGCCGCCCCCAGCCGAGCGGGCTCCACACCACCGCGCCGACCCCTTCGGCCAGGCCCAGCGGCATCAGCTCCCACTCGTAGTCGCGGCCGATGAGCGAGTAGTACACCTGATGTGCGACGTACCGCGCCCAGCCGCAGCGATCGGCCACCGCAAGCGACTTCATCAGGCTCCAGCCCGGGAAGTTCGACACGCCGACGTAGCGGACCTTGCCCGCCGTCACGAGATCGTCGAGCGCCCGCACGGTTTCCTCGATCGGCGTGACAGTGTCGGACCCGTGCATCTGATACAGGTCGATGTAGTCGGTCTTGAGGCGACGGAGGCTCGCTTCGCACGCGGCGACGATGTGGTGACGCGACGATCCGATGTCGTTCGGCCCGGGGCCCGTGCGGAAGGTGCCTTTCGTCGAGATCAGCACCTTGTCGCGGCGACCCGCGACAGCCGCGCCCAGGATCTCCTCGGCGAGCCCGTCGGAGTACGTATCGGCGCTGTCGAACATCACCACGCCCGCATCGAGCGCGAGGTCGACGAGACGCCGCGCACCGGCCGCGTCGGTATCACCCCAATGGCGGAAGAACTCGTTGCCTCCGCCGAACGTTCCGGTGCCCAGGCTCAGCACCGGCACCATCAGCCCCGAACGTCCCAGCTGTCGAAATTCCACGTGACGGCTCCTCCTCCGGCCACGGCCGGCGTCACATCAGCAGCGCTTCGATCCGGTGCGCGCGGACCATGTCGTCCTCGGGCGACCACCGGAAGATCGTGAAGCGCCCATCCTGCGACGCGACGAGCGCCGTCGCGTCGCGCTGATCGTAGACGAACTGCGCGGCCGACAGATGGCGCGTCCCGCCGATCTGATACGGCGGGGCCGGCACGCGCGCACTCCCTTCGACGGTCTCGGTGAGCAGCACGCGCTCGACCTGCGGACTGCCGTGCCGTCGCGCGATCTTGGTCCCGAAGGCCAGCAGCTCGAACCGCTCGTTGACGATGGTGGCCCCGTCGACCGCCGTAAGGCCTGCGAGCGCGTCGACCGCGCGGCGCGCCTCGGCCTGACGCTCGAACAGCTCTTCGCCTGCCCCGTCGCGCACCAGCTCGGCCAGTTCCGCATAGGGCGGCGAGACGGCGTAGAGCACCGGCTGCACCACCGACTCCATCCAGGCGCGGTTCGCAGCCGGCACGACGAGCAGCGCCCCGCCGCGCCCATGCGCGCGCATCGAGGCCGACAGCAGCACGAGCACCCGCGCCGCCTGCGCCAGCGGCGCCGGCAGCTCGATACCGAGCCGCGACGGCACGACGCCGGTCGCTTCGGCCGGAGGCTCGATCAGCGCCGGCACGAACTTGATCTGATCGCCCTCGAGCACGGCCACGTTCTCGAACTTCCCGAGCGTCTCGCGCCGATGCTTGACGACCAGCAGCCCCGACATGACGACCTCGACGACCAGACAGAGCGGCGGCAGGTCGTGCGTCGTGCCCCACACACGGAACTCGCCGTCGCTGCGCCAGACACCGAGGTGAATCCCGGGCCGCTCGACCGCCGGTGCCAGCTTGGCCAGGCCGGCCGCCGTCAACGGCAGCTGGCGCTCGAACCTGAGCGCGGTCGGCGTCGCGGTTGGCGGCAGGTACGCCAGCGAAATCTTCGGTGAGCGCCCCTCCTCACGCCTGAGGCTCGCCCAGAACGCCGCATCGGCGATCCGTTCGATGGCGGTCGCGTCTGGCTCGGGGGCAACCGGCGACAGACCGAGGCGGCGCGCCTGTTCGTGGTGCCGCTGAAAGTGGGCCCGGATGCGCTCGGCCGCGACCCTCGCCGCGGCATAGTGGGGGAAGGCTGGATCGGCCATCGACCTGCCGAGCTTATCAGGGCGCCGGCCGCCTGCGGGACGGCCCCCGCGGACCACCGCCGACGGGCGCGAATCTGGGGTAACGTCCTGCCGTGGATCGGTCGTCGGACATCGAGGTCGAGTACGGCCAGCGGCTGGCGGCGCTCCGGCTGCAGCTGGCCCGCGACGAGCGCCGGCACGTGACGCTGGGCAACGTGCGCCTGGCGATCGTCGCCGTCGGCCTGCTGCTCCTCTGGCGCCTCGGCACGGCGGGAGCGGTCTGGCTGCTCGTCCCGTTCGCCGCGTTCGTGCTCGTCGGGATCCGGCACGGCCGCGCGATCGTCCGCATGGCGCGGACGAAGCGCGTGATTGCCCACTACGAAGACGGACTGGCGCGCATCCGCCACGAGTGGATCGGTCGGGGCCGGACGGGCGACGGCTTCAGGCCGGCCGACCATCTGTACGCCGACGACCTCGACCTGTTCGGACGCGGCAGCCTCTTCGAACTGCTTGCGACGACGCGCACGCGGGCCGGCGAAGAGACGCTGGCCCGCTGGCTCCTCGTGCCGGCGCCGCACGACGAGGCACGGGCGCGGCAGCAGGCCGTCAGAGAGCTCGCCGGCCGTACCGACCTGCGCGAGGTCATCGCCGCGCTCGGCGAAGACGTGACGGTTGCCGTCGACGCGCCCGTCCTCCGGCGCTGGGCATCGGCCGACACGACACCGGTTTCCCCGTCGCTGCGGATCGGCCTCGCCGCGCTGGCGGCCACGACCATGGCCTCCCTCGTGTGGTGGTGGAGCACCGACACGGCTGGCGGGCTCCCCGCGGCGCTGCTCGTCGGCCAGATTCTGGTGGCCCTCCGGCTGCGGCCGCGCGTGGCGGCCGTCGAGCAGGCCATCGACGAACCGGCGCACGACCTCGACGTGCTGGCCGGCCTGCTGCGGATGATCGAACAGGAACAGTTCACCTGTCCGCATCTGCAGCACCTGCAGGCGTCGCTCGCCGGCGGCGGCCGACCGGCGTCGGCCGAAATCGCCGGCCTGTCGCGGCGCGTCGCGCTGCTCGCGTCGCGACGCAACGTCCTGTTCGCCCTGCCGGCCGCGCTCATGCTGTGGGGCACCCAGTGGGCGCTGGCGATCGAGGCGTGGCGGGATCGCGCCGGCCGCCGCATTCCCCACTGGCTCGACGTCGTCGGCGAATTCGAGGCGCTCGTGGCGCTCGGCGGTTTCGCGGCCGAGCACCCCGACTATGTATTTCCCGAGTTGATCGACGGTCCGGCCCAGGTACGGGCCGACGCGCTGGCGCACCCGGCCCTCGGGACGGCAGGCGTCGCAAACGACCTGGCGCTCGGCGGCGATGCGCCCCGGCTGATGGTGGTGAGCGGGTCGAACATGTCAGGCAAGAGCACCTGGCTGCGCACGATCGGGACGGCCGTGGTCCTGGCGCGCATGGGCGCCCCCGTACGAGCCCGGGCGATGACGCTCACGCCGCTGGCGATCGGCGCGTCAATCCGCGTTCTCGATTCGCTGACCGAGGGGCGCTCGCGCTTCTTCTCCGAAGTGCTCCGCCTGAAGGCCATCGTCGACCTGGCCCGCCAGCGGCCCGGGACAGTGCTCTTCCTGCTCGACGAGATCCTGAGCGGCACGAACTCGCACGATCGCCGGATCGGCGCCGAAGCGATCATGACCACGCTGGTCCGCACCGGGGCCGTGGGCCTCGTCACGACGCACGATCTGGCGCTGGCAGCCGTCCCGGAGCGGCTGGTGGATGAGGCGGCCAACGCCCATTTCGCCGACCAGTTCGTCGACCGACAGATGACGTTCGACTACCGGCTCAGGCCGGGCGTCGTGCAGACGAGCAACGCCCTGGCGCTGCTGCAGGCAGCCGGCATCGATGTTCGAGCTTCGGGTGAATAGACGTCCGATGGCTCCGGATCGATGAGGTGAAGTAGTGCGGGTAACGCAGGAATAAACGTCTGGCAGGTCCAGATGTGAAGGGCGTTTCAGGAGGTGCGTCGACCCGGAGCCATCGTACCCGCATACGTTGCAAGCGGCGGGCCCGTTCCGCTGCCGGGCCGCAAATTCCGCGTAGAAAGTCGTAAGCCTCTCACACTCAGCAACTTCCGCCCCTGCCCGCGTTTCCGGCCCGGGCGATCGGCCGTTGCCGAAAACGGACAACGTTGTCCGATCCTGTCGAACTTCCTACTCATTGGTAGAAAGACTGCACGCTGTCGGCATCACGGAGCACCCGTCGACGACGGCGGAATGCGGCGCCGACCAGTGAAGTCGGGCGCCGCACGGACAAACATGTCCGTTCCCAACCAGAGCTCCACGAAAATGTCGCTGCGGCTGGCCCGAGCGCCGTAGAGTCGCGGATTCCTCCGCCGATCGCGCGGGCATCGGACGACATGCGGCGGCCCGGCCCGGACGCGTGCGGCATAATCACAACGGGTTCACCAGACACCGGTCGACGAGACGCTCGCCGGTCAGGGGGGAAGGATTGATGCTCCTGCGCTCGCTCGCTGCTTCGTGCCTGCTGACTGCCGCCGTGCTTGCTTCGGCCTGCGGAGGCGGCCGGTCCGGCCCGATCGATGGCGATGCGCTCGTCGTGAGTATCGGCATCGGCGAACCCAAGTCGCTCATCCCCAGCTCGACGACCGAGTCGAACGGCAGCGACGTCCTGCACGCCCTCTTCACCCCGCTCGTCGACTACGACGACGGGTTCCGGCCGGTCGAGCTGGCGGCAGAGTCGATTACCTCGGACGACAACCGGGTGTGGACCATCCGGCTCCAGCCCGGCTGGACTTTCCACAATGGCGAACCGGTGACGGCCGACTCCTACATCAACGCCTGGAACGCCGGCGCCTGGGGCCCCAACGCGCACGACGGCAACTACTTCTTCGAGAAGATCCTGGGCTACGACGACCTCAACCCGCGCGACGCGCGCGCCGAGCCGAAGGCGAAGAAGCTGGCCGGCCTCAGGAAGGTCGACGACCTGACGTTCGAGGTCACGCTGCGCGAGCCCTACGTCAACTTCAAGTCGATGCTCGGCTACACGGCGTTCTATCCGCTGCCGCTGGCCGCCTTCAGCGACGTCGACAACAACGTCATCGACCCGCGCTACCAGGAGGCGCCGATCGGCCAGGGCCCCTTCCGGATGAAGGGCGTCTGGCAGCATGATCAGCTCATCGAGACCGAGCGCTACGACGCGTACGCCGGGCCGGTCAAGCCGAAGATCGCCGGCGTCGCCTTCAAGATCTACCAGCAGCAGACGACGCAGTATCAGGACCTGCTGGCGGGCCAGCTCGACATCGTGCCGCGCCTGCCCATCGAGAACATCGGCAGCGCACGCGCCGACCTCGGCGACCGCTACCGGCAGAGCCCGGCGTCGACGATCCAGTTCCTCTCGTTCCCCACCTTCGATCCGCGCTTCCGCGACGTGCGCATCCGGCGCGCGATCTCGATGGCCATCGACCGCGACGAGATCACGCGCACGCTCTTCCTCGACTCGCAGAAGCCGCTCCGCTCGTTCGTTTCACCCGTCGTGCCGGGCTACCGCGAGAACACCTGCGGCGAGTGGTGCGAGTTCAATCCGGAGCGCGCCCGGGCCCTGTTCGAAGAAGCAGGCGGCGCGCCCGCCGTCGGCGGGCGCATCGAGATTGCCTACAACGTCGACGGCGGCCACAAACCCTGGATCGACGCGACGTGCAACCAGATTCGCGCCAACCTCGGCGTCGAGTGCATCGGCAACCCGCAGCCGAAATTCGCCGAACTGCTGACGAAAGTCGAAAAGAAGGAGCCGGTCGGCCTCTTCCGCATGGGCTGGATCTTCGACTACCCGGCCATGGAGAACTACCTGGGTCCGCTCTACACGACCTACGGCTCGTCGAACTACTACGGCTACAGCAACCCGGAGTTCGACCGACTCGTCGCGCTGGGCGATGCGGCGGCGACCCCCGAAGAGGCCACCGCCTACTACCAGAAGGCCGAGGACATCCTGGCGCGCGACATGCCGGTCGTGCCGCTGCGCTACGAGCAGAACAACTTCGGCCACTCGACGCGTGTCCGGAACGTCAACATGAACCTGTTCTTCCAGGTCGAGCTGCTCGACCTGGAGCCCAACGTCGACTAGCGCCGGCCTCGCGCCGGCGCTGTCCTGCTGATCGCCTGAGGCCCCGTGTCGCGGTTCATCCTCAGACGCCTGCTGCAATCGGTGCTTACGTTCTTCGGGGCGACGCTCATCGTCTACGCCCTGATGTTCAGCATCGCGACCGATCCGCTCCAGGCGCTGGCCGGCGAACGCCCGCTCAACGAGAGCCAGCGGGCGCAGCTCACCGCGCAGTACCACCTCGACGAGCCGTTCCTCGTCCAGTACGGCTACTACATGCGGGGGCTGCTCACCGGCGACATGGGGCGGACGATTACCGGGCGCCCCATTACCGACGTGCTCGCGGAATCGTGGCCGCGGACGATTCAGCTGACACTCATCACGATGGTCATCGTCGTCGTCGTCGGCGTGACCGGCGGGGTCATTGCCGGCCTGCGGCGCGGCGGCGTCTTCGACCAGACGTCGCTCGCGCTCACGCTCGTCGTCATCGGCACACCGGTGTTCGTGCTCGGCACGGTGTTCCAGACCGTGTTCGCCGTCGAGCTCGGGTGGTTCCGACCGAGCTACGCGCCCGAGCTCGGCCTGGCGACGTACATCCTGCCGGCCATCGTCCTCGGGCTGCTGTCGCTGGCGACGGCCATGCGGCTGACGCGCGCGTCGGTCGCCGAGAACCTCCGCGCCGACTACGTGCGGACGGCCGCCGCCAAAGGCCTCGGTCGCGGCCGCATCGTCGGCGTCCACGTACTCCGCAATTCGCTGATCCCCGTGATGACGTTTCTCGGCACCGAGCTCGGCATGCTGATGAGCGGCGCGATGGTGACGGAAGGCATCTTCAACATCCCAGGCATCGGCGGGCGGCTGTTTCAGGGCATCCGCCTCGAGGATGGCCCGCTCGTCGTCACGATCGTGAGCCTGATGATCCTCATCTATCTCGCGACGAACCTGCTGGTCGACCTGCTGTATGCGGTGCTCGACCCGAGGATCCGCCATGAGTAGCACCGGAGCCGGCCTGCCCGTCGCCGACGACATGCTCGTGGCCGAGGCACCGCGCAGCCTGTCGCGCGATGCGTGGGACGAACTGAAGCGCCGGCCGATCTTCTGGCTCGCTGCGGCGCTCGTCGTCCTGATGGTGCTGATGGCCGCGTTCCCGGGACTCTTCAGCGCCGTCGATGCACGGACGGCGCCCTGCTCGCTCGCCGACTCGCTGCGCCCGCCCGGCCCCGGGCACCCGTTCGGCTTCGACAAGCAGGGGTGCGACATCTACTCGCGCGTCATCTACGGCGCCCGATCGTCGGTCCTCGTCGGCGTGTTCTCCACGCTGATCACGGGCATCGTTGCGCTGGTCATCGGCATGCTCGCCGGCTACTTCGGCGGGTGGGTCGATGCCGTGCTGGCGCGCGGCATCGACATCGTGCTCGGCATCCCGCCGCTGCTCGGGGCGATTGTCGTGGCGAAGGCGCTGTCGGGACAGGACCTCGGCATCTGGCCGGTGGTGCTCGCGCTCGGACTGCTCGGCTGGCCGACGGCAGCGCGCGTGATCCGCTCGTCGGTCATCGCGGCACGCCACCAGGAGTACGTCAGCGCGGCGCGCGTGCTCGGCGCCGGGCACCTGCGCATCATGCTGCGGCACATCCTGCCCAACGCCATGGCGCCGCTCGTCGTCGTCCTCACGATCCTGCTCGGACAGTTCATCGCCTACGAGGCGACGCTCTCGTTCCTCGGCGTCGGCCCGCGCAACGTCATCTCGTGGGGTGTCGACATCGCCGAAGCACAGCGGTGGATCCGCGAAGCCTCCTATCCGCTGCTGTTTCCCGCGGGCTTCCTGACCGCCACCGTGCTGGCCTTCATCATGCTCGGCGACGTCGTGCGCGACGCCTTCGATCCGAGGCTCAAGTGACGGCTGCCCCGCCCCTGCTGAGCGTCGAGGACCTGTTCGTCTCGTTCCACACGCGCGACGGCGTGGCGCGGGTGATCAACGGGGTTTCCCTGCAGGTGGATGCCGGCGAGAGCCTGGCGATCCTCGGCGAGTCGGGATCGGGCAAGTCGGTCACCGCGCAGGCGATCATGGGCATTCTCGACGTGCCCCCCGCACGGATCGACGGCGGGCGGATCCTGTACCAGGGCCGCGACCTGCTCGCCATCGACGAGCGTGAGCGCCGTGCCGTACGTGGCGCCGGGATCGCGATGGTGTTCCAGGACGCGCTGTCGGCCCTCAATCCGGTCTTCCCCGTCGGCTGGCAGATTGCCGAGAGCCTGCGGGTGCACGAGGGCCTCTCGAAACCGGAGGCACACGAGCGCGCCGTCAGGCTGATGGAGCGGGTGCGGATTCCGGCAGCCCGGGCGCGCGCGCGCGACTATCCGCACCAGTTCTCGGGCGGCATGCGGCAGCGCGTGATGATTGCGATGGCGCTCGCCCTCAACCCGCGCGTGCTCATCGCCGACGAACCGACCACGGCACTCGACGTGACGGTGCAGGCGCAGATCATGGACCTGCTCGCCGAGCTGCAGCACGACACCGGCATGGCGCTCATTCTCATCACGCACGATCTGGGCGTCGTGGCCTCGGTGGCCGACCGCATTGCCGTGATGTACGCCGGCCGCATCGTCGAGCACGGCGACGTGCACGCGATCTACGAGCGCCCGGCCCACCCCTATACGCGGGCGCTCATCGAGTCGATTCCGCGGTACGGCCGGTCGCGCGGCGGGCCGCTGCGCGCCATCGAGGGCCTGCCGCCGAGCCTCACGCGCATCCCGCCCGGCTGCCCGTTCCACCCGCGCTGCCCGGTCCGGCAGGACATCTGTTCTGCCGAAGTCCCGCCCGACATCGAGCTCGGTGAGCGACGGGTCAGCGCCTGCCACTTCGCCCGGGAGGTGCTCAATGGCCGCCTCTGAGCGGACCGGGACGATGCGCGCCGACGAGCCGCTCCTGCGCGTCGAGAACCTCGCGAAGCACTTCCCGCTCACGCGCGGGGTGCTCTTCAGGCGCCAGGTCGGCACGGTCAAGGCGGTCGACGGCGTCAGCTTCACCCTGGCGCGCGGCGAAACGCTCGGCATCGTCGGTGAGTCGGGCTGCGGCAAGTCGACGCTGGCCCGCCTGCTGGTCCGGCTCGAGGAACCGACGGCCGGCGCGGCCTGGTTCGAAGGACGCAACATCTTCGAGATGCGCGGCCCCGAGCTGCGTCGCCTGCGCCGCGACCTGCAGATGGTGATGCAGGATCCCTACACGTCGCTCAATCCGCGCATGACGGTCGGCGACATCGTGGGCGAGCCGTTCGAGATTCATCCCGAAGTCGCGCCGAAGGGATCTCGACGCGCGCGGGTGCAGGCGCTGCTCGAGCGCGTCGGACTCAACCCGGAGCACATCAGCCGGTATCCGCACCAGTTCTCGGGCGGACAGCGGCAGCGCATCGGCATCGCACGGGCGCTCGCACTCAACCCGAAAGTGATCATCTGCGACGAACCGGTGTCGGCGCTCGACGTGTCGATTCAGGCCCAGGTGATCAACCTGCTCGAGGAGCTGCAGGCCGACCTCGGACTGGCCTACATCTTCATCGCGCACGACCTCTCGGTCGTCCGCCACATCTCCGATCGCGTGGCGGTGATGTATCTCGGCCGGTTCGTCGAGACCGGCGTCGAGGAGGCCATCTACGAGCGCGCCACGCATCCCTACACGCAGGCGCTGCTGTCGGCCGTGCCGGTCCCGGATCCGAAGGTGCGCGGCACCCGTCGTGTGATCCGGCTCGAAGGCGACGTCCCGTCGCCGGCCGATCCGCCGTCGGGCTGCCGCTTCCGGACGCGCTGCTGGAAGGCACAGGAGATCTGCGCGCTCGAGGAGCCCGCCCTGATGCCCCGCGACGCCGACCCGCATCCGTCGGCGTGTCACTTCGCGGAGACGCTGGAGATTGCGGAGGGATCAGGCGCGCAGGAAGGGTGAGGCCGGACCGGCCACCATTCAGCGTCCCTGCGCCTCCTCTTCCTCTGCGACCTCTTCGTCGATCTCGACCCGGAACTTCCGGTAATTCGAGTACAGGGCGCGGCCGCTGATTGAGGCGAGTGCATTGCCCAGGCCGTCCTGGAACACGTAGCTCTCCTCCATCGATCGCGGCAGCCAGAGCTCGAGGCCGTCGACGTAGCGGTAGTCGACCAGGATCGACGCCGTGATCGTGGTGGTGCCCCGGCGACTCTCGATGGTGAGGCTCGAGCGCAGCACCTGTCCCGTCTCGCGATCGATCCAGAAATGCCCGCGCGCCGGCGCGTTGTCGGCCGATCCGATCAGCCGCGGCATCTGCTGCTCTTCGAATCTCACGATGAGCACCGGACGCCCGTGCAGCGAATCGGTCGCCACGCGCCGGAACTCCGATCGTGAGCGATTCGACCCGCGCAGGTACATCAGCGCGGCCATCGGCAGGTTGATGGTCCGCGAGAACTGCACGCCGACGGGATTCAGGTTGTGCCGCGCCCCTTCCTCGACGATTCGCTGGGCCTGCGCGACCGCGTCCTCACGCGGGTTGGCGAACAGCTCGATCACGCGATCCTGCCGATCGCGGACCGGCTCCCCGTCGACGGCGAACACATCCCGGAACTCGATCCAGCCGAAGCGCGGGTCGGCAATCACCGCAAGGTCCGACTCGAGCTCCCGCGCGATCACCACCCGGCCCTGCGCCTGCTGCAGGTACTTCTCTTCGAGGACGACGCCGGCGATTTCGCGGGTGTAGGCGTCGAGCCTGGCAGCAGCCAGCGCGACGACCGTGTCGACGAGCGACTGCCCGGACGCCGCCTGTGCGCCCAGCAGGCACGCCAGCAGAACGCCGGGAAGCGTCGCGACTCTCGCCATGGGTGGAAGCTCACCCGATGCTACATCGGTACGGTGCGGTCCGGGAGATCCGACACGTGGGCCATCCGATCGCGCGAGCGTCGCCTGCGGCGGCAAAAGACGTCACGCCTTCATCCCCAGGCGTCAACAGGTCGGCCGGCTGGGTGACGACGCCCGGGGCCGGTTAGACTTAGGAATTCGCCGGCCCGTCGGCCGGTATTCAGCAGAAACCGAGATGCCCGAGCTTCGCTCCCGTACCGTCACCCACGGCCGCAACATGGCCGGCGCCCGCGCGCTGCTGCGCGCCGCCGGCGTCGACGCCGCAGACTTCGGCAAGCCCATCGTGGCCGTCGCCAACTCCTTCACCGAGTTCGTCCCCGGCCACACCCACCTGCAGCCGGTCGGCCGCATTGTCTCCGACGCCATCCGGGCCGCCGGCGGCGTGCCCCGCGAGTTCAACACGATTGCCGTCGACGACGGGATCGCGATGGGACATGGCGGGATGCTGTACTCGCTGCCCTCGCGCGACCTGATCGCCGATTCGGTCGAGTACATGGTCGAGGCGCACTGCGCCGATGCGCTGGTCTGCATCTCGAACTGCGACAAGATCACCCCCGGGATGCTCAACGCGGCCCTGCGGCTGAACATCCCGACGGTCTTCGTCTCCGGCGGTCCGATGGAAGGCGGCACGGCCACGCTCGTCGACGGGCGCGTCACGCGCCGCATGCACCTGATTCACGCCATGTCGAGCGCGGCCGACGCCTCGATCTCGGACGAGGATCTCGAGCGCATCGAGGAAAGCGCCTGCCCGACGTGCGGCTCCTGCTCGGGCATGTTCACCGCCAACTCGATGAACTGCCTCACCGAGGCGCTTGGCCTCGCCCTGCCGGGCAACGGCTCGACGCTCGCCACGCACACGGCGCGGCGGACGCTCTACGAGGACGCGGGGCGTACCGTGATGGATCTGGCGCGCCGCTACTACTTCGAGAACGACGAGTCGGTCCTGCCGCGGAGCATCGCGACGTTCGCCGCGTTCCGGAACGCGATGGCGCTCGACATCGCAATGGGCGGATCGACGAACACGATCCTGCACCTGCTCGCCGCGGCCCAGGAGGGCGGCGTGCCGTTTACGCTCGACGACATCGACGCACTGTCGCGTGAAGTGCCCTGCCTCTGCAAGGTCGCGCCGAACGGCACGTACCTGATGGAAGACGTGCACCGGGCGGGCGGCATTCCGGCAATCCTCGGTGAGCTGCGCCGGGCGGGCCTGCTCAACGAGAACGTCACGACGATCCACAGCCGGACGCTCGACGAGTGGCTCGACCGCTGGGACATCCGCGGCGGCAAGGCGTCGCCCGAAGCCATCGAGCTGTTCCACGCCGCGCCCGGCTGCCGGCGTTCCGCCCAGGCCTTCTCGCAGTCCGAGCGCTGGGAGTCGCTCGACACCGACGCAGCCGACGGCTGCATCCGCGACGTCGCCCACGCCTACTCGCGCGACGGCGGGCTGGCCGTGCTGAAGGGTAACCTCGCGCCCGACGGCTGCGTGGTCAAGACGGCTGGCGTCGACGAATCGATCTGGACGTTCACCGGACCCGCCGTCGTGGTCGAGTCGCAGGAGGCGGCCGTCGAGGCCATCACGGGGGGCCGCGTGAAGGCAGGTGACGTCGTGGTCGTGCGCTACGAAGGTCCGAAGGGCGGGCCGGGCATGCAGGAAATGCTCTACCCGACGGCCTTCCTGAAGGGACGCGGGCTGGGCAGGAGCTGCGCGCTCATCACTGACGGGCGGTTCTCGGGCGGCACCTCGGGCCTGTCGATCGGCCACGTCTCGCCAGAGGCCGCCTCGGGTGGGCCGATCGCACTCATCGAAGACGGCGACTCGATCACGATCGACATCCCGAACCGGACCATCACGCTGAACGTCGACGACGCCACGCTGGCCGCGCGCCGTGCCGCGCTCGAGGCAGACGGCGGCTATCGGCCGAAGAACCGCCAGCGGAAAGTCTCGGCGGCGCTCCGGGCCTACGCCGCCATGGCGCTTTCGGCCGACAAGGGCGCGGTCCGCGACATCTCCCGTCTCGGCTGACACGACCGGCCCGCACCACCATCGCGAGCCGACCGGCACGCATCGGCCGACGCCGGTAGCAGCACGCTCATGAACACGACATCGGCGCCGGGCGTCGGGACCACCGACGCCCGGGCGTCCGCCGTCAGCGCCGCCCCGCCTCGTCGACCAGCGGGCGGCCCCGTAAGATCGTTGCATGCCCCTGATCCTCAACCAGGCAGATCCGATCCACTGGGCGGCTGGCGGCGCCATCATCGCGGCCGTCACGCTCCTCCTGCTGTTCGTGCTGAACCGGCGGCTCGGAATCTCGACCGGCTTC
>Ga0207874_1002346_pt1 | contig 18115 bp, 14 predicted proteins | sample HigsolmetaAR201D_FD_184833 | JGI IMG/M metagenome (GOLD analysis project Ga0207874, IMG submission 184833) | Ionic liquid and high solid enriched microbial communities from the Joint BioEnergy Institute, USA - AR20-1-D (SPAdes) (version 2) ...
GAGATGTAGATAAAGCCGATCGCGATTGGCAGGGTCGTGGTTGTAATGCGCGCAAATCTGTTGCGGCAGGCATAGATCAAGACTCCTGCGAATAACAGCACGTGGGCAATGAGCAGTAAGGAGCTCATGACGTAGCGACGGCTTCAGTGGAGACTGCTAGCGAAGTGCGGCGGCAGCACAGCCGCACAGTGCCGGCTGAGGCCGGATTCTCCAAACCCCTAACAGTTGTCGAAATTCTTGTATTCATTCTCCTGGGGATGCCAATCGGCGACGGATCATCCGCGGATACAGCCAGCCAGTAGTGACGGCTACAGAAGCGCAAAGCGAGACAAAGAGAAAGCCCGCGCCTCCCACAGCTATGGCGACAGGAGCAACAGCCGCGAAGAGCGCAGCGCGGCCGAAAGCGCTGAGGGAAGCGGGCCGCAGCGCGCCTAAACCCAGAGCGAACGTAAAATGCACAAAATCCCAGGTCGCGAGCAGGATGTAGAGCGCCGCGGCCCAAGTAACATATGGATCAAGAACAATAGGACGACGCACCCAAAGCTGAAGAACTCTTTCGCCGAATAATCCAAAACCTAGCAGGATGGCCACGCCGTAGATAAGGACGGCAATTCGCGCGGTACGAAGCGCCTTAGCAAGCCACCCGGCGTCACTCCGAGCGCGAGCCTCTGAAACTGCGCCCCAAAGCGGCTGAATGAGATTCACGGTAAAGGAGATGGCCAGGAGCACGAACTGAATACATACGATATAGGCCCGGCCCTCCGACGGCGGGAGCAGGCGCGTCAGAAGGTAAATCGGCCACTGGTAAAGCAGAACGTGTGAGAAAGCGGCAGCGAGGTAAATGATCCCGTCATGAGTGAGCCGGACGGCCAGCGGGCGGCAGAAGCTCTCCACGGGGGTCGCCAGAAGGTATGGCCGTTTCCGGAACAACGTTGCTGCGTTGATGTAGCGGGCAGCCAGAGGAGACAGTACCATTACGGCAACAAATACAGGCAACGTCGGGTGAAGCCACGACGCGGCGAACAGCCCGAGAGATAAGGAAATATTCCACCCCGCACCGGCCAGACTATTGATGTGGGTTTCCTGATAGGCCTGGCGCAAGTTCTCAACCGCCGACATCGGAACGGACGCAAGCGTTGCACTGCAAGCCACCAGAGCGGCAATCCTCAGCTCACGCTCCCCGACGGCCTGGCTGATAGGACCGAACAATGGTGAGAGATCGCCAAATGCAAGGTATGGGAGCAGGATCAGCGCGGCGGCCGCGGCGAGAACCACCAGCGGCAGTACCGCCGAAACGACTGTTTTCGCCTCGCCTTTCTGATCCCCTTCGGTAACAGCCTTCACCACCGGGTTGACCAGCGCGCCACCTAGCCCCAGGTTGAGCGAACCCAAGACGGAGGCAGCCGAAGTAACCGCGGCGTAAGCCGCAAAGCGGTCGCCGTCAAGAGACCGGTACACAATCGGCACCGCAAAGATCTGAGCGACGAACGTGGCGCCCTTCGACAGAAGCGAAGCCGACCAGGCGGAGATGAGCCGCCTGTTGCGGTGACCTCTATGATTACTGGCCTGAGCGTCGATTGCGGCGATCTCTGCCATTGTCGCTAATCCGCCGCCGAGCCATAACTGTGGTAGTACGAGCGGTAATATTTGTAGTGGCCGTAGCCGGCGCCACCGACCCCCGGCTTCCAGTCATTCAGCACAACGCCGAGAACGTTGATGCCGTCCGCTACGAGCCGATCCTGGATCGCCTGAAGAGTATCCCGGATCGTGTGCCCGGCGCGCGCGATCAACAGTACTCCTCCCGCCAGCCTCCCAAGAATTCTGGCGTCCGGCATATGCAGAGCGGGAGGTGTATCCGCGAGAACCACGTCGAATTGGGATTCCAGGTGCCGAAGGATCTGCTGCATCGCGGGCGAGTAAAGGAGGTTCGCCGCGCTGGATGTCGATGGACCGCTGGGCAACACGTAGAGATTTGGCAAGCCGGTAGGCTGGATCAGCGATTCCAGCCGGCTCACGTCAACCACGCGCTCTTTCAGTACATCGCTCAGCCCACGATCGGCCGCCACCCCAAAGACCTCGGCGATTCGCGGCTTTCGCATGTCGGCGTCGATAATAAGAACCTTCCGGTTAATTTCGGCGAGCGCGATACCGAGGTTGCATGTGACCGTCGTCTTGCCTTCCTCTGGGTTTGCGCTCGTCGAGACGATCACTTTCGGCCGGTTGCCATTCTCGCCGGACAGCATGATCGAAGTCAGCAAAGCACGAAAGGCTTCCGCGGCGATGGATGGCTTTCTCTGCAAAGTTACTAACTCAGGGCGCTCGTCGCTCTTCGAACCGACAGCCAGCGATGTTTCACCTGTTTGCGAAGACTTCTTCCTCAGATAGAGAAGCCGCTTCCGCCCCTCTTCCGTCGAAGGGATGGTCCCGAGCTGCGGAATCTTGAGCCAGAACGTAATATCCGACGGATCTTTCAAAGTCCGGTCCATTCGCTCCTTCAGCGCGATGCCTGCAACACCGAAGAAGAGCCCGGCGAGGAGTCCGACGGCTCCGTTCACGGTCGCCCTTGGTTTGTAGGGCTTTTCCGGCGGCTTCGCAGGATCGACAATCCGAACGTTGGACGCCCGGATTGCCGACGCGATCGAGGATTCCTTGACGCGCTGGAGCATGGATTCATACAACTGCCGGTTGCTGTCCACCTCGCGCTTCAGAATGTTGTACTGGATCGACCGCTCTGACTGTTCCCTGACCACCTTCGACTGTGCAGCGTAATCGTCAGCGAGCAGCTTTTCACGCCGCACGGCTTCCTCGTAATCGTTCTTGATGCGCTTGAGAATCATCGAGCGGATGCGTTCGAGCGCCCGCTCCAGGGTTTCGATCTGCGCAGTGACGCGCTGCACACTGGAGTGATTTGGCGTGTACGTGGTGCTCAGTTCAGCGAGCTGTCGCCGGAGGTCGGTGAGTTTCTCCTGATAAGCCCGGAGGGACGAGTCGTTCAAGACATCGCCGAGCGTCTCCGGCGGCGCCGTTTCCGCCATTTCGAGCCGCGACTGCTTCAAAACACGGTCCTGGCTCGCTATCGTCAGCGCTGTCTGAAGTTGTGCGAGCTTCTGTTCGGCGACGTTCTCATTCTCCCCGGTAATCAGGATGCCGGCCTGGCGGGCATAGGACTGCAGCGCATCCTCGGATCGCTCGAGTTTGACACGCATATCCTCAAGCTGCCGGGATAGCCACTCGCCCGTGCGCTGAGACATTTGCCAGCGTGCTTCCAGATTCTGCTCAATGTACTCGTTTGCGAGCGTGTTCACGAAATCAGCCGCAAGTTTCGGATCCGGGGAGTCAAAGAAAATTTCAACGATCCGCGTCTGGCCCGCCGTCCTGACTCTCAGCTTGTCCCGCGCCTTCTCAAGAGCCTTCTCGATTGCAGGTTTCGGCTCGGTTTCCGGCAGGTTCAACGCCTTCCGCCACGCGTCGATTCGCGACGTACCTGCCATCACCATGTCTGGATACTTGGCCTTCAGCTTCTCGACCGTCCGGTCAATCAGGGAATCACTTTGCAAAATCCTGATTTGTGTCTGGATATCGAAGAGCTGGTTGTAGGAACCAGACTCATTTACCGGACTGACGTCCTTCAGGTTCATGAAATCCTGGTTCAGATTCTGGATCTCCAGGGTACCCTTCGCCTGATAGATCCGGGTCTGAGGAAGTGTCACAAGGACCGCCAGCAATAAGCCGAGGAAACCCGCAAGGATTAGCTTCCCCTTGTGACGACTAAGTATGTGCCAGTACTCGAGGAGAGCCGAGCTGTCTTCGACATCCTCCTGAAGCCCTGGCGCGGCATAGTGCGGTTGAGGAGGGCGGTAAGGCAGCTCCGGAATGCGATAAATGAGATCGGACATAGGCCGGCTCGGCTCAGGCAGATGTTTCATTTCGATTTCAGACAATCCCTTCTGGAAGCGGCGGGCGCAGCATTTTCAGCGGCGCCAGATGATGACTCCGGTGGTGATTTGAATGGCCGCTTCGGCAGCCCTCAGCGATGCCGCCCGTGCTGCGCTGTTCGGCACGAACAGAATATCGTTCGCCTTCATATACACATCGTTGGCCTTACCGGCCATCAATTTCTTTAAGTCAACGGGAATCTCCTGACGAGTACTTCCATCTCCCACAGGACGGAGAATCTTCGCTTTCCCTGGAGCCGCCGTTCGCTCCAAACCTTCTGCAAGAGAGAGAACCTGAAGAACGCTCAAACTCTCTTTCTCATTCAGAACAAATCCGCCGCTCCGCTTCACGGATCCAACCACATAAACCAGCTCAGCCTTGGGGACCGAGATGATGTCATTCGGCTGGACGAAAATGTTCTCTTCCGGATTCTCCGCTTCCATGATGGACTTCACCCGGACTTCGCCGATGTAGAACTGCCCGGTCTCATCGAGCTTCGCGTTGGGCAGTGGAAGCGGCCCGCTCTCCTTGCGGCGCGTGATCTTGATAACGTTGCCCGCATCGGGCTTAAGCCCACCAACCTGAGAGAGGATCTCGTAAAGAGTCTTGCGCCCCTGCACCTGATGAACGCCAGGCTCTGCAACCGCTCCCAGAACGGAAACCGGCTGTGAGCGGAATTCCGCGATCGCCACGGTGACAACGGGTTTCTGAAGATATGTCTGCAGGCGTTCCGCGATGGCTGCTTCCAGTTCCTCAACCGTAAGCCCGGCGGCTCGAAGGCGCCCGGCGAGCGGCAAGTGGATGTTCCCGCGCATGTCGATTCGGACCGCCCTTTCGTTGATTTCCGGCAGGTCGAGAACTCGAATGACCACTTCGTCATCCGGCCCGAGAATGTAGGAGCTATCCGAGTAGGAATTATCCGCAGCCAGGAGGACGGTAAGAGAAAGCGTCAGAAGCAACAGAACAAGTTTCATTGCGCCTCTTCCGTTCTTACTCGGCCGCAACAACCGAGTTGGAATTGGGTTGTCCGTCGTTGCGGAGATTGAGGATCCGGTATAAACGGGCCACCTGCCGGTCGAGATGCTGAAGGCGGCCGCACATTTCGTTGATCCGGTCTTCCAAATCGGTCTCATCCGGCGGCGTTTCCGCAATCATCCGCTGCATGGCCGCCCGCGCGAATTCGGAAACACTCCTTGCGCCATGCGCACGGTAAAGAGATTTTAGGGCCTCAAAGTCCTTCTCTGAGAGACGGAAACTGATCATCCTGGACTTGTTCTTCATTGCAAAACAAACTGTTAAATCGGAGTGATGCAGTCGCGGTCGATTTCAACAGCGACCGAGCGCTGGAGAAGGGAGACCGACACGATCAGACGGCACTTCTGCTTGAGCTGCACAACGATTCCCTCAGCACGAGTAAGTGGTCCTGAGCAAACACGAACTCGCTGACCAACGCGAAGAAACGGCCACGGCTCAGCAGGGAGCCCTGATCTCACGAGGTTCTGAATCGTGGCGATTTCGTGGTTGTCGATCGGCGTGGGCTGGTTGGCAAAACCAACGACATGAAGTACGCCGGGAGTCGTCAGAACCGGAAGACGATTCTGAGGATCGAATCGGCAAAAGACGTAACCAGGAAAGAGTGGCAGGTCGAGCGTGCGAACGCGGTCAGACCACCGGCGGCGAACACGGTATTGAGGCAGGAACTCCTCCAGGCCCTTGCCTCTGAGACCGGCAGCTGCCACGCTCTCGAAATTGGATTTCACTCGGATTGCAAACCAGGGATATGATGATGCGGCGGTAAGCGGTTCAGCTTCTCGAGTAAGTTGGAACGAATTGATAGGGAGCATAATTTTTTGGAGTCCGGAGAAGACCGGGCTTCAGCGGTTCAAATGGGCAGGCTACCGCCCTTTCCGTCCCAATCTGCGGTTTCTTATTTTTCTGCCTGCTGTCACCTCCACTTCCCAGCAGACAGACCTGATGTGACAGGCATGTGACAGCAGTTGAACCGACCGAGGAACAACTACTGTATAACCACTGCTACCCTGATGGCTATACGTACTACATCCCGAAAGGTCCAGCTTAGCCGAACCTTCTGTCTTGGGTCAACGACACAATTGCCAACACAGTGTTGGCGTATGAGGATTTTAGGTAGTCACGCCTAAATGGAAAGAGCTGGCATGGGTTAGAACGTCAGACAGTACCAGGAGATGCTGACACTGCTGTCCGTCTGTTTGATTCGGGTAAGTCAAACATTGCGCAAATCTTACGTGCTTTGTAGTACGTCTTGCGCCCGAGGTGGATTCGGAGGTCCGACCGCGAGTTAAGGTGAAACCCTTACAGGTCATTGGTTGGTTTTGCGCCGACTAACTGCGGTGTTTTTCTTCTTGGACAGACTTGTTAAATTTTTCCGGCGCCGCCCCGCAACAGTACCCTCCACCTTCAGATGTTAACAACCATCCCGCGTGAAACGCCTGTCAGTTAAGGTCAAGTTACTGATACTTACAGCCCCTGCGTTACTGGCATCGAATCCTCGAGGCGTGCCGCTCAGGGGGCGCTGTCGATGCCGGAGTATGCACCAGCGAACTGACAACGTCATCGGAGCGCTGTTTGTCGCGTCCCGGCCCGGTGATTCTGTGTAGCGGGCTCCCGGCGACCTAGCCCCTGGAACCGCCTGCGTTACCGCAACGCGCCGCCCACTCCCGCCGGCGGTCCCTCGCCCGCAACACACACCCTGGAAATCACCGCCACCTTTCTCGATACTGAAGGCGCGAAAACGGTAAGAGATTACGCGAATTGTAATGTCAATAACGTAAGCTAATTCACTGCAAACGATACCAGCTAACTCGACGGCCAAAGTTTGTTTTTTCGCTCACACTGCGCCATCATTACGGGTTCAGGGATTCCAGAAATAACGTTACCTTCTCCGCCCGCAGGCTCTGATATTATTTCCCTATGGCGTCGTTTTAATCGCGTGTTTCTAAGTCGCCCTTATCCTGTGTTCTGTAAATAGCAAAGCACTTTCGGAGGTTGTATGATTGCTTTCGGTTTCGGCCCGCTTCGCCTCTCTTGGGCCAAGCTGGCTGCAGTATGCATATTCGCATGTTGGTTGCTTCAAGCCCCTGCGACCGCCCAGGAAGCACGCGGCACGATCACTGGACGGGTAATGGATGCCTCAGGCGCCGTCATCCCGGAGGCTGCCGTGCAGGTCATCAACAAGGCGATGGGGACTCGCTTGACCCTTCGCACCAACGAGGCTGGACTTTACCAGGCGCCCTATCTGATCCCCGGAATCTATCAGATTAACGTTGAAGCTTCGGGATTCAAGAAGTTCATCCGGGACGGGATTGAACTGCGTGTGAACGACCGCCTCGAAGTGGATGTGACTCTCGAGGTCGGGAATCCCGAGCAGAGCGTGACCGTGACGGAAGAGGCTCCGTTGCTCAATACCACGTCCGCATCCATGGGAACCGTCGTCGATTCGCGGCGTGTGGCAGAGTTGCCGATCGCTCACGGCAACCCTTTTCAATTGATCGGACTCGCGACCGGCGTCAGCTTCACCCGCGATGCGAGGCTTGATCGTCCCTTTGAACCGACCCACATCGTCGGCTACAGCATGGACGGCGCCAGGGCCAATCGCAGCGACGTTACGCTGGACGGCGTACCCGCCACAGCCACGGCGAATCCGGGGGAAGTCATTGCCTCCTATGTTCCTCCCGCGGATATCGTGGCCGAGTTCAAGGTTCAAACCGCTACCTTCGATGCAAGCTTCGGGCAGACGGAAGGCGGCGTCACAAATATCAGCATGAAGTCCGGAACCAATGCACTGCACGGCACGGCCTACTACACCAAGATGGCCCCCGAGCTGTTCGCCAACGATTTCTTCGCCAACGCCAACGGCGTGCCGAATCCGCACTTTACCTACAACCGGTGGGGCGGTTCCGCCGGCGGGCCTATCTGGCTGCCCCGGCTCTACGACGGGCGCAACCGGACGTTCTTCATGTGGGGCTATGAGGGCATTCACGAATCGCGGCCGCGGAACAACGGCACGCCGACGGTACCCACGCCCGAGATGAAGCGCGGCGACTTCTCCAGCCTGCTGGCCCTGGGGTCGAATTACCAGATCTACAATCCGTTCACGCGGCGCGCTGTCTCCGGAGGACGCTACCAGCAGGATCCGTTCCCGGGAAACATCATCCCTGCATCGCTGATTAACCCTGTCGCACAGAAGATTTTGAGCTACTATCCGGATCCGCTGACGGCGGGCAATCCCGACGGCACAAACAACTATCCGCGGCCGGACTTGACCGAAGATGCAAAGTACTACACTCACAGCGTCCGTGTTGACCACGTCGTCAGCGAGAAGCAGAGGCTGTACGTGCGCGGCAGTGTCTACCGCCGCGACAGCACCTACAACAACTACTTCAACAACCTGGCTACTGGAGAATACTTCCAGTTCTTCTCGCGGGCTTTCGTGTTTGATGATGTCTACACCTTAAGCCCTTCAACCGTGCTGAACGTCCGGTATGGGTACAACCGCTTCATCCGGGCCACCCAGGGCAACCCCGAGTCGGCTGGCTTCGATCTGACCTCTCTGGGTTTTCCGAAGGAGTACAACGATGCGATTTCCCACGATATCCGGCGCTTCCCCCGCATTGATTTGGCCGGCTATCAGGGGACCGGCGTCGGCGGCGAGTGGCGTCCCAACGACCTGCACTCGCTGAACGCGACGCTGCAGAAGGCGCAAGGCTCCCACTTCCTCAAAATGGGGATGGAATTCCGCGCCTACCGCGAAACCCGAAGGCTGTTCGCCAATGACCAGACGGGCCGGTTTAACTTCGACGCCACATGGACGCGCGGCCCGCTGGATAACTCTCCGACCGCGCCCGGTCAGTTGGGCCAGTCCGTGGCGGCGCTGCTCCTGGGCCTGCCTTCGGGCAGCAACAGCTACCTGGCTCGTGCTGCCGACTATGCAGAGCAGTCCACGTCCTGGGGCTTCTTCCTTCAAGATGACTGGAAGGTGACGAACCGGCTCACGCTGAACCTGGGACTCCGGTGGGAGTTCGAAGGGCCGCTCACAGAGCGGTTCAATCGCAGCGTGCGAGGCTTCGACTTCAATGTGGTCCAGCCCTTCGAAGAGCAGGCGCGCGCCAACTACGCTGCGCAGCCTACGCCCGAAGTTCCGGTGGACCAGTTCCAGACTCGCGGCGGCCTGACCTTCGCCGGAGTCAACGGTCAACCCCGTGGGCTCTACAACACGCCGAAGGCCAACCTCATGCCGCGCTTCGGCTTCGCCTATAAGGCTGGCGACAAGATGGTTCTGCGCGGAGGCTACGGCATCTTTTACGGCTTCCTGGGACAGCGGCGCGGCGACGTCATCCAGCATGGCTTCAGCCGCAACACGCAGTTCATCCCGACGCTGGATAATGGCCTCACCTTCCTGACAACGCTCTCCAACCCCTTCCCGAACGGCATCGCGGAACCGCTGGGAGCAGGCCTGGGCGCTCAGACCTTCCTCGGCCAAAGCGTGAGCTTCTTCATGGAGGATCCGCTCATGCCCTACATGCAGCGGTGGCAGTTCGGTATCCAGCGCGAGCTGCCGGGTGGATTCGTGGTCGAAACCAGCTACGTCGGCAACCGCGGCACACACATAGAAATCTCGCAGAACCTGAATGTGACGCCCCAGCGGTATCTGAGCACTAGCCCTGTCCGCGATAACGCCACAATCAACTATCTGAGCTCGAACCTGCCGAATCCGCTGGCACAGCTCATGCCTGCCGACGCGATCGGCGCGCTGCGGGGAACGAACATCGCGCGGGAGCGCCTCCTTCGGCCCTACCCGCACTTCGATGCGGTGAACGGCTCCCGGTTCGACGGATACTCCTGGTATCACGCGCTGCAAATCCAGGTGGAGAAACGCTTCTCGCGCGGTTATCTGCTGGCCGCCAACTACACCTTCTCCAAGTTCATGCAGGCGACCGAACTGCTCAATCAGGACGATCCGCGGCCAACGGAAATGATCTCGGATCTGGATCGCCCGCACCGTGTCACCCTCAGCGGCATCTACGAGCTGCCGTTCGGACGTGGGCGCCGCTTCGGCTCAAGCTGGAGAGGCGTCGGCCTGGAGCTGATCAGCGGATGGCAGCTCTCGGGTATCTTCACTTACCAGAGCGGCTCGCCAATTTCGTGGGGCAACATCATCTTCAATGGCGACCTGCGGGATGTCGTGCTGCCCTCCGATCAGCGTTCGGTATCGCGCTGGTTCAACACGGATGCGGGGTTCGAGCGGAATTCCGCGTTGCAGCTTGACCGCAACGTGCGGACCTTCCCACTCCGGTTCAGCTGGATCCGCACCCACAACATCAACAACTACGATCTCTCCATCATCAAGAACACACGGATCGCGGAGGGCAAGAACCTGCAGTTCCGCGGCGAGTTCCTGAATGCGTTCAACCACCCGCTGTTCCCAGCACCCAACACGAATCCGACCGTGCTGCAGTTCGGGTCCATCCAGGCCTCCACGCAGGCCAACTACCCGCGGCGCATCCAGCTCACTGTGAAGTTCCTGTTCTGATCCGGCGGGTGTTCGAGACCGGCTTCCTCCAACCGGAGGGGCCGGTCTCTCTGTTTATGGAAGTTACAGAAGGACTGAAGCGCATGTCCCTCATCCCGCGATTAGTCAGGACCACTACTGGAGCTCCGAATTGTAGACGTCTTGTAAAATACTCGTAAACTCCTCTACAATCGCCGGTGATGGATCAAGTGCCGTCTGGGGAGCGCTCGGGCATGCGACCTTACGCCTGCGCAGCGCGATCCACCTGACACTTTCGGAGCCCGCCAATGGCCGAGCACACGGAGATCGATTTGCGTGCGGCTATCAACGCAGTTTCTGACGTCGTTCAGAATCGTCCTCGCCCGCTGCGGCAGTGGGACCAGATTTACATGAAAACAGGCGATATACTCCTCCAGAGTGAGTTTGTGGCAAAGTGGGCCAACGGCAAACGCCTCGCTTTTATCGGTGACGGCGATGCCATCAGCGTGTGCGTCGCGTACCTCAAGAAGCGGGGGATACTGCCGTACGGCCCTTCGGCTATCACCGTCTTCGATTTTGACGAACGAATATGCAGCGCCGTAACGCGGTTCGCCGATGCTGAGCAACTGGAAACGCTGAATGCAGTTTTGTACAACTGCATCGACGCGTTCCCCGGACCAACAGACTTTGGCTGCTTCTACACCAATCCCCCGTGGGGCCAGAGTAACAACGGTGAGAGCGTGAAGGTTTTCGCCCAACGGGGCATGGAAGCTACTAGTTACAAGGGGGAGGGTGTCATCGTCATGGCCGACGATGCCGAAAAGGAATGGACAAAACACGCCCTCGCGAACGTGCAGCAGTTCGCGCTTTCGTCGGGCTTCTACATCCAACGGATGATGTCTCGCATGCACTCCTATCACCTCGATGACGCCCCGAATCTTCGATCGTGCAACCTCATTTTGACAGCGCTGCCTGGGAATACAGCGCCTGGACCGAGCGTTAAAATTACTGAACCCGCTCGCCTCCAGCACTTCTACGGGCTGGACAGTCCTCCCAGATTCCGCTACGTGCGGGAATGCAAGCGATTGGAATACGGTAAGGCACGCGACGACGAATATTTATTCGAGTCATGGGAGGCGACTGAGTGTCTGAAATCCTGAAACCGGGCAACGGTATTCTCTACATGAAAGTCGGGACACACGCTCAAGAGTCCCTGGAAGACATCTTCGTCCGGAAGAGCAGGGAGATCGAGAAGGCCGGACTGGCGTTTTGGGGTTATGGCGGAAATACGTGTCACCCGCAAACAATGGTTCAGCCGTTCGCAAGGCAGTACGAACAGAAGGGGGGAGTCATATACCTCTGCATGCAACCGATGAACTCGAAGCATTTTGCTACCCAGGTCGCAGCTGACGAGTATTCTGTCGACGGCATTAATTGGCAGCCAGTTCCCGAACACATAAAAGTGCTCGGCTCCCGCTATGCACTGGTCATCAAAAACTTACGGAAGCATGAGTTCGAGCTTCCCTTGGCCCAGACACGCGTTGCGATCGGGAACAGCATGGGTGTGATCGGGAGCGAGTACATTGCTGGGAGGGTGGATAAAGCGTGCCTTGAGATCGTCAGCGATGATGCCAGTCCTGAGCAACAACAAGTGTCGCGCGTTCAGATTGGCCTCGTAGCCGAGCTCGTCGAGCCCTACGCCGTATACCTTCGCAATCGCTAAGGGGACAAGACTCTCCTCGCATCCTTTCGAAGGTCGTCGATGTAACTCTCTAATCCCCGCGTGTAGTCGCCTACTTGAGACGCTGAACAGCAGGAAAAGCAGATTGCGAGGGTCTTGTCTATATGCGCCTCCACACAGATCTTCTCGCGGATCGCTCTCGCCCGCAGGTCATTGGGAATGGCCGCGAGGACAAGCTGTTCAAGGCACTTCACCCTGCCGGTGATTGCCGCAAGCCTAGCATCCGCGTCCAAGAGCTGCTCCATCGCACGAATCGCTCGTTTGTCGCCAGTCAACAACCACGGTACCATCCGTTGCACCAGGACAGCGCACAGCTGGCTCTCGCCAGCGTCCAGGCTAAAGCCTGCGCTCTGCGCCGCAGCTTCGATATCAGCCGCAATATTTCTTTCCACCTCGGTCGGTTCGATCGCCAAGGCTCGGCACAAGAACTCCTCAAGATTGGCAAGCGCCACCTCGCGGCCCTTGTTAACAGTTGCCATTTGGATTCTTTTCGACACGACAAACTTGGCAGCACCGAGAATCCCAACACGGTCGTCGTGGCTACAGAGGGTTGTGAGAACCTCGGCCAGCAGACCATAACAGACAGCCTTGAAAACAATATCGTTGTCGACCAAAGCGTTCATGCGGGGCTATTTCCCATCACTGCGCGCAGGAAAGGAAGCGAATCGGATGGAATCGCGTCAAACGCGAGGTCCTTCAAGGCAACGTTATTGACCTCCGACGAAACCCGTTTACGCTCGGAATAGATGTAGGGCATTGCTGCATTTGCCACGCACCAGTTGCCAGTGGAGTATCCGAAACAGAGCGCTAACGTCCCTGGTTCAATGCCGCGTTGCTGCGAGACTTTCCGAGCTTCTTCCGCCAAGCCCGGGGGTGATATTACCGAATCAGGCGAGGGAAGAACTTGCGGTGTTGTGTCGCCCGTCAGGAGTTCGAGGGCGAAGCGGTCGGCAGCTTCTTCCTCCTCATCTTCCTCGAACGTCGCTAGCCTGTTGCTCTCCGAATCAACAACGAGATGCCCCGGCTGGACGTGGTTGAGAGCAACATGTCCTAATTCATGGGCAAGGTAGAAAGCAACATGCGCAGGGTACATTGAATCCTTGGCGAGGAGCACGGCATGACGGTCGCCGTGTCGTAAGGTCATTGCCGCCATACGCTTACTCCTCAACGGGAAAACTCGAAGGTGGATCACTGGGATGCCGACTGCCCAGCAGATTGCTAGGAGGTTTGAAAGCCCAACGTGTCCGTAATGTGTCAGAATAAGCTTCCTAAGCTCGGATGCGTTGGTCGGCAGTGATTTGTTGGAGCGCTTTGTAGCAGCGATCAACAGACGACCGACTGCCATTCCAAAAGATGTAATGCCGGCCCGCTCGAGCTCCGACTTCCCTGAAAACCTCTTAAACCTCGCCTCATCTCGCCAGATAAACCGCGGCTCCTCTGTATCGTGTAGGAGGGATCGTGGCTCCAAGCCCAACTTTCGTGCGATCGAGAAGCGCAGCTCCGTCTGGGCAGACGCCGAGCTATCCGCCTCGTCACTCCACCATGCCGGCCAAGCGGCTTTAATGGCAGCATCCGTGAAACCAAAGTCCTTCAGTCGCTGCCTGAATCGGTCGGCATTCTCCATCACGCGAAGCACCCCTCTTTCATCCCAGATGGCGGAGTTGGCCCAAGACCTCAACTACTCTCATGATGGCCTCAGAATGCGTTTTCAGAAGCATCCCAGATGCGACGGTCTCACGTACCCGTTTTCTGCCGATGAGGCAAAGAAGAGCCGTTGCCGCGCCTGCTGGTGCTCCGTGTCGCTTCGTAGCCGCCTCGAAGCATCCATTAAAGCAGTGGGCTTGGCTTCGTTTGCGTATACTCATGAATATTACTGCACAATTGCACGTTTGAACAGGGCTCATGGATAACGCACCACTCCCAGATTGCTTCTGCTGGACACGCTTCGGAACCGAGGGGGGCGAGGAGGCCACACATATCCTTAACCGAAAGGAGCAGGAACGCGTTGCGAACGGCGGCGTCTTCCTCTGGGGGATTGGAAACGCAATCGGACCTTCGATTCAGGAACTCGTGCGACGAACCAGGCATCCGGAGGTCCTGTTCAGCCCGATTAAGTCTTCCCCAAAGCCACAAGATGTACAACCTCCCGCTGTCGCAGTTTGGGTCCAAGGTGAAACCATGGATGGTCATATCTATCACCTGCCCCAACACTCGCTGGTTACGAGCCGTTATGATCCCTCTACGCCCCGTAGTTCTCGCTACGCACTGGTATGCTTTAGCGTACAACCGCTGATAACCGAGGCTCCTCTCGCCAAGCTCGCACTCGGCACCTTAAGAAACCTTCGAAGCGGCCGGCCGATCGGTTCATCCCAGGTGACGGCGGTCGTACTCCGCCAAAGAGTCGATAACCAGAACGACACACAGACCTACGACGTTGTGATCCGCGCCAAACTGGTCTACCCGTATTTCGTGAGGCTCCGGCGGCCGGTGGTTATGCTACGACCATCGAGTCCGAATGCTGCCGAAGGGAGCCAACCGGCTTTTGAATACTTGAGGGAGGAACGCTCCTCCCCTGCAGCGGATGGCTTTACGCCCCCGCAAATGTCGTTCAAATGGCTTCGAGACTCAATTAGTGGCGAATGCCCACCTTCGAACCAGCAGTGCGTTCGAACGGGACACCAGCTTGCTCAAGGAGATTGAGGGCCGTCTCTAGCACCTGCTTTTGGTTTAATTCAGTGGTGTCGATCGCGAAACAGGCACGCCCGCAAGTGATTGCGTAGAATGTTGCAATGGCAGCCTGAAGCTGCACCTGGAAGCTAGCCTGGAATTCTGTTACCAGGGGTCGACCTTGTGGATTTCTTTCGATCCTCGACGCAAGCTTCGACGGATCTCCGACAAGAACGATGACCACGTCGAACGCAATCTGCCGAATTTGGCTCTCGGAGAACGGCGTTACGCGAAAGCCAAAGGTTTCTTTGGTCACTGGGTGGGAGTCAATTAGTATGTTCGACTCGCTGCGCCATTTTGGGAGCTGATCGATCACCCACTTGTCTACTGCGAAAACGTCAGCAGACGCGATTACGGCAGCAGAATCCCGTCGCAGTTCGTCATATGTCATCTGCTGACCGCAGTGCTGGGCTTTGTACTTTAGCAAAAGGTCCCCGTAATCGAGAAGTTCAAACGGCTTAGCCGTCGACCTAAGTGAACGAGCGAGCGTGCTTTTTCCGGTTCCCGCAGCGCCAGTGATGAGTATAACTTTCCCGTCCATTTCTATGCTTCGTTGTGTGCTTGCTTGGTAACAAAACTAGTTCGAAACCCGCAACCAAGCTGGATTCTAACAGAGCAGGACACTCGCCCGATGAGGATAAGCATGACGAACACAATCACCTCCTTATCCTGCAGGCGCTAGCTTGCTTTACAGAAATCGGAGCTGTTGCGCACGATGCATGCGTATTAAGTTTTCGTAACTGCTTTGTCTGATTCCGCGGCGCATCCAGCTCAGTGTGAAGTTCGTGTTCTGATCCGGCGGGTGGTAGAGACCGGCTTCCTCCAACCGGGGGCGCCGGTCTCTTCTTAACATGCTTGGGGAATGACTTCTTCCGTGTGAGTGTACTTTCGAGTGTGACGTATAGGTTCAGGCGTTGCGCGCCTGCGTCGCTGAGTCGATACGCGCCTGTGCGCGGCTTGCCGCGAACAGGGCTCGGGAGATGTCCACACCCAGCGAAGGGTTGGTTAATCGCCTTTGAGCCCTCTCCAGCGCTGCCCGGGCTCGCTCTATGTCGATCTCCTCAGCGTACTCCGAACGATCCGCCAGGATTCGGACGCGGTCCGGCAGAACCTCGATAAAGCCGGTGCAGACAGAAACGTACCTCTTCACGCCGGCGGTCGTGATGTACCACATCGGTCCGCAACCGAGCTCACTGAGCAGCGGAGAATGACCGGGCAGGATCCCCAGGTAGCCGGTCGCTCCGGGGACTTGGACCTCGGTCACCTCCTCCTGGACCATCATCCGTTCGGGCGTCGAAACTTCCAACAGGATCGTACCCGGCATACAAACTAGGCGCCCTTCCGCATCTGCTCCGCACGCTCGAGAACGTCGTCGATCGTGCCCTGCATGTAAAAGGCCTGCTCCGGAATGTCGTCGTGCTTGCCTTCCACGATCTCCTTGAAGCCGCGGATCGTGTCCGCCAGTTTCACGTACTTGCCCTTGAAGCCCGTGAACTGCTCCGCGACGTGGAACGGCTGGGAGAGGAAGCGCTGAATCTTGCGCGCACGCGATACCGTGAGCTTGTCCTCGTCGGACAGTTCATCGATACCCAGAATCGCAATGATGTCCTGGAGATCCTTGTAGCGCTGCAATACCTGTTTCACGGCCTGGGCCGTGTTGTAATGCTCCTCGCCGAGGATGCGCGGATCGAGAATACGCGACGTCGAGGTCAGCGGATCGACGGCGGGATAAATGCCAAGCTCAGAGATGGCGCGCGATAGCTGAGTCGTTGCGTCGAGGTGCGCAAACGTTGTCGCCGGAGCGGGGTCGGTGTAGTCATCGGCAGGCACGTAGATCGCCTGAACCGACGTAATCGATCCCTTCTTCGTCGAGGTGATGCGCTCCTGAAGCTCGCCCATCTCGGTCGCAAGGTTCGGCTGATATCCGACAGCCGACGGCATCCGGCCGAGCAGCGCCGAAACCTCGGAACCCGCCTGAGTGAAGCGGAAAATGTTGTCAATGAAGAGGAGCACGTCCTGGCCCTCTTCGTCGCGGAAGTACTCGGCCACGGTGAGACCCGTCAGACCGACGCGCAGACGCGCCCCGGGCGGCTCCGTCATCTGGCCGTAAATCAGCGCCACCTTGGACTTCATCCAGTCCGTGGGATCGAGAATGCCGGACTCCTGCATCTCGAGCCACAGGTCGTTGCCCTCGCGCGTTCTCTCGCCCACGCCGGCAAAGACCGACACACCGCCGTGCTTCATGGCGATGTTGTTGATCAGCTCCATGATGATGACGGTCTTGCCAACGCCGGCGCCGCCAAACAGACCGATCTTGCCGCCGCGAAGGTACGGCTCGAGCAGGTCGATGACCTTGATGCCCGTCTCGAACATCTGCGCGGTCGTGCTCTGTTCTTCGAAGCTCGGAGCAGGGCGATGAATCGGATAGCGCTTGTCGGTGCGAACCGGTCCCATGTTATCCACGGGCTCGCCGATCACGTTCAGGACGCGTCCCAGAGTCTGCTTGCCGACTGGCACCATCACGGGATGGCCAAGGCTGATGGCCTTCATGCCGCGCACCATGCCTTCCGTCGGCTGCAGCGCGATCGTTCGCACGCGCCCTTCACCGATGTGCTGCGCCACCTCGCAAATGATGTCGATCGGCACCGGCGTGTCGAACCCTTCGCTGACAATGCGGATTGCCGTGTTGATAACGGGGACGCTCCCTTCCGGGAACTGGATGTCGACTGCCGGGCCGGCGATCTGAATCACCTTGCCTACGACTTCGTTCGCTGTTGCAGTTGCCATTGAAACTCTCTATTCCAGGGCGGATGCCCCACTTACGACTTCAATAATTTCTCTCGTAATGCTCGCCTGACGCACGCGGTTCATGTACAGCGTCAGGCGCTCGAGTACTTCGCCGGCGTTGGAAGTCGCGGCCTCCATCGCCGTCATGCGAGCTGCCTGTTGCGCCGCAGCGGATTCGAGCAGAGCCTGATACGTGGAGATCTCGACGTACCGAGGCAGGAGGGTTTCAAGCAGCGCCAAAGGCGGCTGCTCAAAAATGTAGTCGGTGGTCTGCTGCTCCTCAGGGAGCGTCACGGGAAGAACCCGCATTACGGTGAGCTTCTGCTGGACTACGCTCTTGAATTCGTTGAACAGCAGATAAACGGCGTCGATCTCGCCGTCACGGTACCGCTGCATTG
>Ga0207874_1002349_pt1 | contig 18097 bp, 15 predicted proteins | sample HigsolmetaAR201D_FD_184833 | JGI IMG/M metagenome (GOLD analysis project Ga0207874, IMG submission 184833) | Ionic liquid and high solid enriched microbial communities from the Joint BioEnergy Institute, USA - AR20-1-D (SPAdes) (version 2) ...
GCTGCTGGAGCCCATCGGCAATATCCCGCCGGCCGAAGCCGAGGAGCGCTACTACGCTATGCTCGAAGAGCCGGCCATGGCAGCGTGACTCAAACCAAAATGCCTCCGGCAATCCCGGCGCGGTTCAGTGCCCAATCTCGCCACCCTCATGGACAGTGCCGAAGAAGATGTGCTGGCCTACATGACCTTTCCCAAACAACACTGGACCAAGCTTCACTCGACAAATCCGATCGAACGCCTCAACGGCGAGATCAAGCGGCGAACCGAAGTCGTGGGAATCTTTCCAAACGACGAGGCCATCGTGCGCCTCGTCGGTGCGTTGCTGCTCGAGCAAAATGATGAGTGGGCGGTCCAGCGATCCAGATACCTGTCCCTTGAGACAATCGCCGCAATGAGCGATGATCCGCTCATCAGCCTGCCCGCTGCGGCAAGCTGATCCGGCACAGTTCGGAAGGCACGGCGATCGCATAAGCTACACCACCTCTCGGGACATCATCGCGCCGGATCATCCCCGCGTGTGCGGGGAACTCTGATGGAGAAGCTTGAGGCCGATGACTTCAAGCGGATCATCCCCGCGTGTGCGGGGAACTCGCAATGAATTGGGCAATCAAGCAATCCCGTGCACGGATCATCCCCGCGTGTGCGGGGAACTCCAGCACGACGGCCCGAACCCGATCACGCACGTCGGATCATCCCCGCGTGTGCGGGGAACTCCCGGTGGTGAGGCAGTTGACGTTGCAGACAACCGGATCATCCCCGCGTGTGCGGGGAACTCGGGCGGCGACAGGCCGCGCCGGTCCATCTGCTGCGGATCATCCCCGCGTGTGCGGGGAACTCGCTTGGCAGATCGAGCAGTTCGACCGCGCCACCGGATCATCCCCGCGTGTGCGGGGAACTCCTCGCCGCCGGCGTGGCCTACACCCTCCACGACGGATCATCCCCGCGTGTGCGGGGAACTCCGTTCGCTTTGCTGCGAGGCAAGGTTTGAGCGCGGATCATCCCCGCGTGTGCGGGGAACTCCTGGGGTCCAGTATCACATACGCGGGTAGAGGCGGATCATCCCCGCGTGTGCGGGGAACTCCTGGGGTCCAGTATCACATACGCGGGTAGAGGCGGATCATCCCCGCGTGTGCGGGGAACTCTTCGTTATCGGCGAAAGAGTTCTGCGGATGACCGGATCATCCCCGCGTGTGCGGGGAACTCCTCCTGTTCTACCGCAAGCCCACCCGCAAGGAGGGGATCATCCCCGCGTGTGCGGGGAACTCTCGGGCCTCTGCTCGATTGACTGCCGGGTGATCGGATCATCCCCGCGTGTGCGGGGAACTCCGATAGGCCGTCGCCCGCGACCATTTCTTGCGCGGATCATCCCCGCGTGTGCGGGGAACTCGACGATCCCGAATGTGCCGGCGAGGATCAGGTCGGATCATCCCCGCGTGTGCGGGGAACTCTGAAACAGGCCGTCGATACCGTCATCCTCGACTGGATCATCCCCGCGTGTGCGGGGAACTCATGACGAGCCGCGCATGTGGGTTAAGGGCGACCGGATCATCCCCGCGTGTGCGGGGAACTCTCGCTATTCAGCAGGCCCGCTGCGCCCGCATCCGGATCATCCCCGCGTGTGCGGGGAACTCGGTGTGCGAGGCCAAACCCACGTCCATGGGGGCGGATCATCCCCGCGTGTGCGGGGAACTCTCGGGCGTCCACGCATTCTGCGGCGACGAATTCGGATCATCCCCGCGTGTGCGGGGAACTCCACGATCCCCGTGACCGCCGATATGGCCACCACGGATCATCCCCGCGTGTGCGGGGAACTCCTCGTGGCCTTCAACAGGTTGTCGAGGTCGCGCGGATCATCCCCGCGTGTGCGGGGAACTCGGCAACTGGTCGGGCACTGCGGACCGTGTGAACGGATCATCCCCGCGTGTGCGGGGAACTCCGGGACTAGCTGCCAGACCCGCCGGCCTTGCCCGGATCATCCCCGCGTGTGCGGGGAACTCCTTTTCGTGACGTGTGCTGACGATTGACTAACCGGATCATCCCCGCGTGTGCGGGGAACTCGGGTCATTCCGCGGCCTCCCGAACGTTCACGCCGGATCATCCCCGCGTGTGCGGGGAACTCGTCGTGGCCGGATAGATCGCGACAGCAGCCGCCGGATCATCCCCGCGTGTGCGGGGAACTCCTCGGACAGGATGAACTCGCCCGCATGACGGGCGGATCATCCCCGCGTGTGCGGGGAACTCGACAACAGGATGTCGTTGGCTAGGACCGCATCCGGATCATCCCCGCGTGTGCGGGGAACTCGCTTTGCTATGCGAAAAAGGGGCAGCATAGCGCGGATCATCCCCGCGTGTGCGGGGAACTCGACGTGGGTGTGCCGACGGCCTATGTGGATGCCGGATCATCCCCGCGTGTGCGGGGAACTCCGAGAGCAGGATCTGCTCCAGCAGGCCCTTCACGGATCATCCCCGCGTGTGCGGGGAACTCGGCCGGCGCGACGCCTCGAGGGCCTCGCGGGCCGGATCATCCCCGCGTGTGCGGGGAACTCGCCTCATGGAACCAGACGGCCCGGAATTGCGACGGATCATCCCCGCGTGTGCGGGGAACTCAGGTCTTTGATCAGCCATTCGCGACGCGGCGGCGGATCATCCCCGCGTGTGCGGGGAACTCGATCTTCGCATCACCGAGGTCGCGATTCAGGTCGGATCATCCCCGCGTGTGCGGGGAACTCGTGCGTAGCCGGGTCATGAGCATGTCGATGGTCGGATCATCCCCGCGTGTGCGGGGAACTCGCCGGCACGGCGGGAGTGATCGAGCCGGGTCGCCCGGATCATCCCCGCGTGTGCGGGGAACTCTCGCGACGCCGCCGCTCCGAATCCATCTCGCCCGGATCATCCCCGCGTGTGCGGGGAACTCATGCATAAGATAAAGAAGATCCTCATCGATAACGGATCATCCCCGCGTGTGCGGGGAACTCTTCTCGGCAAGGAAAACTCGGAATCCCAATGCCGGATCATCCCCGCGTGTGCGGGGAACTCTCTTCCCGGAAGCGATTGAAAATATTGAAGAGTTTTCTCCGGCTTCAGTCTACCGATTTTCCGCTTCGCTCTCAGAGATCCGTTTACAACAACGCTTGCGGTCCTCGTAGACCGCGAATGCCGCAGAATCCCTTTTCACGAAGGCTTGAATGCGACCAGCTTCAATCCGTCGAAGTCAACCGGCGTACGTCGATTATGCCCGAAGGTTTCGAAGTCGAAGCCGGCGTCGGTAGGCGCACTCCAAGCGACCACCGCATCTCCATCCTCGATCAGCGACGCGACCTGATCGCGGATCATCTCGCGCGTGCGAGCGGAATAGACACCGAGATAGACTCCGGCGCGAACTTCCAGAAGCCACACGCTCAGCCGACCGCGCAAGCGTGGAGGCGCATTGTTGGTGACAACGACCATCATCCCCGATGCCCCTCGTCTCCCGATGGTTCTGGGTCCGGAAAGGCCGGTCCCACCGCATCTTCCGGCGCCTCAGGTCGCGGCAACTCTCCAGCTAGCAGCACATCTTCTATCGCTGGGATCAGCCTGCTGAGAATATTTGAACGGCGAAACGCATCCCGGCAGGCATGACGAACCGCCATCTCCACGGGCTTGTCGAGTTTTCCTTTCGCATGCTGGCCGGCAATTCGGAAGGCTTCCGGGACCACTGTCTCGAACTTGAAAAGATCGGCTATATCGTAGACGAATGAGAGCGGCTTGCCGGAATGAAGAAATCCGATCGCCGGAGGGTAGCGTCCGTCAATATGGTGTAATTTCGGGTGTGGCACCGGGCCGTCATGATCAGGCGGCTCTCGGTGTAATCTGAAGCGGCTTTTCCTCCTCGATTGCTGGTGGGTTGAGGTCGGCCATGGCCTCGACCTGCATGTATCGGTGCTGGAGCTGCCACTCGTCGTTGGCCTCGAGCAGGACGGCTCCTATCAGGCGCACGATGCTGTCCTCGGTTGGGAAGATGCCGACGACATCGGCGCGGCGCTTCACCTCCTTGTTCAGCCGCTCCAGCGGATTCGTGCTGTGAAGTTTGGTGCGGTGCTGGGAAGGAAAGGCCATGTAGGCGAGCACATCGGCTTCGGCATCGTCCATGAAGGCTCCCAGCTTCGGCCATCTGGCGCGGAGCTGGTCGGCGACATGGCGCCAGGTTTGCACGGCGCCGTCGTGGTCGGGCTGGATGAAGGCCTGCCGGATCGCGGCTGCAACCATGGTGTGCTGGCCCTTGGGAACATAGGCGAGCGCATTGCGCATCGCATGAACCCGGCACCGTTGCCATGTCGCACCCAGCACGCGGGTGATGGCGGCCTTCAACCCCTCATGCGCGTCGGAGACGACCAGCTTCACGCCGGACAGACCGCGGCGCACCAGATCGCGCAGGAAGCTCGTCCAGAACGGTTCGGCCTCGGACGGGCCGATATGCAGGCCGACGATCTCGCGCTTGCCCTCGGTGTTGACGGCGACCGCGATTATCGCCGCCACCGAGACGATGCGCCCGCCCTCGCGCATCTTCAGCCAGGTGGCATCGAGCCACAGATAGGGCCAGTCGCCGCCAAGGGGGCGCTTGAGGAAGGCGTTCACCCGCTCGTCGATGTCCTTGCAAAGCTTCGACACCGACGACTTCGAGATGCCGGTCATGCCCATCGCCTGCACCAGTTCATCGACCTTGCGGGTCGACACGCCATTGATCCAGGCTTCCTGGATCACGGCCACCAGCGCCTTCTCCACCGTCTTCCTCGGCTCCAGGAAGCTGGGGAAGTAGCTGCCGGAACGCATCTTCGGGATCTTCAGGTTCAGCGTGCCCAGCCGCGTGTCGAGCGAGCGCTCGCGGTAGCCGTTGCGCCACGTCTGGCGCGCCTCGCCGCGCTCGTAGCGGCCGGCGCCGATCAGGCCCTCGACATCGGCCTCCATGATCAGTTGCAGCACGCTTTCGGCAAGGGCACGCAGGAAATCGCCATCACCGCTCTTCGCGGCAAGCTCGGCCAGCGGTAGTCTGTCAGAGGTCATCGGGAACTCCCTTTCGGTCAGGTTGAAGTCGTCAAACTCCACCTTATCCGACAGGCCCGGTGACCACCCGATGCCGGGCGCGAACGGCAGCGAAATCTCCACCGCAAAATCCACCAGCATCGATCCCCGAAATTACACCACGTGCGCGGACGCTACCTCGGCGTCTCCGCAAACGATCCTGCTTCCATCATCAAGGTCATGTATTGGAGCGCGCCCGATTGGATGGACCTTGACCAGGTAATACCTTGGAGGATGCCCGGGCTGGCAAAGGCCTACCACCAGGAGGAGCGCGCCTTTTTGCTGCAGGTCGGCCGGAGCGGCGAGGAGCGTTATTTCGTGCTGTCGGACGGGTTATGCGGTCTTGTCGTCGAGATGCCTTCGAAACTGTCAGATCGTACCCGCTGGCTCAAAGAACATACCAGACTGTTTTTTGGCGAGCAGGCCGAGCAGAATTTCGACGCTGACGAGCTGAAGAAGAGTCGGAGAGTCCTTCATTTTGCCACGACCGTCCACATGGATGGACTCGACGTTGCCGGTGCAGTGAAGGAAGTCAGTCGGTCCGTGGCCAGGAGCGCCATGCTGCCCCTGAAGGACGCGGCGTTTGCTGAAACCGCCTATGAAACCGGAATCCATATCGGGCGCGGTCTCCTTATACCCTTTCACGACACCTATCGCGCGCTGAAGGAGGGCGATGTGGTGGGGGCGCTGGTATCCGCCGGGATCGACGCCATCCAGTTCGGCTCTGGAGCCCATGGCAAGATGGTGAAGCTCGTCCACTCCGTGCAAAAGGTCTCCTCGGGGGCGAAGAAGGCCGGCAAGGCCATGAAGATTGTGGAGGATCTTGCCGGAAGCCTGCAAAAGTTCTCTTCGGGGGCAAAGAAGGCCAGCAAGGCCACGAAGACCTCGGAGACGATTGCCGACCGGGCCGTGAGCGTGAGCGGCGTCGTCCGGGGAGAGGCCAAGCAAGTGTTGGCAGGGGCAGATGACGGCTTGACAGCAATTAGGGCTCGTTCCGGCAACAGTGGTTTCAAGGCGGCGTCCGGCCACGGCAGCGACGCCAAGGTGGCAAAGGCGGCCGGCAACAGCGACGCCAAGGTGGTACAGGCGGGGGCCAGAAGTAGCGACGCCAAGGTGGCAAAGGCGGCCAGCAACAGCGACGCCAAGGTGGCTCAGGCAGGGGCCAGAAGTAGCGACGCCAAGGTGGCGCAGGCTGGGGCCGGCAGCAGCGGCGCACATGCGGCGCAGGCAGGGCGGCGTGCCGGCGGCATCAAGAAGGTGCCCGGTCACGGCAGCAGCAGCGGCGCACATGCGGCGCAGGCAGGGCGGCGTGCTGGCGGCATCAAGAAGGCGCCCGGTCACGGCAGCAGCAGTGGCGCACATGCGGCGCAGGCAGGGCAGAGCGCCAGCGGAGTGAAGTCGACGGGAGCGAAGGGGGCGGTGTCGTCGCTCCGGAAGGAGGCGGGGCAGTCCAGTGCGAGCGAAGTCGTCAGGACGTTCCGTGCCGGTGCCGATGACGTACTTTCGGCCGCTGCTATCAGGGATCTCAAGGAGATCGGCGATCTGATGAAAGGTGACCGGAAGATCCTGCAGCTGATGCTCAATCCGAAGGAGAACTGCGAAGCGGCGCTTGAGCCTGTCATCTCCGTGCTGAAGAGCGCCGGCTATGAAACACGCGTGCGTGGCATGTATTTCTGGAGCAACGCCGGCATCGACGCCCCCAAGAACCACTTCCTCGTCCTGGCGAAGAAGAACGGCACCGAATATGCGGTTGACGTGACTGCCGGGCAGTTCGAGGAGTTCGGCATCCACGGTCCTCTCATCATGACGGAGGAGGCTTGGGCGAAAACGTTCCACGACGCGGCCAAGCGCACGCTGATCAAGTATGCTGACTTCAAGACGCCTCAGGCGGCCAAGAGGCCTTCAGTCCGCTCAAGGCGGTCACTCCGACGGATCGCATCGACGGAGCGGTCGTCCTGTCGAGACCGGCCTGGTATGGCATCGCCAAGACTGCCGAGGCCGGCAAGCAAGTCGCCAGTCAGTCCGGGCGCCTCAAGAAGATCAAGGGGGTGCTGAGCTTCGCATCGCGGCTGCCTTACTACGTATCGGGGCTGCCTTCCCCTGCGCGCCATCCCAAAGCCTGACCCCCGCGGCGGACGCGGCCTTGCCGCGTCCGCCATTGCCTTGGCCGAAGCACCGCAGCGAGAGCATTTTGCGGCGCAGAAGGGCCGAAAAGCGCCGCTCATCGGCCCTCATTCAGCCCTTGACCCCCGATTCCGGCCAGTTCAGACTGGATTTCGACCAGTTCCAGGGAAAGGGGGAGACGACCCTGGTACCCCGTGTCCGATGTCGCCGTAAGTGACCATCGCAACGAGACGCACGCCCTGTGCGCGCTTTTGGGGAGGGTTCCGAATGACCACCGTGACAATGACGGTGAACGGCAAGACCGTGAGCGCGGATGTCGAGCCGCGCACGCTGCTCGTACAGTTCCTGCGTGAGCACCTGAAGCTGACCGGCACCCATGTGGGCTGCGACACCAGCCAGTGTGGCGCCTGTGTCGTCCACCTCGACGGTGTTGCCGTCAAGAGCTGCACGACGCTCGCGGTGAGCTGTGAGGGCGCGTCGGTCACCACGATCGAGGGGCTTGCGGCCGGTGGCAAGCTGCACCCCATGCAGGAGGCCTTCCGCGACAACCACGGCCTGCAGTGCGGTTTCTGCACGCCGGGCATGATCATGTCCGCCATCGATATCGTGAACCGGTGCGGGCACGACCTCGACGAGCGCACCATCCGCGAGGAGCTGGAGGGCAACATCTGTCGCTGCACCGGCTATCACAACATCGTCAAGGCCATCGCTGCCGGTGCGCAGGCCATGCGCGAGACATCGCTGCCGCAGGCCGCCGAATAGCATGCAGCACGGCCCGGCGGCGGCGTGCCCGCGGCCGGGAGAACGGAACGCGCGTCGAGCCCGGCCGCCGGAGAGCTGTGCCGCGCGCTGCAGTTTCTGGGAGGAAACGATGTCCGTGACGCATATCGGCGCTGCCGTGCGCCGCAAGGAAGACCAGCGTTTCATCACCGGTCGCGGCCGCTATACCGACGACCTGTCGCGGCCGGGCCAGGCCCATGCCTATTTCCTTCGCTCCCCCCATGCCCATGCACGCATCCGCTCGATCGACACGTCGCGGGCGCTGGCGATGCCGGGCGTCCTTGCGGTGCTGACGGGGGAGGATCTCGCACGGGACAACATCGGCGGGCTGATCTGCGGCTGGATGATCCATTCGAAGGATGGCACGCCCATGAAGGCGGGGCCGCATCCCGCGCTCGCGCAGGGCAAGGTGCGCTATGTGGGCGACCATGTGGCCGTCGTGATCGCCGAGAGCCTCGCCCAGGCCAAGGACGCGGCCGAGGCCATCGAGGTGGACTACGAGGTGTTGCCCGCCATCGTCGACCCGGCGACGGCGGCGAAGGCCGGCGGCGAGCCGGTGCACGAGGTGGTGCCCGACAACACGGTCTTCGCCTGGCATCTCGGCGACAAGGCGGCGACCGAGGCAGCCTTCAAGGCGGCCAAGCACGTCACGACGATCGACCTCGTCAACAACAGACTCATTCCCAACGCGCTCGAGCCGCGGGCGGCGATCGGCGAGTATGATCCGGGTACGGACTCCTACACGCTCTATACCACGAGCCAGAACCCGCACGTGGCGCGGCTCGTGCTCTCGGCCTTCGTCGGAATCGCGCCCGAGAACAAGCTGCGCGTCATCGCGCCGGACGTCGGCGGCGGCTTCGGCTCCAAGATCTTCATCTATGCCGAGGAGACCGTCTGCGTCTGGGCGGCGAAGAAGGTCGGGCGGCCGGTGAAGTGGACCGCCGAGCGCACGGAGTCCTTCCTCGCCGACGCGCACGGGCGCGATCACGTCACCCATGCCGAGCTGGCGCTGGACGAGAAGGGCAAGATCCTGGGCCTCCGGGTGAAGACCATCGCCAACCTGGGTGCCTACCTTTCGACCTTCGCGTCCTCCGTGCCCACCTATCTCTACGGGCCGCTGCTCTCCGGCCCCTACGACATTCCGGCCATCTACTGCGAGGTGGACGGGGTCTACACCAACACCGCACCCGTCGACGCCTACCGCGGCGCTGGCCGGCCGGAGGCGACCTTCGTGCTGGAGCGGCTGGTGGAAGTGGCCTCGCGCGAGCTCGGCATCGACCCGGCCAGTTTCCGCAGGCGCAACTACATCAGGAAGTTCCCGCACCAGACGCCGGTGATCATGACCTATGACATCGGCGACTATCATGCCACGCTGCAGAAGGCGCTGGAGCTCGCCGACTACAAGAACTTCGGCAGGCGCAAGCGTGAGAGCGCGCGGCGCGGCAAGCTGAGGGGCATCGGTTTCTCCTCCTACATCGAGGCGTGCGGCCTCGCGCCCTCGCAGGCGGTCGGCTCTCTCGGCGCCGGCGTCGGCCTGTGGGAGTCGGCGGAGATCCGCGTCAATCCGACCGGCTCGGTGGAGGTGCTGACCGGCTCGCACAGCCACGGTCAGGGTCACGAGACCACCTTCGCCCAGCTCGTCTCGGACCGGCTCGGCATTTCCATCGACCAGGTGACCGTGGTCCACGGTGACACCGACAAGGTGCAATTCGGCATGGGCAGCTACGGCTCGCGCTCGGGTGCGGTGGGCATGTCGGCCATCGTGAAGGCGCTCGACAAGATTATCGCCAAGGGCAAGAAGGTGGCGGCCCATGTGCTCGAGGCGTCCGAGGGCGACATCGAGTTCAAGGACGGCAGGTTCTCCGTCGCCGGCACCGACAGGTCGCTGAGCTTCGGCGACGTGGCGCTGCAGGCCTACATCGCCCACAAATTCTCCGGGCAGGAGCTGGAGCCGGGCCTGAAGGAGGGGGCGTTCTACGACCCCACCAACTTCACCTTCCCGGCGGGCGTGCATATCTGCGAGCTCGAGATCGACCCGCAGACAGGCGTCACGCGCATCGAGCGCTGGACGGCCGTGGATGACTTCGGCGTGGTCATCAACCCCATGATCGTCGAGGGGCAGGTCCACGGGGGCGTTGCACAGGGCATCGGCCAGGCGCTGCTCGAGGGGGCACGCTACGACCAGGACGGGCAGCTCGTTACGGCGAGCTTCATGGACTACTGCATGCCGCGTGCCGACGACCTGCCGTCGTTCACCGTGGACATGACCGTGACGCCGAGCCCGTCCAACCCGCTTGGTATCAAGGGCTGCGGCGAGGCGGGCGCCATCGCCGCCCCGGCGGCTGTCATCAACGCCATCACGGATGCGCTCGGCCACGAGGACATTGCCATGCCGGCGACGCCGCAAGCCGTGTGGCGCGCCTGCCGAAAGGCGCCTATGCGCATGGCGGCGGAGTAACTCGGGATCGCGACAGGCCCCGCCGTCCGGCGGCGGGGCGTCGGAAGGGGGAAAGACCATGTACGCCTTCGACTATCACCGGCCGACGAGCGTGCGGCAGGCGGCCAGCCTGCTGGCGCAGAACGAGGACGCCAAGCTGCTGGCGGGCGGGCATACGCTCATCCCGACGATGAAGCAGCGGCTGGCCGCGCCTTCGGCCCTCATCGACCTCAACGCCATCCCGGAGTTGTCGGGTATCGAGCTCAAGGGCCGGTCCCTCGTCATCGGGGCGATGACGCGGCACGGCGCCGTCGCCACCTCCCCGGTGGTGCGGCAGGCGCTGCCGGCGCTGGCAGAGCTCGCCGGGCTCATCGGCGACCCGCAGGTGCGCCACCGCGGCACCATCGGCGGCTCCATCGCCAACAACGATCCGGCGGCCGACTATCCGGCGGCGTGCCTCGCGCTTGGCGCGACGATCGTCACCAACAAGCGCAAGATCCCGGCGGATGAGTTCTTCACCGGCCTGTTCGAGACGGCGCTGGAGGAAGGCGAGATCATCACCAGGGTCTCCTTCCCCCTCGTCTCCAGGGCAGCCTACGAGAAGTTTCCCAATCCGGCCTCGCGCTATGCGCTCGTCGGTGTCTTCGTGGCCAAGCGCGGCAGCGACGTCCGCGTGGCGGTGACGGGAGCGGGCGCCAACGGTGTCTTCCGCGTGCCGGCCATGGAGGAAGCGCTGCGGCACCGCTTCTCGCCGAAGTCTCTCGAGGGCGTGACCGTGCCGGCTGAGGGGCTCATCAGCGACATTCACGCGGATGCTGAATATCGCGCCCACCTCATCGGCGTCATGGCCCGCCGGGCGGTGGCCAGGGCGGCGAGCCGCAAGTGAACGCCGGACGATGAGGGGCAGGGAGCCGTGCAGGCTCCCTTTCCCTTGTCCGCAAGCGCCCTTGCGCCGCGCAGCTGTAGTAAGGTCGTGTTCCGGCGTAACGACTCGTGATGACCGCATGACCCAGCCTGCCCAGCTTCCCACCTCCATCGACGAGACCATCCGGCTGCTGAAGACGGCCGGCTATGTCAGCGACAGGCCGCTCGCCACGGTGCTGTTCCTGGCGCTGCGGATGGAGCGGCCGCTCTTCCTCGAGGGCGAGGCGGGCGTGGGCAAGACCGAGATTGCCAAGGTGCTGGCGACCTCGCTCGGCCGCCGGCTGGTGCGGCTGCAGTGCTACGAGGGGCTCGACGTCGCCTCCGCCGTCTACGAGTGGAACTATGCGGCGCAGATGATGGCGATCCGCCTCGCCGAAGCGGCGGGCACCGTCGACCGTGAGCAGCTGGAGCACGACATCTTCTCCGAGCGCTACCTGCTGCGCCGGCCGCTGCTGCAGGCGCTGGAGGCCGACACGGCCGGCCCGCCGGTGCTGCTCATCGACGAGCTTGACCGTGCGGACGAGGCCTTCGAGGCCTTCCTGCTCGAGGTGCTGGCCGACGCGCAGGTCACGGTGCCGGAGCTGGGCACCATCCGGGCCGAGCGCCCGCCCATCGTCATCATCACGTCGAACCGCACGCGCGAGATTCACGACGCGCTGAAGCGGCGCTGCCTCTACCACTGGGTAGACTACCCCACGGCGGTGCGCGAGCTCGCCATCCTCAAGGCCAGGGTGCCGCAGGCGCCGGCCCGCCTGTCGAAGGAGGTGGTGGCCTTCGTGCAGGCGCTCCGCCGCGAGGATCTGTTCAAGGTGCCGGGCGTCGCCGAGACGCTCGACTGGGCGACGGCGCTCGTGGAGCTCGACGCCGTGGCGCTCGACCCCGCCATCGTGTCCGACACGCTGGGCGTGCTGCTCAAGTACCAGGACGACATCCAGAAGCTGCAGGGCTCGAAGGTCAAGGAGATGCTCGATGCCGTGCATGCCGACCTGAGGGCGGCGGAGTAGCCGGTCGCGGGCAGCAGGCAGCGGCCTGGCACGCGCATCGCGTGGCGAAAACCTGTATGGTGGCGGGATGCAGGGAACCGATGCCGCAGCTGACGGCAAGCTCACCGAGAACATCGCCTATTTCGCCCGGGCACTGAGAGCCGCCGGCCTGCCGGTGGGGCCGGGCAGCGTGGTGGACGCCGTGCAGGCGGTCATGGCTGCCGGCATCGGCACGCGCGAGGATTTCTACTGGACGCTGCATGCCGTCTTCGTGAAGAAGCACGAGCACAGCGTGCTCTTCGACCAGGCCTTCCGCCTGTTCTGGCGTCGGCGGGCCCTCGTCGAGAAGCTCATCGCCATGATGAGCCCCGTCGCGCCCGCGGCCCCGGAGGAGGACAAGCCGCGACCGGGCGCGGCGCGCATCGCCGATGCCATGGCGCCGCCGCAGCGCGAGCCGGAGGAGGTGCGGGAGGAGGTGGAGTTCTCCGCCCGCTTCACGGTCTCGGATCGCGAGGTGCTGCGACACAAGGATTTCGCCCAGATGAGCGCGGACGAGATTGCCCGCGCCCGCCAGCTCATTGCGCGGCTGCGCCTGCCGGCCGACCGGATGAAGACGCGCCGTTACGTGGCCGATCCGCACGGCAGCCGCATCGACGCACGCCGGAGCCTGCGGCGGACCCTGCGGGCCGGCGGCAGGCTCATCGAGCTGGCCATGCGCGAGCGGACCGAGAGGCATCCGCCGGTGGTGGCGCTCGTCGACATCTCCGGCTCGATGGCAGAGTACAGCCGCATCTTCCTGCATTTCCTGCATGCGCTCACAGAGCGCCGCCGCAGGGTGACGACCTTCGTCTTTGGCACGCAGCTCACCAACATCACCCGCGAGCTGAGGGCGCGTGACCCGGACGAGGCGCTGGCGCGGGCTGGTGCCCTGGTTCGCGACTGGGAGGGGGGCACACGCATCGCCACTTCGCTTGCCACCTTCAACCGCAAATGGTCGAGGCGCGTCCTGGGGCAGGGGGCGATCGTCCTGCTCTTCACTGATGGGCTGGAGCGCGATGTGGGGGACGACCTTTCCTTCGAGATGGACCGCCTGCACCGTTCCTGCCGCCGACTGATCTGGCTCAATCCGCTGCTGCGCTTTGAGGGGTTCGAGGCGCGGGCGCGCGGCATCCGGGCCATGCTGCCGCATGTGGACGATTTCAGGACACTGCATAATCTTGCCGCCATGGAGGAGCTCTGCGCGGCGCTTGCCGAGCCGGCACGACGGACACACGATCCGCGACGCTGGCTGGCGGCGGCCTGAGGCCGCCGGAAGGAGACGAGCCATGCTGGTGAACGAGGACGACATCCTGAGACAGGCGGAGAAGTGGAAGCGCGAGGGCCGTGAGGTGGCCATCGCCACGGTGGTGGAGACCTGGGGCTCCGCGCCGCGGCCGGTAGGCAGCCATCTCGTCATCGACGGGGAGGGTAACTTTCTCGGCTCTGTCTCGGGCGGCTGTGTGGAGGGCTCGGTGGTGACCGAGGCGCTCGAGGTCATCGAGGAGGGGGGGCCGCGCATGCTGGAGTTCGGTGTCGCCGACGAGACCGCCTGGAAGGTGGGTCTCTCCTGCGGTGGGCGCATCAAGGTCTATCTCGAGCCGCTCGACTGACGGTGCACGGCGGGGAAGGGAACATGCCACCGACCGAAACGCTGATTGCCTTTGCCGCGGCGACCGCGGTCTTCGCCTACATGCCGGGGCCGGCCATGCTCTATGCGGCGGCCCAGACATTCGCGCGCGGCCGGCGTGCCGGCCTCATGGCGGCGCTCGGCATCCATCTCGGCTGCTATGTGCATGTGCTGGCGACGGCCTTCGGCCTGTCGGCGCTGCTGGCGCTCGTGCCTCTCGCCTTCACGGTCGTCAAGGTGCTCGGCGCGGCCTATCTCGTCTGGCTCGGCCTCAGGATGATCCTGCAGAAGGCGGAGGGTGGAGCCGCCGGGACGGCGGCGCCGAAATCCGCCCGCCGCGCCTTCGTCGAGAGCGTCCTGGTCGAGGTGCTCAACCCCAAGGCGGCGCTGTTCTTTTTCGCCTTCCTGCCGCAGTTCGTGGATGCCGGCGCGGGGCTGCCGGTGTGGCAGCAGCTCCTCATCCTCGGCACCATCGTCAACTTCGCCTTCTCCTCGGCCGACATCGTGGTGATCCTCACCGCTTCGGCGGTGATGCGTCGCCTCGGACGCAACGGCTGGGGCGAAAGGCTGGCCCGCATCGCGGGCGGTTCGCTTCTCGTCGCACTGGGCGTCAAGCTGGCGACGGACAAGGGTTGAAGGGCTGAAGGGCGGACGGCATGAAGCTCGACACACTTGCGGCGATGAATGCGGAGCGCGCCGCGCGGCGCGCCTGCGTGCTGGTGAGCGATCTCGACAGCGGTGAGCAGCGGCTGGTGACCGAAGCGGCGCTCGCTGAGGATCCGCTGGCGCCGCTGCTGGCCGCGCAGCTGCGTTCGGGCAAGAGCGGCATGGTGGAGAGCGGGGGACGCCGCCTCTTCCTGACAGTGCAGGCGCCGCCGGTGCGCCTCGTCATCACGGGGGCCGTCCACATCAGCCAGGCCATCGTGCCGATGGCGCGCCAGCTCGGCTTTGATGCGGTGATCATCGACCCGCGCACCGCCTTCGCCACGCCCGAACGATTCCCCAACGTCCGCCTCGTGCCCGAGTGGCCGGACGAGGCGCTGCCGCGGATCGGACTCGACCGCTACACAGCCTTCGTCGCGCTGACGCACGACCCGAAGATCGACGATCCGGCGCTGTCGGCGGCGCTGCGCAGCGACTGCTTCTACATCGGCGCGCTCGGCTCGCGGAAGACACACGCCAAGCGCGTCGAACGGCTGATGCAGGCCGGCTTCACCGAGGTCGACCTCGCGCGCATCCATGCCCCCATCGGCCTGCCCATCGGCGCCGTCAGTCCGGCGGAAATCGCGCTCTCCATCCTCGCCGAAGTGGTGGCCAGCCTGAGGAAGGGGGACGGGGCATGAAGTTCGGCCCGCTTCCGGTCTCCGAGGCCGCCGGTGCCATCGCCGCCCACAGCGTGCGGGCCGGCGATGTCGTGATCCGGAAGGGGCACCACCTGACGCAGGACGACACCCGCCGCCTTGCGGCCGCCGGCGTTGCCTCCCTGACGGTCGCGGTGCTGGAGCCCGGCGATGTCGGAGAGGATGAGGCGGCCCACCGACTCGCCTGCGTGGTGGCAGGCGAGGGGGTGCGGGTCGAGCATCCCTTCACCGGCCGGTCCAACCTCTTCGCCGAATGGCCGGGTGTCTTCGTCGTCGAGGCCGAGGGGGTCGATGCCGTCAATGCGGTTTCCGAGGAGGTGACGCTGGCGACGCTGCCCGCCTTCAAGCCCGTCGTGGCGGGCGAGATGCTGGCAACGGTCAAGATCATCCCCTATGCGATTTCGGACAGCCTTCTGGAGCGGGCCGAGGCGGCCGCCCGCCACTCGGCGCCGATCCTCAAGGTGCTGCCGTACAGGCTCACGACGGTTGGCGTCATTTCCACGCGCCTGCCGGGCCTGAAGGAGAGCGTCATCGACAAGACGCTGCGCGTGCTCTCGGGGCGTCTCGCCCCCGCAGGGGCCGTCATCGCGGCAGACGAGCGCGTGCCGCACGAGGAGGCGCCGCTGCGCGAGGCGGTGGCGGCTGTCGCCAGGCGTCCTGACATCGACATGGTCATCATTTTCGGCGCCTCGGCCGTCGCCGACCGGCGCGACGTGGTGCCGGCGGCAATCTCCGCGGCGGGCGGGGTGGTGGACCATCTCGGCATGCCCGTTGATCCCGGCAACCTGCTGCTCATCGGCCGGCTCGCCGGCAAGCCCGTGCTCGGCGCGCCGGGCTGCGCCCGCTCGCCCAAGGAGAACGGCTTCGACTGGGTGCTGCACCGTCTGCTCGCCGGCCTTTCCGTGACCTCGGCCGACATCATGCGGCTCGGCGTCGGCGGCCTGCTGATGGAGATCGTATCCCGCCCGCAGCCCCGCAGGGGCGGCGAGCCCCAGCCGGAGGACAACGGCGCATGAGCGCGGTGGCGGCCATCGTGCTCGCCGCCGGGCGCTCCACCCGCATGGGCGCGGCCAACAAGCTCCTGTGTCCGGTCGACGGCAGGCCCATGGTGGTGCATGCCGTCGCCGCGGCGCTCGCCTCGCGGGCGCGTCCCGTCGTCGTGGTGACGGGGCACGAGGCAGAGGCGGTCGAGGCCGTCCTGCCGCCGGGCGTCACCGCCGTCCGCAATGCGGACCATGCGAGCGGTATCGCCTCCTCTCTGCGCTGCGGCCTTGCGGCGCTGCCGGAGGAGGTGGCGGCCACGGTGGTGCTGCTCGGCGACATGCCGCGGGTGGGCGCGGTGGCCATCGACAGGCTCGTCGCCCTGTTCGAGGAGGCGCCGCATGTGGCGGCCGTGGCGCCGACCTGGCGGGGCGAGCCCGCCAACCCCGTGCTGATCGCACGGCGGTTGTTTGCCGAGGTGATGCGGCTCGAGGGCGACCAGGGAGCGCGCCGGCTGTTCGCTGGACGCGGCGACGTCCTGACCGTGGCGACGGACGATCCCGCCATGGCCATCGACATCGACACGCCGGAGGTGCTGGCCGCGCTCGCGGCAAGAGACAGCGCCTAGCGGAACCCGTCAGGCGGCGCGGCCGTCGACGGAGAAGCGCCCTGCACCGGCCGCGGCAACCGCCAGCAGGCCACCGGTGATGGCGACGTTCTTCCAGAAGAACAGCGCCTGCGCCGGATCGACCCAGAACTGGTGAAAGAGCAGGGCGGACAGGGCCGTGAAGCCGGCGAGCGCGAGGGCGGCGAGCCGTGTCTGCCAGCCGACGAGCAGCAGGAGGCCGCCGCCAAGCTCGACCAGGATGACGAGAGGAAGAAGAATGCCGGGCACGCCGGCCGATTCCATGTATTGCGCGGTGCCGGCATAGCCGGGGATCTTGTTGAACCCGGCCGGTATGAACAGGGCTGCCAGCAACACGCGCGCCAGAAGCAGCCCGAGCGCGTTCAACAATCCCATATGCTGTTCCTTTCTGTCGGTGCGGTTGCGTCGGCAGGCGCGACGCGCGGCAAACAGTAGCTCACCTTGCCCGCGCGCGGCATGGCGACCGTACAAGCTATTGTTTGCACCGGTGCAAGACGCACGACGCGCATGGAAAAGGCGCGGGAGCCGAAGCTCCCGCGCCCCGCGAGCGGTCTGTCGAACCGACGGTTCGACGGCCTCAGAAGTCCATGCCGCCGCTCGGCATGGACGGCGTGGCCGCCTCCTTCTTCGGCTTCTCGGCGATCATGGCCTCGGTCGTGATCAGCAGGGCGGCGACGGAGGCAGCGTCCTGCAGGGCCGTGCGCACGACCTTGGCCGGGTCGATGATGCCCTTCTTGAACATGTCGCCGTACTCGCCGGTCTGGGCGTCGAAGCCGTAGGCGTAGTCGCTGTTCTCCAGCACCTTGCCGACGACGAGCGAGCCGTCCTCGCCAGCGTTGAGGGCGATCTGGCGGGCGGGGGCCTGGATGGCCCGGCGGACGATGTCGATGCCGGTGCGCTGGTCGTCATTGGCGGGCTTCAGGCCGTCGAGCGCCTTGACCGAGCGCAGCAGGGCGACGCCGCCACCCGGCAGGATGCCTTCCTCCACAGCGGCCTTGGTGGCGTGCATGGCGTCGTCGACGCGGTCCTTCTTCTCCTTCACCTCGACCTCGGTGGCGCCGCCGACGCGGATCACCGCCACGCCGCCCGCGAGCTTGGCGAGGCGCTCCTGCAGCTTCTCACGGTCGTAGTCCGAGG
>Ga0207874_1002354_pt1 | contig 18061 bp, 17 predicted proteins | sample HigsolmetaAR201D_FD_184833 | JGI IMG/M metagenome (GOLD analysis project Ga0207874, IMG submission 184833) | Ionic liquid and high solid enriched microbial communities from the Joint BioEnergy Institute, USA - AR20-1-D (SPAdes) (version 2) ...
GCGGAGCTCGAGCGGCTCGTGACCCAGGACTGGAAGCGCCTGGCCAAGTTCGACAACCGCCTGTACGACGTCACGCTCGGCTTCGCCGACGACGTCATCGCGCGCTCGACCGATCACCTCGAGCGAACCCAGGACCTATCCGTGCGCTCGCTCGAGAGCTCGCTCGCCGATCTGGGCGACGCGTTCGGCGGCGAAGGCGGGAAGAAGGCGCGTGGCTTCAACGAGCCCGCCGCCCACCAGAAGCTCGACCTACGGGCGATGCGCGCCGAGCTGCGCGCCTGGGCGAAGTTCCGCGAGCGCGTCGCCGCCGTGCCGACGAGGACCGACCTCGAGGGCTCGCTGGCCGGCTACGAGCTCGACCAGATCGACAAGACGATGGACTTCTACGAGGAGTTCCGCGACCACCTGCGCTCGCAGCCGGCCGAGCACACCCAGTTCGAGTACTACGACGACCTCTGGCCCGACCGGGACCCGCTGCGCTATCTGGCGTCCGGCGCGCTCACGAGCGCGGGGCAGCCCTGGCTGCGTTCGCTGCTGCGCGGCGAGCTGTTGCGCCGCGAGCTCGTCCGCGGGATCGTCGAGCTCGCCGAGGAAGGGGCCGTCGACGCGGAATCCCCGTCGGTCGGCGACGCGTACCGCAAGGCCATCCTCGAAGGCTTCCTCCCGCCCACCGAAAAGGAGCGCTACCGGCTGGCGATCATCGCCTACCGCGCCTGGATGCTCGACCGCATCCGCGAGCTGGAGCGCACGCCCAACGAGGCGTACCGCGCCGCGCGCGACACGCTCATGGCCGAGCTGACCGACGGCGACCCCCGCAACCCCTACAACCGCCTGCTCGCCGCGTTCGCCTGTTTCCGGTCACTCCCGGGCATCTCGACCCGCAAGGACCTCGCCCGCCTGCGCGAGCTCCAGCGCTTCGTCGGCGAGGAGTTCGCCGACCCCTTCCCCCCGATCCTCGAAACCGCCCGCAAGCAGTTCGTCCGCGCGATCGAAGCCATCGACCTGGACGTCGTCGGCCGCCAGCTCGAGGCGACCGACGTCTCCGCCTACGACCGGGCGCGCAAGGAGCTCGAGCGAGCGGAGAAGAAGATCAAGCGCGCCCTGCGCGACGGGGCGAGGGCGATCGACTCACCGAAGCGGCTGCGCAAGGCGCTCGAGGAGGCGCTGGACGCCACGAGGCCGGAGCCGTAGCGGCCGTCCGCGCGGCACTTCGGTGCCGGCCCTCAGCCCTTGCGGAACCCGAAGACGATCGTGAAGGTGGCGTAGTTCTTGCTGCAGCGGCTCGAGACCCGGCCCTGGCTCGAGCCTACGCCGGCATCCTTGAACTTCTTGTTGAGGATGTTGGCGCGGTGGAGCGGGCTGCCCATCCACCTGCTGACCATCTTGGCCGCCGTGGTGGCGCAGCCGACGTCCTCGCCGTAGGCGTACTGCCTCGCGCCCGAGAGATAGCCGCGGATGCGGCCCTGGAGGTTCGGCTCGCCGCCGCACTGGTGGTCGAGGCAGTTGGTCTTGACCATCTGCTTCGTGTGCTTCTTGGCGGCCTTCGCGAGCTTCTTGTTCGAGCGAAGCGCCTTGAGCCCGCGCTTCGTGCGCTCCTGGTTTACGAGGCAGAGGATCGCCTTGTTCAGCTTCTTCGGGGAAACGTTGACCGCCGCGGCACCGGCGTCGTTGCAGGCGGCGCGCTTCACAGCCGACTCGCCGCCGTTCGCGTTCCCGGCCGACGCGCCAAGCAGCGCGATCGCGGCGCCGACGGCCACGAACTTCCGACCCCCGTTGACGAACCCCTTGGTCACCCGCGCGCCAGTCTAGCGCGGGATCGGACGGATCGCCCTGCGGGCTCAGGCCTCCGCGTCGAGGAGGAACCGCGCGGTGGCGTAGGCGACCTCGGCGTAGCCCTCCCGATCGAGCGACGGATCCGAGAGCGCCTGCACGCTCATCCCGTCACCGGCCGAGAAGAGGTAGGCGAGGACCGGCTCGATCCCGAAGCGCGGACGGATCACTCCCTCGCGCTCCTTCTCGCGCAGGATCTCCGCGAACTCCCGGCGCGCGCGGCCGTAGAGGGCGCCCATCTCCGCGAGCACGTCGGGCTGGTTGCGGCCCGCGACGAACAGCTCGGAGACCATGAACACGTACCCGCGCTCATCCATCGTCCGCGTGAACGCGGTGAAGAAGGCGCCGATGACGTCGTCGACGGACTTCGCCGCGCGGAGCTCCCCGCTGAGCGCCTCGATCCGATAGTCGGTGTCGCGGCGGATGACCTCGACGAGCAGCCGCTCCTTCGTGCCGAAGTAGTAGTGCAGGAGGCCGCGGCTGACCCCCGCCTTGGCGGAAACCCGGTCGAAGGTCGAGCCGGCGATCCCCACCTCGGCAACGGACTCGCGCATCGCCTCGACGATCGCCTGCGCCCGCTCCCCGCTGAGCGACCTGGCCTTCGAGCCGGTGCGCCGCTCCCGGCGCTTCGGGTTTGCGATCCGTGCCTCCATGGCTGGAGCCCCTCCGCATCCAATGCGGTGGAGCCAGCTTAACCCAGGTCGGTACGTCCCCGCGAGGACTCGCGGGGACGGGATGACCGGGTACGTAGGGGCTACTCGGTGGCCGCAGCCGGGGCGGGCGTGGAGGTCGTCGAGGTGTACTCGAACTCCTCCTCGGCCCCGAAGAGCGCGTCGAGCACGCTCTTGCGCAGGCCCTCACTGAAGATGACCGCGAGGACCGCGCCGACGACCGCGATCAGCAGCAGCTTGCCGAGGCGGCTCTTGCGCTGCTCGCCGCGCAGGCGGTGCGAAGCCTCGCGCAGGTTCTCCGCAGCGGTCTTGAGGTCCTTGTGGAGCTTCTTGTCGTCGATCGCGGTGTCGATGACGCTGCCGTTGGACGACAGCCGGTCATAAGCCGCCCGCGCCGCCTCGAAAGCCGTTACGACGCTCTCGCGCAGCTCCTCGTCCTCAACGATCCGCTTCAGGTACGGGTTGGAGCCGGCCTTAGCCGCCGCGCTCTTCGCCCGCTGCGCCCTCGTCGTCGTCTTCGCCATTCGTAAAACTCTCCTAGGTCGTCTCCGGGTGGGGGGCGATGAGCATATACCCGAGGGACGGGCTAGCGAACGCCGCGCGCCCGATTTGCCTGCAATGCAAGGTCGAGAACCTCCTCGATCCGCTCTACGTAGGAGAACTCGAGCTGGGCGCGCTCGTGCTCCGGGATCTCGAGGATCTCCCCTTCGTTGCGCGCCGGGACGATCACCCGCTTGATCCCCGCCCGCTGCGCGGCGAGCGACTTCTCCTTGAGCCCGCCGACGGGCAGCACCTGGCCCGTGAGCGTGATCTCGCCGGTCATCGCGACGTCGGAGCGCACCGGCCGGCGGCTCACGAGCGAGGCGAGCGCGGTCGCGATCGTCACGCCCGCCGACGGCCCGTCCTTGGGCACCGCGCCCGCCGGAACGTGGATGTGGAGGTCGTGCTTGGAGAACCACTCGGCGTCGACGTCGGGGGCGATCTCGCCGATGTGGCCGCGCACCCACGAGAGCGCCGCCTGCGCCGACTCGCGCATCACGTCGCCGAGCTGGCCGGTGATCGTGAGCCGGCCCGAGCCGGGCATCGCGGTCGCCTCGATGAAGAGCACGTCGCCGCCTACCGGCGTCCACGCCAGGCCGGTTGCCACGCCCGGGTCCTTCGTGCGCCGGCGCGTCTCGGAGAAGTACCGCCGGCGCCCGAGCAGCTCGCGGGCCCGTTTGGCCGACACGGACTGGCGCTTGCGCTTGCCGGTCTCGGCGATCTCGCGGGCGAGCTTGCGGCACACGGCCCCGATCTCGCGCTCGAGGTTGCGCACCCCCGCCTCCCGCGTGTACTCGTCGATGATCGCCTTGAGCGCCGCGTCCGCGAACTTCACCTGGCTGCGCTGCAGCCCGTTTTCCGTGAGCTGGCGCGGGACGAGGTAGCGCTTGGCGATGTGGAGCTTCTCGTCCATCGTGTAGCCGGCGAGCTGGATCACCTCCATCCGGTCCAGTAGCGGGCCGGGGATCGTGTCGAGGCTGTTCGCCGTCGCGATGAACATCACGTCGGAGAGGTCGAACGGCAGGTCGAGGTAGTGGTCGCGGAACGTGTCGTTCTGCGCCGGGTCGAGCACCTCGAGCATCGCGCTCGCCGGATCGCCGCGGAAGTCGGCGCCCATCTTGTCGATCTCGTCGATCATGAACACCGGGTTGCGGCTGCCCGCGTCGCGCAGCGCGCGCACGATCACGCCGGGCATCGCCCCGATGTAGGTGCGTCGGTGGCCGCGGATCTCCGCCTCGTCGCGCACGCCGCCGACCGAGATCCGCTCGAACTCGCGGCCGAGCGCGCGGGCGATCGACTTGCCGAGGCTGGTCTTGCCGACGCCGGGCGGGCCGGCGAAGCAGAGGATCGGGCCGTGCGACGACGGGTTGAGCGCGCGCACAGCCAGGTACTCGAGGATCCGGTCCTTGACCCGCTCGAGGTCGTAGTGGTCGGCGTCGAGCACCTCACGCGCGTGCTTGATGTCGAGGTTGTCCTCGGTCCGCGTGTTCCACGGCAGGTCGACCAGCCACTCGAGGTAGTTGCGGATCACCCCGTGCTCGGCGGCCGCTGCCGGCAGGCGCTCGAGCCGCGAGAGCTCGCGGTCGGCCGCCTTGCGCGCGTGCTCGGGCAGGTCCGCCTCCTCCACGCGCTTGCGCAGCTCGGCGACCTCCGCCTGGTCGGGATCGTCCTCGCCGAGCTCCCGCTGGATCGCCTTGAGCTGCTCGCGCAGGTAGTACTCGCGCTGGCCCTTCTCGATCTCCGACTGGACCTCGGACTGGATCCGCGAGCCGAGCTGGATCACCTCGAGCTCGCGGGCGAGGATCTCGGACAGCCTGCGCAGGCGCCGCGCGACGTCGACCTCCTCGAGCAGCTCCTGCTTCTCCTCGGTCGGGATCCGCAGCGCGCCGGCGATGAGGTGCGAGAGCGCCGACGGATCCTCGACGTTCGTCACCGCGAGCTGGAGCTCCTCCGGCAGGTACGGGATCTCCTCGATGATCTCCGTGAACGTCGATTGGACGTTGCGGGTCAGCGCCTCGAGCTCCTGGGACGGCTCGACCTTGTCCGGCAGGCTCTCGATGCGGGCGACGAGGTACGGGGTCTCGGTGACGTAGTCGCCGATGCGCACACGCTCGGTGCCCTGCACGAGGATGCGGATCGTCCCGTCGGGGACCTTCAGCATCCGCGCGACGATCCCAACGACGCCGACGTCGTAGACGTCCGCGGGACCGGGCTCGTTCAGCTCCGGGTTTCGCGACGCGGCCATCACCAGCATGCGCTCGCCGGAGAGGACGTCGTCGATCAGCTTCTTCGAGCGCTCCTGCCCGACCGCGAGCGGCGTCAGCGTGTCGGGGTACGGGACGATCTCGCGCAGCGGGAGGATCGGCAGGGCGGCAGGGAGCGGCTGGCCGGCGTTCTTGCGCACGGCCTCGTCGACGTCGGCGGTTTCGACGACTTGGAGTCCTTCAGCCACTACTCGATCGGGACGCGGCGGGTGACCTGTGCAGCCAACGGCAGCTCGACCCGGAGGATCCCGTCCTCGTAGCTCGCCCGAGCGCGCTCGGAGATGACATCGGCGCTGAGCTCGATCGTCCGGCGGAAGGGCCCGGCCTCGATCTCGACCTGCTGGTAGACGCGCCCCTCGGTCTCGGCGACGGCGCGCTCACCGCTGATCACGAGCTCGCGGCCGGAGACCTCGAGCGACACCGTGTCGATGTCGACGCCGGCCAGCTCGGCCCTGACGATCGCCTTCGGCTCGTCCTCGCCGCAGTAGTAGACGTCGACCCGCGGCGAGAACCCGCTGCCCGCCCCCGTGAGGCGGCTTCGCTTCGCCCCGAACGGATCGCCCAGGAGCTCGTCCATCTCCCGCCACATCCGCTCGAAGTTGACGAGCAGGTCGCGCTCGTTGGCCATGCGAGAAATGTAGCTACGAAGCGGATCCGGCCGCGACCTACGAAGCGGATCCGGCCGCGACCGCCGCCGCTCGGCGGCGGACGTTGCCCGGCGCTCCGTTCCAATCGTGGAAGGCGCCACTGCTCAGGGCCCGCACCACCCAGAGGAAATAGAGCGCGGCCGGCACCCCGATCCAGTCGAAGGCGACGCCGCGCCAATCGAGCCCGTAAACCCCTGTCAGCGTGTAGAAGGCGTAGACGGCGTGCATCGCCGCGCAGGTCGGGAAGACGATCGAGAGCGCGAGCCCGGAGACCGACCAGCCGCCGAGCGGCCTGCGGTTCGCGAGCTGGGTGCGGATCAGGTAGTAGCCGATCGCCGAGTAGAGGACGACGAGCATCAGGTTCGGGATCACGACCACGAGCTCGTTCATCCCGCCGACCCCGATCCCGATGCCGGCGGCGACGATCGCCGTGACGTAGATCCCGGCCAGCGTCGGCAGCGCCATCACCCATGTCGGCGTCCCCTGGATGAAGCGGTCGCCCCGTCCGCCGCGGAACGCCTCCATGCGCAGCAGGAACCACGTGATCCCGGCCGGGACGCCAACCAGCACCGCGATCAGGTCGAGGACCCCGGCGCTGCGACCCTCGAACCCGAGGTGGATGCCGTGGACCCAGTGGTGCGGGCCGCACGTGGCGGTCATCGCCACCCACGCGGCGCCGAAGTGCGAGAACCCGAGCCGCTGGCGGTCGCGGATCATCTCGACCGCCGTGATCGTCCCGTAGCCCGTGTAGACGAGCCCGAGGACGATGTTGAGCGCGGCGGTCGTCGCCGTGAGCGCATCCATCGCTACGCCGCCTCTTCCGCGGCCGTCCCGAGCGGCCGCCGCACGTTCGCCGGGATCCCGATCTGGCGCATGAACTCCCTGATCTCGCTCGGGTCGCCGACTCCGGGCTGCACCGCAAGCGAGTAGCCCCCGAGGTCGAGCTCGTCGGACGGAGCCGGAGCCGCGTAGAGGAAGCCCTGCGCGTAGAGGCAGCCGAGCTCGCGCAGGTCCCAGTGCTGGCGCTCCTTCTCGACGCCCTCGGCGACCACCGCGAGATCGAGCTCCTCGGCGAGCGAGATGACGGCGGCGACGATCGCCCGGTCGTCCGGGCGCTCCGAAATGCCCTCGATGAAGACGCGGTCGACCTTGATCAGGTCGAGCGGCACCATCCGCAGCAGGCCGAACGAGGAGGAGCCGCCCCCGAAGTCGTCGATCGCGATCCTCACCCCGAGGTCCTTCAGGGCGCGCAGCGACGGGACCATCTCGCGCGCGTCCTCGAGCAGCGCCGTCTCCGTCATCTCGAGGCAGAGCAGCGGCGCCGGCAGGTCGGTCGCGTCGAGGACGTCCCGCACGAAGTCGGCGAACTCGGCGTGGACGAGCTGCAGCGGCGAGACGTTGACGGAGACGTACAGGTTGAACCCCTCCCGCCGCCACGCGCTCGCCTGCTCGCAGGCGGTCGCGAGCACGCGGTCGCCGATCGCGCCGATCAGGCCGACCTCCTCCGCGAGCGGGATGAACTCGGCCGGCGGCACGAGCCCGCGGGCGGGGTGGTTCCAGCGCACGAGGGCCTCGCAGCCGACGGGCGAGCCGTCCACCAGCGAGGCGATCGGCTGATAGAAGACCGAGAGCTCGTCCTCCTCGATGCCGGCCCGCAGCTCGGCCTCCGTGGTGAGGCGCGCGGCGAGCTCCGCGCGCATCGCCTCGTCGAAGACCTCGATCTCGCCCGAGCGCGTCGTCTTCGCCCGGTACATGGCGAGATCCGCCTCGACCAGGAGCGTGTCCGCGGTCTCGTCGCGGCGAGCACCGAAGGGAGCGACGCCGACGCTGGCGGTTATCCGCCGCGGGCGGCCCGCGATCTTGATCGGGGTGCCGACCGCGTTGGCGAGCTCGGCCGCCACCCGGCACGCCTCGTCCGGCGGGCACGCCGGGAGGACCACGGCGAACTCGTCACCCCCGAGCCGCGCGAGCGCGTCCGTCGCGCGCAGGCGGCCGCGCAACCCGCGCGCGACCTCGATCAGGAGGCGATCGCCGGCCATGTGACCGAGCGAGTCGTTCACTTCCTTGAACTGGTCGAGGTCGAGCATCAGCACCGCGCCCAACTTGCCGGTGCGGTGGGCGACCGCGATCTCGCGCGCCAGTTCGTCGAGGAACCGGCGGCGGTTGAGCAGGCCCGTGAGCGAGTCCTCGTTTGCCAGGTGCCAGAGCTGCTCCTCGAGCCCGAGCTTGCCCGTCACGTCCTGCGTCACCCCGACCACGCGCCCCAGCCCCTCGCGCTCCGGGGGCATGACGCTGAAACGCGTCATCAGCGTGCGCACCGCACCGTCGGGACGGATGATCCGGTACTGGACCGTACCCTCCCCACCCCTCGCCAGCGCCCCCTCGAGCACCTCCCGGAACATCTTCTGATCGTCGGCGTGGACGAAGCCCGCGGCCGCTTCGCTGGTCAGCGTGAACTCGTCGGGCGTGACCCCGTGGATGCGATAAAGGGCGTCCGACCAGGTGACGGCATCGACATCCAGGTCCCACTCCCACACTCCGTGATCGGCCGCCGGCTCCGAGAATCCACCCACGTACGGGGTATCGCCAAGCGGTCCCTCCGGGTTGAGGCCGAAGGGGTCGGATATCCGTCCAATCGGGCCCTGGGCGCTAAGGCCCCGGCGCTCAGACCTCGAAAACGTCTCCTTCGCGGGCAACCTGGACGTCGCCGCCGAAGGCCTTCGAGGCCTCCTCGCGCGCCCACTCCGCGTCGAGCTCGTCGGAGATGTGGGTGAGGACCACGCGCCCGGCCCCGGCCCGCCTGCCGTGCTCGCCCGCCTCGGCCGGGGTGAGGTGGCCGCGAATCCCGGTGCGCTCCGGGCGCGGGAGCGTCGCCTCGACCAGGAGCAGGTCGGTGTCGCGCGCGAACTCGATGAGCTCCTCGTTCGGGCGGCAGTCGGCGCTGAAGGTGAAGCGGCCCGCCCCGTTCGAGCTGGCCACGCTGACCGCGTGGGTGAGGATGAAGTGCGGGACCTCGGCGAAGGTGAAGGTCAGCGACCCGACCTCGACCTCCGAATCCGACGCGTACTCCTCGAGCAGGAACGCCTGCTCCACCAGCTCCTCGTCGCCCCAGGACCCGACGACGCTGCGCAGCGTCGTCTGGCCACCGGGCGGAACGATGAGCCGGGGCCGCGCGGGGTTGTCGGTGCCCGGGTGACCCGCGACCGGGACCGGCTGCTGGCGCGGGGTGAGAAGCAGGCCGTAGGCGTACGGAACGAGGTCGATGAAGTGGTCGGCGTGCATGTGCGAGATCACGACCGCATCGACGCTCGTGTAGTCGATCCGCTCGCGCAGCTTCGCGAAGACGCCGTTCCCGCAGTCGAGCAGCACGGTCGTGTCGCCGTCCTCCAGCAGGTATCCGCTGCAAGCACCTCCGGCGTCCTGCCAGGCCGGCGACTTGCCAAGCACCGTGACCTTCATCGGCGGGATGCTAGCCCTGCCGGGGGGACATCCCCGCAACTCCCGCAAACTCGCGCGGCGGCCGAAAGAGAAGTTGCGGCGATTTGCGAGAAAGCGGCTGACGGACTCGCCGCGCCGGTGGCATGATCGGCGCAGGTCAGGTCAACTCGACGCGGAAGGGGCAAAAAAGGTTGTTGGAGGTCGGCCAAGCGACTGAGATCGCCGAGGCTTTGGGACTGCGGCGCGCGGGCACCGCGAAGCGCCGCCGGAAGAACGGGCACAGCTGCGAGGACTGCTTCTTTCACCGCCACATGCTGTGCGCCCTCGATCTGGACGAGCCCTGTTCGACCTTCCGCGCCGACAGCCCGGAGGGCCTGGTGCCGCCGAGGCAGCCCGCCCTGCTCACGCGGAGTTAGGGCACCCTAATCCGCGAAACCCGGCGCGCTAAAATCGCGCCCATGCCAAGCGAACGTACAGCCAGGCTGAGCGCGTCGCCGCCCCTGTTCAGGAACAGGTTCCTCGACTTCTTCTCGCGCATCCACCCCGCAGTGCCGGCGCTGATCTACGTTCCGATCATCGTCGCGCTCGTGGTGCTCGGCGCAAACCGGGGCCAGGGCCCGGTCGAGATCCCGCTCCTCATGCTCGCGGGCATCGCGATCTGGACCTTCTCCGAGTACTGGCTGCACCGCAAGGTGTTCCACTGGGATCCGGATCACCCGATCGGCCATCGGCTGCACTTCATCATCCACGGCGTCCATCACGACCATCCCAACGACAAGATGCGTCTCGTGATGCCGCCGGGCGCGAGCCTCCCGCTTGCCGCCCTCTTCTTCGGCGCGTTCTGGCTCGTGTTCGGGTTGCCGCTCGCGTACCCGCTGTTCGCGGGCTTCCTGATCGGCTACCTGATCTACGACTACATGCACTACTACCTGCACCACTTCGTGCCGAAATCGAAGCTGGGCAAGCGGCTCCGCGAGCAGCACATGCGCCATCACTTCCAGGACCACCGGTTCGGGTTCGGCGTCTCGTCGCCGCTCTGGGACGTGGTGTTCGGGACCCTTCCCCGCAATCGGCGCGCCAGTTCGCGGCGTTCAGCCACACGCGCATAACTGACACTCTTTTCTCACTGTGTGTACCGTGTGGGAGTCACCACTAACGGTGACTTTTACACGGGAGATTTTGAGTGTCACCTTCGAACACAGTTGAAGAAGCCGCCAACCTCCTGCGTGAGCGCATCCGCGAGCTCGACGCCGAGCGCGTACAGCTCGAGCGCGCCCTCGCGCAACTGACCGGTGGTCGCGAGGGCCGCCGCGGGCCGGGTCGCCCGCGCGGATCCGGCTCCGGCCCCCGGCGCCGTCGCCGCCGTCGCGGGGGGACGCGAGCCGAGCAGGCCGTGAAGCTGATCCAGGCCAACCCCGGCCGGACGGCCTCGGAGCTCGCCGCGGAGATGAACATCAAGCCGAACTACCTGTACCGCGTGCTCGCAGAGCTCGAGCAGGAGGGCAAGGTCCGTAAGGACGGTCGCGCCTACCACCCGGTCGCGACCTCGCCCGAGGCCTGATCCGCGGGACGGCGTAGCCCTGCGCCCGGGTGCGGGCCGGGCGGGTACGATCGCGCCATGAGGCGGCTCGCCGGGGGTCTTGCGGTTGGTCTGGTGACCGCCGTCGTCGCCGTGCCCGCGGCGATCGGCCACCCGCTGCAGGCGCCGGGAGACCCGGTCAAGCAGAGGGTGCCGGCGCTGCCGGTGCAGCGGGCGCTCGAGCCATCCCTCGAGCCGACGCCGCAGGTGAAGTGCGGTCCCGGCTCGCGCCCGGAAACGGGGTTGCAGGGGCGGGTGAGCCGCGCCGACCACGCGAGCGGCCGCGCGGCCGAAGGCTTTGCCTGCAACGCCAAGCTCGTCGGCGCCTACGCGAAGCCGAACGTCGTCGGCACCGTAGGTGGGTTCAAGGTCGAGCGCTACGTCGACTCGAGCGGGCGCGAGTGCGCCTACTACGACACGACGCTGCTCGCGCCCACGAACATCTTCGACCTCGAGGCCGGGGTGAACGTCATCGACATGTCGGACCCGGCGCACCCCAAGCTCACCACGCGCCTCCTCACGCCCGCGATGCTCTCGCCGCACGAGTCGCTCGTCGTAAGCCAGCAGCGCGGCGTCCTCGCCGCCGTGCTCGGCAACCCGCTCTTCTACCCGGGGATCGTCGACATCTACGACATCTCCGAAGACTGCCGCTACCCCAAGCTGAAGTCGATCTCGGCCACCGGCATCCTCGGCCACGAAAGCGGGCTGGCGCCCGACGGGAAGACGTTCTACTCCGCCTCCCCCGCGAGCCAGACGCTCGTCGCCGTGGACATCCGCGACATGAGCTCGCCGCAGCCCCTGTGGATCGGCCCGTACGACTCACACGGCCTCTCGATCTCCGCCGACGGCAACCGCGCCTACGTCGCGGGCGTCGGCTCGGGCCTGATCATCCTCGACGTCTCGCAGGTCCAGGCGCGCATCCCGGACCCGAAGGTGCGCGAGGTCGCCCGCCTGCAGTGGGGCTCGATGAGCATCCCGCAGAACGCGATCCCGATCACGATCAGGAACCGCCCGTACCTGGTCGAGATCGACGAGTTCGGCTCGCTCAACCAGGTGGGCGCCGCGCGGATCATCGACATCGCCGACGAGACCCGGCCGCACGTGGTCTCCAACCTGCGCCTCGAGGTGCACCAGCCGGAGCACTTCGACGAGCTCAAGAACGACCCCGGGACGCTGCTGCCGCTGCAGGGCTACGCCGCCCACTACTGCAACGTGCCGAAGCGGGTCGATCCGGGGATCGCGGCCTGCAGCATGATCCTCTCGGGCCTGCGGGTCTTCGACATCCGCGACCCGCGCAACCCGCGCGAGATCGCCTACTTCAACGCCCCGGTGAAGAAGCGGGGCATCCTCGAGGCGAGCAACTGGGCGATGTCGAGCCCGGCGTTCAACCGCAAGCGCGGGGAGATCTGGTACTCGGACGGCTTCCAGGGGTTCTACGTCGTCCGCACGACGAACGGAGTGTGGCCGTTCCCGAAGTGCATGGGCAAGACCTCCACCCTGCCGGAGACCTCCCGGGGGACGGCCGGCCCGGACGTGTTCGCGGGCACGCGCCGCGGCGACCGCATCGTCGCCGGCGCGGGCGACGACCTGATCTGCGGTGGCGGCGGCAACGACCGCCTGGTCGGCGGCCCGGGCCGGGACCGGATCGATTGCGGCCCGGGCCGTCGCGACGTCGCGGTCGCCGGGCCAGGCGACCGCGTCCGTCGCTGCGAGCGCGTGAAGCGCGTCTCGGCCTAGACCAGGCCGAGATCGACGACAGCCTGGCGCTCCTCCTTGAGCTCGGCGATCGTCGCGTCGATCCGCTCGCGCGAGAAGTCGGTGATCTCGAGCCCCTCGACGATCTTGTACTCGCCGTTCTCGCAGGTGCACGGGTGGCCGGCGATCACGCCCTCCTCGATCCCGTAGGCGCCGGTCGACGGGATACCCATCGAGACCCAGTCGCCCTCGGGCGTGCCGAGCACCCAGTCGCGGATGTGATCGATCGCCGCGTTGGCGGCCGACGCCGCGGACGATGCCCCGCGCGCCTCGATGATCGCAGCGCCGCGCTTGGCGACGGTCGGGATGAACTCGTCGGCGATCCAGGCCTCGTCGTTGACCGCCTCCCAGGCGGACTCGCCCTTGACCTTCGCGTTCACGAGGTCGGGGTACTGCGTCGTCGAGTGGTTGCCCCAGATCGTCATGTTGGTGACGTCGGAGACGGCCACCCCGGTGCGCTTCGCGAGCTGGGCGATCGCGCGGTTGTGGTCGAGGCGGACCATCGCCGTGAAGCGCTCGTTCGGGACGTCGGGCGCGTTCGCCATCGCGATCAGGGCGTTGGTGTTCGCCGGGTTGCCGACGACGAGGACCTTGATGTCGTCCGCCGCGCCGGCGTTGATCGCCTCACCCTGCGGCTTGAAGATGCCGCCGTTGGCCTCGAGCAGGTCGGAGCGCTCCATGCCCTTTCCGCGCGGCCGCGCGCCGACGAGGAGGGCGATGTTGCAGCCGTCGAAAGCGGCCTTCGGGTCGTCGTAGATGTCGATGCCCGCCAGCAGCGGGAAAGCACAGTCGTCGAGCTCCATGGCCGTGCCCTCGGCCGCCTTCACGGCTTGGGGGATCTCGAGCAGGTTGAGGTGCACCGGCGTGTCCTTGCCGAGCATCTCGCCGGAGGCGATGCGGAAGAGAAGCGCGTAGCCGATCTGGCCGGCAGCGCCGGTGACGGTGACCTTGACGGGGGAGCTCACTGGTTCGTCATCTCCTTTTGTCGGACGTTCGGAAGAGCGGGCGCGATGCTAGAGAAGCCGCTAACCGGTTGCCGACACCGGAAACAGGCCAAGGAACCTGGCGGCGACCCGTTTGCTGCCCTCGACGGTGGCCTCGCCCGCGGCGATCGCGCCATCGAGCGGGCGGCCTCCCCACAGAAGCCCTTCGAGAACCTCGACGGGCGCCGCGATCGTCACGTCCGGCTCATCCAGCCCGCCGCGCCGCACGTCGATCTCGCCGTTTGAGATCTCGACCGCGTACCGGTCCTGCCCGATGCGCAGCTCGCAGCCGGCCGCCATCCCCTCGGCGCGGTCCGGATCGAAGACCGTCTTCAGCGCGAGCGCGAGTGAGTCCGACCCGAGCCGGGACCCGTCGGGAAACGGCTGCGCCGACCCCCACCGGCCGAGCTCGAGCAGCACCGGCTCGAGCGCCCGGCCCCGGTCCGTGAGCTCGTAGACCTTCGCGGCCGCGGGCGGATCGAGCGTCTTGCGCTCGACGAGCCCCGCCGCCTCGAGGTCGCGCAGCCGCTGCGAGAGCACGTCGGGCCCGACGTTCGGCAGGCCCGCCCGCAGGTCGGTGAAGCGCTTCGGCCCGAGCAGCAGCTCGCGGACGACGAGGAGCGCCCACCGCTCGCCGACCACATCCAGCGCGCGGGCGATCCCGCATCGGTCCCCATATGTCCGTTTCGAAGCTAAGATTGGTTTTTCCAACTCTCTGATACGGTTCTCCAACTCTACCAGCGAAAGGGAGGCAGAATGAGCGAACGCAACGGATACGAACACGGGGTTCCCTGCTGGGTGGACACCTGGCGCGAGGACGCGACGGACACCGCCCGCTTCTACGGCGAGATCTTCGGCTGGGAGCTCGCAGGCCTCGAGCCCGGCGCGTCGGAGCAGTACGTGATCGCCAAGGTGCGCGGCCGCGACGTCGCCGCAATCGGGTCACCCCTTCCCCCACCCGCGAAGGGCAGGCCCGCCGTCTGGACAACCTACGTGTGGGTGGACGACGTCGACGAGATCGCCGAGAAGACGCGTGCCGCAGGCGGCGCGGTCCTCGCCGCGCCGTTCGACAGCCTCGACGGCGGGCGGATGACCGTGATCGCGGACCCCACCCGGGGCACGATCGCCGCCTGGCAGCTCGGCGAGCACCGCGGCGCGGAGCTCGTGAACGAGCCGAGCGCTTGGGCGATGAGCTTCCTGAACACTCCCGACCCGGAGGGTGCGGCCGCCTTCTACGGCGAGGTCTTCGGCTGGCAGACCGAGAGCTTCGGCCCGGCCACGATGTTCCGCCTCCCGGGCTACGTCGGAGGCGAGCCCTCCCAGCCGGTCCCCCGCGACGTAGTCGCGACGATGATGGAGGCGCCCGACGCCAAGCACGCGTACTGGGCAGTCAACTTCTGGGTCGCGGACGTCGACGGGGTCGCCGCGAAGACGGCCGAGCTCGGCGGCACCGTGATCGAGGCGCCGGCGGAGATCCCGGGCCTCCCGATGAAGGAGGGAGTGATCGCGGACCCGGACGGGGCGAGGGTGTCCGTGACCCAGCTGCTGCTGGATTGACCCAAGCTCCCCGCCGCCCGGCCCGTCAACGCGAGCCGAAGCCGGCCCTACGCCATCGCCGCCTGCAGGTTCTCGTCGATCGCCGCCAGGAACTCCTGGGTGGTGAGCCACTCCTGGTCCTCGCCGACGAGCAGCGCCAGGTCCTTGGTCATCTTGCCGCTCTCCACGGTCTCGACGCAGACGCGCTCGAGCGTCTCGGCGAACTCGGTGACCTCCGGCGTGCCGTCCATGCGGCCGCGCGCGGCGAGGCCCCGGGTCCAGGCGAAGATCGAGGCGATCGGGTTGGTCGAGGTCGGCTTGCCCTGCTGGTGCTGGCGGTAGTGACGCGTGACCGTGCCGTGCGCGGCCTCGGCCTCGACAGTCTTGCCGTCGGGCGTCATCAGGACGCTCGTCATCAGGCCGAGTGAGCCGAAGCCCTGGGCGACGGTGTCCGACTGGACATCGCCGTCGTAGTTCTTGCAGGCCCAGACGTAGCCGCCTTCCCACTTGAGCGCCGCGGCGACCATGTCGTCGATCAGCCGGTGCTCGTAGGTGAGCCCCTGCTTCTCGAACTCCTCCTTGAACTCGGAGTCGAAGACCTCCTGGAAGATGTCCTTGAAGCGCCCGTCGTACTTCTTGAGGATCGTGTTCTTCGTCGACATGTAGACGGGGTAGCCGCGCTCCAGGCCGTACCGGAACGAGGCGCGCGCGAAGTCACGAATCGAGTCGTCGAGGTTGTACATCCCCATCGCGATCCCGCTCGAGGGGAAGTCGAAGACATCGATCTCGATCGGCTCGCCCTCGTCCTTGGGCGTCCAGGTGAGCGTGAGCTTGCCCGGCCCGGGGATGAGCGTGTCCTCGGCGCGGTACTGGTCGCCGAAGGCGTGACGGCCGACGATGATCGGCTTCGTCCAGCCCGGGACGAGCCGCGGGATGTTCGAGATCACGATCGGCTCGCGGAAGATGACCCCGCCGAGGATGTTGCGGATCGTGCCGTTGGGCGAGCGGTACATGCGCTTCAGCCCGAACTCCTCGACGCGCGCCTCGTCCGGGGTGATCGTGGCGCACTTGACCCCCACCCCGTACTCCTTGATCGCGTTCGCGGCGTCGATCGTGATCTGGTCGTCGGTCGCATCGCGGCTCTCGATGCCGAGATCGAAGTACTTCAGGTCGACGTCGAGGTAGGGCAGGATCAGCTGCTCCTTGATGAACGCCCAGATGATCCGGGTCATCTCATCGCCATCGAGCTCGACGATCGGGTTCTGAACCTTGATCTTGGCCAATGTGTCTCCTCGCGTCGGATTAGAGCCGGGGGCGCGCGATGCTAACGGGGCAAACGAGTGTTAGGAGGGCTATGACGATCTCAAGCCGGATCAGGCAACACATCAGAGGGAACGTCGTCGGCTACATCGCGCTGTTCGCAGCGCTCGGCGGAACCGCCGCGGCGCTCCCGGGGCGAAACAGCGTCGACGCCAACGACATCGCGAAGAAGGCGGTGAAGTCGCGGGCGCTGGCCAACAAAGCGGTCAAGGGTCGGGCGATTGCCCCAGGCGCGGTCAAGAACGGGAAGCTCGCCGACGGGGCGGTGAGCGCGACCAAGCTTCAAGACGGTGCCGTCGTGCAGACGAAGCTCGGCGACGCGGCGGTGACCAACGAGAAGCTCGCCAACGACTCGGTCACCCGCCAGAAGATCGTGCAGGGGACGATCAACGGCGGCAAGCTCGCGAACGGAGCCGTCACGAGCCAGAAGGTGCGCGACGGCGACCTGCTCGCAGCCGACTTCGCGCCGGGTCAGCTGGCCGACGGGTTCCTCATCAACTCTCCGGTCGGCCAGGGTCAGTTCGAAACCCAGCGCGCGGGCCGAGCGCTCGTGATCGCGACGCTGCGCACCGATTGCAATCCGGGGGCCACGTGCACGTTCGGGGTCACCGTCAACGGAGTGCAGGCCCAGGGAGGGTCCGCCGACGCGGGCGACGGCGAACACATCACGTTGATCGGGCTTGCGCCCATCGACGGTCCCGGAGTGCAGGATGTCAACGTCACCGAGACCGGCCCTGGCGGCGGCATCCTTGCCAACAGCGTGCGGATCGGGGTGATCCTGCTCCAGTAGCTCAGCGCACGTCGGCGCCGGCCGGGCGTGATGCGTCCGCGGCGAAGGGCGCGCAGTCGCGGTCGGCGCCGACGTATTCCCCGCCCACCCCGAAGACGTCGCCTGCTCCGCGCAGCGAGGCGCAGCGGACGCGCTCGCCCATCGTGTGGGAGACGTTGAAGAAGTAGTTGTCGTTGTCGATCACGGAGATCTCGTCGCCGCGCTCGTTGAAGAGCGTGCGGCGAATCGGCTCCGGGTAGGCCGAGTAGGGGGCGATGAGGTAGCCGAGCTGGTCGTTGGCCACCCCGAGCGTGATCTGGCCGCGCTCCTTCCGGACCTTGGCGGCTACGTCCAACGCGATCTGCGGGTAGGCCTCGCCCGGGTACGCGGAGACCAGTACGTCGCCCACCCGCGCGCTCGCCGTGATCGTGGAGACCGCCGGGCCGATGAACCACGGCGGCGAGGCGGAGCGGTTGAGCGGCGTGCCGATCAGCTCGCCCGCGTACTCGAACCCGAGCAGGACCGGGTTCGTGGCGAGGTCGGTGATCAGGTAGCTGTGAGCCTCCACCCCGGGCATCCGCCGCAGCGGCCGGGCGCGGCGGGCGGCCCTGACCGCGCGGTCGACCACCCGGCGCGCGTACTCACCCAGCGCGCACAGCGCTTTCCCGTCCCCCTCGCGCCCGGTCTTGGGACAGCCGCGGTCGGACGGCTGGGTCCGGCCCAGCGTCC
>Ga0207874_1002373_pt1 | contig 17870 bp, 9 predicted proteins | sample HigsolmetaAR201D_FD_184833 | JGI IMG/M metagenome (GOLD analysis project Ga0207874, IMG submission 184833) | Ionic liquid and high solid enriched microbial communities from the Joint BioEnergy Institute, USA - AR20-1-D (SPAdes) (version 2) ...
GGCTCGTTCGGCGGTACCTCGATCCCACGGCAGAAGCGGTACAGCTTCGTCACCAGCCGCCCCACGATCGACGGCTCGATCGCGTTCGCCACCGGGCCGTCCGGCGTGTAGCGCGGCAGCCGGTTCTGCTCGTTGAGCACCTGGTAGGCCGCGATCCTGTCGCCGTACCGGTCGGCGATCGCCAGCGCCCGATCCAGCCAGGCCTGCATATACTGGTTGACCCCGCCGCCGTACTTGCTCTCGATGAAGTCCTCCGGCGTGTTCCCGTTCAGGTCATTCGCATCCGTGCCCTGCAGCAGGTCGAAGGCCAGCAGCCCCAGCACCTTGAAGCCGTGGCGCGGCGCGACCACATTGATGAAGTAGTCGTTCTTGGCGATCTCGTTCTGCACCAGCGTCGAGGTCACAGGCTCGCTCATGGGCGCCGCCAGCCGGAAGTCCATCCGCACCCAGCGTACCCCTGCCTGCGCCAGCACCGCGCCCATGCGGTCCTGAAACGCCTTATTGGGCTGGTTCGGGTACGCCGGGTTCGTGTCGAACTCGAACCACGGGTCACGGATGACCATGCCCATCAGATCGGGGTCGATCACTGGCACCGCCTGTTGCTTCGGCTGCGTCGGAGCGGCGGCTGGCCTCACTGGTCTGCTCGGCCGCTCCTGCGCCAAAGTCCCCTGGAGCGGCACCCACACCACGATCGCCAGCACAATCCACCGTACCAGGCGCATACAGTTTCCTCTGCACGAGCTGCTGCGAAGATGATCCATTGACTGAACGAGCAGTGGAAAAGTATTCCGGATGATACGAACCAGAGAGGGTCACACGGCAGGCGTTCGCCGGCCATGGGCGATTGGGGCGCAGCGCGCCTGTCAGCCGTCGTTCGGCGGTCGCCGGTCGGAGGTTTCCGAGCCCTCGCGGCCCCGCGTGCCGGCCTCATCGATCCGCCTGCGTATGGCCACGGCCACGCGGTAGGCGAGCAAGCTGCACAGCCCGGCCAGGCCCACCGCCACGAACGGCAGCGTCAGGCTCTCGCGGCCGCTCACAGAAGCCCACACAGGCAGCGCGATGAGCACCACCGCCGCAGCGATCACCACGGCTTGGAGCGCCTGTCTCACAGCAGACCCCGGTCTCTCGAGATGAACCGCGACGAGCGGCCATTGGAAGAGAGGCCGCCGTCGGCCGCAGCCCTTGGCGCGTCTCCGCCAGCGCCACCGCGCGTGCAGCGCCCGCGGACGCGGACACGCCGAAGCCGCCACACGCCGAGCCCGCTAATCGCGCGCCGGCGCCTCCCGGTCTCGGCGCGGCCGGCGCATTCCGCGAAGCGTCCCGCCGAGCGTCCTCAGCATCTGGAGCAGCCGCGCCGGGCCGGAGACCACAATCAGTACGGCGAGGGCGATGAAGAATGCAGCAATACCGGTCTCGCCCATGCTATTCCCCTACAGTACAGGAGGTACACGGCCGTTGCCACCCGCCCACCTCCGGAGAGGCGAAGCCTCCCCAGACTCCTCCAGGGGTGCGGGGCCACCGCGTAAGTCCCGAGCATTCCTTCGCATCAATCGCGCGGCCGTGCGACCGGCCGCAGGGCGCGACACAGGCGCTGCAGGCGCGCAAAACCCGGCGGCGTACGCCGCCGGGCCTGTCTCGACCAATACCTACTATACCATCGATCGCAAGGCCGCTGGATGAGGGCGCGGTGAGAGGCCCTGCGCCTAGCCCATAACCTCCAGCACCTTGACGAAGTTGGTCCGGCCGCGTGCCGAGATCGGGTGGCCGCCCGTTATCACCACCGCGTCGCCGGGCCGCGCGAGGCCGCGCGCCACCAGCGTCTGGCTCATAATGCGCCCCAGGTCCTCCAGCCGGTCGACGTAGTCGCACATGACCGGCGACACGCCCCACACCAGCGCGAGCCGGCGGTACACCTCGGGCGAGGGGGTGAACGCGAGGATCGGCACCGAGGGGCGCAGCCGCGAGACCAGCTGGGCCGTGCTGCCGCTCAGCGTGAACGCGGCGATCGCCTTGGTGGGCAGCGCATTCACGACCGCGCACGCCGCCGCGCTGATCGCGTCCGGCGTGCTCGGCCGCCGCACCACCTTCCACATCGTCGACGTCGTGTGGTCGCCGCGCCGGCCGCTGGCCTCCGCCACCTCGGCGATGCGGGCCATCATCTCCACCGCCTCCACCGGGAACGCCCCAGTTGCCGTCTCGCCGCTCAGCATCACAGCGTCAGTGCCGTCGATGATCGCGTTCGCCACATCGCTCGCCTCGGCGCGCGTCGGCCGCGGGTTGCGGATCATGGACTCGAGCATCTGCGTCGCGGTGATCACGGGTATCCCCGCGTCGTTCGCCGCCTCGATCAGCTGCTTCTGCACCACCGGCACCTGCTCGGGCGGCATCTCCACCCCCAGGTCGCCGCGCGCCACCATGATCCCGTCGCACACCTCGAGGATCCCCGAGAAATCCTCCAGCGCCTCGGGCTTCTCGATCTTCGCCACCACCGGCGTGGTCTTGCCCGCCGCCGCGATCCGCGCCTTGATGTCGCGCACGTCCGCAGCCCGGCGCACGAACGAGAGCGCGACGTAGTCCACGCCCTGCGCCAGGCCGAACTCGAGGTCCTCGATGTCCTTCTCCGTCAGCGCTGGGGCGCTCACCTGCACGCCCGGCAGGTTGATCCCCTGGTACTCGCGCAGATCGCCGCCGAACACCACCTCGGTCCGCACCTCGGTGTCGCTCGTCTCGAGCACCCGCAGCTCGATCAGCCCGTCCGAGAGCAAGATCCGGTCGCCGGCGCGCACGTCGCGCGGCAGGGCGTCGTAGGTGGTGCTTACCCGCTCGGCGGTGCCCACCACCCGCTCGTCGGTCGTGATCGTGAACAGCGCGCCCGGCTCGAGCCGCACCGGCTTGCCGTTCATCAGCTGCCCGGTGCGGATCTTCGGCCCCTGCAGGTCCTGGAGGATCGCCAGCGGCCGGCCAAGTCGATCGGCCGCCTCGCGCAGCATGGCGATGCTGCGCGCGTGATCGTCGTGCGTGCCGTGCGAGAAGTTGAGGCGCGCTACGTCCATCCCCGCCAGCAGCAGCCGCTCGATCATCTGCGGCGTGCTCGTCGCAGGCCCGATCGTCGCTACAATCTTGGTCCTTCGCATCCGTGCTCCCACTCTCTGGCCCCGTGACCTGCGCTCGCGCTGGCCGGGTGACTAAGTGAGATAGTCAGTACAAACTCGTGGCTACGCCACAGGCACTCCGCCGCCCGAGGGCCGCCCAACATCGAAGCGTCACCCGCCAACCGTCACGAGCGGCGCGATCTGCTCGAGCAGCGCCGAGCCGATCCCCTTCACCTGCCCGAGATCCTCCACTGCCCCGAACGGCCCGTTCTCCTCGCGGTACGCGATGATCCGCTCAGCCAGCGCCGGGCCGATCCCCGGCAGCGAATCGAGCTCGCTCGGGCCAGCGGTGTTGATATTGATCAGCCCCTTCGCCCCGCCAGCGCTCTCAGCGGCGGCCTGCTCCGGCTGCGCCTCGTCGCCCACCCGCGGCACGTGGACGTGCTCGCCGTCGGCGACCCGCGCCGCCAGGTTGATGCGCTCGTGGTCGGCGTCGGCGCTCAGCCCTCCGGCCGCCAGCACCAGGTCCTTGACCCGCGCTCCGGACGGCAGCCGGTAGACATCCGGCGCCGCCACCGCCCCGCTCACATACACTACCACCATCTCCGCCGGCGCTGGCTGCGCAGGGCGCTCCGGCGCCAGCGGCTCCAGGTCGGCCACCGGGTCGAGCGCCAGCGGCTCCAGGTCGGCCGCCGGGTCGAGCGCCAGCGGCTCCAGGTCGGCGGGCGGAGGCGCCTCCCCGGCCATGAGCACGCCGGCCGCTGTGCGGACGATAAGCGTAGCTCCCAGGATGAAAGCGATGGCCGCGCCTGCCAGTATCTTCCGGCGCGCGAGCGCTGCGATGTACTGCATAGACGTGTGCTCCTGCCCGGAATGTGCGGCCATTATGGCAGAAGGACGCACGTCGATCAAGCGCCGGCGGTCCGCTCCTGCGCACGTACCTTCGACAGCACGACCGCCGGAGGGATGTCCCACCGGCGGCCGGAGTCTGTTCTGTATCGCGTTCCTACGAGGCCCGCTTGCGCACGCTGCCCGTGCTGCCGGTCGTCTTCTTCGCGCCCGACCTGGCCTGCGAGCTCTTTGCTCCGTTCGCCTGGCCGCGCGCCGCCGTGGCGCTCTTCGCGGTGCCCGTCTTCTTCGTCGCGGCCGACGCCTTCGCTCCGCCGGCGGCCTTCCGAGCAGCCGGTGCCTGCTTGCTGTCCGCCGCCTGCTCCCCGGCCGCCTCCGCCGCGCCCGGCACGTAGTTCGCGGCCTCCTCGAGGCTGTTGGCGATGTAGTCGCACTTCGGGTAGCGGTTGCATCCGTAGAACGGCCGCCCGAACTTGCCGCGCCGCTCCAGCAGCTCGCCCTCGCCGCACTTCGGGCAGGCGACGCCGGTCTCCTTCGGCAGCGGCACCGGCTTGCCGTCGCGCCCGAGGCGGCGGGTGTTCTTGCACTCCGGGTAGCCGCTGCACCCGAGGAACGGGCCGAACCGGCTCTTCTTCATCACCATCGGCCGGCCGCAGACGTTGCACATCACGTCCGTGACCTCGGGCGCCGCGGGCGCATCGAGCACGATCTGCCCCTCCGCGTCGCGGTGGAAGTCGCTCGTGAACTGGCACTCCGGGTAGCGGTTGCAGGCCAGGAACTCGCCGTTGCGGCCGAACTTGATCGCCAGGCGCCCCTCGTTGCACTTCGGGCAGACGATCTCGGTCAGGATCTCCTCGCGCTTGACGTTGCGCATGCGCTGCTGCGCCTGCGCCAGCGTCCGCTCGAACGGCTCGTAGAACGACTGGAGCACCGGCACCCAGCGCTTCTCCCCCTCGGCGATGTCGTCCAGCTGCTGCTCCATCTCCGAGGTGAAGCCGTAGTCCACGATATTCGCGAAGTGCTCCACCAGCAGGTCGGTCACCACCCGCCCCAGCGTGGTCGGGATCAGCTTCTTGTCGCTCAGCTCCACGTACTCGCGCTCGATGATCGTCGAGATCGTCGGCGCGTAGGTGGACGGCCGCCCGATCCCCAGCCGCTCCAGCTCCTTCACCAGGCTGGCCTCGGTGTAGCGCGGCGGCGGCTCGGTGAAGTGCTGGATCGGCAGCAGCTGCGCCAGATCCAGCCCCTCGCCCTCGGCCAGCGGCGGCAGCCGGCGCTCGCTATCCTCGTCCTCCTCACCCTCGTCCAGGCTCACGTTGTACACCGCCAGGAAGCCGGGGAACTTCAGCACGCTCCCGGTGGCGCGGAAGGTGTACGGGTCGTGCGCCGCGCCCGGCGTAGCGCCCGCAATGCTGCGGCCCGCGCCGATGTCCACCGTCGTGCTGTCGAAGACCGCGGCCGCCATCTGGCTGGCGACGAAGCGCTTCCAGATCAGGTCGTACAGCCGCGCCTGATCGTTCGTCAGCCTGCTGCGGATCGCCTCCGGCAGCCGCCGGCTCGACGTCGGCCGGATGGCCTCGTGGGCCTCCTGGGCGCCCTTGGACTTGGTGCGGTACACCGGCGGCTTCTCCGGCAGGTACTCCGAGCCGTAGCGCGCCGCGATCACCTCGCGCGCCTCCTCCTGCGCCTCGCGCGCAACGTTGACGCTGTCGGTGCGCATGTAGGTGATCAACCCGACCGTCCCCTCGTCACCGCCGATGTCCACGCCCTCGTACAGCTGCTGCGCCACGGCCATGGTGCGCTTGGCCGAGAAGCCCAGCTTGCGCCCGGCCTCCTGCTGCAGCGTGCTGGTGGTGAACGGCGGGGCCGGGGTGCGCCGCTTGTCCTTGCGGACGATCTTGCGCACCACATAGTCGGCGCCCTCCAGATCGTCGACGATCGCCTGCGCCGCCTCCTGCGTGCCGATGTCGAACTTGTCCAGCTTCTTGCCGGCGCGCTCGATCAGCACCGCCCGGAAGCTGTTCTTCAGTTCGCCGTTCTGCCGGCGCGGCTCGCGCTTCAGCAGGTCGGCCTCGATCGTCCAGTACTCCCGCGGCACGAAGGCTTCGATCTCGCGCTCGCGCTCGACGATCAGCCGCACCGCGACGCTCTGGACGCGCCCGGCCGACAGGCCGCGCTTGACCTTGTCCCACAGCAGCGGCGAGAGCTTGTAGCCCACCAGGCGGTCCAGCACCCGCCGCGCCTGCTGGGCGTCCACCAGGTTGCGGTCGATCTGGCGCGGCCTGGCGATCGCCTGCTGCACCGCGTTGCGCGTGATCTCGGTGAACACCACCCGGTGGACGGGGACGTTGCGCGGGATGCCGGCCGCCTGTGTGATGTGCCACGCGATCGCCTCGCCCTCGCGGTCCGGGTCGGTCGCCAGGTACACCGCCTCGGCCTGGCGCACCGACTTCCGCAGCCCGGCGACGACCTTCTCCTTGCCGGGCGAGATCTCGTACACCGGCTCGAAGCCGGCCTCGGGGTCCACGCCCAGCTCGTTCTTCGGCAGGTCGCGCACGTGCCCCATCGAGGCCTCGACGCGGAAGCCACGGCCCAGATATTTCTGTATCGTCTTCGCCTTTGCCGGCGACTCAACAATAACGAGCTTATCAGCCATATGAAAACTACACTCTCCTGCTACGCCCTGTGGCGCATCTGTACAACCCCTGTACTAATAACACAATTTCCGCGGTTGTGCCGCCCGCCCCTGAGAGTGGTGTGGAGGACCTGCCGCCCTCCACCGACGCTTTGTTCCGCCAGGAGCAGCCCGCAGAGCGGCGGAAAGAGGGAGAATCTGGGGAGGCGAAGTCTCCCCATCCCTCTCCAGGCGGTGCGCCCCATCCCCGTGGTGTGCTCGGCGGAGGCGGTGGCTCCCCAGGGACCCTATCACCCGCCCGGAGCGGCGAAAACTTGCTGCCACTATAGAGGCCGCGTAGGGGCTTGTCAAGTACGTTTACGCGTAGCGAGCACAGAAGATCGCTCATGTGTTCCAGCACCGCCCTCACCAGGGAAATCTCTGGAACTCGCCCGCGCCTCGCCCGCGCGTCGCAGCCGGGCGCTTCAGCCCTATGCTATAATCCCCCGCCGTAGTACGAAGGAGAATCGACGCTTGCTGGCCCTCGTCGCCCTGGCCGTCCTCGCGCCGCTGCTCTACATCCCGGGCGCGCTGCTCGCCCACGCGATCACCGGCGCGCACCAGCCGCTGGACTTCACGCGACTCTTCGAGCGCGTGGTCCTAGGTGCCTTGCTCAGCGGCTGGCTGGCGCTCGCGCTCGGGCAGCTCGGCATCTTCTCGGTTTGGCTGCACCTGCTGCTCATCGCCGCGATCTGCGTGGCCGCGGCCCTCGTCGCGCAGCGGCGCGGCGCTCTGGCGCTGCCGAGGCCGCCCCTCGGCATCGCCGCCAGCCCGAGGCCGGCAGCGGCCAGCGAACGGGAGCCGGAGCGCTCCCGGCGCCTCTCGCTCGACCTGCGGAGCGCCACGTGGGGGCTTCAGCGCGCGACGCTCAACATCGCGCGGCCCACCCTCGCCCTCACCGCCGTCCTGCTGCTCTTTGGAGTGCTCGTCGCCCGCCCGTTCGAGGTCGTGATCGGCGTGCGCGACGCGGGGGTCTACGCCAACGCTGGCTTCGCCTTAGCGCGCACCGGCTCGCTCGTCCAGCGCGATGCGCTGCTGGCGCAGATCGCCCGCGACAAGCAGTCCTCCGACGAGGAGCTCGCTGGCGCGGCGGCCCACGCCGAGACCAACTTCCTGGGCGTGCAGCAGGCCGAGCGCAACATCGCCACCCGCCTGCGCGCCGCCGGCTTCTACATCAACGCCGGCGACCTGCAGGAGGGCCGGGTCACCCCGCAGGGCCTGCATCTGTTCACCTCGTGGGTCGGGCTGCTCAGCGGGCTGCTCGGGCTGCACGGCGGGCTGCTCGCCCCGGCCCTGATGGGGCTGCTGGGCGTGTGGAGCGTCGGGATGCTCGGGGGGCGCATCGCCGGCCCCTGGGCGGGAGTCCTCGCGGCGCTGCTCCTGGCGCTCAACGCCGCCCAGGTCTGGTTCAGCCGCTACTCCACCACCGAGACCACCGCCCAGTTCCTGACCTTCGCGGGGCTGTACTTCTTCGCGGCGATGGCCGGCGACCAGCCGCCTGTGTCCGACGGCTCCCGGGCGCAGGGCGATAGCCAGCGGCCGTTTCTCGGACTGCTCTGCGGCCTCTGCATCGGCCAGCTGGCCCTGGTGCGGATCGACTTCTTCCTGGTGCTCGCGCCGCTTGTGCTCTATCTTTTATATACGTGGATCGCGCGCCGTTGGTCGCACCCCCACACCGCGCTGCTTGCCGGCCTCGGCGCGATGCTGCTCCACGCCGCCATCCAGTTCACGACCCTCTCGCGCGCCTACTTCTTCGACACGCTCTTCGCGCGCCTGCAGGACTACGCCGTCACCGCGCTCGTGGCGCTGCCGTTCCTCACCCCCGAGCTGCGCCAGACCTACCTGACGCGCCCCTGCTCGCCGCTCACGCTCCAGCCCTGCCCGCCCGTCGCCGGGATGCCGCCCACCACCGACGCGCCCTGGAACATCGCCCGCATCGTCCTCGAGCTCACGACGCTCGCGCTGCTGGTGGTCGCGCTGATCCTGCTGCGGCGCCACGGCGGCCGGGTGCTGGCCCGTCTCGAAGCCCTGCTCGGGCGCCTGGCCCGCCCGCTGCTCACGTTCGCCGCCGCTGCCACGCTGCTGATCGGCGCCTACGCCTACCTGGTGCGCCCGCAGATCCTCACCGCCGAGACGCTCGCCGCCATCCCCGCCTGCCTCGCGCCCGAGCAGCTGCGCGAGCCGCAGGGCGCCTGCCTGGCGCTCCAGGGCTACGTCGGCGCGCCGATCGCCACGCCCGGCTACGTGGACCCGCTGATCGCCTTCGTCGGCAGCGTGCCGCAGCGGCTGCGCGGCGAGACTCCGCCGGCGCCGGCCTTCTGCGCGGACCTGCGCGCCCGCCTGCTCCCGCCCGCCGCCAAGGGCCGCACGGTGCCCGAGCTGATCCGCGACGGGCTGCTGGACGAAGCGCAGGTCGACGCGGCGACGATGGCGCAGCTGCGCGGCTGCGACCGGCTCGTGCTGCGGACGCAGTTCGCCAACTCGCAGGCGAATCTGGTGCGCGTCGGCTGGTACATCTCGCCGCTCGGCGTGGCCCTCGGCCTGCTCGGCCTGGCGCTGCTCTGGCGCCGCCTCACGCCCGGGGCCTGGCTGTTCCTCGCCGTGGCGCTGACCGCCGGCGTCGTGTTCGTGCGCCTCACCTACGGCACCAGCGACCAGCACTACATCTACATCCTGCGCCGCTACGTGCCGCAGGTCTACCCGGCCCTGGCCCTCGGCACAGCCCTCTCCCTCGTCGCGCTCGCGCGCCGGAGCGCCGGGGCATCGTGGCGGGCGGTTGCCGTCGGCCGCCGGTGGCTCGCGGCGGCGCTCGGGGCTGGGCTCGTGCTGTTCCTCGTGATCACCGGCCGCCCGATCTTCGCCCACACGGAGTACGGCGGCGCGCTCGACCAGATCGAGCAGATCGCCGCGCGCTTCGAGCCCGGGGACGTGCTGCTGCTGCGCGGCGGCGCGCCCATCTACAGCGAGGCGCGCGACCTGCCGGACGTGCTGGCGACGCCGCTGACCTACGCCTATGGCCTCAACGCGATCACGGTGAAGAGCCGCGAGCCGGGGCGCTACGCCGAGCCCCTCGCCCGCTACGTGCGCGAGTGGCAGGCGCAGGGGCGCCGCGTGTTCATGCTGATCGGCCCCAGCGGGGCGCTGCCGCTCCCCGGCCTCGCGCTCGCGCCGGAGGGCGAGGCAAGCCTGCACCTGCGCGAGTTCGAGCAGCTCACCGCCCAGAAGCCGCGCAACGTCCAGGAGTTCCAGGTCGGCTTCGCGGTCTACCGCGTCGTGCCCGCCGAGGAGCAGCCGCCGCCCCCACATGAGATCGGCCCCGCCGACTACGCGGCCCAGCTGCGCGGCTTCTACCGCGCCGAGACGCCCGATGCGGAGCTCATCGCCTGGACCGACGGCGACGCGCTGCTGCGCGTGGAACTGCCCGCGGACCCCGCCCCGCGCGCCCTCGCGGTGACCCTCGGCGGCGGCCCGCGCCCGGCGTCGCTCGGCCCGGCCCGCGCCTGCCTCAGCGTCCGCCCGGCGACCGGGTTCTGGGCGGACGACCCGGCCGCCCCGCCGTTCTCCGAGCCTCACTGCTTCGACCTCGGCGAAGGGCTCGCCGAGTACTCGCTGCCCCTCGATGCGGGCCAGCTCCGCACCGGCGCGCTCCTGCTGCGCATCCAGAGCGACCCCTGGATCCCGCTGCGCGATGACCCGCAGGGGCGCGACCCGCGCCGCCTCGGCGTCCAGTTCGGCGGCCTCCGCCTCGTCCCGTAGCCGCGCCCGGCGCGCAGAACCTCCTTCCACACCCCCCCGTCGGGCGGCTGGAAGATGCGCGGGGGCGCACGCCTTCCGCGAATGTTCCCCAGTGGCTCTACCGCGTTGTGCTGCGGTAGAGCGACAGAGGAATGTCATGGAACTGTAACCTTCCGCTCTTTCGGTACCTTCGGACTATTGTTGTGCGCCATTCTAAAGGCATATAATCGCGGTGGAGATCGGGAGTGATCTGGAAGGGTGTACTCATGCGCAGCCGAAAACGCGGCCAGTCGCTCGTCGAGATGGCGCTGCTTGCCCCCCTGCTGCTGGCACTGCTGTTCGGCATCATCGACCTGTCGTACTACATCTGGGGCTACGTGACGATCTTCAACGCGGCGCGCAACGCCTCGGAGAAGGCGTCCATGCTCCCGCCGTACCCAGAGACGCTGGCGTATGTGTACACAGCCGGGAACGAGGCCCAGTTCGTGAACGACCCGTGCATGCGCACGATCGTCGAGCAGGCGCGGGACGCCAGCGGCCAGTTCCAGATCAATCCGCTCAACGTCAAGATCCGTTATCTGCCCGCTCCTCCCGGTGAGGAGGTGCGCAGAATTGGCCGTCCGATCGAGGTTGTCATCCAGCACGACATCGAACCCCTGACGCCCTTGGTCAACTTCCTCGCTGGCGCGCTCGGCGATGGGACAGGCGTAATGCACGTCAATGCCATCGCCCGGCGGTCAATCGAGAGCCTCGGGAGCAGTCCGAATCCCGAGTATGAGGAGCAGGGCGGCATCGCGTGCAAACGTCTACCATGACGATAGCTGACGCGGGGGGGTCATGCGACGCTCAAGACAACACGCCCAGGCGCTGGTCGAGTTCGCCATCGCCTCGACCCTGATTCTGCTGCTGCTGGCCGCAGCTGTAGACCTCGGTCTGGTGTTCCTGAACATGCAGGGTCTCAGCAACGCAGCGCAGGAGGGCGCACAGTACGGCAGCCGCTTCCTGCGCGTCGATGCAAACGATGTGCCGCAGCTCGACCTCGATGAGATTCGCCAGCGCGTGCGTCTCGAGGCCGGCGCGACAGGCGGGATCAACTTCGTGAATATGCTCGATCTGAACAGCGACGGTATCCCGGATGCGATCGTCACCGACGCCAACGACGATGGCATACCGGACGCTGTCGACACCGACGGCGATGGGCGCCTCGACCTGTTCCAGTACGGCTTCGACGCCAACGGCGACGGCATCGTGGACCAGGTCACGGGCCAGCTCCCGGCGGGCAGCCAGCCCGCCGGCTACCGGCCGCTGATCCAGATGAACGTGAGCAACAAGTACCCGGACCTGTTCCAGTACGGAATCGACACCGATGGCGACGGCCGGCTGGACCAGTTCACCGGGCTTATCCCGGAGGGTAGCCAGCCCGCCGGTTACGAGCGCGTGATCGACCGCTACATCCTGGTCCAGGCCATCGATGACGTGAACCGTGACGGCGACCCCACCAACGACGGCAACGGCATCGCCGCTGACGACGTCGATGGGCTCGACGTGACACCGTGTACCGACCTGGCTAACCCGAACATGGCGTGCTACGTGCGTGTGGTTGTGCTCACCGATCACCAGACCGTCTTTCCGCTGATCGACCCGGTCTGGGATGACAAGGTGCCGCTGCGCTCGGCCTTCGTCCTGCCGCTGCGGTCCGGCTTCCAGCAGCCCGGCTCGCCGACCTTCACGCCGGGCCTGATCACCAACACGCCGACGTTGCCGCCGACCCATACGGCGACGCCGACGGATACGCCGATCCCCACAACTGGGGAGCCGACGAGCCCGCCGACAGATACGCCGGCGACGGTGCCGACCAACACGGTGCCGCCGACGGTCGAGGGTACGCCAACCAACACGCGTACGCCAACCAACACGCGTACGCCGACCAACACGCGTACGCCGACCAATACGCGCACGCCGACGCCGACGCCTTGCCCGCCAGCGGACTGCACGCCGACGCCGACGCGTACGCCGACCAACACGCCTACGCCGACCAACACGCGTACGCCGACCAACACACCCTGCCCGCCGCAGGACTGCACGCCGACGCCGACGCGCACGCCGCGCCCGGCAACCAACACGCCGCGTCCGGTGACCAACACGCCGCGCCCGGCGACCAACACGCCGCGCCCGGCGACCAACACGCCGCAGCCAGCAACCAGCACACCGCGCCCGACGCGCGGCGGCACGTAAGCCGTCAGGCCAGCCAGCGGCGGCCCAACTCAGCGGCGAGGACGGCTCTCCCCTGTGACCGTCCTCGCCGTAGCAACCACAGGGGCCGGCACACAACAGCGGTTCGCTTAGTGAGGGACGTATGAAGGTTAGACGCACTCAGCACAGGGAACGAGGGCAGGCAGTACCGCTGATCGCGGTCATGCTTGTAGTGCTGTTCGGAATGGTTGCCCTCGCCGTCGATGTTGGCAACACCTATGCCGAGCAGCGCAACATCGTCCGCGGCACGAACGCGGCCGCGCTCGCCGGCATGAATATGTATCTGAGCGGCGGCACCGACAGCGACGTCCGCCGAGCGATCGAGCAGTCGCTGATCACCAACGGCGTGCAGGTCACGACCTACGGCCAGGTGCCCCAGGCCGGGTCGCGCAGCGTGCGCGCCCAGTACCTGGACGCCTCCGGCTCGGTGATCTCCACCTGCTCGGAGGTCGGCGCGTGCGGCGCGCAGCGCGTGGAGGGCGCCCAATACATCCGGGTTGACGTCGGCGGCGAGGTGGACACCTACTTCGCCAAGCTGTTCGGCACCAACAGCCTGCCGGTCAACTCCACCGCCTTCTCCAAGCTCGGCTTCTGCACCTCCGGGCTCTACCCGATCGCCGTGCGCTACTCGGTGAACGGCAAGCCGACGCTGGATGATGAGAGGGGCTTCATCAACCACGACGGGTTCTACCGTGACGAGACCTATCGGGAGCCGCTGACGTATAAGACGCTCTACCTGCGCGACAGCACGAACCCGAACGGTGGTTTCAGCCTGCTGCGCTGGAAGCCTGATATTCCCGCGAACAACACCGCCGCGCTGGCGCGCATGCTCGAGGGCGACGGCAACATCCTGGATGGCTTCGCCGAGGCGCCCTGGCCGGACATCCCTGAGGGGCCGGCCGAGTACCCCGGCTACCCGCAGAAGCCCGGCGAGTTCTCCGGCAACGAGTGGGTCTACGGTAACGACTTCGCGCTCGATAAGGGCAACAATCCCTTCAGCGGCCCGGTGCTCACGCAGCTCGAGTACCACAAGTCTCGCCGCACGCTGATGACTCTGCCGCTGTATCGCTTCGACAACGGCGATAACGCCAATCCGTCCTACTACGTCGAGACGCTGGGCGCGTTCCTGCTGGTCGACTACGGCACCGATCCGGTCCAGGGGCCGTGGGTCAAGCTCGCCTACGTCCGCAAGGGCGGTATGTGCGCGATGCTCGAGACCAACCCGCCGCCGTCCAACAAGCTCACGCTGAGCGGTAACGTGGCCTACATCCCGCGCTACCGCATGATGAACAACACCGACCGGCCGATCCAGTTCCTGGTGGTGCTCGACGTGACCGGTTCGATGAGCTGGAACTTCAACGGCCAGGGTAAGATCGGCGGCCAGGTCGTCCAGTGTGCCGGTACGAACAACTGCTCCAGCGGCCCTGGTTCCGCTTGGGACAAGGTGAACGAGCGCCGCATCAAGATCGCTAAGGATGTGCTGGAGGGCTTCGTCAATCGGATGGCCGAGCAGTCCGCCCTCCGCCCGCACGATGTGATGCGCATCGTCACCTTCGCCGGCGACTTCGGCCTGTACACCGAGGGCGGTGGTGATGACGCCGCCGCGGTCCAGAGCCTCACGCAGGTCTATCCGAGCAACTGGAGCTCTAACGCGGCCGAGCTGAAGAACGCCATCCGCAACGCCGGCGCGATCAACGGTGACCCGTACCTCACCGACGGCTCGACGCCCAGCGCGGTCGGTTTGGCGCGCGCCGCGCAGGTCTTCGCTACCGCGCCCGAGAAGGCTCCGGACGGGCAGCGCTACCGCCGGGTCGTGATCTTCGTCACCGACGGTGTCGCCAACGTGCTGCGCAACGGCCTGCTCAACGACTACAACGGCTGCAGCGGTGAGACGGTGGCCTGCCAGGCCGGTACTGTCCCGCCGGACGACCCGAATGGCATCCTTGCGCCGCTGAGCGCGATGGCGGCAGAGGGCTCGTCGCTCTACCACAATTATGTCGAGCCAACCGGCGGCGAGATCTACGTCGTTGCGCTTGGTAAGGTCGACCAGACCGGCCTGAACTACGTCGCCAGCGCTTCGAACTACATCTACTCGGCGCAAGAGGCGATCGACCTGGGCAAGATCTTCGACGACATCCAGGAGGACGCCATCTACGGCGAGTGCAAGGCGGGCGTGGGCCTCCGGTCCGAGACGATGTCGCCTGCCACCATGCCTGGTCCAGGCGATGGCTTCCCGGATCTCGTGAACGGGACTGTCGGCTTCGTCTACCTGACCCACACCGAATCGGGCCAGCAGATCCCGCCGGTGCCGATCAAGGTCGACGAGACCACCGGCAGGCTGCGCTACCTGGTGCACGATCTGCCGCCCGGCACCTACACGATGAAGGCATACATCGGCCACAAGCCGCTCGAGGACCGCACGGCCCGCGTGTATGACCTGTTCGTCGACAAGATGCCTAGCGCGAACAACGTGCGCGTGACGGTCACGCCAGGCGCCGCCTCGCTGAACGGCATCGTCGAGTACCACTTCACACTCGATATGTCGACCGGCCCGTGCGGAACCCAGGAGGATGGGGAGTAGAGTCGGTTAGACGAGGAGGGGCAGGATGGGAGTGGCTTGCGGGCCAGCCCTGTTCTGCCCCTCTCCGCACGCTCGGCCGAAGCAGCCCTACACCACACTATGGCCGAGCCTAGCTTCGCCGGGGACGCCGCGGAGCGCGGGGCCACGGGCGGCGCAAAGGAGCTCAACCGGCAGCCTCAGCGTACAGCCGTCACCGCCAGATGCTTCGCTCCGCACCTGTCTTCGACGGGAACGCCTACGGCGTGCAGCGTGACATGGCCCTCCATGCCGCCTCGCCAGGCGTGGTAAGATACGCGCCGGGGCGATCGACCCGCACGGACACATCTCGCAGCGCCCTGGCGCGATGCGGTGGTGGAGATCCGCTCCGCTCCCCCTCCCACACCCGCTGAAAGAAAGGAACTGCCGATGTCCGCAACGCGACCAACGTCGCGCCAGGCCCGCGGCCTGCTCTTTCTGATTCTCTGCGCCGCGCTGATCGGGTTGCTTCCCGTCACGCCGGCCACCGCCGCAGTCGACTACCCGCTGCCGGTGGACGATAAGACGTCGGAGTTCGGCGACGTCGGGTCTTCGTTCCTGTTCACTGGACTCGTCAGCGAGACCGGCGAGCCTGCCGAGAACGCGGGCGGCGTCCAGCTCGTGCCGGTCGGCACGCTGGACTTCAAGACCACCGGTTCGAACATCCCCGACGCGCGCGACAGAATTCGCGCCGCAGCGATCGGCCGCTATATCTTCGCCGTCGGCGGCAACGGGACCGGCGCGAACTGCAACGCAGGCAGATTCTGCAGCGACGTGTATCGCGGCGTGGTGGATCAGGACACCGGCCTGGTGGCCTGGGAGCGGGCCGGCACGCTGCCCGCAGTGCCGCACACGACCAGGTCCGGGGCCACTGCGGCCGAGCCGAACCGATCCGACGTCGCGATCGCCGCGCTCACGACCAACGCCGCCGAAGGAGACGGCTTCCTGTATGTGATCGGCGGCTCGGTCCAGATCGGCATTCGCACCATCTCCAGCCGCTCGGTGTTGATCGGCACCGTCGACAACGGCGTGATCACCGGCTGGCGCAAGGGCGGCGACAGCAATAACAATCCGGCGGATAACAACCCTCCGGGCGAGCCGGATGGCCTCCTGCCGGCGACCTACCCGGATCGGTTCGGCATCTTCAACGACCTTGACCGCGGCATCACCGGCGCCTCGGCCTTCATCATGACCGCCGCTAACGGCATCACCTACCTGTACGTGGTCGGCGGTTTGCACCAGGATCCCGATACCGGAAGCACCATCAGCGTGAGCGGTTCGCGCCGCATCATCTACGGCTCGCTGAACACCAGCACCGGTGACATCACCTGGATCTCGAACGGCACACCCGGCACCTACTTCGATATCCCGCAGAGCGCCGCAAATGAGGCGGGCTTCTGGTACTCCGCGCTCATCAGCGGCGAGTTCGCGAACGCCGAGACCGGCGAGCTCCAGAAGGCGTTCTTCCTCACCGGCGGGCAGATCGACGACGACCGGATCAACCAGAATCGCTATAGCCAGCGGGTTGTGAAGGGCATCATCAACAGCAACGGCACGATCACCTTCGCCAACAGCGCCGCCAGCGGCGATGGCGCGCTGCTCCAACCGCGCGACCAGCACGGCGCCGCGCTGTGGAACAACACGCTCTACATCTTCGGCGGCCGCTCGGGAGGCACGATGCCACCCGATGTATCGGAGCACCTCTCGTCGTCGAGCCCGATCACGACCGACGATCAGCGCGTGCTGACGACTCTCCCCGGCACGGGCGGCAACTTCACGACACTGGCAGACGAGGACCCGCCGCGGCGTTTCGCGGGCGGCTACGTCGTGGTGCCGAGCACGAAGCCCGGCCTGGCCTACGTCTACTATATCGGCGGCAACACCGGCACCAGCGCCAACCCGGTGAGCATCGTCTCGCAGGCGACGGTCGGCGAGCAGCCGGATGAGCCAACCTACCCCGAGAGCGGCTGGTACTTCGCTGCGCCGATCTCGATCGCCTTCGGCGGCAGTGAGGTGAAGGTCAAGACCATCCGCTGGCGCGCCACGGGCATCACCAACGGCGCCGACCTGGAGGTCTCCTATCGCACCTCGACCAACCCGAACTGCTTGGTGCAGACCAGCTACACCGCCTGGACCCAACCGCTCGACGCATCGCCGAGCGGGCCCAACTTCAGCGTGGAGGGCGCGAACGAGGCGACGGGGTTCGAGGAACCGGCCAACTGCTTCCAGTACCGTGTGCGCTTCCGCCGCGGCACCGACGAGCGGACCACGCCTACGCTGACCCGGCTGTCGATCGTCGTGCTGCGGCCCGGCAGCGCCGACCTCAAGTTCGTCGGCGACGGCATCACGGCGACGCTCACTAACGGCACAGTCACCGGCCTGGCCATCACGATCACGAACCACAACGACTTCGAGCAGCCGACGATTTCGGCCGACTACGGGGAGGGCGGCTCGTTCTTCCTGGACCTGTTCGTCTACCCGCCGGGAGTGTCCGTGCCGAACCCGCACCCGGCGCCGCCGCTCGGCATCGAAGTGCCGGTCACCGATTACCACCGGGCATACATGTCGATCAACCGCAGCCGGATGACCCCGGACGCAGTTGTGAGAGTCGAGGCCTACGACACACGCTGGTGGTTCAACACCACGCAGGGCGGCGAGTTGGTCAACCCCG
>Ga0207874_1002378_pt1 | contig 17826 bp, 13 predicted proteins | sample HigsolmetaAR201D_FD_184833 | JGI IMG/M metagenome (GOLD analysis project Ga0207874, IMG submission 184833) | Ionic liquid and high solid enriched microbial communities from the Joint BioEnergy Institute, USA - AR20-1-D (SPAdes) (version 2) ...
CCCCCGCCGGAAGGGGCTATGCAGCCCCTTCCGAACCATCCCCGCAAGCGGTGCCGCTTCCCGTAGCCCGCCCGTTGTCATGCCTCTGCACACCAGCCGCTCGTCTTAACCGCACTGTCCGTTGCATTCCAGCACACCAACCGCTCGTCTCAGCCAAATCGGGCGTTGCAGCGCATCAGTCTGTACCTGGGGCACGGGCATCGGTGGAGGTGGGCATGACAACGGGCAAGCTGGCACGGTACGCGTTCCCTTGCGGGTCCAGGGCCGCAGGCTCTGGCGCGGGTGGTGCAGGGCAGAGCGCCTGCACAAACGCCTGCGGAACACGCTTGGGCGCAGAACAGACCACCGCGTAAGTCCTGTTCGAAAGCGATGCCGGCGGCCTGCGACCGCTTCACTTCCGATAGAAAGCGGCTCCCCGGCCCCCGCATGTTGCCTGGCCACTGCCGGCGCGGTAGAATAGGCGCGGCGCTGGCGCTGCGAGCCAGGAGGACGAGGATGGGACTGTTCATGCTTGGTTCCGGTGCGCTGCTGGCGGTCTCCGTGCTGCTGGCCGCCTGGCGCCGCCGCGGGGTCGCCCCCTACGACGACCCGCTCATGACGGTCGAGGTCCTGCGCGACCGGCAGCGCTTTCTGTACGAGTTCGGTGTGCCGATCGGGCCCACCTGGCCACCTGACACAACGCGCACACACAGACGGGTAGGCTGATGCGACACCACCACCTCCTGCTGCTCCTCGCGCTCCTGGTATGGCTCCTTGTGGCTCCCGCTCCGGCCGCCGACGCGCAGGCCGGCGAGCGCTGCTTCCCCGAGACCGGCCACTGCATCAGCGGGCGCATCCGCCAGTTCTGGGAGCAGAACGGCGGGCTGCCGGTGTTCGGCTTCCCGCTCGGCCCGCAGACCGAGGAGCTCATCGAAGGCCGGCGCCTGCAGGTGCAGCGGTTCGAGCGCAACCGCCTCGAGCTGCACCCCGAGAACGCCCGCCCGTACGACGTGCTCCTGGGGCGGCTCGGCGCCGACCGGCTCGCGCAGCAGGGGCGCGACTGGCGCAGCGCCTTCCCGCCGGCCGGCCCGCAGCCGGGGTGCCGCTTCTTCCCCGAGACCGGCCACAGCGTCTGCGGCCGCATCCTGGAGGCCTGGCGCGCTAGCGGCCTTGAGTTCGACGGGCGGCCGGGCATCAGCGAGGCCGAGAGCCTGGCGCTGTTCGGGCTGCCGCTCAGCGGGCTGGTGAGCGAGCGCCTGAGCGACGGGCGCACCTACCAGGTGCAGTGGTTCGAGCGCGCCCGCTTCGAGCTGCACCCCGAGAACTCCCGCCCGTACGACGTGCTCCTGGGGCGGCTGGGCGACGAGATCCGCGGCGGCCCGTCTGCGCCGCCGGCCCAGCCCGCCCCAACGCCCGTGCCGCCGGCGCCGACCAGGCTCCCCGACGCATCCCGCCCGGGCGCGTGCCTGTCCGACGAGGAGGCCGAGCTCGTGCGGCTGATCAACGAGTACCGCGCCGCCAGCGGCCTGCCGCCCGTGCCCGTCTCGCGCTCGCTCACCACCGTGGCGCAGCTCCACGTGCGCGACCTCCAGGAGCACCGCCCGAACAGCGGGAGCGACGGGCGCGGCCTGGCCTGCAACCTCCACAGCTGGTCCTCCAACGGCCCGTGGACGCCGGTCTGCTACACCGCCGACCACACCTACGCCAGCGGCATGTGGGACAAGCCGCGCGAGATCACCGGCGGCGTCTACAGCGGCACCGGCTACGAGAACGCCTTCGCCTCCTACGGCGCACCGGCCACAGCCGCCGCGGCGCTCGCCTCCTGGCAGGCCAGCCCCGGCCACAGCGCCACGATCCTCGAGCGCGGCACTTGGGCGAGCGCCAGCTGGCCGGCGATGGGCGTGGGCATCTCCGAGAACTTCGCCGTGCTCTGGTTCGGCAACCTCGCCGACCCCCAGGGCGAGATCGGCGTGTGCCCCTAGGGCGTGTCTGTAACCCCAAGATGACAGCGAGAAGGGCAGCGGTCGCGGCCATGTCTACGCAGGTGGCCGCGCGCGCCTCGTAGCGCGTGGCGGCTCGACGAAGCTGCTTGAGCCAGTTGATCTGCTGCTCCGCCGCAGTGTCGCTTGTGGCTCAGGTCGCAAGACGGCGTATCGCTATCGAACACGCCCTCAGCAGCGTCAGGCGCTGTCGCATCCTCAAGACACCTTCCGCCTTCGGAAAGAAAGAAGTCGAGCACTGCGTCCACGCCCTCTATCAGACAATGGCAGATCTGGTAGCAGTACAGCGAGACCTCCTCCAGCTCGTGCAGCAGACCGTGGGCCAGGCAGGCGGCTCTCAGCAGCTCCTCGACGCCACATCAGCATTGCTTTCAAGAACCGCGAACGTACAGCAGCAACTCCTCCTGCAACAAGAGCACGCGGCCAGCTTGACCGGCCCAGCGCACCAGACACAGCTCACCGTCAGCGAGCTCACCGCCGAGCGAGTGAATATCAGAGAGCCCGATGGAACGCTTCGCCTGATGCTGTGCAACACGCAGCGTTCGCCCGGCTATGTCATGGATGGCAAGCCGTTTGGAGAGCCTGACAAACAGCGACCTGGAGGGATCTATTTCTTCAACGATGAGGGGAACGAGTGTGGCGGGCTCGTATTTGGAGGGAAGCGGATCGACGAGCACTCGTACGAGGCTGGCGGCGGCTTCTTCTTCGACCAGTACCGGCAGGACCAGGTCGTCGGCATGATGCATACGGATGTCAACGGACAGCGTCACGCTGGCTTCTGCGTGTGGGATCGGCCGGACATGCCGATCACTGAGTGGACAGCACGCTGCGTCCCGGTGTTCGATATGCCGGATGGCCCTGAGAAGGAGGCGGCTCTCGCACAGCTGCGCAAGGAAAGGCTGATCGAGACGACGCGCGTCTTTATGGGCAAAACCACGAATAGAGATGCGTGTCTCAACCTGTATGATGTTCAGGGCAACTTACGGCTGCGGCTCGTCGTGCGCGCCGACGGCACGCCGGCGATCGAGTGCCTGAATGAGCAAGGCGAGGTAACCGAGCGCTTTCCTTCAGCCAAGAGCGACATACCGTCTACGACACCGCAGTCTGGATAACGCGCGCACACTCCCACTAGCAGCCAGGGCTGCCGGATGGGCCTAACATCGCGCAGCCGGCCGCCCCATCGCCGCCCAACGGCGTCGCGGCCCACACGCCGCGCTCGCCTGGCGGCGGCTGAAGCAGACCCTTGAGCGTAGCGGGCCGGCTTGGCACCTGATGGGCTGCGCGCCCTCCGGCCCGCCCCTGCGCTATCAGCTCTGGGACTTGGGAACCACCTCAAACGGGATCGAGACCTCGAGCCTCGCGCTGCCGACGGACATGATCCAGTGGCCAGGCTCGGCATACGACGGCACCTCCCACTCCCACGTGGCCGTGCCATCTCCATCGGCGATGACGAGCTCACTCACCCTCACAGACACGCCTCCCGGAGCCCAAGCCCAGGCGGTCAGGCGCTCCCCGGCGAGGAACCCATAGGCGGTGAAACGTATCGACGAGCCGCGTTCGACCACACGCTTGTCCGCGAAACCCTCTTCCGATTTTCGCGGTCCCTCAGATGGTGTGCTCGGCTCCTCGTTCGCCTGGCTTGGGCCTGCCGCAGACGACGCCCGCACCACCTCGAACGGGATCGAGATCTCGAGCCTCGCGCTGCCGACGGACATGATCCAGGGGCCAGGCTCAGCATACGGCGGCACCTTCCACTCCCACCTAGCCGTACCATCTCCATCGGCGATGACGAGATGACTCACCACCTCCTGCCCGCCGCCCGGAGGCCAGGCCCAGGCGGTCAGGCGCTCCCCGGCGAGGAACCCATAGGCGGTGAAACGTATCGGCGAGCCGCGTTCGACCACGCTCGTGTCAGCAGAGCCCTCATTCGATTTTCGCGGCCCTCCTGACGCGGCACTCGTCGCTGTCGGGGGTAGCTCAGTGGGCGTCTCTGTCGGGGATAGCTCAGTGGGCGTCGCTGTCGAAGGCGTCTCTGTCGAGGGCGTCTCAGTGAGCGTCGCCGTCGGAGGCGTCTCGGTGGGCGTCGCTGTGGCAGGAGCGCTCGCCGTCGGCGTAGGTATGAGCGTCGGCGGTGGGTTGGTCGGCGACGGCACACCGGTTGGAGCGGGCCGCGGTTCTTGCGTCTGCTGCGCGACAGCTATCGCCGCACTTGGGCTGGCCGTGGGAGTCTCGGCGCCCGCCACACGCACGGGCAGCCCACCACCCGACCGTTCAGCCACCTCTGCCGGCGTTGGCCTCCCAACCTCAGATCCCCGCTCTGGTCCCCTCAGCCAGACCAGACCAGCGCCAGCGAGGAGGAGCGCGAGCAGCAGAACAGCAGCGAGTACCCCTACGCGCGGCAGCACGATGCCAGCGAACCGCGGTGGTGAGGCAACATACTGGATGATGACAGCCGTCTGATCTGCGCCTAATCGCTCAGCGCGCTCAACAAGCTGCCTGGCGGCCTGTGGGGCTGGCGCGCCCGCCGCAAGCTGAGCGATCTCCGCCGAGCCCAGCGCATGCGCCAGATCGTCGCTGCAGAGCACGATCGCATCGCCGGGCGAGAGCTCCAGCTGAAAGCTGAACCGACCGTCGGCTGCGCTCGTGGGAGATAGCGGCAGGCTAGCGCTCTGGCCAAGAAACATGGCCGACCGGCCAGCTTGGCCCATCTGTATAATCGGGCGTGTGATCGGCGTGGCCCTGCCCTGGCGAACCAGATACGCGCGCAAATCGCCGATGCTGACGATGTGGGCCCTCTGGCCGACGATCGCCACCGCCAGAACTTTCGCGCCGTGCCGCCCGACGTGGCCGGTGCGTACGGCCTCGGCGTAGCTCGACGCATTGACAGCGCTGACCGTCTGCAGGAGATTCGCCAGCGGATCATCCAGGCGACGGGCGAAGTAGCTGCGCACCAGCTGCCCAACCCTATCGCCAGCGTTTGTGGCAGCCTGATCGTCGCCGACGCTCTCGACGAGCACTGCGAGCGAGCCGAGATAGCGTCTATCCTGCCGCGCTTCGAGGCGCCCGGTGCCGGCGCTGCGCCTCGCGCCTGGCTGGGAGGCGACGCCGTAGGCCAGCAAGATATCCTGCGAAACTGCGTCTGTTCGACGTACTTCTGGCTGCGATACTGCCATGGTCGAGCTCCTCCCAGCGCTGCTATGGCGCCGGGCTCGCAGGCGGCAACAGGGTCGAGGTTGGGATGAGGGTGCTGGTGGGCTGGAGCATCGCGGTCGGCTGTTGGGGTCGATCCAGCGTAGGCGACACGACGGGAATCGGCTGTTCGATTGTCGGCGTTGCGTCCGGCGCGCGCGTGGGTGGCGCGATGGTCGCCACAGCCGTTGGCGTGGCCGATGTTCCGGGGGGTGGCGCCAGGCTGATGAGCTGCAACACCAACAGGAGCAGCAGGACGAGCGGTACGAGCGCGGCTACGCCGTAGGCGAGCGCTCCCGACATGACCGGGAGCTTGATCCGTCCCGGCCGCTCGATAGGCAGGCGCTCCAGGTCAGCTTGGAGCGCGGCAACACTCGAGTAGCGGCGGTCAGGATTGCGATCGATGGCCCTGCGCACGAGCTGCGCAAGATCGGGAGAGCCCGCCTGTTTCGAGAGCAGGCGATCCGCCACCTCGTCGAGCCTCTGCGTCGCGGGCGCGTCGTCGCCGTACGGCCGGCGGCCGGTCAGCATTTCGAAGAGCACAACGCCGAGCGAAAACACATCGTGGCACGGCTCGGGCGTGCGTCCGGCGGCGCGCTCGGGCGCCAGGTAGGCGCGCGTCGCATAGGTAGAGTGGGCACGACGCCTGTGCCAGACGTGGTCCGTGCCGAGATCGGCGATCACGACCTGCGGCTGCTTGGCCTGCCAGCGTGAGAGCGGTTCGCGCAGCAGGATATTCTCAGGCTTGATATCCAGGTGCAGCACATGCTGCTCGTGCATCCGCGCAAGCCCGCGGCACACCTGCAGCGCGATCTCGACCGCCGCGGCTGGACTCAGGCGGCCGCAGCGCGCGAGGACATGCCGCAGCGACCCGCCCGGCAGGTATTCGAACACCACGTACCACGGCGAGCCCGGATCGCCGGGATCGACGGGCGCGACGTACTTCGGCGGCTGGCCGGAGCTGGTCGCGTGCTCCGATACCGGGAGCATCCTCACCAGGTTGGGGTGCTCGATAGGCCGAATGTCGATCGGCGCGCCCTGTTCCGCATGTGGGGCCGTGACATCCGCAAAGATGATCTTGATGACGACGTAGGGTGTTGTGACGTGGGCGTCAGAGCGCGGACGCGCCAGGTAGACATGCGATGCTGCGCCGGCGCCTTGCGCCTGCAGCGGCCTGATGATCTGGTATCCGCCAATGACAGCGCCCGGCGGATAGGTGTCGCTCATACGCCAACCTCGCCGGCGACTTCTCGGTTCGGAGCGGGCTGAGCGTCGGCCGTCTTGGAGGGCGTCAGCTCGCTCGCGGTCCAGCGAATGCACTTCAGCGTCATGTTGCCGAGCGTCAGCAGATCGCCGGGGGCGAGCTTCTCGGATTTGTTCGGCTCTACAGGTCTGTTGTTGATATATGTGTCGTTCGACCCCGCTCTGTTGATCACTTCGAGCGAATCATCGCGCTGTACTCTGATCTCGAGGTGTTTCTCGGCGATACCCGGCTGCGTCAGGGTGATATCGGTGACATACTCCCTGGAGCCGATGATCGTCACATCCGGACGCAGCGGATGGATCTCATCGCGATCGGGGATCGTCGCCAGAGCGAACTTTGGCGCAGGGATCTCGATCACCAGCTGATCTGTAGACAGCTGGACAGCGGCTCTACGCCGCCGCGCCCACCACAGCGCGCCGATTCCGGCGAGCGCCGCCAGCGTCAGCGCGAGCGCGATCCAAAGGGTGAGGCGGGATGGCGCCGGGCTCGGCTGCTCTGATGGGCTGCTCTCAGACTCTGGGGTTGGGCTCGTGAGCGGTTCGTCGCTTCGCGGCGGCATCTGCCACGATTCGGGCGCTGTGAGAATCCGGCCGTCCGCGAGGGTCACGCTGACTGTAATCGTGGAGGTAACAGGTTGCCGAGGGATCTGTTCCCACTGTAATGCAAACGGCGGATCTTCGATGCTCTCGAGAAGGATGCCATCTTGGTAGTAGGCAACCCTATCGATAGGAGGGTATTTCTCATTGGTTTCAATATTGAAGGCCGCTAGCTCAACAACGCTCGTCAGTTCGATCGTCGGGGTGATCGGTCGTTCGGAAAAGCGCTGAGAGAGCGGCAGCTGGCCGCCATCGACCGTAATGGTGTGATCGCTGCCGTTTGCCCTGGAGCTGTAGGTGATGACGAGCTGGTGCCGGCGCGTCACCGCCCAATCGTGCAGCGCGCGCAGCGCCTCATCGCGCTTCGCCTGGACCTGCTGCGGGTCCGGCGTGTAGAGGTGGAAAAAGCGCTCCCCGCCATAGGCTCTGAGCAGCGCGTGGTTCGCCACATAGCTGTAGCCGTCGTCGGGTGGAACCGGTTTGACCTGCTGCGGCGCATCGGAGCCAACGCCGACGGCGAAGAGCGTCAGCGTGTCGGCTTGGGCCGCGAGCGCCCGCTGCACATCCTCCGGAACCACGCAGCTCTGCGTGGCCGGCGTTGTTTCATTTATGTCAAGATCGTCGCAGCTGTCGGCGATCACGATGATCGCCTTGAGCTGCCTGCGCAGTCTGCTGGCAACGTCGCTCGGCAGCGCGCCGGACTGGGCGAGGAGCGTGGGGCTCAGCGCGTGGGTCGCGCTCAGAATGGCCGGCGAGAGGGCCGAGTACGCATGGGGGTCACTGGCCGAGAACGGCAGCGGGGCGAAGTCGGCGAGCGGGGCAGGCGGGCTGTAGTACAGCCTGTTGTGCAGCCCGCCGCCGTCGGTCAGCACCTGTGTGGCGATCACCGGCACCACCTCCCGGTGGAAGCCGGCGATGGTGATCAGATCCACGGTCGAGCTCAGGACCTTGGTGAACTCGGCCGTCAGCGCGCGAGCGTCGGCTAGGCGGCTGGGGCTGCCGGGAAGGCCCTGGCCGCGCATGCTGCGGCGCAGGCTGATGGCCACCGCAACAGCCACGCCGACATCCTGCCGCTCAAAGGTCGGCTGGTCGACCGGCTCCCCGTCTTCGTGCAGGGTGATCGTCGCCGGATCGGGGAGCCGGCCATCCGGCGCCGCCAGATAGACCTTGACCTGCGGGTATTCCGAGGTGTCGACATCGGTGATGACCAGTTTCGGCGCGGGGTCCTGCTGGGCGGCGTGCGAACCGTTCGGCAGCGCCGCGAGGCCGACCACGAGCACCAGCAGGCCGATGTATCGCTTCATATCGATCACCCTGTGACCAGGATCAGCTGTTGCACAGCCGGACCTGTTGTGCAGGCGCGCTCCTGGCCTCAGCCTCGTCGTCCGCTACCTGGCCAGTCGGTGTGACTGTGCTCGTCTGCGGCTGAGCGCCCGCGGTCTGGGCGGCTGCTGCGCCGGCGCTCGCCGCCTCCGGTCGTTCGCCGGCCTGTGTCCCGACGACCTCAACCAGACTCTCGGTAGTGGTAAGGACGGCGACGTCGACGTGACGCTCGACGAACACACGGTTTCCGAGGTTATACTCGCGGACGATGATGTAAGGACGTTCCTTCGGCCCGCAAACGAAGCCGGGCGGCAGCATGTGGGTGTCATTCCCTAGCCCGGTATCGAGGCGCATATCCAGGCGGACGCGGACCTCGCCTGCATCGGGCTTGAACAGCTGCGTCGCCCGGTCATTCGCCATGAACTGGAAGCGGATGCGGTGCACCCCGGCCTGCGTCTCGGCATGCTCGGCGGCAACCGGCTGCAGCTCGAGCGTCGGCGTCAGCGGCCTGTCGCCGTCCATCGGGATGACGACACGCGCCCGCTGGTGCTCGGCTAGCGTGCGACGCTGCTCCTCGGGCAGGACAAGCGTGGTGGCAACGGAGGTTCTGTTGTCCCCGCTGGTCAGCGTCGCGGTGACCTGGCGGCTTGCTACGAGGCGCTGCCACTGCTGCTCGTTGAGCGGGACATCGAGCTCGAACGGGGTGTCCGCAGCGGCGAACAGCACCGCCGGCGCTGAGGCGCGCACCTGATCGCCGGGCTGAGGCGCCTCGATCACCCAGCCATCCGATGGAGCCGCCAGCTGCGGCGGCTGAGCGGGGATGCTATTGAGCTCAGCCTCGAGATCGGCGACCGCCTGGCGCTCCGCTTCGAGATCGTTTTCTAGCAGGTCATCCAGCGCACGCTGCGCGTCATCGACCGCCTCCTGTGCGGCTTCTAGCTCAGGGGTGCCTCTGCCTGCCTCGATATCGGCAAGCGTTTCTTTCGCCTTCTCCCGCTGCGCTACAGCGGCGATGATATTGTTTTTAGCGGTCTCCTCTGCAACCTTGTGTTCCTGAACTGCCAGCGCCAGCAGCTGCTCAGCGTCGGAAACGACGCGGGCGGCCTTCGGCACCGCATCCCGGAAGGCCTGTCGCTCGATATCAGTAAGCGGGCGGGGCAGTGAGTTGCCATACGTATCCGTGTAGCGCTCAGTCGGATGCGTGTTCTCACGCTCCACCCAGTCCCAGTCTTTTCGGGCCTCGTTCAGCGCCTGCTGCGCGTTCTGGAGGGTCGTTGTAGCCTGAAGCCTTTTGGTTTCCGCGGCTGTTTTCGCCGCCGAGTCCAGCTCAAGCGTTACTGAGATATTTCGCTCGGCCTCGATCACCTGCTGCTGGGCAACTTCCAGCGCCTCGGCTTTGATCCGCTCGAGCTCCTGCTGCGCATCGGCCAGTTCCTGCTCGGCCTGGGCGATGGCCCGCTCCTGTTTCTGCTGCGCCTGCTCTAGGGCGCGCCTGGCCTGGCTGAGCTGCCGCTCTTTCTGCTCGCGGGCCTGCAGCTGCGCGTCCATGCGCAGGACGACCAGCCCCTCGCCACTGGCGACGAATGTCCCTGGGGCCTTGAGGGTATCGCTCACAACGCCGTCGACGTCGAACACCAGCGCGGTGACGCTGGGCGCCACAACCGAGCCGGCAAGCTCCAGCTGGTCAGTGATCGGCTGGTAGACGGATGTCGTCACGGTGCCGGGCCGAAAGGTGATCCGCGCACCTTCGGGCCAGGCCATCCAGATGAGCAGGGCGATCAGCAGCAGCAGCAGCAGCAGCGCCCAGTAGGGCAGCAGCGCCACCTGCTCAAACGCACAGTCTTTGGATGTCCAGGTCCAGCCCTCGTGCTGCGGGGCGGCCTCTCTGGCCCGCTTCACGCGCTGATCTTCCGCATCCGGCGCGACGATGAGCTTGAACGGGTAGCGTCGTGAGCCACCGACCAGCCGCCAGCGCCGTGCGGCGAGCGGCAGCTCGCCCGTCCAATCTCGGCCGGCCGGAACAACCAGCGGGGTCACCTTGGTCCTGAACCGCGTGCCGGGGTTCCTGAACGTCAGCACATCTTCGGGCTCATCCACGCTGATCAGCAGGGGCAGATCGAAGTTGCTGCGGTTCACGAGCTGAACTGGAAACCGGCTATCGAAGCGCGTGCGCACCTTGCGCGTCACGACATCGGCATCGAACGTGACGTACGGCAGAACGTGGAGCCTGACCGTCGTCTTTTGACTCTCGGTCTGATTCTTACCCGCCTCATGCGGGCTCGTGCCATTGTCCGGCAGCGGCCTGGCGCGCGCCTCGATCGTATAGGTGTACTCGCCGGCCGTGCTCTCCGGCTCGAGCGGCGGCGCGAAGGTGATCGTGACGGTTTTCGAGTCGTTTCCCTGGCTATTGGGGTGATCGAGCAGCGTGATCGAATATTCCGAGAGTTTGCACCAGTCACCGTTGTCCTTATCGCACCACACATAGAGTTCGACGGTGCGGACGCGGTCGGCCAGATTGTGGACGGTCAAGGTCAGCGTGGCCACCTTGCCGGGCTCGACCGCGAGCTCCTGCGGCGCCGGCGACAGGCTCAGGCGCGAGGGCGACGAGGCTTTGACGTCCGGCGCCAGACGAATATAGGCTTCGACCTTGCCGAAGAGGATTCGCGAGGAGTTGTCGAGGGACACTTCTCTTTCGATGCGCTCCCCGTCGACCCACGTGCCATACCTCTCGTCCAGAGGCTCGAGCCAGATCCCCTGCGGGCTGCAGTGCAGCTGGGCATGCACGCGCGCCACCTGCTCGCCGAACACCCGGATGTCGGCGCCGGTCGCACTGCCGATCTGTATCGTCTCGCTACTCAGCACATAGTCCCGCTCGGAGCGATCGGGCTGGATGATCGTCAGCGTGCCAAAGAACGAGTCAGTCATGGCCTACCTCTCCGTGCGTGCTGGCCAACGGACGCCGGCGAGTCATGCAGAGCTCGCGTGTGGCTGGCTGGGCACCAGGGCAAGCGTCAAGTAGTAGCGCGTGTGGGCCGGCTTCTCAGCCTCGATCAGCCTGCGCAGCCGCGCCTCAAGCGCCTGCCGGCGCCGCTCGCGGGCCTCCGCCTGCTTCGCCGGGTCGAGCAGCCGCTCCTCTTCGGGCGCAGTCTCTGGAACCTCGAGGATCACATGAAAGCAGTTGAGCGCGAGCGGCGGGCTGTCGGAGCCTGGATCGCCCGGCTCGATGATCGTCGGCTCCGCGCCGGTGTAGATCCGCAGGTACTCCCGGAGCCCGAGCCGGGTGCCGCGGGCGCGATACAGCTCCGCGGCGCGCGCGATGAGCTCGCGCTGCCGCTCGCGCGGGAGCTCAGGGTCGATGACCATGGCAACCCACGACGCGAGCCAGGGCAGCATCGCCTCGGGGGCCACCCACGGGTTGAAGTAGCCGTCGATCTGGTCAATCATGTGCTCGATCGGCTTGAGGATCATCTCGAACGCCAGCAGCAGGTTGTTGACGAGGTCGTTGGCGCCCTGGTGATACAGCGGCGGGAGGTACTGCAGATACTCGCTGGGCATATGGGAGAGCTCGACGAAGCTCCCCGAGGGCTGGAGGATGATATCCCACGTGTTCGAGGCGCCACGATCGCCGCGCCAGATCTTCCCGGCGACCTCGGGCGGCGTCGCCCAGATGCCCTCCTCCCACTTCTCGGGCAGGACGGCCTGAGGCAGCGGCTTAGGTGGCACGCGCTCCTCGTCGCTGTAGGTGTAGCGCAGCACCGTCGCGTCGATGCGGATGCGATCGTTGTAGTGCAGCTGCGCGGTCTCACCGGCGCGTAGCTCGCTGTGATTGAGCTCGACCGTGCCGATCGCCTGCAGCTGGCAGACGCCTTGTTTGCACCTGATCTCAACGTGCGTGTCCTCGACGCCCGCTCCCGACAGCACCACATCGTTCAGCTCGCTGGCCCCGATCGTGTTGAGCCCGGCGCGCAGCTTCCAGGTCTGGATGTCGCCGCTCGCATCGCGCCAGATCAGCTTGCCGTAGTCCATCGCCGCCTCGCTACGCCACGATAATCTTGTGATCACCAGGGGCGATGAGCTCGTGCTCACCGATGTTCAACACACCTTCGACGAGCTCGTCTTCGCCGCTGCGGACGGCCAGCTTCTCCACGTAGCTCATGCCGGGAGTAGCCTGGAGCAGGCTGTAGATCTCCGAGATGTAGACGCCACGCCCGAAGGGCCAGCCGGAGCCATCGGCGCCGTGCAGCGGGTTCAGAAACACGTCGAGGCGCTGCTCGGCTCGCTGGCGAACGGTCTGTGGATCTGCGCCTTGGCGAGCCTTGATACGCGCCATGATCGAGACCATCCGGAACGTCGGGCCTTTGATCTCGAGCTTGCTGGCGAGCAGCCGCCGGTCGTTCAGGTAGGCCGAGACAATGTCGTGCAACTCCGGGTCGAGTTCCTTGGCGACAATCAGGCGGCCGCTGTCGTCGCGGTTCGCCGCCACCAGCAACAGCGTGACCGGAGAGTCGGCGCCTTCCTCAGCGCGGCGGGGCGCGATGCAACGCGCGCGCACCACGCGGCCGCGCGGGTCGGCCTCGAGCGCCAGCCGCTCATAGTCGCTGGGCGTCACCGCCCGTGTGACGGCGTGCAGGGTCATCGGCGCGCGCAGCTTGGCCCGCTCCAGGCTCTCGCCGTCGCGGCCGCCGCTTGCCGCACGGCGATTGGTGACGGAGCGGACGAAGGCCAGCGTGCGCTTCGGCTCGGTGATCTTGCCGGGGGGCAGGTTCCCGCGCGCGCCGCCGCCGCAGCGGTAGCGCGTGATGCGGATCTGGCTTCCGCGCGGCGGGATCTCGCCGTACTGCGTCTCGGTCCCGTCCGGCTCGCGAATCAGCGGCCCGAACTGGATGACACCGCTGGCCCGGTCGAGGAGAAAGTGCCGCTTGCCCTGCGAGTAGCCGAAGTGCGGGTGTGGAGCGTGCTCCCAGACCTGCGACCCGCCGTTTCCGTCTGCGACCTGGATCTGCTCGTCGGGCCCGAGCGGGAGCACCGGGTGATACTGGAGCTGAAAACGCTGGCCGGGCGAGCCATCGCTGTAGCCGAGCACCTCGCCGACGCTGGTTGAGTCGGGCGAGACGCCGATGGTCATGGCCTGCGTCGCGCTGACCGTCGCTCCGATCGTGCTGATCTCGATGGCCCGGACGCGCGGCGAGACGCCGTAGCCCTTCTGCTCGGTGGTCCGCTTGCGGTAGATGCAGCGCACCCAGTAGCCCGCGAATCCCTGCCGCTCGTGAAGCGCGAGGCCCTGTGGCAGGTGGAGCGTGACGGTGCCCGGGTCGTTGAGGCCGTTCGTGCCCGAGTGCTCGATCTTTTCGGCGCGCGATGCGTCAAGCGCGCCATCCAGCCACTCGACGTCACGCCACCCGCCGCTGCACCAGACCTGCCAGGCCAGCGGCGGATCCTGGACCTGAATGCCCGCCGCCTGACGCACGCAGTCGAGCTTCAGCTCAAGCGTGTAGCCGCTGACATCCCGGCGGAAGACGATATACAGGCCATCGCTGTCGACCTGCGGCTGCGGGCTGAAGATCAGAATGCCCGTATCGGCGGAGCGCAGAGCCTGTGCGAAGTGCACGCGGTCGTCGGCCAGCGCGTGCTCGACGAACGAGCGCCCGTCGTCGGCCGATGTCAGGTAGGCGGCTATCTCGGGCGGCCGAATCTGCAGCTCCCTGTCCGCGCTGAACGTGATCGCCGGCTCGGCGGCGCTGGTCTGCTTGGTGGCGACTTCGGTGCCGGTTGGGATGACGAGCGTCTCGCGCGCCGCCTCGTTGAGCCAGAACGTCAGATCGGTGCGGGCGGGCTGCGGCGCCTCGAGCCGCACGCCCATCAGCTCCATGAAGGTGATATAGCTCTTCTCGGGCACGCGATTGAGCCGGTAGAGCAGCATCTCCACCATCCAGGCGAACAGCTCGATCAGAGTGACGCCCGGATCGCTGACGTTGTGGTCCGTCCAGGCGGGGCACAGCTGCGCGATGCGGCTCTTGGCCTCGTTCACGATCTGCTGGAAGGTCCGGTCATCGAGTTGTGGGGTCGGGAGCGTCATAGCTGCACCACGCTCTCTGCTCAGCGGCGATCGTCCGGAATGGTGTAGAACGGAAACACCAGCGTGCGCTCGTCGTAGGTCGCTCGCAGGCGGTAGCTCAGCGTGATCACGAGGCAGCCCTCGATCGCGGGGTACAGCTCGACCTGCACGTCGAGCACATCGATGCGCGGCTCCCAGTAGCCCAGCGCCTCCTCGACGTAGCGCGCCGCCGCGGTGGTGGTGCTCGCGTTCATCGGCGCGAAGACAAGCTCGTGCAAGCGGCAGCCGAACTCAGGGCGCATCACCCGGCTCCCAACCGGCGTGCTGAGGATGATTCGGATGGCCTGTTTGATCTCGTCTTCGCCCTGCGCGAGCGCAACCGCGCCGCGCCCATCCAGCTCCACAGGGAACTTCCATCCGGCGCCGATGAGGTCGGTCGTTGGCATCGCACTCAGCCTCCAATCAGGACTGTTGAGCAGCCGGGGCCGGTGATCGTGCCGCCGTGGGACGTCAGGTCGCCCACGCGGGCGGCTGGCTGCCCGTTGATCATCACGGTGGCGCTGCCCTTGACGATCTGTGCCGGCGGGCCGGTGGCGCAGACGGCCAGGTCGCCGACGATCGCCGCCGGGCGACCGCCGAGGTTGACGGTACGCGGGCCGGCCGGTGTGATCGGCCCGCCGACGTGCGGCATCGTGCCGCTCGACATCGGGCAGGCGTGCATGTCATTCGCGCAAGCAGCTGGCGGCATCGTCCTTCCCTATGAGTTGATGTTGACGAGCGAGCCTTTGATGTTGAGCACTGCGCTGGTCTTGACGTCGAGCATGGCGTTCGCCTCGATCGCAAGGCTGCCGTTGGACGTCAGCTGGACGCCCGAGCTGGTGATGCTGAGCTTCCCGCCCGGCGCCTGGAGCTCCAGGTCGCCGCCGGACTCGACGGTGAGGCGATTGCCCGTATCGCTCAGCGTGATGGTGTGCCTGCCCGAGGCGATCGTGATCTGCTGGCGCTGGTCGTCGACCGCGATCACGCGCCCGCCGCCGGTGCGGATGAGGGTCAGGTCGCGCCCCTCGGCCACAGCGTCGGCGGGCGGCTGATCCTTGCCGTTCCACAGCGCGCCGAGCACATAGCCACGATCGAGGTTGCCGTGCTCAAAGGCGAGAAGCACCTCATCTCCGACCTGCGGCGCGGCGAAGACGCCGCGCTCCTTACCGGCCCCCGGCAGCGCCAGCCGGGTCCAGTCGCTCTCGTGGCTGGTGTCCAGCCAGGGGAACATCACCTTCACCCGGCCGAGCCGCTCGGGGTCGCTCACGTTTGTCACGACGCCGACGACGACGCCGGGGAACTGGCGCCGCGACGGCTCGCGCTCGAGCGCGGCGAGCAGATCGCTGGAGCGCCGGCCGGTGGCGTAGAAGGTCGTCATGTAGCCGTCGCGCGGCGTGTACTCGTGGCGGGTCGCGGTGATGAAGTACGAGCCGCCCATCCGCTTGCCGATACCTCTGAGCGGAATGAGGCGGCCGGCGCGAATGCCCGCGTCGCCCCAGCAGACGCCCTCGGCGGTCACGTAGTCGCTGCTGATCTCGTCGAGCACCGCCTGCGCCACCTGCTCGGCCTCGCTCTGGCTGCGCACCAGACGGTCGCCGATCGCAACCGTGGCCTGCCCGCTGAAGGCCTGTGTGGCGGCGGCGCCGGGGCTCCGCTCATCATTGACGTCGAGCTTCTGCGACGGTCGCGTGGCTCTGCCGAGGATCGCCTGCTTGGCCGCCGGGTCCCAGCCGCGCACCTGAACTTCATTCGGCTGCGCCGCCACGCTGAGGCGGGCGCGGAACGTGATCAGGGAGTCACCCCATGCCTGCTCCGGCGCCTTCGGCGGCGACGCCTCGGCGCGGCGAAAGCGAAGCGTCCGATCGTCGACGCTCACCCGGTAGCCGATCCGCGCGGCGCGGCTCTGCAGAAAGGCCCAGTCCGTCTGATTGTCCTGCACGACGTAGTCGTACTGCTCGGAGGTGGGCTCGATATCGGCGCCCAGCCCGGCCTCGCGAGCGATCTGCGCAGCGATATCCGCGTCGCTCTGCCTCACAAAGGTGCGCGTCCGGGTGCCGCGCCGGAGCCGGTGCGAGCGGTCGTAGCCGCGCACCACCAGCCGGACATTGTGCTGCTCCAGCACCGGCTCGAGCGCGGTGATCTCGCCGATCATCAGCAGCTGAAGCGGCTTTCCCGGCCCGCCCGCGCTGATCCGCACCTCGCTGCCCAGGCTCAGCAGCTCGCTATCGAGAAGCTCGAGCGTCGGATCGTTGAACCGCAGGGTGAACATCATCGCCCGCTGCAGGTCCTCCTCGACCAGCGCGTCGTCGAGGTTGCGGATCACCTCAGGCGGCAGATCGTTGTTATTGACCCAGATCATCAGCTGGCTGATATGCTTCTCGGTCTTCGGCATGGCCGTGTGCCTTTACAACAGCGGCAGCGGGGTTATCAGCAGCGTCTGGCCCGGCCGCAGCCGGCGCGGGTCGTCAAGATTGTTCGTGTCGGCCAGATGGCGCCAGACGGTGGGGTCGCCATATTCCTCGTAGGCGATCAGAGCGAGCGTCTCGCCCTCGCGAACCGTGCGCAGCCGCTGCCCCGGCGCGCCGCCCGATGTCGGGTTCTGGCGCGGGTAGATTCCTTCGTCGCCGCTCTGCTTGAACGACACGTCGAGGATCGCCCGCAGCGGTGTGCCCGATGTATCGAACAGCACGAATTTCTGCGAAATGCTCTCGATCACCGCCTCGAACGACCATTGCTTGCCCCATACGAACCGGCAGCGGGGCGGCTCCCCTTTTTCGGTCCGCGGGTTCTTATCGTCCTGGGGGACCTTCATCAGCTTCCAGAGCAGCTCGGTGTACTTGCGCACATCGTCGCCGACCCGGTTGATCGCTTTCCCGTCGCTGTAATGCACCTCGGTCGTGTCGAACAGGAGCTGTAGCTTCAGGGTGGCCGGTCCGCCGCCGCTGTACTCGAGGTGCGAGACATTCTGGCCTTTCACAGGCTTCTCTTCCCACTTGTTCTGCTTCGAGAAGGTGTATTCCTTCGGGTTGAACATGCAGACCACATACTCTTTCTCGTTATCGCAATTCACAATGCACGCTTTGGCGAGCATGCCATCGCCTTTATTCCTTCGGTCTACCATGTGCCCCTCCCTCGCCGCTCTATCTCAATCCACAGCCGATCACGGAGATGGTCGTACACCTTGCGCGCCAGCTCGTCGATCGAGGGCCCGGCGGATGTGCCAGCGGCCGCGCCCTCGGCGCTGGCGGCGCCCATAGCGCTGCTGGCAGCCTCGCCGGCGGCGGCCATTAGCCCACTGGGCGTCGGCAGGTCATTTAGCGCGCCCTGCAGCCCGCCGCCGAGCGCACCCGCGCCGCGGCCTGGCAGAGCAAGATCAAGCTG
>Ga0207874_1002379_pt1 | contig 17822 bp, 17 predicted proteins | sample HigsolmetaAR201D_FD_184833 | JGI IMG/M metagenome (GOLD analysis project Ga0207874, IMG submission 184833) | Ionic liquid and high solid enriched microbial communities from the Joint BioEnergy Institute, USA - AR20-1-D (SPAdes) (version 2) ...
CGACCCGCAACTGGCCGACGAGTTCGTCACCCGCCTCGCATCCGACCTCCAAGACAAGGCGTTTCCGCCCGAGGTCAGATCCCTCGGTCGAACCCTGAAAAGATGGAAGGACCACATCGTCGCCTGGCATCGAGGACGACGCACGAATGGGCCTACCGAGGCGGTCAACAACCTCATCAAGAGAACCAAGCGGATCGCCTTCAGGTTCCGCAGCATCCGGTCCTTCCGGGTCCGGGCGCTGCTCTACGCCGGAAGACCCAACTCGGACCTGTTAGGCACCGTCACTCCCCGCTGAATTCCGAAGTGCCAGTATCTTGATCTTCGCACATAGAGGGCGCCCTCGACGTGGACCGTCGGCGTTCGGATGCTGTTTCGTCGAGGCTCAAGTCCCGGGTGGTCGCCGCGGTGGTCGGGCAGCTAGAACGGGAGTGACGCGAGAGTCTGCATGATGTGGTTGGCGTTCGCGACTCTGGCGTACTTGGCATCTACGTCGCGCAGCGACACCGCGTGGCTCAGCTGAGATCGATCGAAGCATGCGTCGTCGGCGACGAACACTTCGTACCCGTAGGAGGATCCATCGACGGCGGTCGCCCGCACACATCCAGAGGTTGTGCCTCCGCTCAAGACGAGGGTGTCGACCCGACGTTGGTTCAGGGCCGCTACCAGTGGGGTACCGAAGAAGGCGCTCGACTTCGTCTTGGCGAGGACCAACTCGTTCTCTGTGGGCTGGACTTCGGGGGCGACCTTTTGGGTTGGTTCGCTCGCATAGACGAAACCAGCCGAGGCTGCTCCGACCCACTTCTGGTTCGGGTCGGGTGTCGTGAATATTGTTGGCCAGCTGCGCTTGCGGAAGAACCGGAGCAGCTTCTGGATGTTGGGCAGCGCCGTCCAAGCGGCCTCCCCACATGCCTGTCGGGACACCTTCTGCGCTTCTGTGACCGGCAGGTTGGGTCCGACGAATGATTCGGTGACGTCGATCACCAGAAGCGCCGGCTGGCGGCCATCGAAGGGTGGCCTTCGCCGCGCATAGGCCCGCAGAGCTGCTTCGTCGGTGGCGTCGAGTACGTTCCGCCAAGTCATACATGCCTCAAAGAAATCGGAGAGCCCACCGGCGTTCCGCACCGGCTGCCGGTGAGCTCTCCGGCCCTTTAGATGAGCCCTTCCTCCGCGAGTTGCGGAACCAGCTCACGCATCGTATCGATCTGGTTCTCCATCGCGTCTCGGGTTGAGGCCGCGTCACGAGGAACGATCGGTCGCTCCGCCGACTCGGCCCATTCGGCGAACTCCTCCGAGAACAGCACCTCCGCGACGGCCTGCTCCAGCCACTCACGCTGTTCGTCGGGAATGTCAGCGGGTGCGACGATCACTCGCATCTCTGACACGGCTCCGGCGAGCTCGGGGAAGCCGACGTCCGCGGCGCCTGGCACGTTGGCGAGCCAGTCGTAATCCGCGGGCCGCTGATCTTCGGTGCCGAGGAACAGAAGCGGCCGGATGTCGCCCGATTCGATGAATCCGATCATGTCGGAGGTGCCGTAGACGATGAAGTCGACGTCGCCCCGGATGAGCGCCGTCGCGACTTCCTGTGATCCCTCCGCGCCAAAAGTGAGGTTCGCGTCCAGGCCGAGCGAGCTGATGGCGACCGCGGTCGCCAGCCCAGACGAAGAGCCTCGTTCAACGGTTAGAGCCTTGAGCCCTGGTGTGTTGGCCAGGTCCTCCCAGGTCTGATAGGGGCTGTCTCCGGCGACGTAGACCACGTATGCGTTCTCCTCCATCGATCCGAGGATCGTGAAGTTCTCGGTTTCCCATTTCGCCACGTCCGGGAATTGGATCTCCTGCGCCGCCGCTGCAGGCATAGGCAGGATCGCCAGCGTGTAGCCCGACTCCGCCGCGTAAACTTGGCTCAGCGCCTGGGCAATGGGCGTGATGTTCTCAACGGCGATGTTGATCCCATCCGGAAGAACGGTCTGGGACATTACTTCGGCGAAACCCCGCGAGTAGACGTCGAAGCCGCCCCCAGGGCTGTAGGGCACCACCCAGGTGAAGTTCTCCGACGGGTACTCGGATGCAGATCCTCCGCACGCCCCTAGTGTCAGGGCTGCTGACACTACGGCCGCGGCAAGCGTTACGGACCGCTTGCGCCTTCTAGTTCCTCTCATATGCCTCTCCTTTCTCTGGCAGCTCTGGTACCGCGGCTGTGCTTTCCCTGACTTCGTGCACGAATCCGCCACCTCACAACAGACCCCCGAGCAGGCCGAGGTGAGGCGGAAGTCGGAGGATCATGACGAACACGAGGTGGATAAACGCGGCGGTTGCGATCGTGACGATCGCGGCCTGCCTCCAGTCCGCCCGGGCGTATCCGACCATCGCCGCGAAGAGGAACACGGGTGTGGCGACGGTGAGCCCTACAAGCCAGCCCAGGAAAACGAAGCCGCCCAAGTAGGCGAACAGGATTCGCTCCCGAGCTCCCCGCTCCCCGTCGCCCCCGTATTGCCGATGCGCGACCTCGGAGGCCTCTTCGGCTTCTTCTTCCGGCAATGCGTCGGCGGCGGCTGCGATCTTCATGAAGATGTCGTCTTCGATGAACGGCGCAAGCCGCTGCCTCAGCGCCGGGACATTGACGATGACGAAATAGCCGACGATCAGCACCGTCGTGACCGCGCCGACGATCAACGGGAACAGGCGCGCCTCGCGGTGTTGGAATCCGAGCGAAAGCAGCGTGGCTCCCGCGGACAGCACGAGGAATAGCAGCATGACGTTCCGCTCACCGAGCTTCATCCATCCACTCCTGTTTCGACCAGGGCTTTCTGACGTCGGTGCGTCGAGACGAATGGCGCGACAAAGATGACGACTGTGAGCACGACCAGCACCAGAGAGATGGGCCGTGTGAAGTAGACCCAAATGCCGGCGTCGAAGACCTCGAGCGACTGGAAGAACGAACGCTCCACTGTCGCCCCCAACAGCAGGCCAAGAATCAATGGGACCACAGGTATGTGGTGCCGGCGCATGTAGTAGCCGAGGATCCCGAACAGGACCGCGAAGATGACGTCGACGAACTGACGTTGCAGGGCGTAGGCGCCGATGACCGCCAACACTCCGACAATCGGAGCCAGAACCGATGGCGGCACCCGAGTCACTTTGACGAGCAGCGGTGTCGCATAGATGCCGATAAGGGAGTCGACGAAGCTGGCGAAGAAGAGCACCCAAATGGCCACCCAGACCACGACGGGCTCCTCGCGAATCAGATTTGGCCCGGGGTTCACACCGTGTAGGACCAGGGCTCCGAGGATTATTGCCCAGTCGGAGCTCCCCGGAAGACCGAAGGCAAGCGATGGCAAGGCCGAGCCGGAATCTTTTGCATCATTCGCAGCCTCCGGGGCTAGCACTCCGCGTGGGTCGCCCTTTCCGAACTTCTCCGGATCCTTGGAAGTGTGCACTGCCTGGAAATAGGCGAGGAATGAGGCAACAGTTCCGCCGACACCAGGCACCGCTCCGATGCCCGTGCCGATGAGGGCACTCCGTAACAGCAGCCAGGGGTGGCGGAAAACAAACCGGACGCCCTCCCAGACTTCTTTCCGAGAGAAGCCAGTGTCCAAAGGAACCGCCGACACGGTTTCCCGGACCACCAAGAGGCGGATGACTTCGGAGATGGCGAAGAGCCCAATCAGCGCCGCGATGAGGTCGATGCCTTCCCACAGCTGGGGAACCCCGAAGACATAGCGCAACTCTCCTGCCACGGGTGAGAACCCGACAAAAGACAGTATCAGTCCTATTCCGCCGGATATGAGGCCCTTCGCCAACGATCCGGAGGAGGCGGCGGCGATCGCGGCCAAACCCAGGACCGCCAACATGGTCAGCTCGGGGAAGCTGAAGGACAGAATGATCGCCCGGACGAACGGCAAAAGCGCGACAAGTACCGCGAGTCCGATGATTGCCCCCATGGCTGACGCCGTGGCGGATATCCCGATGGCGAAGCCGCCTTTCCCTTGGCGAGCCAGCGGGTAACCGTCGAGTGTGGAGGCGGCGTTGGGAGCGGTGCCGGGCGTGTTGAGCAAGATCGCGGTAATCGAGCCCGAGAACGTCTGCCCGCCGAAGGCGCCGACAAAAAGCGTCATTGCCTCGGCAGTCGAAAGCCCGAAGGTCAAGGGAATCATCAGGGCTATCCCCACCGAACCCGAGAGACCGGGAAGGAGGCCGAAGATCATCCCGTTCAACATCCCGAGGGCGAACCAAAGAGGAAGCGGCCAGGTGAGGAACTCCCCGAGGCCTTCCATCATCGTGTTGAAGATCTCCATGCCTTAGTGCCTCCGATCCTCCTGTCCGCCCTCTGTTGCTCCTGAGTCGTTTGCCCTCGCGCCAGCTGATTCGTGGAGCGCGGCCACCTGTCGACGCCTCTCCATGGCCACGTGGCGGAGATGCGCTTCCAGCCACGCCGCAGCGAGATCCGGATCTCGGAGTGCGATCCGATCCATCAGCTCCAGATGCGTCTGGGAACGCGGGTCGCCGAGCGCGGCGGTGTATCGACCGACTTCCGCCCTGAACTGCATGATCGTGGAGACCACACGCGGCGTGTTCCCGACCGAGTAGAGGTATTGGTAAAACTCGTGTCTGGCGACCATCCAGCTTTCGTGGTCGGGTGCGGCCTCCAACTGCTTGGCCATGCGCTGGAGCTCTTGGAGCTCGTCCTCGCTGATCGCCCGAACCGTCTTCTTCAGCGCATACGTCTCGACGAGGATCCTCAGCTCATATAGGTCTGTGATCTCTTGCGGGGTGAGGACCTTGACGGTTGCGCCGCGATGAGGATGGAACTCGACCAGCCCTTCCGACTCGAGCTGTTTCAACGCGGCCCGGACCGGCATGCGGCTCACACCTAGGAGGTTGGCCAGCTCGTCTTGAGGCAGTCGCCGACCCGGGGGGAACACCCCAGTTGAGATGGCGTTGCGGATTATGACGGTCGCGCGTTCCTCGGCGGTGCGGTACCGGCCCGTCGAGTTCCTGATCAACTGTTCGAGCGTCATCTTCGGAGACCGCGGATCAGGCGAACTCATCAGACAGTCCCCAGCGACTGGCTTGCGAGACGTTCCTCGAGTGGCTTCATCAGGGCGGCCATGCCGGCCGACGCGACCGCCACGGCGGCGAGGAGGAGAAAGGCCGACTCCATCGACAGGACCACTGCCAACGTGGCGAAGATCGAAGGCGCGGCGAATTTGGCGAAGTTCCGGACCGCACCTGTCGCCGCGACAAACCCCGCCCTCTGCTCCTGCCCTGTCGCCGCGGTTGTGAACGAGTTGATGAACACGCCCAGTAGTCCGTCACCTGCTCCGTACACACATGCGGAGACGAGGACCATCCACCGCCACTCCAGTCCGGTCATCCCACCGAGCGCCAGGCCCATCGCCACTACGCCGGCTCCGACCAGCCACGTCGGCCGCCCCAGCCGTGCTATCCGGCCGGAGAAGGCAGCTATCGCCGTTCCCGCAAATGCAGACAGGCCAACCGCCAGTCCAGCGAACGCAGCAGATGCGCCCCGGTTGTCCACAAGATGCACCGGCAGGAACGTGAGGATGGCGAACTTGAGGAACATGCGGAGGAAGCCGGCGTACTGGAGTGCGATGACGTACCCTGAACGGAACAGCTGCAGGAACGCTCGCAACCTCTTGTGTCGTGGCGAGTCGGCAGACACCGGGATGTCGACAAGCCGAGTCAGCACGAGAAGACCCACTGGGATCGCTAGAAGCTGGCCGGCCCATGGTGCCTTCCAAGCGATAGTCACGAGGAGGCCTCCGAGGACCGGGAAGGCGGAGTCGCCAATGCTCATCGCAACCGCCCGCTTCCCTTGAGAACCGACCAGCTCGGCTCCCCTGAAGATGTCGCCGAGCACCGTCATTGACAGGGGCAGCAGACCAGCGAATGCGATCCCCTGTATGAAGCGGATGGCGAGGAACAACTCGAACGACTGCGACAACAGGAGGCCGACACCGCACAGCCCGAAGAGCACGAGAGCCGAGCCCAGCACACGTCTTCTCCCGAAGCGGTCGGCTGCCAACCCCACCGGGATCGCAGCAAGGGATCCCGGCAGCAGGTACACCGACATCACGAGCGCCAGTTCCGGCTCTGTGAGCTCAAGATCTGCCTTCATGGCAGGCAGCGACGGGGAGATCAGTTGAGCACCCGTGAGGGCGACGCCTGCCGTGATCCAAGACAACCAGGCGTTCGCCCGGGCCTGGGAGGGGGTGAGGAGACCCATGTCGGACCGATCCGTCAAAGGCCCTCCACACCACACATCCGCAAGGCGGCAAGCGCGTAGATCTTGGCGCCGTCCACCATGTCGTTGAGGTCCATGTAGCCGGTGCCCTGGACCGCAGCTCGGCCACGGCTCGGGCCGAACGTCAGCGCCGGGATGCCGACTGAGTTGTAGATGTTCGTGTCTCGCCACATGGAGACGACAGCCGTCTCCGCCCGGGTCGGCATCGGCTCGCCCCGGACCTCCTCATGAGCGTCGGCCAAGGCGTCGACCAGGGGCTTGATGGCTTCCTCAGAAGCGGCATGACCGGCCTTCGACATGATGATGTCGACTTCGGCGGCCGGATCGACCGTCCGGACGACTTCGGCCAGTTCCCGGTGGATCCTGGCGGTGTCCTCGCCGGGAACGGTTCTCACGTCTACGTACAGCGCCGCATAAGTCGAGGATCGATTGGGACGCCACGGTATGCCCCCTCGGATGGCACCGACTTGCGCCTTCGGCGCCATCGTCCCGCAAGGAGTCTCTCGAGTCATCGCCTTCTGGTAGGCGACCGCCCATTCTTCGATGGCGGTGACGACCGCGGCCGCCTTGACGATCGCGTTCGGATGCTCAGGAAGGCTCGTTCCCCTCTCCAGCCGCGGCGTGTACATGTTCCGGCCGCGAAGGGTCACCTTGAAGTAGATCGCTCCACACTGGTACCAGCAGGGAGCGAAGTCGGTGGTCTCGGCTATCACCGCGAAGTCGGCGACGTATCCGTGTTGCACGAGGAATCGCGTGCCGAATCCCTTGGACTCGTATCGCATCCCCTGGTACTCGTCGACTGGCGCAGCGCCTGTCTCGCCTGCCGCCGACTTCAGGAGAAGATCCCCTTGGAGCGGGGTTCCTGCCTGATGTATGGCCCTGCCCGCGATCATCTGGATTGCCATGCAGCCGCGGTCGTTCTGGACTGTGTGACCGATCAGGCGCTCACCTTCCCGCCGGGCGCCGACGAGGTTGGGATCGGGGACATTCATCAAGTTGTCGTAGTCGGGACCCGACGCCTCGGTGTCGAGATGGGCATTGAAGATGAGCGAGCGTCCACCTCCCCGACCTCGGACGCGGCCAACGACGCTTGCCCGGCCGTCGATGATCGGCACGAAGTCGGCTTCCATGCCGTTGGCGTCGTACCACTCCTTGACCCGGCGAGCTGTCGGCTCTTCATTTCCGACCGGACCGAATGTGTTGCCAAGGGCCAGCGCCAGCTCGGCCAGGTCTTCGCGAGACTCGTCGATCCGTCCCAGGATTTCTTCGACCAGGCCCTTCACTTGCTGTCACCTTTCGTGAGTACTGCTCCGATGTCGCCGGCCGTGAGCGGGGTCTCCGGATCGGCTGACCGGGTGACGAGCGCTTCGAGCACGAGCTTGCGGATGGCGCGCCCGCTCAGACCTGCGGTTCGATCGGCGATGTCGGCGATCTGGGCGGAATCGATCTCGACGGCCGGCAGCTCGGAGAGGGTGTCGGCCAGGATGCGGGCGGCGGCGTCGGCATCCGGCAAGCCGACTTTCACGGAGAGGTCGAGACGATCGAGGACTGCCTCGTCGAGCGCAGCCTCGAAATTGGAGGTTGCGATGAGAAGGACGTTGTCGTGGTTTGCGGCAAGGTAGTCGAGGCCGCGCAGAGCAGCTTCGGTGGCGCGCATCACATCGACTGGGTCTCGACCACCCGATGTGATCTCCCGGCTCGTCAGCAGACTGTCGATCTCGTCCAATACTGCGATCACCGGCAGTCCCTTCGCTGCGAGCTCCGGGATCGATTTCTCCAGGAGGTTTGCGGTGTTGCGCTGGCTTTCTCCCAGCATCTGACTCGGGAGGGCATGTGGGTCGACCTCGGCGAATATGACACCGTCGGCATCTGCGACGGTTTCGGCGACTACCTGGGCGAGCCCACGTGCGAGCGACGACTTGCCCGTTCCCGGCGGCCCATACAGCAGAACGATGCCGTGCACAGGCAAGCCGACTACCGAGTAGCGAACCCGGTAGCGGAGGACGAACTGGGCGTACGCGACCAGGCGTTCTTTCAGACCCGGGTCGACATAGATGCGGTCCCAATACTCCCGCCACGACTTCTGAGGCAGGACCGTCCACCGGAGGAAGCTGTAACGATCCTCACGCCAGTCGATGGACGTGCGTTCAGGCATCGGGTCGTCCTGCCTGCGGGTCCGGCCACTCCACCCCGGTGAGGTCGGGAGCATCTAGCTGTTGCGGCTCTTCGAAGAGGGTGAGCGGCGACAGGAGAGCGCTCATCGCCATGTACAGCGTGTCGAAGTTGTGGACCCGGATCAGCGAGGCTATCTCGGTGTCGGAGGCGTTGAAGTGCTGGTGCCACGCCCAGTGGTCGACCACGACCAGATCGCCGGGCCCCCAATCGACGCGTTCGTCGTCGATGATGCTGTAGCCGCGGCCTGCCACCCCGAACAGCCAGGCCTCGCCGCCGTGCCGGTGGCGTGATTGATAAAGACCTGGCGCCAGCTGGTGCATCACTGCCGTGAGCCCTTGTGTGCGATGACCGATGGTCCGGTCGACGAGAAACCCCGATCGAGCCCCTCTCGGGGAAACGCGGAACGCTATATCGTCATATGCAGTGAGGATTCGCGACTCCGATGCCTCGGCCGCCGCATCGGCCAAGCGGCGGAGGCGATTCGAATAAGGATCGGAGCCGAGGCCCGGGTTCGATGATTCAGGACGCGGAGGAAGCTCCGCGTATTCGGCGTCACCTGCGTCCTCGAGCAGTGCCAAGCCGAAGAGTTCGACCATCGGTTGGACAGAGAACGTGACGAAACGCGCCGGCTTGTCACCCTCATTGCCGTGGCGATGCCACGCCCACCCTGGGAGATAGATCGTGTCCCAGGGTCGCCAGTCGTATCGCCGGCCATTGACCTCGGTCCACCCCGACCCTTCGGTGACAAAGGCGATCGCATCCCAGGAGTGCCGATGCACCGTGGATACGACACCAGGCGGTATCTCGTGGACGTTTGCGTCGAGCACGAGGCTGGGTTCCCCGCCATCCGCCGACACCATTACTCCGCGCTTAGTGCGTCGCGGTGTGTCGTAGAGGACGACGTCGGAGGCTCGCACGATCGTCCGCTGATGGTCCTTCCAGTAGGCGAGCACGTCTGCCCGGCGCTTCTTCTGGACCTGGTAGTGGGAAGTTGTCGTACGTGTCTCTGTCACGAACGTGGGCACCTCAGATAGATGACCAGACAGCATAGGTGATTGGATCCAATCGCGTCGGCTAGGTGGGGATTTTCTTGATAGGCTCCATTGCCGCCGATGACAGTTCGCTACTTCAACCCGACAGCCGTTCCCCCACCAACCGGCGCGTATTCCTTGGTCGGGCAGGTGCCCCCGGGCGGCTCCATCGTGTGGCTGGCGGGACAGACAGGTCGACGCCAGGACGGTCGGTTCCCGCTGTCAGTCCGCGACCAGACGTTCGCCGCGCTCGATGCCGTCGCTGCCCTTGTGGCCGACATCGGCTCAAACACAAGGGATATCGTGGTTCTGCGTTCCTATGTCGTCGGTCAGGAGAACGTCTCCGAGTTCCGGTCGGCTCGAGACGAAAGACTTCGCGCTTGGTACCCGGACGGCGAGTATCCGGTCTCGACGGTCCTGGTTGTCACTGGGCTCGCCAACGCTGCCGCCCTTGTGGAGGTCGAGGCGGTCGTCTGCGTTCCGCCCGCGCCGGAGCAGCCAGAGGACCATTCGACAAGGCCCCTGGATGTGAAATAGGATCCAATCTGATGCCTGCACTGGTCGAAACGCGAAGGGACGTGTTCTGATGCCAAGGGTCGAGTTCGCACGTTCCTTGTCGGTGTCGGCTCCGGCGGAGCAGGTCTGGGAAGCGGTGACCGATGCCCAACGGGTCGCCGGTTGGATCTCTCTCGTCAGCGATGTCACAGAGGTGGCGCACCTGGCGCACTACACGGCGACGCTGAGCGACCGGGTTGGGCCATTCCGCCTTTCGGCTGATCTCGACATCGCCGTCAAGGACATCGACCCGCCGCGGACGATCACCTTCTCCGCAGATGGCGAAGACCGTCAAGTGTCCTCTCGAATACGTGTCGATGCCTCACTGACACTCACACCTGCATTGGACGGGTGCGAGATCCAAGTCGCTGGCATGTACGAGGTGACCGGCCGGGTTGCGACTCTTGGGGCGTCTGCCATCCGAGCCAAGGCTGAAACGGTCATGAACGAGTTCTTCCAAGCGCTCGAGAAGGACCTCGGATGAGCGTCCTCCCTCCATTCGATCTGGTTCGGCCAGCGAATCTCGCCGAGGCCTTGAGTGCGGTGGCGGACGGCGCAACCCCCTATGCGGGAGGCACCGAGTTGCTGCTAGCAATGCGCGCCGGGCTCCTGAGGCCGGCGGCTCTTGTGGACCTCAAGACGTTGCCCGAGTTGAGCGGCGTGTCCCTGGTCGACGACCACGTGCGCATCGGCGCCACGGTGACCCACCGCCAGGCCCGCACTGCACCCGAGGGGGCGCACATCCCCCAGCTGTCAAACGTACTTGGCCGCGTTGGTAACCCGCGTGTAAGAGCTGTCGGCACCCTCGTCGGGAATCTCTGTTTCGCCGAGCCGAAATCCGACGTTGCCACCTTGCTGGCCGCGTTGGACGCCCGGGTCGAGCTGGCGTCCACGAGCGGCGGGCGAACCCTGCGCCTCAGAGAGTTCTTGCTGGGCCCCTACACGACTGCGCGGTCCGACGACGAGCTTGTCAGGGCCATTCTGATTCCGGTCAGAAGTGGGCGCCTGGCAGCCTACGGCAAGTTCCAGACGATGGAGCGCCCAACCGTCAGCGTGGCGGCCGTGAAGGAGGCTGACGGGACAACTCGCATCGCCGTTGGTGCGGTCGGGCCGGTGCCACAGGTCTTCGAGTTCCCTCCCGGCGAGCGCCCCGACTGCGACGGCATAGCCTGTGAGGTTGAGGTGACCCCGGACTTCACCGGTGGTGACGCCTTCAAGCGTCACATCACGCGACACATCGCCTCCTCGACTCTCTCAGATCTGGGGACCCGTTCATGAGCACAGTGACCATCGACACATTCGTCAACGGCCAACGGGTGACGCGCCAGGTGGCACCTCGCATGACGCTGGCGGAGTTCTTGCGTGACGACCTCGGACTGACCGGGACGAAGGTCAGCTGCGAGATGCAGGTGTGCGGGGCGTGCACGGTGCTGATCGACGATATGCCTGTGAGCGCCTGCACCTACCTCGCCGCTGACGCCGACTCGCGTCGCATCACAACGGTGGAGGGACTTGCACACGGCGACGAGCTGCACCCCATCCAGGCGGCATTCGTCGAGAACTTCGCGATCCAGTGTGGATTCTGCACACCCGGGTTTGTGATGATGACCGCCGCGTTGCTGGCAGAGAACCCTGCCCCAACGGCAGAAGAAGTCGCCGAGTACATGGACGGGAACATCTGCCGATGCACCGGCTACAAGCCGATCCTCTCCGCTGTCCTCGACGCCGCGGAGCGACTGAGAGGCACCGAATGATCCCCCAGCGGGCCGGCTCGTCCGTCTATCGAGTAGACGGCAAGGACAAGGTCACAGGCGCCGCTCGCTACGCCATCGACATCAAGGTGCCGGGGATGCTGCATGGCCACGTCGTCCGGTCCACCCGTGCTCACGCCAAGATCGTCTCGATCGACGTCGAAGAGGCGCTCTCGAGACCGGGAGTGGCAGCGGTCGTAACCGGAAACGACCTGACTGGGCTGTTTCCTCGGTTCGGCCACATCATCGCCGACCATCCCATCCTCGCTTTGGACCGTGTGCGCTACTACGGCGAACCGGTCGCCTTGGTCGTAGCCCGAACGCCTTACGAGGCGGCGGATGCAGCCGACGACGTTCGGGTCCACTATGAGGACCTTCCGGTCGTGATCACGCCCGAGGAGGCTCTCGCCGATGGTGCGCCGCTGCTGCACGAAACCTCGTATGACTCCGGCGACCGTTCGTTCGCGGAGGCACGGTCTGAAGTGGGTGCACGGACCAACGTCGCACACATGGCCGTTCTCGAATGGGGAGATGTCGAAGCTGGCCTTCGGGAAGCAGCGGTGGTCGTCGAATCGACCGTGCAGTTCCCCATGCACTACGCATATGCGATGGAGCCTTACAACGCCATCGCGTCTTTCGACAACGGAATGCTCGAGGTCATCTCGACCGCACAGCACCCGTTCCAGGTGCGAGATGACCTGGCGAGGATCTTCAGCCTGCCGCTCAACTCTGTACGGGTTCGTTCGCCGCTCATCGGCGGAGGCTACGGATCGAAGTCGTACACCAAGGTGGAGCCCCTGGCCGCCGTAGCGGCGTGGGCAACCGGCCGTCCTGTGCGAGTCGCCCTGGATGTCGAAGGATCCATCCACACGACGCGTGCCGATTCGGCTACGATCCATGTCCGTTCGGGATTCGACGCCGATGGGCGGATCCTGGCCCGCGAGTTCGACATCCTGTTCAACACGGGCGCCTACGCCGACAACGGCCCGCTTGTGCTCACCAAGTGTGTGCACCGCTGCTTTGGTCCCTACCGGATCCCGAACCTCCGTGTGAGAGGGCGCGCCGTGTACACGAACACGGTTCCCTCCTCGTCGTACCGGGGCTTCGGCGCTCCCCAAGGTTCCTTCGCTGGCGAGACCAATCTCGACCGTGCCGCTGACATCCTCGGGATCGACCCGGCCCAGCTGCGTCGGATCAACCTGGTCAGACCGGGCGAGAAGCACATCCCCAAGCGGCGGGGCATGGATGCCGACCTGGTCGCCGACTTGGACATCGTCACCAGCAAGCTGGGTTGGCGGAATAAGCCGACAGCAGGCCGCGGGATTGGATTCGCCTGCTCCGCTTCCGACGCCGGCGCATTCCCACTGTCGACGGCCACGGTGCGGATCCTCGCCGACGGGTCGGTGCTCGTGCTAACCGGCTCGACGGAGATGGGGCAAGGGAGCAAAACCGCCCTGGCACAGATCGCCGCCACCGAGTTGGGTGTGCCCCTGGAAAAGGTCCAGGTCGTGCAGTCCGACACCGCTACCACCCCGTATGAACGGACCACGGGGGCGTCACGGACCACCACCTTGACGGGTCTCGCCGTGCAACGTGCTTGCTGTGATGCTCTCTCCAAGATGGAAGAGATCGCTGCCGACGTCTCGGGCTGTCGGATCGAGGAGGTCAAGACGGCCGAAGGTGTCGTGGCTGGGCCGGACTTCGAGTATCGCTTCGACCAGCTTGTGGCCGAATGGTTCGGCGGCAGGCAGGGAGAAATCGTCGGTCACGGTGTCGTTCGGCGTGCCGGCGACCTCGAGGAGCTGCCTCCCTTCTGGGAGATCGGAATGGTCGGGGTGGAGGTGGCCGTCGACGAGGAGACAGGACTGGTGAACGTCGAGCATCTTGTGACGGTGGGAGACGTCGGATATGCGATAAACCCCTCCCTGGTCGAGGGTCAGGACCTCGGAGCGGCCACCCAGGGCCTCGGCGGTGCGCTTTTCGAGCAGCTGATCTACGACGGACCCCAACTGGTCAACCCCAACGTCGTCGACTACCGGGTGCCCCGGATGAAGGACATGCCGCGCCGTATCAGCTCCGTGATTGTGGAGCGCCAGGACGGCGTCGGCCCATACGGAGCGAAAGGGGGTGGAGAAGGTTCGCTGAACCCGATCGCCGCCGCGGTGGCGGCTGCGGTGGCGAGGGCGACGGGCGTGTGGCCCGACCGTCTTCCACTGACGGCAGAGACCGTTTGGGGCCTGATCCGGGCCGACAGACAGCTACCCAGTGACACGAACGAGGTGGACGATGCGTGAAGAGGCGGTCGCGTTCTATTCCAATGGAGCCAAGCTCGCCGGAATCCTCCGGCTGCCGGAAGGGACCGGCCCTCATCCTGGAATAGTCCAGGGCCCTGGATGGCTCGGCCTCAAAGACGCCAAGCTGTACGAGCCGTATCACGAAGCGTTGACTGCCGCCGGCTTCGCCGTGCTGATCTTCGACTACAGGGGCTTCGGCGATTCGGAGGGTGACCGCAACAGCCTCTTGGTGGCCGGGCAGGTATCCGACCTCGTGTCCGCCGTCACCTACCTCGAGACTCGACAAGACATCGACGCCTCACGTCTGGGCGTGTTCGGTTCTGGTGGAACGGGCGGCGGCAACGCTGTTCTGCTCGCCGCGGCGGATCAGAGAATCCGCTGTGCCGTAAGCCAGGTGCCGGTTGCTGACGGCGAGGACTGGCTCCGCAGGATGCGTCGAGGGTATGAATGGTTCGAGTTCCTCGAGCGGCTCGCCGCCGATCGGCGCCAGCGAGTCCTTACCGGCACAGGCGAAATGGTGCATCCCCGTGAGGACATCATGGTCCCCAGCCCCGAGCGCCGAGCCACCACGGTGAAAAAGGACGTCGACGACCGAATACCGACATCGGTGCCGTTGGCGGCAGCCGAGGAGATCCTGGCGTACAAGCCGATCGAGTACGCCCCCAAGGTGAGCCGTTTGATGGTCATCGCGGTCGAGAACGACCCCGTGACACCCACCGATCATGCGGTGGCGCTGTACGAGGCGGCACGGGAGCCTAAGCAGCTGATCATGCAGGGGGCGACGACCCACTACGAGGCCTACCGGCAGCACGCCGACGTCGTCATCCCAAGGATCGTCGACTGGTATCGCACGCATCTGGGCCCTTCGACGGTGCAGGCGATAACACGTTCCGGATCCGAGACGCTCAAGGAGAGGCCATGACGCGGGTTATCCGCAACGCCGACGTGTTCGTGGAGGGGGCTCTGCGCCCTCTTGACATCGTCATCGACGGCGAACGGATCGGAGGCCTAACCACCCGCGGCGGTGGGCCCAGCGACGCCGAATCGATCGACGCAAGCGGTCAGATCGCGATCCCCGGCGGCATCGACGTCCACGTGCACACCCGAGAGCCGGGCTACACGCACAAAGAGGACATAACCACAGCTACGGCCGCGGCTGCCGCAGGCGGGTACACGACGATCTTCGGGATGCCGAACCTCGACCCGCCGACGATCACGAAAGAAGACCTGACTTCGGTTCTTGGCTTGTACTCCGAGAAGAGCCTCGTCGACTACAACCACAACCCGGCAGCCAAGAAGATCGACGAGATCCCGGCCTTGGCCGCAGAAGGCATCGCGGCGTTCAAGATCTACATGGTCGTCGACACGGGGCGGAGCTATCCGCACCCTTCGTCCATCGGTGTGCACGACCACGGCGACCTTTACCTTGCGATGCGGGCAGTAGGAGAAACGGGCCTGCGTCTGATGGTCCATCCTCACGATCAGCGGATCATGGACGTCGTCGAGCAGGAGTACTGGGCGAAGGGAGACAGAAGCCCGCAGGCTTATGGGAAGACCCTCGCTGTCGACGACGGAATCATCTGGGACACCGCCACTGCTCTGCTGATACGCATGGCAGAGGCCACTGGATGCAAGCTGCACATCGTCCACGTCCAGACCACCCGTCAAATCGAGATGCTCACGCGTGCCCGGGAAAAGGGAATCGACGTCTCTTCAGAGGTCAACCATTGGGCCCTCTTCCTCGGACGCATGTCAGACATCGAAAAGCAAGGTTCCTACGTGCTGTCCTACTGGGTGCCGGAGCACCACCAGGAGGCGCTGTGGCGGGCGATGGAAGCAGGTGTCATCGACATGCTGGCTTCAGACCACGCCCCCCACACTCGTGAAGAGAAGGAGATCGGCTGGAAAGACGCCTGGGCGGCGCACACAGGGACACCGGGCGTCCAGTATCAACTGCCTCTCATGGTCGATGCCTGGCGATCGGGCAGGATCTCACTCGCCCGCCTGGTCGACATGGTGTCGACGGCGCCTGCTCAAGTCTTCGGCTTGGACCGCAAAGGCGCACTGGTTCCGGGCATGGACGCCGACATAACGCTTATCGACCCGAACCGGGAATGGACGATCACCAATGAGTCCGTGCTTTCCCGGATCGGGTGGACGCCCTACCACGGGCGGCGCATTCAGGGTGCGGTCGTCCGCACTCTGGTCCGTGGCAGAGACGTCTGGGTCGACGGCGAGATCGTTGGCGCACCCGGCTATGGACGTCAAGTCACCCCCACGATCTGAAGGAACAGGCACATGAAATTCGGACTCCTACTACCTCACTTTGGCGAGTACGCCGACAAAGAAATGCTCCTCGACGGCGCGCGGCGCGCTGAGGAGTTGGGATTCGATTCGGTCTGGGTACGTGACCACCTGCTTTTCGAGCCGCATGGCGAGTTCGAAGCACCGAACCGCGACTTCCTCGAGCCGTTGACCGTCCTGACCGCCATTGGCGCTGTGACGGAAAGGATCACCCTGGGCACTGCGACCCTGATTCCATATCGCCATCCGCTGGTGACAGCTCACATGTTGGCCACCATGACCCATGTCGTTGGGCCTCGTCTGATCGCCGGGTGGGGGGCAGGCACATTCGACCACGAATTTGAAGCGGTCGGACTTGGCGGGGTATTTCGGCCGGAACTAGTGGAGTCGAACGCCAAGATCTTTCAACTGGTCTTCAACGGGGACAACATCAACTACTCGGATAGCCACTACCAGTTCAAGGATGTGTCCCTGTATCCGAAGCCGGCTGGGCCAATTCCCTTCTGGTACGGCGGAGCGACACCGGCTTCGGCACGACGGGCGGCCGAATACTGCGACGGCTGGATTCCCGGCCGCATCACGCTGAAGACGATCGAGAAACGGGTCGAGCAGATGCGCAAGATCGTCGAGGAGAACGGTCGCCCGATGCCAACGGTGGCGGTCGTCCCCCCCACGACCATCGCTGAAACCGAAGAGGAGGCCTGGGAAGGCACCAGCTTGGAAGGCCTCCTGAAGTGGGCTAACGAGCGCGGAAAGTGGTGGGTCAAGCCGGAGTCAGGACGTTTCGAGACCGCTGCCGACATCGAAGGATCACTCGTTGTGGGCACCCCTGAGCAGGTGGTGGAACAGACCCGCAGGTTCGCGGAGGTAGGCGTCGAACATGTCGTCTTCGATACACGCTTGAGCTTCGACCGCTGGTTCCAGAGCATCGACCTCTTGGGCAAGGAGGTCATCCCGCGACTGCGTTGATAGCCGGTGTGTCCTGGTGAGACTCGCCATGAGCTGTCAAAGTTTGGACAGCGCCCCTGGCCGCCAGGCAGGTGAATCGAAGATCGTTGTGCCGAAGGTAGCCGATCATCGTCTCTGCCGGATCAGCAGCCACCGACATCGAAATCACAGTGTTCGAGCGAGGAAATGCCTTCGCAAATGGCGTAGCTTCCGCCTGAAGCCGCCTGCAACACGTCGTCCTTCGAGATGGGCTACCGAGCGTCGCGCTCGTCGTCGAGGGACACCACCTCAATCTCGAAGGCACCGCGTCAAGGCGGCCTTCCCACACGGCCTGAACCGCTTCACCCCAAGCGCGCAACTCCTCGTTGTATCGGGCCCGCAGGAGAACTGAACCTCCCCGAGTAGCGCGCAGGCTCCAGACCTTGAGAGGATGGAGTCATGACAGACGAGAAGAGGCCGGGGAAGTATCCGGTGGAGCTGCGGGATCGGGCTGTTCGGATGG
>Ga0207874_1002389_pt1 | contig 17737 bp, 12 predicted proteins | sample HigsolmetaAR201D_FD_184833 | JGI IMG/M metagenome (GOLD analysis project Ga0207874, IMG submission 184833) | Ionic liquid and high solid enriched microbial communities from the Joint BioEnergy Institute, USA - AR20-1-D (SPAdes) (version 2) ...
ACGCGCTGGAGCAGCCCTTGCCGCACCAGCCGCGTGAGCGCGACCGTGGGCAGCCCGTGCTCATGGAGATCGAGCGGGCGAATCAGGCCGCGCTGGGCGGCCAGTTCCAGAATGCGCTGGTGCGAACCGTGCATGTCGCCATGATGTTGCGATATGTCGGTATATGTCAATAACTACCGACTGGACACAACGAGCATGACTTCCCTCGCTGGGGACTCGCCACCCAGCCGATCAGCTCGGCGAGGTTGATGCCCTGACCGCGCAGGTCGAGGCGATCGAGCGCCAGGATCCGGCGGTCTACGTCAAGAAGAACGCTACCCAGCACCTGGCGGCCATCGTCAAGCTGGCACGCCGGGCCGGGGTGATCGTGTACACCTGGGCCAACGACGATGTTTAAGTCGCGTGGCCATGCGTTCGTGATATATCGTGTGATATAAAGCCAACCATGTAGCACGCGAGTGCAACATGAATCCCGAGCAGATCCGCCATCTCCGAAGGGCCCTGGACCTCACGCAACAGCAGTTCGCAGATCTGCTGGGCGTCTCGTTCGTCACCCTGAATCGGTGGGAGAACGGGCAGTCCAAGCCCTCCGCGATGGGGCTGGCCAAGTTGCGGGAGCTTGCGAGTCGGTCAGGTGGTCATTCAGCGGGGGCGGGGAAGCCCAGCAGGAGTGCGACACCTCCTGACACCGACGATACGTCACCCCGGCTCGACTTCCTCGGGGACGCGAATGCGCTGCGCGTGCTTGTTGAAGGCGAGCGGCTGTCCTACGGACATCTGTTCAACCCGGCATTCGCGACCGAGATCAGCGCAATCGACCCGCTGCCGCACCAGCGGATCGCGGTCTATCAACGGATGCTGCCCCAGCACCGTCTGCGCTTCCTGTTGGCCGATGACGCCGGCGCCGGCAAGACGATCATGACCGGGCTCTACGTCCGCGAGAGTCTGTCACGCAGGACGATCCGCCGCGTCATGGTGGTGGCGCCAGCCGGTCTGGTCGGTAACTGGTACCGCGAACTGCATAAGCTGTTCCAGTTGCCGTTCAAGATCGTGACCGGCAACGATGCCAAAGACGGCAATCCCTTCGTCGGGACTGGCAGCGATCTCGTTGTGGTCAGCATTGACAGCCTCCGCGCACCGCGCCTGTTCAACGCGCTGCGCGACCCTCAAGTCGTGCCTTATGACCTGGTGGTGTTCGACGAGGCGCACAAGCTCTCGGCGAATCGCGACCTGGATGGGACGTTCCGGGCGACAGACCGGTATCGGCTGGCCGAGGCCATCGCCGGGGTGCGCGAACTACCCGAGGAGTGGCGCATGCCGTGGGCAGCCCACCACCTGCTGCTGCTCACCGCCACGCCCCACATGGGCAAGGAGTACCCGTATTACTGCCTGTGGCGGTTGCTGGAGCCGGAGCTGTTCAGTACCGAGACCGCCTTCGCCAAGTTTCCGCGCGAGTCGCGCAGCCGCTACTTCATCCGCCGGGTCAAGGAGGAGATGGTTGACCTCCGTGGCAAGCCGCTCTATCCCGAGCGCCTTTGCGACACGGTGAGCTACGACCTTACCCAAGGCCAGATCAGCGAGCAGACGCTTTACGACCGCACGACCGCGTACATCCGCCACTACTACAACCAGGCGCGTCTGTTGAACCGCCAGGCCGCGCGGTTTGCCATGACGGTGTTCCAGCGGCGCATGGCCAGCAGCACCTGGGCGCTGCTCTGCTCCTTCCGCAATCGCCTGGCGAAGCTCGACGCTTTGATCGATGACATCCAATCCGGTCGGGTGTCTGAGGAAGAGCTGCGCAGCCAGCAGGAGCGCTTGAACCGCAAGGTCCGCGAGGGGCGGCTGGTAGACGTGCTGGCCGAGAAGACTGCTGATGAGGAAACGGAATCGGCAGGCGTTGAAGAGCACGAGGAGAGCGAGGCGGAGGCGCTGGGCGCCTTCATCGCCACCAGCCTCGCGGAGCTCATCGACGAGCGCAACCAGGTGCAGGAGCTCATCGCACTCGCCGAGGCCGTTCACGCGAGCGGCCAAGAGTCGAAGTTTGAGCGCATGGCGGAACTGCTGCGCTCGCCGCAGTATCGTGACCAGAAGGTCATCATCTACACCGAGCACCGCGACACACTCGAGTTTCTCGTTCGGCGCCTCGAGGGCATGGGCTACGCCGACCAGGTGGCCTACATCCACGGCGGCTTGAGTTTCGAGGAGCGTGACGCTCAGGTCGAGCGCTTCCGGCGACCTCATGACGCCGATGGCAAAGGGGCCCGCTTCTTCATCGGCACCGACGCGGCGGCCGAGGGCATCAACCTGCAGTTCTGCTGGATCCTGATCAACTACGACGTGCCCTGGAACCCGGCGCGGCTGGAACAGCGCATGGGGCGGATTCACCGCTACGGCCAGAAGCGAGACCGCGTTGCCATCATCAACCTCGTTGCGGGCAAGACGCGAGAAGGCCGGGTCATCAAGACTCTGCTGGACAAGCTGGAGGAAATTCGCAAGCAGCTCGGCTCGGACAAGGTGTTCGATGTGGTCGGCCGCATTTTCGAGGGGATGGCCATCACCGAGTACATCCAGCGGGCCATCGAGTCGGATGACGAGGCGGACAAGAAGGCGCTCGAACTCGCCGGCCAGCTCACGCCGGAGCAGATCAAGGCCATCGAGGCCCGCGAGGCATCCCTCTACGGCAAGGGCGGCGACGTCCGCATGAGCCTCCCCCAACTGCGCGAGGCCATGGCCATCGAGGAGATGCGACGCCTTTTGCCGGGGTACGTCCGCCGGTATCTCGAGCACGCCGCGCCGGTCATTGGCATCGACCTAGTCGGCGATCTCGATGGTGCCTTCTTCATCCGGCCGCGCAAGCGGGGGGTGCTCGACAGCCTCCTCCCGGTGCTCGAGACCTACCCAGAGTCGGCGCGCAACCGGTTTACCGTATACCGTCCTGACGATGGGCGCGATGCCGTTTTTCTGCATCCGGGTGAGCCCGTCTTCGAGCGTCTCTCGGCCATGGCCATCGAGCGAGCCCGTCACGATGCCTTGCGTGGCGCTATCTTCACCGACGTCAGCGCCACCGCACCCTACTTGTTCCATGTTGCCCGCGTCAGCGTGGAGCGTGGCGTGGATCCCGGTTTGCCCACGTTTCTCCAGCCTGAGGTCATCGAACAACGCCTCGTCGGTCTCAAGCAATACGCCGATGGCCGGCTGATCGAGACGCCCGTTGAGCACCTACTGCTCCTCAAACCCGCCAACAAACCCAGTCCTGGCAGCGTGGTGTTTCTCGCCCAAAGCGACACGTGGCGGCTGGCCGCGCAGGAACACATCCAGCGCGAGGTCGTCGGCCAGCTGGCTGAGCACCAGCGTATGAAAGCGACCCAGCGCCTCGCGGAGACCCAGGAGTATCTGCAACGGGCGTTCGACTACCAGGAGTCGGAGCTGGCTGCCGCGCGCAAGCGCTATACAGAGAAGGCCCGAGAAGGCAATCGGGCAGCGGCTGCCGAGCTGGAGCGCATCAAAGCGCAGCAGAAAACCCTCGGCATGCGCCGCGAGCAAGCCTTACTGCAAGCGCGCCGCGAGGTAGAGCTGATCCAGCCAGGCCGCGTGGAAATCTTGGCCACTGCGCTGGTTCAGCCATCGACAGACCCCGAAGACGTCAAGGCGCGCGACGCCGAGGTCGAGCGCATCGCCATGGAAGTGGCGATCGCTTTTGAATCAGCGCAGGGTGCGGACGTGCGCGACGTGTCAACGCCCGACAAAGCCCGTCTGGCTGGGCTCACGGACTACCCGGGCTTTGACCTGCTCTCCAAGCGGCCTTGTGAGGAGCGTGGCATTGAAGTCAAAGGGCGTGTAGGCGTCGGCGAGATCGAGCTGACTGAGAACGAATGGGCACGCGCCTGCATCCTGCGTGAGCGCTACTGGCTGTACGCCGTGTTCGATTGCGGTAGTGCCCAGCCGCGTTTGCTGCGAGTGCAGGACCCATTTGCCAAGCTGATCGCCAAGGCGCGTGGCAGCGTGGTGATCGGATACAGCGACATCGTTCGCAGCGCGTCGGAGTAAGGAGCAAGCATGGCGATTCCAGAAAGCCAGCTGGAAACATGGTCGCATCAGGGTGCAGTGGCGTCCGCATCTGCGATCTACCAGCGAATCCGAGATGCGTTGCAAGCTGATACCACGTTGTCCGTCCGGAACTTCGACGTGTCCCTTCAGGGCTCATACCGCAACAGTACGAACATCCGTGGTGACAGCGATGTGGATGTGGTGGTCAAGCTCGAAGACACGTTCCAACCGAACTACGACCAACTCGACGAGCTCACCAAGGCCAAGGTCAAGGCGGGGCATCGGGACGCGACATACACGCTGGCCGATTTCCGTCGCGATGTCTCTAGCGCGATCCAGCGTGCCTTCCCGAACCACAACATCACCGAAGGTGGGAAGAGCATCAAGATTCCACGGACGACAAACAACATTCCGGCCGATATCGTGCCTTGCCTGGAGTATCGGCTTTACTACAAGACTCAATCAGGTGGAGTTGACCACGAGCCTGGGATCTGGCTGTGGGATGTGCAACGCAATCACTCTGTCATCAGTTTCCCAAAGCAGTCCTACGACAACGGCGTGGCCAAGCATGAGCGGACGAACCAGTGGTACAAGCCGACCGTCCGCATCTTCAAGAATGCCCGCGGTTGGATGGAGGACAAGGGCCTGATCCGGATCGGGACGGCATCGTCCCATGCCATCGAGTGCCTGCTCTACAACGTGCCCGACGAACAGTTCGGTCGCAGCTACGGGAGCACCTTCGTCAACGTCGTGAACTGGCTGAGTAGCGCAGACCTCACGAACTTCGTCTGCCAGAACGGCATCCAGCGCCTGTTCGGTGACGGACGGTGGACCGAGGCAAACGCCCGTGCCTTCATTGCTGGTTTGATCCAGATGTGGAACCAGTGGAGATAGCCGATGCACGGGTACGCATCTGATAACCCTTTCCGAGGACCGAAGGTGTATTTCGCCTTCGGTGCTCTGGCCATTGGTGCGGCCAGCTTTCTGCGTGAGATGGCCATGCTGCCACCTGTGGCCGGGCATATCGATGCAGCCGCACTCTCGGCAGGCGCGATCTACGGCGGGCTGGTGCTTTTGTATGAGCGCTGGGGCTGGCGCTGGCTGTCCACGTTGAAAAATCTCAACGGCACCTGGGTCGGGATCATCACCACCTCGCACAACGGCGGAGCCAGTGTGCGTTGCGTCATGCGCGTGCGCCAGACGTGGACCCGTATGGCCATCGAGCTCGAAACCGAGCACTCGCGCTCGCGCACAACGATGGCGGCGCTCTACGAAGAGCAGCCGGGAGATGTCGGACTGAAGTACGAATATGTGTGCGAGCCAAGAAATCTCGCCACGCCAACGATGCAAACACATCGTGGCGTCTGCATGCTGGCGATCACAATGGGACCGAATGATCTTCGCCTGAGTGGCGACTACTTTACCGGCCGAGGGAGAGAAACCCGCGGCGAAATAAAGTTGCGGCGTGTTGCGAAGGGTCAGCTGGACTTCGATACCGCGTTGAAGAAGAAAGAACAATGAATGACAAACGCCTGATCGAGGTCGCCTTCCCGCTCAAGCAGACCTCCATCGACTCGGTGCACGAGAAGAATGTGCGCCATGGCCACATCTCCACGCTGCACATCTGGCCCGCGCGCCGACCGCTGGCCGCCAGCCGCGCGGCGCTGATCGCCACGCTGCTACCCGACCCAGGGGACAAGGAAAAGCGCGACGAGCTGCTCAGGCGCCTGGGCGGTGTGCCGAAGAAGACCACCAAAAAGAAGAAGATGCCCAATGGTCGGATCGAGGAGATCGAAGCCTGGGAGACCGAAGGCGGTGTGCTGCGCTGGGGTCGGGAAACGAGCCCGGACATGGAGTGGTTCCGGCAGGAAATCCGCAAGGCCTACGGCGGCCGCGCGCCGCGGGTGCTGGACCCGTTTGCTGGTGGCGGGGCCATTCCGCTGGAGGCGATGCGGCTGGGCTGTGAGGTAACCGCCATCGACATCAACCCGGTGGCCTGGTTCATCCTCAAGTGCACCTTGGAATATCCACAGAAGCTCGCCGGCCAGAAACGCCGGCTGCCGGAGTTTGCGCTGCGGGACGTGGCTTTTCTTACCGACTACTTCAAGGCCCGCGGGCTGACGCCCAAGGATGCACAACGGCGCGCGCGCCAAGTGGCAGGCAAGGTGCAAGCGGCGCGCCACGAGAACAAGGATCTGTTTGGTCTGCCCGACGTCGCCGCCGAGGAACTGGATGCCGATCTGGCCTGGCACGTGCGCGCCTGGGGGCGTTGGGTGCTCAAACACGCGCGCAAGGATCTGGCGCGCTTTTACCCGACCTATGCGGAGTATTGCAGCCTCAAGCCCTATCGACGGGTGGCGCTCGATACCGATGAGCCCATGAAGCTGGTGCCGATCAACGACGAAGGCGAGCCGCAGATCGAGGTGCTCAACGCCGGCTTCGATGCCACCTACTTGGAAAACCCCGCCAACCCGCGCTGGGTAGCCAAGCCCACCGTCGCTTATCTGTGGGCACGCACGGTGAGCTGCAAAGCCTGCCGTGCCACCGTGCCCCTGCTCAAGACGCGCTGGCTGGCCAAGAAGGACAACAAGCGCGTGCTGCTCACGATGCAACCAAAGGACGACAAGACCGGGGTCGTGTTTGGCATCGACACGAACCCGCCTGTCAAAGGCGGCAACGCGGCGCAAAAGCGCGAGCACGACAAGAAACTTGGCGCAGGCACCATGAGCCGGGCCGGGGTCACCTGCCCCTGCTGCGGCACCATCATGACGATGGAGGACCTGCGTCTCGAAGGCCGTGCCGGGCGCGTCGGCATGGTGATGACGGCGGTCGTTGTTGAAGGTCCGGAGGGTAAGGAGTACCGACTGCCGACGGCGCACGAGATCGCCATGGCCGAAGCCGCGTGCGAGGAAATCGAGCGCGTGTTTGCTGAAGTGCCCTTTGGGGTGCCGACTGAGCGGTTGGCTGGCGCGGATGCGCTCGGTTTTCGCGTACCTCTATACGGCTTGGATGAGTGGCACAAGCTCTTCACTCCTCGACAATTGCTGGCCCTCGGCGTCTTTGTTAAATCCATTCGAGAAGTGGCACGGCAGATCTCTCACGAGGATGTTTGGCGCGAGGCGACGTCCGCATACTTGGCAGCATCGCTAAGTCGTCTTGCAGATTACGCTTCTTCGATATGCATCTGGGCGTTGGGAGAGTTTCTCTGTCACACGTTCACGCGATTCGCGCTGCCGATTACCTGGGACTTCGTTGAAGGCAGTCCGCTGAGTGAAACAAGCGGTAACTTTGAGGGTGCTGTCGAGTGGGTGTCGCGTGTTGCTGATCATCTTTTTGTAGCAGCGGAGAAAGCGTGGCAACCGAAGGTTTTGAATCAAAGCGCTACCAGCAATGTGCGCGGTGGTGATTTGGACGTGATCGTTACGGATCCGCCTTATTACGATGCCATCCCGTACTCCGACTTGATGGACTTTTTCTATGTTTGGCTGCGCCGTGCTCTATATGGCATCTCACCTCAAATTGACGCCGCATTCTCAGCGCCACTCGCTCCAAAGTGGGATCACGCATCCAACGACGGCGAGCTGATCGACGACGCCTCGCGCTTTGGCGGCGACAAGGAAGCCTCTAAGCGCAATTACGAAGAAGGAATGGCGCGCGCATTCAAAGCCTGTCACCAGGCCCTTAAGCCCGGTGGGCGGCTGGTAATCGTGTTCGCTCACAAGCAGCCGGATGCGTGGGAAACGTTAGTCTCGGCAATCATCCAGGCAGGTTTTACAGTCGACGCCTCGTGGCCAATACAAACGGAACGCGAGGCCCGCATGCGCGCCTACGCATCCGCGGCGTTATCGTCCTCTGTTTGGCTGGTCTGCAAGAAGCGCGACCCGCTCGCCCGCACCGGCTGGGATACCCAGGTGCTTAAGGAGATGCAGGCCAACATCACCAGCCGGCTGCGCGACTTCTGGGATGCCGGCATTCGCGGCCCGGACTTCATATGGGCCGCTACCGGGCCGGCGCTCGAGGCCTATAGCCGCTACCCGGCGGTCAAGAAGGCCTCTGAGCCCGGTCAGCTCATGACGGTGAGTGAGTTCCTCGGCCACGTACGCCGCATCGTGGTGGATTTCGTCGTCGGCCGTGTGCTCTCGCACGGGCAGTCCGAGCCCACGCCCGGGGACCATCCGCTGGACGACGTGACCACCTATTACCTGCTGCATCGCAACGACTTCGGCCTCAAGGAGGCCCCTGCCGGCCCGTGCATCCTCTACGCCGTGTCTTGTGGCCTCTCGGAGCGTGAGTTGGTCGACCAGTACGAGCTGCTGGCAAAGAGCGGCGGCGCGCAAGCTGTCGACGATGATGAACCCTCGGACGATGACGAGGAAGGTGACGTGGAGGAGGCCACATCCGCCGGCGGTGGCGGTAAGTACAAGCTCAAGGACTGGCGCGCCCGCAGGCACCGCTCGCTGGGTGTGGAGACCGCGAGCGGACGCGCGATTCCGCTGATCGACCAGGTGCACAAGCTGATGCAGCTGTGGGTGGCCGGCGATGTCGTCAAAGTCAACGACTACCTAGACAGCCGCGCGCTGCGCCGTAGCCAGGTCTTTGCGCAGCTGATCCAAGCCTTGATCGAGAAGAGCCGCGCTGAAGGCTGCACGGACGAGTGCTCGATCCTGGAGCGCTTGCAGAACTATCTGCGCTCTGTAGGCAGCACCGCGCAAGCGCCGCTCGGGCTTGAGTAAAGAGAATCAGGATCAGGAGAACAACGATGGCCAAAACCACCACCAAGCCCTGGCACCAGGTCGTGCAGCTGCGCGACGACATCACCAATCAGGAACTCTCGCAAAAGCAGTTTGCGGCGGACTTGTACGACGTGGTGATGGGGCGCAACCCGGGCGTCTACCACGATCCGAAGGAGTTCTTCGCGCTCACGTATCCCACGGTGAGGCTCCGCGATCTGGCGCGTGACGTCACCCACCGCCTGGCGGGCAAGTCCGAGAAGGCCGTGCGCCAGTTGCACATGACCTTCGGCGGCGGCAAGACCCACTCCTTGATCACGCTGGTGCACTTGGTGCGCGATCCTGCGAGCCTGCCTGACATTCCAGCGGTGCAGCAATTCAAGGCGCACTGTGCACTTGAAGGCGGGCTGCCCAAGGCGCGCGTGGCGGCGGTGGTGTTCGACCGCTTGGACGCCGAAAAGGGCATGGAGGTCATGGCGCCCGATGGCAGCCTAGCAACGGTCAAGATGCCCTGGAGCGCAATCGCCTGGCAACTGGCGGGAAGCCAAGGCATGAAGCTCTTGAAGGATGACGACACGGAGCGCACTACCCCGCCGGCCACCGGCGTGATGGAGGATCTGCTCAAGCTCGCCCGCAAGGACGGCGATGGCGTGCTGATTCTGTTTGACGAGGCGCTGTGGTTCGTGCGCGTGATGGCCGACACCGATCCGAAGTGGATCGGTCGCATGCGCGAGTTCATGCACTCGCTCACGCAGGCCGTTGCCAAGGTGCCGCAATGCTGTTTGGTGGCCTCATTGCTAGCGTCCGACCCCGGCAAGATGGACGAACTTGGCAAACAGATCAGCAAAGAACTCTACGACGAGTTCAAGCGCGTGGCCGACGAAGGGATTCAGCCGGTCGAGAGCCAGGACGTGCCGGAGATTCTGCGGCGCCGTCTCTTGAAGCTCGAAAGCTACACCGATCGTTCTCTGTGGGGCGCGCAGGTGGTCGCGGCGCTGAACGGCATTCAGACCATCGATGACTACACAGCCAAGAACCGTGCCGCGGAGGAAAAGCGCTATCTAGAGGCCTACCCCTTTCACCCGGCACTGATCGAAACCCTCTACCAGAAGTGGACCCAGCTGGAAGGCTTTCAACAGACGCGCGGCATTCTCAAGACGCTCGCCTCTGCCTTGCGCGACGCGGTCAAGTGGGATCAGCAGCCGCTGATCGGCCCGCAGATCTTCCTGGTCGATCCGCACTCGGACGGCTTGAGCGTCGCCGCGCGCGAGTTGGCGAGCGTTGCGCAGCTGGAGCAGTACGAAGGTCGCCGGCAGAACTGGACGGCCATCCTGGAGGCCGAGCTCGCCCATGCGCGCAAGGCACAGGATGGTCTGCTCGGTGTCCAGAACCGAGAGATCGAGCAAGCGGTGATGGCGACGTTCCTCCACTCTCAGCCCATTGGCCAGCGCGCGACCACGCGCGAGCTGAAGGTTTTGATTGGTGTGGGATCCCCGGACCGCATCGAGCTGGACAAAGGGCTCTCGCGTTGGTCAGACGCCTCTTGGTATCTCGATGACACGTTCACCGGCGACCGTGAAGGCGGGTTGCCCAAGGTGTGGCGCCTGGGCTCCAAGCCGAATCTGAAGCAGATGCATCACGACGCGCGCCAGAACGTCAGTTCGACGGCTGTGGAAGAAGTCCTGGAAGCCGAAATCGCCAAGGCAAAACAGCTCACTGAAGGTGCACGCACGCTGGGCGCCAAAGTCCACGTGCTGCCGGCGCGTCCAGCCGACATCGAAGACGACGAGGACTTCCACTATGCCGTGCTCGGCCCCAAGGCCGCGTGCAATGGCAAGCCCTCTGCCTACGCCAGGCGCTTCATTGACGAGACGACGGGGCCGGACAAGCCGCGTGCGCGCAACCGCAATGCCGTCGTTCTGGCGGTGCCGTCCAAAGATGGCATTGAGGTGGCCCGTGAAAAGGTGCGTGACCTGCTGGGCTGGGAGAAGGTGCGCGAGATGCTAAAGGAGCGCAGCGACATCGACACCGCAGTGACGACGCGTTTGGAAGGCAATATTCGCGTGGCCCGTGGGGAGATGGTGTCACAGATCGTCATGGCCTACTGCATCGCCGTCACGGTCAATGCCGATAACGAAGTGGCTGCCTACCGCATCAATGTCGATAACGAACCCTTGTTCCCCAAGATGGTGGCGGACAAGCGGCTACGCATCGAGAGCACGGCAGTCAATTCCGAGGCGCTGCTGCCTGGCGGGCCGTTCGATTTGTGGGCGGATGGGGACAAGGCGCGCTTTGTGAAGGATCTGGTCGGCGCTTTTGCGGCCACGGCCAAGTTGCCCAAGATGCTGAACCGCCGCGCCATCCTGGAAACCCTGCTGGCGGGCTGCGAGGCGGGAGAGTTCGTACTGCGGGTGACGCGCGCCGACAAATCGACGCGCACGTTCTGGATGTCCCGCCCGGACGAGAACGCCGTCAAGGACCCTAGCCTCGAGGTGGTGCTGTCAGATGCGGTGCAACTCACCGAGCTGGATCCGCAACTGCTGGCCCCTGGGCGACTGCCTGGCCTTTGGAACAAGGAGCCTCTCACCCTGGCAGATCTTTCAGCCTACTTCTCCGGTAAGCACTTCGTCGAGGTCGACAAGGGCGGCTACACCGAGAACCTGCTGATCCCCGAAGCGACACAGCAAGCCATCCTTGACGCCCTCACCGGTGCGGTCAAAAGCGGCCGGATCTGGTTGCTCAACGGGACGGTCAGCGTGCTGGGTGAAGACGTTCCTGCAGGGTTCATCAATGAGGCGGCTCAGCTGTTCTCGCCGCCACCGCCGCTTTCAGCCGTTGATGTGCTGCCTGCGCAGCTGCCCACGGCGTGGCAAAGCGATGCGACCAACGCCCATCTCATTCATGCAGCGCTCTCGTCGAAGGGTGGCAAGGTGCTGCCATGGACGCGCGTTGCTGCGGCACTCGATGAAGCCTTCCGACTGGGACTGATCGAACGGTCCCTTGACTCGGGCCCCTGGCCCTGCGATCTGGGCGGTGCGGCGGCGGTCAAGATCGTGGCGCGCAAGAGCGAGGTCAAGGAGCCGGATCCACCAAAGCACTACGGGTCGAAAACCGCGACTGCGGAGCTTCAGACGCACGAGGTTCAGGACCTTGCTGACCACATAGACGCATTGCGCGAAGCGACGGCCGGGCATCCGCTGCGCATCCGCGTGACCGTGGAGATCGGTGATGGCAGCCCAGTTGATCAATCCGTTGTCGACCGGGTCAATGCGGTGTTGGCCAAGATCAAGGCAGGTTGGATGGCTGAATGACGGCACCGAAGTCATCGCGACATATGCGCTTCATCGCTGGCCCCCTCAACAAGCAATTGCTACAGAACCTGCTCGGCGAGGTTATCGAACCCTGCACGCGTGTTCGTGCAGCGGTGGCCTATGCCAACCGCGACAACATGCAGTTGTTCGAAGCTTGCGCGCGGCACCTGAAGCCGCTGGAGTTCTACGGACGTTACGACCATACGGTTCCTGTCGACCCCGCCGTGTTGAAGTGGTTCCTGGACAAGGCCAGCCCCAACTATCACTGCAAACTGGTGCCTGACATCCTCCACTCCAAGGTCATCTGGTGGGTGGACGCGGGGGCCTACATCGGGTCAGCCAATCTGTCGGACAGGGCTTGGATCTCAAACATCGAAGCCGGCGTCTTTCTGCCACATGACGAGCTCGCCGAAACGGGCATGGAACGCGAGCTGCTGCACTTCTTCGAGGAGGTGGACGACAGATCTGTTCCACTCAGAGAAGAGATTTACCTGGAGCAGCGGCAGCTCGCTGATCGACGACTGCAGCTTTCGAAACAGGACTATGAACTGGAACAGCAGTTCGACAAGGAGCGCTTGCTAGACAAGAATCGCGGTCTCGTGTTCGTTGAGACGAAGCGGTCAACGGACAAGCGCTTCCGGAAGTTCGAGCAGGAGTGGAACGATACCCTGCAGCTGATGCGTTCCATTGCAGCCCGCGTATCTGCTCCGGGCGTGAAGCCAGGCTGGATAGAAGACTCTGTGCCGCCCGGGGTGCAGGCGGACCAGTTCCTTCACGCGTACTACTACAAGCAGGTCAAGGACGGAAACCGCTATCCTTACGAGGAGTTCTTCGCGCGGAACTCGAGGAACCCCGAACTGGCACTTCGGGAGGCCTTGGAATGGTGGCATGCCGCCGAATTCGATCACTCTTTCGAAGAGCGTACGATTTACGAGTGGTCGCCGCGACTTCGTGAACTGCTCGCCCGCGAACGCATTCTGAATCTGACTGAGGAAGAGTTTGTTGACGCTATATCTCGGGTGCACGCGATCCGAGCCCACGCGATCAAACAGGAGAACGAGCACTTGGGTCTGCCTGACAAACCTCAGGCGGGTGACGACAAGGTGCTGAAGTTCGGCGAGTGGCTGTGGAAGCAACGCTCGCGCGAAGGCAAGACGATGCTCGATCTGCTGAACTACGTTGTGTGGGGTAGTGGCCATGTGGCGGAGCGTATTTGGAATGCCATTCGCAGTGACGACTGGGCAATCCCTCATATCGGTCTGAGCAGTCTTGGCGAGATCGTCGGCTGGGCTAGGCCTGACGAGTATCCGCCGAGGAACATGCGAACGAGTAAGGGGCTACGAGCGCTTGGGTACAACGTCAAGATTGGGATGTGATGCCCCTGCAGCCAGCAGGCCCAAGACCGTAGATCGACCAGCATCGTAAGAGCAGGTCCAGATCGAAGAACCAGAGGGGCGAGGTGATCATCAATGGGAAAGTTGATCGAAGGTGACGACGGGATGCCGGCTGAGGAGGTGGGCAGCTGGGCCAAAGAGAAGCATGACTACCTTTGCCGGTACATCGACATCTCCCGCGCAACCCGAGCAAAGTACATCGGTGATCGAAAAGGGGGCGCCACGTTCATCGATCTCTTCTGCGGACCAGGCAGGTGCCAGGTCCGGGAGACTGGGGATTGGATTGACGGTGGCGTTGTTGCTGCGTGGAAGAAAAGCTGTGAAGGCGGAGCCCCCTTCACGCAGATCTACATTGCGGACCTCGATGCACAACGGCGGCGGGCGGCTGCCGAACGACTGCGGCAGTTGAATGCACCAGTCATTGAAATTGATGGTGCTGCAGCACAGGCCGTGAAAGAGGTCGTCACCCGGGTGAATCCCTACGGCCTGAATTTTGCCTTCCTTGATCCGTTTGACCTGGCCAACCTGAGCTTCGACATCATCGTCGCGTTGGCCGGCCTGAAGCGAATCGACATGCTGATTCACGTCAGTCAAATGGACTTGCAGCGGAATGCGGTTTCCTATGCTATTGCCGATGAATCTGCCTTCGATTCCTTCGCGCCGGGATGGCGGGACAAAGTGGCCCTAAACCAATCATCGCAAGAATTGCAGCGGCAGATCCTCGAGTATTGGCGAGGAAAGGTCGCAGATCTCGGGGTGTGGCCATCCACCGAGATGAGGCTCATCAAGGGCGGAAAGAACCAGCCCCTGTATTGGTTGTTGCTAGCAGCGAAACACGAGCTCGCACACAAGTTCTGGGCAACCGCGTCCAACGTGGAAGGCCAGGGTAAGTTCGACTTCTAAGCGCAAGTCATCGCTTCCGGGTACTCGTCCCACGTGCGGCCCCGGAAGATGCGGCCGTTCGCCTTCTTGTGGCGTTTGACACCGTCGGCACCCCAGCCGCCCCATTGCTTGAAAAAGAATGCCGCACCAGCGGCCTCGGCCTGGGCCTGTACGTTCGCCACCCACTCTTCTCGCATTGGCCGGGCTTTGTGCCCGGACTCGCCACCGACGATGACCCAGTGAATGTCGCGCAGGTCGATCCGCCCGAGGTCTTCCAGCAGCGGCTCGACGGACAAGAATCGAATATGCGCATCTACTTTGCGCAGGTGTGCAATGCGCGGAACGCCGTACTTCTTGTCTTCGACCGACACCCCAAGCCAAACATTTCTCGGGCAGGCACGGCGAGCAAAATACTCCGGTAACCGTTCCGCTCGCTTGGTGAGGATCTGGTACGTGTGGTGAGGGGTGCGCTCGATGATCGAGAACACACGATCCAGGAAGGCGTCCGGGACAGCCTCGTGGAACAGATCACTCATGCTGTTGACGAAGTACGTCGTCGGCTTTTTGCGTAGCAGTGGCTGTTCGAGCCGGCTCTCATGCAAGGTGAGCTTGAACCCGTTCTCGTAGCCGGGCGCGCCCATGGCGTGGAGCCTGCGCGCCATCACTTCCGCGTAGCAGTTCTTGCACCCCGGTGAAACCTTGGTGCAACCGGTGGTCGGGTTCCACGTCTGCTCAGTCCACTCGATGGTCGATTGAGTCGCCACGTCAGCCTCCAGTGATCATTGAGGCGCAGCACGCGTAACGCGAGTCTGCGCGTGTTCGGACACAAAGGCATCCACCAACCGAGATAGCGCCAAGCGCGCCTGCCGCAGGTCGGGGTCCGCCAGGGCGACGCGGATGCGTTCTGCCAGTTGGTCGGCGGTGGGGGCGTCTTCCACCTTTGCCGCATGCACCAGCTGCATGCACTGCTCGATCACTCGGATCGGCGGGCTTGCCTTCCCGCTCTCGTAGCGACTCACGGAGGACTGTTTCACGCCCAGGAAGGCAGCGAACTCCTTCTGGCTGCGCCCGTTGCGAGCAGCTCTGACCAGTTCTCCAACGCTGGTGATCACCATTGCCTTAGCCGTTGATGCGTTAAGAGCATAATCTATCACGTCAATGCACCTAGCGCATACACGGCTATGCTCCCGGATCTGTTACCCGTGCACGAGAAGACGCACCTCGGCTTCCCGTCAAGCAACAAGTCCTGGCAATACGCTCCCACCGCCGTGCACCCACCTTCTCAGCTCCCGCGCAGAAGCATCCCAGTCTCGCTGATTGACCCGCCGCCGCAGCGTCGAGGTCTGTAGCCGCCCGGCGCCGAGGTTGAAGGTGAAGTCGACGATGGCGGCGAGCCGCAGAAAGAGACCGAGATCGGGCCGGTGCCGGAGAGTTGGCAGATCAAGGCCATTGGCCATGTATTCGAGATCGTTCAGGGGCTCTCTCTGAAGGGCAACCTATCGGGCGGATCTGATGGCGTCCCCTTTCTGCGTACATCAAATGTCTACTGGGGACGCATCGACCTGAAAAACTTGAGCCGCATGCATGTCGCGCCGGAGTTGATCGGCGACCGGTGGCTCAGGCGGGGAGATTTGCTTGTATGCGAGGGCGGGGAAATCGGCCGCGCCGCCGTGTGGGAATCGGAGGAACCAGGCTACACGTATCAAAACCATCTCCATCGCTTGAGCCCGCTGATTGGCGGCTCAATTGAGCCGAAGTTTGCCGCAGCGTGGTTAGAGATTGGCTTTTGTCATCGCAAGGTTTACGAGGGTGCAGGTAACAAGACCACCATCCCCAACCTTTCGCGTGCTCGCCTTGCCGAACTGCTGATGCCAGTGCCGGCTATTGATGAACAGCGCGAAATCGTCGCCATCCTCGACGCCATCGACCGCAAGATCGAGCTGCACCGCAGGAAGTGCGCCGTGCTGGAGGACCTCTTCAAGGCCCTGCTGCACAAGCTGATGACCGGCGAGATCCGGGTGAGCGATCTCGACCTGTCGGCCCTCGAGCCGCAGAGGATGGCGTCGGCAGCGCCTTGACGAACAAGGAGACTTTGGCTATAGTGCACACATCATCCGCCCCTGGCAGTAAGCCTTCCCACCCTCATCCGGGAAGTGCCGAACCCCGGGGCAATTCTTTTTCGCGCCCCCGCTCGGCTGATCTGCTCTATCACGTCTCCCCGACGTTGACCGCCATCATGGTCGACGCCGGCTTCTATCTGACCCAGGCCCAGCGACTCTTCGGTCGGCAACATCCGGACGAGGCAGCCAAGAAGCTCCATCGGCTGGCACTCGATCACCTAAACGACGACAGCGGCCGGCGCACCGCTCGGCTCTACCGCATCTTCGTCTATGACGCCCCGCCCGCCGTATGGAAAGGGCATACCCCGATCGGCAAAAAGGCCATCGACCTTGGGGAATCCGCGACGGCAAAGTGGCGCAACACCTTCCACGAAACCCTCCGCGGCCTGCGCAAGGTCGCACTGCGTATGGGCGAGATCCCGACGAGCCAGGTGCGCTGGCAGCTCAAGCCCGAGACGCTAAAGGACCTGACTAACGGTAAGCGACGCTGGGAGGACCTCACCGACGACGATTTCCGGCTGGACCTGCGCCAGAAGGGCGTGGACATACGCCTTGGGCTCGACATCGCCTCCTTGGCATATCAGCGGAACGTGAACCAGATCGTATTGATCTCCGGCGACGCAGACTTCGTGCCAGCGGCCAAGCTTGCCCGCCGCTCGGGCATCGATTTCATCCTCGATCCCATGTGGGCCACCATCCGGCCCGATTTGTACGAGCACATCGATGGCTTGCGCAGCGTCTGCCCACGTCCTGGTCAGGCGCGCAGCGGAGCAACCGAGGAGGCCAAATGAAAACGGCCGCCCCCGGTTTCACCAGGCGACGACCGCCGAACGGGCATTCCCGTTCCCAACGTCACGATAGCACAAAAATGACCTTCCGGGCTACCCCGTCACTGGCGGGCAGTGTCCCTTGGCCACTTGTCACCCGGAAGGAACCTTTGCCTCGCAGTATAGCACTAGGCGTGCTCCAAAGCGAGCGCAACCGCGCAAGGGGGCGCCCATGAGCACCCTCAAGATCAGCGAGGCCGGCAGCGTCCAGTTCCCGATGGTCGAGCACGCCGCCGAGATCGGCTGGGTGCCGCTCAGCCCCGTCGAGGCGCTGTTCAGGCGCGGGGACGAGTCCGCGAAGCCTGTTCCGGGGCCTGCTGGAGCAGAAGCTTCTTGCCTTCAATCCGTGGCTCAAGTCCGAGCAGGCGCGCTCCATTGTCGAGACCTTCGACGCGCTGCCCGCCAGCATCGAGGGCAACCGCGAGC
>Ga0207874_1002391_pt1 | contig 17711 bp, 25 predicted proteins | sample HigsolmetaAR201D_FD_184833 | JGI IMG/M metagenome (GOLD analysis project Ga0207874, IMG submission 184833) | Ionic liquid and high solid enriched microbial communities from the Joint BioEnergy Institute, USA - AR20-1-D (SPAdes) (version 2) ...
ATTCCCGGTTTGGGACCGGGAATTCGGTGGTCCGGGTGTTGGCCGGGCCGCGGGCGGTCGGCGATTCCCGGTTTGGGACCGGGAATTCGGTGGTCCGGGTGTTGGCCGGGCCGCGGGCGGTCGGCGGTTCCTGGTTTGGGACAGGGAATCTGGCCGGTGAGAAGGTACTCCCATCGCGCATCACCGGTGGTGTCCGGTGGGGGACAGGGGATCCGGCCGGGGTGGTGGCTGGGGATCGGTGCGCGCGGTGCGGGGGTCGGCTGGTGGCCCGTCCCGGAGTGGTGCAGGTCAGCGTCAGGTTGGCCACGCTGCTGGGCCGCGATGATCATCCCGGGCTGCTGGCCGGGTTCGGGCCGGTTCCGGCCGACGTGGCCCGCCAGATCGCCGTCGACCCGTTCCGGAATCCGCTGTGGCGGTGGTCGATCTTCGACCGGCACGGGGATCTGCTCCACCACGGCACCACCACCCGCCGACCAGCACCCGCCCCCACCCCACCGGCGACGTCACCGGGGCCACACTCCCGGTCAGCGGCCGCACCGGGTGACCGGCCGTGCACCTGTGCGCGGATCGAGATCGGGCACCGGCGCAGCGAGGTCGAGATCCAACTCACCCCGGCCGACCTGACCACCGGCCACGACCCCCGGTGGGCCGAGGTCATCGCCGACATCGCCGCCCAGGCCGAGGCCGACGCCCGCGCCAACCCACCCGACAAATGGTCCCAAGTGGACGACCACGGCCGGCTACGCCACCACGGCCACACCGGCCGCTACCCCACCGCCGACGAAGCCGCCTTCATCCGCGCCCGCGACCGCACCTGCCGCGCGCCCCACTGCCACCGCCCCGCCACCACCTGCGACCTCGACCACGCCCTCGAACACCACCGCGGCGGCCCATCCCACCGCGGCAAACCCCAATGTCCATAGTTGGTACAACCGGCGACGCCGGACTGACGGGCTTGGGTCGTCCTAGGACCTGGCCTCTGCCAGACTTGACCGAAGCAACGCGCGAACGCGCTCAATCTGCTCACTAGTCAGGGGCGGCGCTGAAGTAACGACGGCCGCAATGTGCTCGGGCACATGCCCGGCGGCGATCGCGCGCAGGTGCTCGGGCAGATTGTCAAGCTCAGGCATGTCTACGGCAGCTTGATCAGCGACGACCGCGGTCATGGCAGTTCGCTACTCCTCATCGGCCCTCGGGCATGGGTGTCGGGGGGGCTGATCGGTTTCGGTCTGGACGGTCTGCTGCTCGGCTGGTGGGTGGTGGCGGTCGGTTGCTCTCGGTGCGTGTGTACGGGGTGGAGTGGAAACTTCTCCGCAATCGCCGCATCTCCGCACCGTGGTGTCTGACCTGCGGGTATTGATGCGGAGTTAGGTCTTTCATGATCGCTTTATCTCCGCATGATCTTGGTATCTCCGCAGATCTTGCAGGAGTTGCGGAGATGGATTGATCTCGTTGTTGGTTAAGTCCGCATGAATGTGTGCTGGTGGTGGGCTGGTTTGCGGGGTTGCGGGGTTGCGGAGATGGTTTACGCATTGGCGGCCTCGTCGTGGTCGTCGAGCCGTTCGACCCAGAATCGATTTCGGTCACCGCGGGGTCCCTTGTCGGTGCGGATGACGTAGGGTCCGCGCCAGCGGCCGGCTTGGCCGGTGAGGAGCCGGCCAAGGCCGAGGGTGTTGGGGACGCGGCCGGCGTTGTTGGTGATGAAGGTGCCGTCCCACGAGTCGGTGTGGTTGCCGCCGAAGCTCGGTGGGTTGGGTTCGTAGTCGGCGCGCAGTTCGGCGGCGGTGAGGGGTTTGGAGCCGTGCCGCTCGTACCAGGTGGCGAGGAACGCCCGCCAGCGTGTTTCGTCTTCGTCGATGCCGCGGGTGGCTTCGGCGTTGCCGAGGAAGCCGTCGATGCCGTGGTGGCGGCAGAATCCGCCGAGGGCTTGGGCCCAGGGGGTGAACTGGCGCATGGACTGCTGGGTGTCTTTGGGAGCGCCGGCACGGATCCAGTCCAGGACCAGGACAAGCAGGTGGTGAAGCACGATGCGCTGGTTGGCGGGTTTGGTGATCCAGTGGTCGAGGTGGGGTATGCCGAATCGGCTTTGGTCGCGTTCTTCTGGGCGGGGCATGTTGGGGTCCAGGCGGACGCGGACGGTGCGGCTGGCCATGTCGCCGCCGAGTTGCAGGTTGTTGCCGGTGGCCATCCAGAGCCGGTCGTTGACAGCGGAGACGCTGCGGCTGGCGCCGAGCATCCGGTCGGTCCAGACGGGAGTGGTGATGAGCTGGGCGAGGATGGCCGAGTCGATGACCGACCCTTCGCCGATGTTGTCGAACACGACGCAGCCGACGCTGTCGGCGAGGACTGCGGTGATGGCCTTGCGGAGTTCGTTGTCGTCGTCGGGCCAGGGCAGGATGCGTTGGCCGTAGAGCATGCCAGGGCCGGCGGTGAGGATGGTCTTGCCGGAGGCGGGCATGGTGGCGTCGATGAGGGCGAACGGGATGAGGCTGCGCAGATAGTGCCGCAGCACAGGGGTGGCGAGCAGAGCGACGTAGTTAGCCCGGTCGGCCGGGCTGGCCCACGGGAAGTCGCGCAGGAACCGGTCGAGCAGGAACGAGCGGGCGGCGTGGACCTGGTCCGGGGTGGGCTCGTCGGGCACAGGGTCGAGCCGGACCCGGGTGGCCAGGTACAGGCCGGTGGCCGGGTCGTAGCCGGGTTTCTGCAGCAGGGTGCCGTCGCGGCGCAGTACGGGGGCACCGATGATGCCGCGCAGGGGTGGGATGCCGGGCCAGGACCGGGATGACAGGACGGCGGACAGGACATCACTACGGGGGATGGTTTCGATCTCGACCCAGCCGGCGCCGTCGCGGCGGGGGACGCGTTTGTAGACGAAGGCGTGCTGGGCCAGCAGCCGGGCCAGACTGGCCGGGGTGAGCCGGCAGGCGGCCACCGGCAGGGGCGAGTCTTCGTCGGCGGCGGGCTCGCCGACACCGCCGGAGATGGTCTGCATGTGGACCAGCTCGCCGTCCTGGACGTAGGTGTCGGGCAGCAGCCCGCCCAACAGGGCCGCGGTCAGACTGCGGATGGCCCGCGGCCCGGAGTCGACGTTGATGCGCTCTTTGCCAACGAGCTCGTCGTCGAACTCGACCGTGACCTGCTCCCCGTCGTCGGGCCCGGTGAGGGCGTCAGGTCGGGTGTCGATGCTCACGCTGTCCTCCCTGGTCGTGGCACCCGTACGAGCCGGGTGGCGTTGATGCGGGCGGCGATGTCGGCGGGCACGGCCCATAGGCCGAGGCGGCCCCGGCACGGCACCGGAGTCGCGAGAGGGCGGGGGTTGGTCAGGTGCCAGTGCCACTGGCCCGGTATTGCCCAGGGCGATGGGTGGTCGCGGACGACGTTGTCCAGGTCGACCACGCCGACGATCCCGGTGGGGTGCTCGGCCGGGTCGGGTGAGACCACGCCGGCGGGGATGAGACTTTGCTGCTCGGCCCAGGCGATGGCGTGTGGGTCCCACGAGCGGGCGGCGTGGGTCCACAGCAGGCCGCGGTGGCGGGTGGGCCAGGTGCGGTTCTCCACGTCTTTGCCGAGCTCGAGGATGAGCGCCGGCCAGGGTCGGGTGATGGAGAGGGCTTTCACGCGATCCTCCGGGGCTTGGCCATGCCCGCCCGCAGGCCGGAGTCGATGGTGGCCCAGGTTTGGCGAGCGCCGTGCTTGGCGACGTGCCCGTTGGCCTCGGCCGCCTTGTAGAGCTCGGCGCGGACGTGGGCGTAGTCGAGGAGGCCGGCGCCGACGAGCCCGCCGAGGTGGTACGCCTTGCGGTTGAGCGCGTTGTTGCGTCCCGAGCCGGGGCGCATGGCGGCCAGCTCGGCGACCGCGCCAGTCAGGCAGGCTTCCGCATACCTGTGCCCGGCCACGACGCGCGCGGGATGGATGTCCACAGTGGCTGGTGGTGGGGTTGGGGGTTGGCTGAGGCGCTGGCACCACGCCGGGGGCAGCGCGGGCAGCTCGTCGACGTGCGGAGGCCGCAGGGCCAGCCGTCCGGCTGGGTGCCACCACTGGTAGGTGCCCCCGTCGGGGTGGCGGGACGGCCAGACCACGGCGTACCGGTGGCTGTGGTGGATCAGCTCGATGCCCGGCCCGGCCCGACCCTCGGCCCACCGCACCCCGGCCGGCGCCCGGAACAGCCTGATCCCGGACTGGTCGTCTCGCGCGCTAGACCGCCACGTCGCGGGAAGCGGGCCGAGCTCGTCGACCAGAGCGGCGTAGGAGGCGGCGCCGTCTGGCTTGTACAGGTCCAGATCCAGCCCTACCACCTGCGGCGGCAGCCTGAGCGCCACGTTGCCGCCCGGGAATCGGCGCACCCATGCCCGCACCTCGACCAGGGTCGGATCGACACCATGCCGGCCGGTGAACCCGTCCGGCGGGGGCGTCTTGCGCCCGTACGGCAACGGAAGCACCCCGACCCATCCAGCGGCCAGGTACAGCGGCGCCGCGGCGCCGTAACCCAGGCGGCGAACGGTGCTACGAGCCATGCGGGCCTCCCACATGCAGGAACGCGGGGTTGGTGGGGTCGAGGTCGGCGCCGGTGATGGCTTCGACGACGGCGGCGATGAGGTCGCGGGCGGCGGGTGGGGTGACGGCGTTGCCGAGCTGCCGTACGCGCTCGCGTTTGTTGCCGAGCACCACGTAGCTGGGTGGAAAGGCCATGGCGGCTTGGATCTCGTGGGGCTCGAGCATGCGGAAGGTGCAGTCCTCCACCGCGACCTTGGGGCCGACCAGGGCGTTGCGGTCGACGGTGGTCACCGTGCCCATCGGTTCACCCACCGGGCGGGCCGCGCTGTTGCCGTAGTAGGGCACCAGCAGGTGGTCCCAGCGGATCAGTGATGGTCGTGGGCCGTCAGCATCACGCCACCACCCGCCCGTCGGTGAGGCCGAAGCTGCGGGGCAGGATCTTGGCTTGGATGCAATCCAGCGCTTCCCGCGTGCCGGCTTCGTCGCCGGCGTGGGGGTTGGCGATTTCGAGTAGCAGGTCGGCGTGACACGGGACGTCGAGCGGGCACCAGCAGGCCAGGTTTCGGCCGGCCAGATGGCGGCGCACCTCGGCGCGAAACGGTTCTCCCAGCTCGTTGATGAGCTGCGCGTACAGCGCGAGCGCGGTGGCTCGGTCGCGGAACCCGGGCTGGATCGGGAACGGGTTGCCCCACCGACCGGGCCGAGCGACGACCACGGTGTTGGCTGGCAGACGCCACCCCTTGACCCGGCGCAGCTGTATCCGCCGCGGCGTTGTGGCATGACTGTGGGTCTGAGGGCACGCACCCTGAGCGGCCGCCGCTGGGATAAGCACGGACTGCCTGGATCGGCAGACCGCGGACGCATCGGCAAGAATGGATGTTGCCGGACGGGTCGTCCATGTCGGCACTGGGGCGGCGAGTCGCATGGTGCTTGGCTTGGCAGTCACCGATGCCTCCCTGGAACGTCGAGGCTCCAGTCGTCGTCGTTGTCGGGGTCGTCCCAGCCGGTTTCGTCGTCGAGGTCCAGGTCCTGGTCCTGGGTGTCGAGTTCGGCGGCGTCTTCGACGGCCCAGGCGGCCAGTTGGGCAAGCCGGCGTTGGCAGGTTGGGGTGTGGCCTTGCTCGTCGTCGCCGCGGGCCGCGTCGGGGCCGGTGTCGCGGATGCGCTGCCTGCAGGTTGGGCAGTGCCACCACACGACCTGTTCGTCCCATGGCCGGACGGGGCCGGCGGCGAGGGTGAACGCGGCGGTGGCGCGTTCCCATGGTTGGGCGGTGGGTTCCAGCCCGGCGGCGGTGGCGATTTCCAGCCAGTCGTAGCCGGCGGCGCGGGCCCGGATGGCGTGCTCACGGGCCAGCCGGTGCGCGACCCGTTGGACCTGTAGGGCCGCCGCCAGACCGGCCAGCGGCGCCGGCATCCGCAGCGAACAGGTCGCTGCCTCGTACACGGGTTGCTCGATGACCGCGCCCGGCTGGTCGGTGAGCAGTCGTACCAGCAGCGCCTCCACCTCACGCCGCACGATCCGGTCCGGGTCGGTCACGCCGGTCGTCATTGGGCAGCCTCCCGGGTGTCGATCCAGGTGCTGGCGTAGACGGCCAGTTCGCCGGGGCTGACGGGGAAGGAGGTGCTGCGCCAGACGGCGCCGTGTTCGTCGCACCAGGCCTGAGCTTGGGCGAGCCCGTCCGCGGTCAGCGGCCAGGTGTGCAGCTCGGTGAATCCGCCTTGCCACACCGCCCACACGACCGCCTCCTTGGGTCGGCCGGTGGTTAGGTCGCGGCGCAGGAAGAGCTCGTGTTGGTGGGCCCAGGCCGGCACGGCGGCGTGGTCGGGCAGTGTTTCGCAGTCGCGCACGTACCGGTTGCGGTCGGGGTCCCAGCGTGACGCCATGAGCAACTCCTCACTGTTTCGCTGATCGATTTGTTGGGTGGGTGCTTGGGGTTAGGTGGTGGCGACGAACGCGCCGAGGGCGACCATCAGCTCGGTGGCCATACGTCGATCCAGTGCCACGGCGGCCGATCGGTGGTCGGTGTGGTTGGTGATGTGCAGGGCGGCGATCGGTCCGCGGTCGTGCTGGAGCCGGACTCGGCCGTTCCTGTAACCGGCCGAGTCGAGGACGGCGATCTCGTCCAAGGGCGGTCGGGCGGGGCCGGCGGCGAACGCGCCGAGGGCGGCCATGAGCCACACGCCGCTTTGGTGGTCCAGCCACACCGAAGCCGAGCACCGCTCGGTGTGGTTGGTGATGTGCAGCGCGGCGATGTTGTCGTCGGGGTGGGCTTTGCCGAACCGGATCTGGCCGGTGCCGATGCGTCCGGTCTGGTCCATCACGGTGAGCTCATGCATCGCCGTCACCCCACTGCCCAGGGCTTTTCGGCTGGGTGGTGGCGAGTTCGGCCAGCTGCTCCGGTGGCACGGCGATGAAGACGATCAGCCGGTGGGCCTGGTCGACCAGCTCGTTCCAGGTGAGTGGCTGGTTGTCCCAGCAGAGGAACTCGTGGTTGTGCACGAACCAGTGCCGCTGGGCGTCGCTGGTGCGGTCGGTGCGTAGGGACCAGTCGTCGCGTTCGGCGAGCAGGGTGTCTCCGTTGTCGCGGATGATGCGTACGACCGCGCCGTCGGGTGGCTCGGTCGGTGTCGGCTGCCCGTGTTCCCACCACAGGTTCACCGTCTACTCCTTTCAGGTGTGTCCAATGCGGACGGATGATCGGTTAGGCGCCGAGTGGGGCGCCGCGGTCGGCCATGAACGGCACCGGGTCGATGGCGGTGCCGTCTTCGTCGCCGACGCGGATCTCGAAGTGCAGGTGCGGGGCGGAGGAGTTGCCGGAGGAGCCGACCAGGCCGATGACGTCACCGGCGGCCACCGGCTGTCCCACCGCCACGTCGGGGTGGCGGAGCATGTGGCAGTAGCGGCTGTACACGTCGCCGTCGTGGCGGATGTCGACGTACCAGCCGCATCCGCCGATCTGTGGTGACCCGTCCTGGTCGCAGCCGTGGGACTCGGGTACCACGTTGCACCGCACCCGGACGACGACCCCGGCCGAGGCGGCCCGGATCGGTGTCTCGCGGGCGGCTCCGATGTCAACGCCGAGGTGGTCGGGTCGCTGTGGGGTGCGGAACCCGCCCCAGATCGGCGCGTCAACCGGCCTGATCCAGCCCTGCGGGCTCACCCCCAGTACCTGCTGTGGTGCGGGGGCGGCCTGCATCGGCGGGGTTTGCTCGGCCGGGGCCGCCTCAACCGGTCCGGGCGTGGGGCCGCCGAAGAACGCGTAGTACCCGGCCGCCAGCACGCCGGCGAGCACGATCAGCGCGCTCCCCTCGGGCCGCTGCTTGCCGTTCTTCCCCACGACTTCCCTCCTTTGTGGACAGTGCTGGCGGTTGGTGGGTAGGCGAGGCCGTGGCGCACGCGCCACGCGTGCGCCCGGTCAGCGGATGTCGGATAGGTGTTCGGGTCAGCCGCCATGCAGCAGCCGGCCCAGCACGGGGGCTAGGTCAAGGCGACGAGTACCCCAGCGACGGTTGCCGCCACGAGCAGCAGCAGGCAGCCCAGCAGCACCAGCGCGAGCCGGGCCCGGCTGTGGTCGGGCCGCCGGTACGGGCGGCGACGCCCGGCAGCCCGGGCGAGCATCTCGGCCTTGCTGGGCCGACCGGTGACGGTCGCCGGCCGACGCGACGAGGTGACGGTCGGCATGCCGCTCACCTCCCCACCGTCGATCCGAGTCGGGTGGTGCGCGCGGCCCACACGTCCTCGGCCAGGACACTGATGCGCAGCCGACCGGCGGCGACATCGGCCGCGTATACGCCCACCAGCCGGTCGAAGTCGGCCAGCGCTGTGGCCCGGTCGGTCGGTTCGGTGGCGACCGAGCCGTGCTCGCCGATGCCGTCAAGGACAACCCGAAACAGGCCGCTGGTGCTGTGCGGCTCGCCGGGGCGCAGCCGCTGGGTGCTCTCATCCGTCACGGTCAAGCTCTCCTTCAATCCACAGATCTGCGAGTAGTTGTGTTCCGCTTCGTTTAGCCGCGAGCGTGGGCGCTGCGGCCGCTGACCAGGCCGGCCAGGGCCAGCAGGGCGACCATCGCGGTCGGCGCGGCGATCAGGACCGGCAGCGGCCGGTCCAACCAGGCCAGGACCGCAAAGATGTAGGCCCACCAGGCGACCGCGGCCAGCACCGCCACCCCGAGCAGCAGCACGGCCACGGAGCGCCAGCGGCGCCACAGGCACACCGACTGCTCGATCGCCCAGAACTGCACGACCGCCGGCACCACGGGAGCCAGCACGGCCGGGCCCGTGGGCTGATAGTCGTGGTTGACCGCGACCACCACGGGCAGCAGCCCGACAGCCAGGACCAGCCCGTAGCGCTTCATCGAACGACCTGCCACGTCCGTTTGGCGGTCAGCGCGAGCCGGGCCCGGGCGGTGTAGGTCAGCCCGGCCGCGCGCAGCGCGTCGGCGGGAACGCCGGTGCTCCAGTCCGGGGCTGTACCGGTCATCGGCAGCGGGGTACGCCGCAGCGCGACCTGATGCAGCTCGCTGCCCAGCAGGTCCCACCACGGCAGCTCGACCCCGTCGGCGGGCACCACCTCGACCGACACGACCGCGCCGCGGGCGGCGGCCAGCTCGCGCACGGTGCGGGTGTAGGCGGCCAGGTAGCGTTCCCGGTCGAGGTCCATCAGCCGGTCGATCACCTCGACCAGCTCCCCCGACCGGCCTGTGAGCTCGCGAGCCGTAGCGAGCCGGGTCGCCTCGGCTATGCCTTCCCGGTACAGGTCCAGCAACCCCAGCTGGGCGAACACCGCATCCACGTCCAGTTGCACCTGCAGTGGCTCGGTGCGCCACCGCAGCAGTTGGCCCTGCGCGGTGCCCTCCACGAGCTGCCGCACGCATGCGGCCTGCCACGAGTCGGGTCGGCCGGCCAACAGCGCGGCCACATCACCGACGTTTGCCGCCACGATGGTCACGACCTGCGCCAGCAGACCGGCGAAGTCCAGTGGCAGCCTGGCGTCGAACAGCTCCACCGTCCGGGTCTGCCTGGCCGCTGCGGTCAGCGCCGCTGCGGCCCACTCCCGGGGACGCAGGTCGATCGTCACCGCTTCCTGGCCCACGACAGACGGCTCCTTCCTATCGGCAGTGCAGCTACCAGGGCGGGCTTGTGGGTCCCGGCGCCGCGCCGGGCGGGATGGACGGCGCCGGGACTCCACCGGGGGAAGTGGATGGGTCCGGGCTGGTGTCAGCGACGAGCCGAAACCTTGGCCCTGTCGGCCACACCACGGCTGCGCAGCAGGGCCTTGCGGATGTCGTAGACGAACGCGAAGACCACCAGCAGCGTCAGGCCGGTGTAGAAGGCGACCTCGAGCAGGCTGCCGTGGCCGGCCAGCAGGTTGCGCCACGCGACCACCGCGATCCATCCCGTCAGCAGCCCGAAGCCGGCCGCGAGCAGGTACCAGATGGCGTTCTTCTTCATAAATGTGCTTCCTTCCGTGCGAGCAGGTCCCCGATTGGCCGGCAGGACCATGAGGTCAAGGGGTGGCCGGGTTTCGCCGGTGACTGCCAGGCCCGATCCCGGCCGCCTGGCCGGATCGGTCCCGGGCACAGGTGCCGGGCTGGTGTCCTGCGGGGTGAGGTGGACTGGATTTCGGTTCGGTCCTTACCGCCGGCGCTGGCGGCAGGCGGTTGGGTTTAGTCGCTGTCGCGGGCGACCCCGGCCAGGCGGGCGATCCGGCCGGCGGCCTCCCGGCCGATGCCCAACTCACGGGCCAGCTCGCGTACGCTCACCCGGCCGTCCAGGTTCCGGCGGGCCAGTTCCTGGGCCTTGGCGATGCGTTCGTCGTCGCTGCTCTTGCGGTAGTGGCCGGTCGGCTTGCGTGTCACACGCGCCTGGACCTGGCCGCCAGGCTGCTGGCGGGCTGGGGCGGCGCGGTGCTCGCTGCCCGGGTTGTGCCCGTTCACCGAACCCGACGCCGCTGGCGCGGCCGCCTGGTCGCCAGAGTCGGGGCGGTGCGCGGTCGCCGTGAGTTCGCTGGCCGCGCCCGAGCCACTGATCGCGCCGGCTGCAGCCTTGGGCAGGGCCGGCCGGCCGTCCGGTTGGTTCAGGTAGGGCGCGTTGATCGTGTTCGCCAGCGCAACCGCAATCACATCGAAACGGATCAGGTCACGGACCATGTCGGCCATGCCCTTGGCATCCATGATCGCGATCATGAATGCGGCCGACTCTTTGCCGTGGATCTCAGTGAGGATCTTGCGCAGCCAGGGCTTGATGACCGGGCGCAGCCGCACGACCTCCAGCGACCCGTACAGGCCAAGCTCGGGGTACTGCTGAGCGATCTGCCGGGCTTCCGCCGTCGCGAACGGGTGCCGCAGCCAACGCCACAGCCCATAAGCCGGAGGTGTCTCGGGCAGCCGCCCATCGGCGCGCAGCTGATCGCGGCGACGGGCGCCGGAGCGGATGACCCACGTCGCGTAGCCCAACGCGGACGCGCCCGCGAAAAACCCAGCCTGAAGCGGATTGTCGGGGTGCCCGAACCAGTTCAGCGCCGTCATACCGAGGGCGACCGCGGTCGACAGCGTACGCGCCGCGTACGCCTGCTCACCCAGCCGGCGGCGCTGGTCGGCGATCTGCATCAGGTACACACCGGCGAGCTCGCCGAGCAGGATGACCGGGACTGCGAAGTACAACGGCCAGCCCAGCCAATGCACCGCCGCCAGGCTCGACCCGATCGCCGCCGTCGCCAGCACCCCGCAGTAGAACAGGGTCCCGATCCACGGGCTGGTGTGCAGGCTGGGCAGCTTCATTCGGGCCCGCGTGCTGACACCGCCGGTCCGCGTCGTGCCGGCCACAGGGGACACGGTCTCGGTCGTCGTCACGATGTCGTCTCCTTGCCTTAGCGCATCGCCTTCGTCGCGGCTTCGGTGCGGGCCTTCTCCGTGGCGACCCAGGCGTCCCACGCCTCGATCACGGCGGTGGCCAGGGCCTGCCGGTCGGGGCGAGGCAGATCGGCCTTCCACGCCTCGAACAGGGCCAGCGCGCCGGCGATCTCGGCCTGCCGCACGGTGCTGTCCACCCAGCGGATCTGCTGCAGGCAGGTGCCCAGCCGCCACGCCACCAGCTCGGCCTCCTCGGCCCGCCGCTGCGGTGTGAACGGCTCGGTCACCGGACGCTTCTCGGCGGCCGCGTTCGCCGCCACGTGTTGGCGCAACACCGCCCGGGCCTGCGCGTACCGGCCCGCCCGGTCCCGCTTCGGCCGACCCGACGCGGGTGCCGGGCCCACCAGCGGCTCATCCGGCGGCCAGCACCACGCCTCGTACAAGGCCAGGCACTCCTGCGGCCGATGCGACGCGTGCACCGCGGCGCCCGGGTCGGACGGCATCACCCAGGCACACACGTGCGCCACCAGCGAGGCCGCCTGCTCACCGGCCGCCCGCACAAGCTGCCGCGCCAACAGCACCTGCCGAAGCGACGGGCGCAGATCGTCGCGACCGGTCACGCATCGGCAAAACCGCGCCCGCGGCTGCACCCACGCCCCGGCCAGCGCCGCCACCATCAGCCGCAGCGACGCCTCCCGATGCTCGGCGGCCACCTCGTCGTACGCCCACCGGGCCGCCGCCGCGACCGCATCCTGCTCCGGGTCGACAGCCACGCCCAGCTCACGCAACGCCTGCGCGGGTACCGGCAGCACATCCCCCGGCCGCGCCGCCTGCGTGGCTTTCTCGTCGGGCTCCACGGTGACAGTCATCAAAACTCCCTTGGCTGATGTGTCGCCGGGCCGGCGTCGGCCACGGCCACGAACGAAACTCACTTGCCGATGCGGTGATCGGGGAACTACGCCGGGCTGTAGGCCACGTCGCCATCGGCGGCACCGTTGGTCTCGGCTGCCGCCTGGTCGGCCTCGGCCTGCGCTTTCAAGGCCAATACAGCCATCAGCATGAGTCCATCAATGCCGACCGGCACCAGAGCCGCCACCAGATGGCTCTCGTCGAACCGGATCATCAGGTCGTGCATGTGCTGGAAACTCACCACAGCCGGAGCTGCGATAACTGCGACCATGGCAACCCACCGGGCAAACCAGTACCGCCTGGGCCAGTGCACGCGGTGCCAGATCTCAAACCCGACGATCACCAGCAGTGGAACGACCGCCGCGAAACCCAGCTTCCAGCTCGATGGCTCCCAGTCCGGTGGGGCATCGGGCGGCGCCATCGCAACACTGGCCACGTTGCCGCCAATCGACAACGCTCCCGCGAACAGCGCACCGCCGTACGCCCACGCCCGGCCCGGATGCTTCATCCGAGACGCCATCCCAACCCCTCCGCTCCGAACAACCACACCTCGCATGTCTGATGTGGACAAAACCGGTACGCCTGGGCGAGGTGACAGGGGACCTTGCGTCGACGTTGGCCCCGACAAACCCGCAGCCTCGCCCTGGTCGTCACCGCCACCGGTCATCCAGTCCGCCGGCGACTCCCGCCGCAGATCACGCAAGAACCGGTCGATCTCGGCCGCCTCATCCGGCGCAAGCTCGGACTTCGCCCCCATCACCACCGTCCAAGAATGGGAATAAAACGATCAAGAGGCGTACGGGTGACCCGTGTGGTCAGACCACAAGCGATCAGCCAGACACCGTCACCGGCGGTCGCGACCGGCGCAGCCGGCGACGCTCCTTCTCTGACGAGCCACCCCAGATGCCGTAGCGCTCATCATGCGTCAAGGCGTACTCCAAGCACTCCGCCTTGACCTCGCACCGCGCACAGATCCGCTTCGCCTCACGCGTCGAGCCGCCCTTCTCCGGGAAGAACGCCTCCGGATCCGTCTGAGCACACAACGCCCGATCCACCCACGCCAGCTCCGGACCCAGCACCACCAGCGCACCCGTCACCGCGACCGCCCCACGCCCAGGTCCTGGCCAACCAGCGCACGCAGCTCAGCCACCGCGCCGGCCGGCAGATCCCGCACCGAGACACCCAGCTCAGCCGCGACCGCCAACCGATCCGCCAGCTCACCGTCCCGACCACCCAACCGGAAGCCATCCACCCCCGCCGGAAGCTGACGCTGAGCAGCAATCCGACGAGCCAGATCATGCGGATCCCGCGACGGCCGCGACTCCTCCGCCACCATCGCCAACACCCGCTCCACACAAGCCCTATGCGCCACCCGGCCCGAGCGATCCGCCTCCGTGGTCGCCTTACCGCAGAAGCCGCACGGCCCCGCCGGCCGCACCCCACGGTCGCCGAACCAGCCCATCACGCCACCACCTTGATTGGTCAATCGTCTAGGTCCCCCTAGACGGTGAGCGGTGAGCTAACTGTAAAGGGGGGCCTAGACGCCTGTCAAGAGGGACCTAGACAGTGGCGTACTCTGTCGTCCATGAGCGCATCACCAACAGATGGAGACCCACCGAGCGCCCGTTCCGGGCTGTCTCCGCCCTTCGGTCCGGAGCGGGCGCTTGGAGAACTCGCCGACGCGTTCGATCGGGCAGTTCAGGCGATTGGTCACCATGCCGATTCGCAGCAGGCCTTTGAGGCCGCTACGCGACTGACAGAGCTTCTGCGCAAGGCCGTCGAGGAGGCAGCCGAGCTGCGTGCCCGGGCAGCGGTCCGCATCTGGGAAGAGAAGAAGATCTCTCTCGCAGGGCTAGCAGAGCGTATCGGCGTATCAAAAGCGCGGGCAGGGCAGCTTGTGCAGAGCGCGCGGCGAGCGCAGCAGAGTCGGACAAACAAGGCGAAAGGAAGATCGGATGAGTGAGCCGATGACGGTCTGGGTAGAAGTCTGGCCTCTTGCGGCGGATCAGGTGGGACTGTGGCTTGTGAGTGGGGAAGATGCGCTGCGCAGCACTCTCCCGGTGGCCGCTGACAGTGAGCCTCACGCCGAAGTCGAAGGGCTCCTCTCACAACATGCACTGCGGGATGACGCAGTGCTGGTGCACTCCACGTCATGGCGACCGGACGGGCCGCGCGTCGTCCTGACGTATGTCGCGGTGATCCAGGCTGGTGGATTGGACGCTCTGGTTCGAGATCGTTGGCCTACCGCACTTCCGGTCAGCGCGGACCTGGCTGCTGCAGTGGGTCGTCCACCAGGTCATGATCCTACTGAGCCTCCAGTGCCGCGCTATGTCGATGTGCTGTTCCACGCTGTCCGCCACCTGCGCTTCCTGCTCGACACAGACTCCAGGCACCGGGCCGTGTTTGATGTGCACTGGAGGCGGTACCTCGATGTGTTGCGTCCGGCGCTTGCAGGAATGTATGACCCTCAACACGTCGAGGATGTTGTCCACAGTCAATGAAGGCTCTGAACAACAAGCGGCACGCAAGGAGGGCCGAAGCGCAGATCAGGTCTGGGACAACGCCGCTGTGCTTCAGCTCTCCTTGCGGTCACACTCGCGTCGGAAGACGACACGTTCTTCGACGGGACTGCGGTGTCCGCGGCTCGAGGCGCGCATGATACGCATCTCGCCGAGCAAGTCGGGCGAGAACAGCAGCCGTACTATCTCCCGTTTCGTGGACATCGGAGCCTCGGCCCACCACTTCGCGACCGAGACGCGCTTGGGCCTGGTGAGTAGGCCGTGTAGGGCCGAGGGGCGAGTGAGCTCGTCGCGGCGCTGTTCGGCCTCCTTCAGCCGGGCGAGGATGCCCTGCTCGGCGCGACCAGCCAGCGCGGGGGTGATGCCACCCCGAGCCAGCTCGGCGGCCAGCTCGTCCAGCTCGCGTTGAATAGCGAGTACCTCGGCGCGGGCCTGCTCGGCGGCTTCTGGATCGACCGGTTCGGCGGTCAGTCGATTCACATTCTCATCGGCCGATAGGTACGCAACAATGACCTGCTCGGCGTACCGGTTCAGATCGTCATAGGGCAGTCGCACACAGTTCCGTCCGTGGCAGACGTATTGCAGCTCACCGTTTCGGTTGTGATAGGTCCGCACCGCCATCGAGTGGCCACAGACGTCGCACCGAGCCAAGCCCGACAGCAGGTGCACTCCACGACCAGGTCGGGTGGTAGTACGGGTCGGGTCGGTTAGCCGAGCCCGGACAGCCAGCCACAAGGATCTATCGACGATCGGGGGCCAGATTGCACGTGTGATCGTGGCAGCTGGCGTCTCTAGCACTCGACCGTTACGGGCCGGATCATGGACACGCTCGCCGATGTACAGGCGTCGCAGCACCATCGTGCGGATGTGCTGAGCTGTCCACGGCTTGCCCGACCGCTTCATAATGCCGCGTCGTGCCAGGTCGATCTCGATCGATCGAAGCGAATGACCGGCGTTGATTCGCTGGTAAATCTCCCGCACTACAGCGGCCTCGGCCGGTTCGATCTCCTGGCCGACGAGTTTCCCCGTGGCTGGGTCGTAGACACGCCGGTAACCATAGGGAACAACACCGTTGGGCCGACCGGCGGAGGCGTTGGCGGCGGCAGCCCGGGCTACGCGTTTGGACACCTTTGCACTTTCCCACTCGGCGTCGACGCCATCTTCCTGGAGGGAGCGCCGGTCGCGAGGGTTGGCTGGGTCGTACAACTTGCCGTCGCTGGTCACATAGATCAACACGCCCCGCTCTTCGCACAGCTCGATCAGTCGAACCCACTCGGATAGGCGACGGGAACCACGCGACGACTCCCACAGGATCAACACGGAGGCACCGAACCGACCCGACTCCAGATCGGCAACGAGGCGGGCGTAGTCCTCACGCACACGGCGGGCGTATCGCGATGCCGAGCCGACATCGCGATAGGGCCTGCCCAAGGTCCAGCCGTACCGGCTGGCTGCACGTTCGTTGTCCTGATGCTGCTCTTCAGGCGACCGCTCTCGACCCGAAGCGTCGACAGACACGCGCAGGTATTCGCGGGCGATAGTCGCCGTAGCGGTAGGAGCCATGGTCGGACACCCTACCAAATAGCGGCATCTCCGTAACTGCCGATGCCTGTGCCGCCGCCACCACACGCTGCGCCACCTCCCCGGCGTCCAGGTCACCGACCACCCCACCGACCACGGCCGCGTCACCACCTGGACCCTCCCCGACGGGCGCACCCACCACGTCACCCGCGACAAGGACATCATCCTGGCCATCGACACCGACTAAACTACGACGACACCGACCAAACCGATACGACATCCACCAAGCCGAAACGACTTGGAGTAAGCCACCTCAGCACCGAATGAACCGAGCGGACCGAGCGAGTCGAGCAAGCCCGGTGATCGCCGAGCCGGTCGACGCGGCGCCGAGTAAGCGGGGCTGCGCCGAGTAAGCGGGGGTGCGCCGAGTAAGCCGAGGCGCACCGAGTAAGCCGAGACGGCCGAGCTAGGGGTGAACGCGGCGACTTGGACCAGCGGGACTTTGGCGTCCCGGCCCGCCCGGACCAGGGCGAGGGACGCCGCGCCGCGAGCCACGTGATCAGCGCCGATGACGCGACCGATGCTGACCAGGCGACTAGCGCCGATGACGCGACCGACGCTGACCAGGCGACTAGCGCCGATGACGCGACCGATGCCGACCAGGCGACCAGCGCCGACCAGGCGACCAGCGGCGAGGAGCGTCCGCCCGGCAGGCGGTTCCATGACCAGACGGCTCCCCGGGCCGTCCCCGTGGCGGCGGGAGCCGACCCCGGTGGTCACCGCCCCGGTCGGTCGGCTACCGTCCTGCCCGTGACCGCAACCACGCCGAACCCCGCGACCGATACGCCGAAGCGCGGGTTGATCACCGCCGCCATCGTGCTGGGTGCGCACGCCCTGGTCATCCTGGCGGGCTTCCTGGTCGCCCAGATCCTCAGCTCGACCGAGGGCGGGGGGATGCGCGACCTGGCCGGTGCGATCCTCACGGTCTTCGGCGGCGAAATCGTGGTCACGCTGGGCTGCGTGATCATCAGCGCGGTGGTGTACCGGCGGGGTCAGCAGTACACGGGCCTCGGCCTGATGGCCGGATGGCTCGTCGGGTTCATCATTGTGATGGCGCTGCTGTTCACGTGAGACGACTGTTCACGTGAGACGACGAGACGGCTGGCGAGATGACGGTACGGCTGGCGGCAGAGGAGTGGCGACGCCGGCGCGCCGACCATGAGGCGCGCGTCGATCGGCTCGTGGCCGACCACCTGGAGCGCCGCCGCAACCGGGTCAAGCATCCCGTCGTCGACTTCCTCTTCACCTACTACTCGCACCGCCCGGCCCAGCTCCGGCGCTGGCATCCCGGCGCCGGGGTGGTGCTGCGCGACGCCGACCCGGCCGAGTTCGGCCCCGACTACCGGGAGGTCCGGGAC
>Ga0207874_1002394_pt1 | contig 17691 bp, 14 predicted proteins | sample HigsolmetaAR201D_FD_184833 | JGI IMG/M metagenome (GOLD analysis project Ga0207874, IMG submission 184833) | Ionic liquid and high solid enriched microbial communities from the Joint BioEnergy Institute, USA - AR20-1-D (SPAdes) (version 2) ...
ACCATCAGCGCCGTGGCGTACATAATGATGATGCCGGCCACGAGCCCGCCGAAGGTCGCCGGCGACAGCAGCGGCGCGCCCTCCTCGGCGCTCTGCCTGGCGATCAGCCGCCCCACCTCGTAGATCACCTGGGCGATCGCGCCGGCCCCGAGCGCCAGGAAGATCGCCGCCGCCAGGCTGCTGTAGATGAAGCCGCCGATCCAGACCCCCAGCACCGCCGGCAGCCCGGCCAGCGCCGCGAGCGCGACGAAGTGCCGCAGCCGCGGGCGCTCGCGGGCGATCGGCGCCGCGATGCCGATACCCTCGGTGATGTTGTGCAGCGTGAAGCCGATCACCAGGAAGGTGCCGAGGGCCGCTTCCCCGAGCGCGAAGGCGGCGCCGATCGCCAGCCCTTCGCCGAGGTTGTGCAGCCCGATGCCGAGCGCGACGCGGTAGGCCACGCCGAGGCGCGACTCCGCCGCCCCTTTCCTACGCGACCCGATCGCGATCAGCCCCAGGAAGGCCAGCAGCGCCACGAGGAACACCAGCGGCGCGCCGCCGTAGACGCTCGCCGCCGCCGCGATCAGCTCGAGCGCCTCCGCCACTGTGTCGAACAGCAGAAACACCAGCAGCCCAACCGTGAGCGCCAGCACGGCCTGCATCCCGGTGCGGCCGAGCCGCCGCAGGAACGGGTGCCACATGAGCCCCAGGCCCACCGGGATGAAGCCGACGTACAGCCCGAGCACCGCGTAGCGCCACACCGTCGCCCAGTCGGGGCCGGGCGTCAGCGTCGCCACGCCGACCTCGCCCTCGAACGCGACGCCGTTCGCGCTCAGCAGCCTGATGGCGTGCGTCTCGTCCTGCACCCACGGGTAGGGGATGGTGATCGTCGCGCGGCCCAGGCGCGGGATCTCCGGGGCCGGCGTGATGCTGAAGCTCCAGTAGGCGTCGTCCACCAGCACCTGCGCGACGGTCACCGGGTCCACGCCGCCGTTCGTCACCTCGACGACCATCAGGTCGCGGGCGGGCAGCGTGATGCGGTCGATCGTCAGCTCCTCGATCGGCGGCGCGCTGCGGCTGCCGAGCCCGGCGCCGGTGAGCACCAGCACAGCCAGCAGGCCGCCGAGCAGCAGCAGCGGGAGGAGCGCCAGCAGCGCGGTGTGCCAGCCCAGGCGCCGCGCCTCGCCGCCCGGCGGGAGGGTCGTCTCGGTCATCGCAGCGCCTTTCTAGCTGAGCTGGCACAGCCCGAGGTGTCTGGCCGCCGCGAAGGGCTCGCTCGGCAGACCATCCTCGGTCACGTCGAAGATCCCCATCCAGCCCAGCTGGTTGAACTCGCTCTGGTGGGCGTGGAACATGAACTGCCCGGGCCGTGGGTAGGTGAACTCCAGGATGTGGCGCTCGGCCTGGCACAGCATCACCAGGTCGGTGTACTCATCCGGCTCCAGCTTCGTCCCGGTGCGAAGGAGGTGGAACAGGTTGGCGTGGATGTGGAACGAGTTGATCAGGTCGAACTCGGTGAAGTTCGCCAGGTAGACGCGCGTCAGCTCGCCGGCCCTGAGCGGGATCGGGTGCTTGGTGTAGTGGAAGGCGACCGTGTTGACGGCGTAGACCTCGTTCTCGGCGTCGAAGTTGGTGTCGAAGGCGTTCATCACCATCACCAGCTCGCGCGCCGGCGGCCGGGGCGTCGGCGGGTCGACGATGAACAGGCCGTAGAGCCCCTTGTGGATGTGGCGCGAGAACGGGGTGGTGTGGCAGTGGTACACGTGCAGGCCGAACGGCTCGGCGTCGAACTCGTAGACGAACGTGCCGCCGGGCGGCACCGGCGTGACGCCGTCCATCTCGGCCGGGTGGATGCCGTGGAAGTGGATCGAGTGCGGGTGGTCGTTGCCGTTCGTGAAGGTGATTCGCACGCGGTCGCCCTGCGTGGCTCGCAGCGTCGGCCCCGGCACGCGGCCGTTGTAGGCCCAGGCCGGGAAGGTGATGCCGGGGGCGATCTCGATCGTCTTGGCGATGGCGTCGAGGCGGTACTCGCGCAGCGTCTGGCCGCTCGCGAGCGTGCTCACCTCGCCGTAGTCGAAGTCCGTCAGCAGCGCGCTGGGGTCGAAGCCGTTGATCGCCTCAGGATCGACGTCCCCGTTCACGATGTTGCCGAAGTTGCTGGTGATCCCGCCGTGGTCCATACCGGCCATCGGCTCGATCACCGGCTGCGCCACCGCCCCTCCGGCCGCCGGCAGCGCCTGCTGCGCGGTCGCTGCGCACCCGGCGAGGCTGAGAGCGCCCACGCCCCCGAGAAACGACCGCCGGCTCAAACGCACGTGGTGTTTCATGGGCTCCTCACTTTAGATTGTGTGGCAACGCACAAATAATTTAGATATGGCGAAAATTATAAACCCGGACACCTCAATAATCAAGGGGATTTCCCGTTATCAGGAAATCCCCCCTTTGAGCAAAGACTCACGTCCTGAATGTGGATGCCGGTCAGGGCGAGAGCCCCAGCGCCTCGGCCAGCGCCGCGCCGAATCCGGGCGCGACTGGGTAGGTCCCCACGATGTGATCCGGCCACGCCTCGGTCGGGACGTTGTAGAGCTGGAGCGTGTCGCTCGCCGCGTTGTAGTGGGCGGTCACGGTGCGCGGCGGCGGGCCGATGATGAATTCGAGCTGCAGCCGGTTCACCGGCTCCGCCGCACCCGGCGCGCCGGCCAGGTGCGGACCCGCGCGCAGCACGCCCAGCACCTCCTGGATCGCCCGCGGGTCAGTGACCTCGAACTGGCGCCCGCTCGGCTCGCGCACCACGATGCGCTGCGTCCGGCTCATGGCGAGCTGGACGACATAGGCGCTCGGCGTCGGCGGAGCGGGAAGGTCGTTGTGGGCGAACGTCCGCTCCAGGCCGAGGAAGCGCCTCACCTGCCGCTCGCCCGGGAGCGAGGCGCACGCCGTGAGGCCGGCGAGCGCCGCCCCGGCGCAGAGCAGCCGCACCAGAAGCGGGAGCGTTGCTGCGAGACGAGGGTGCATCCCAGCCTACCCGCCCACCGGCACGACGAAGATGGCCTCGACATCGTCGGCGTCGATGCGCCGGACGACCACCCGGACGCGCCAGTCGCCGACCATGCTCAGCCACTGGTCCGGCACGACGTAGCGCCCCGGCCCCTCCGGCTCGGCGATCACCGTGGTCTCGCCCATGTCCATCGTCGTCATGTTGAGCGTGAGCTGGACGCGCTGCACGTCGAGCGGCTCCCCCTCCGCGTTGCGCACGCTGACCTGCAGGGTATTCTTGCCGATCCCGGCCGGCTGCACCTCCAGCCCGACGAGCAGGTCGGATGCCGGCTGCTCCTCGTCGAACGGCACGATCGGCACGGGGGTGCGGGTCGGGCGCGGCGTGGCCTCCGGCACGGCCTGCGCGATGGCGCCGGGCTGCGGTGCGGCCGCGCTGGCCGCTTCCTGCGCCCCCGGCGGCGCCACGCTGGTGATCACCCCCGCGGCGCCGAGCACCACCAGCGCCAGCACGACTTCCCCGCGCACCGCCCGGTGGAAGCGCCGGCTCCAGCGCGCGGCCGTCGCCGCCTCGGCGGCCCTGGTCGCCCAGGCGTTGAAGCGCGGCCGCACCAGGAACATGTTGTAGCCGCCGATCAGCAGCAGGGCGCCGAACAGCGCCAGCTTGACCAGCAGCGCCTGGCCGTACGCGCTCGTCCAGAGCTGATCCACGCGCGAGAGGTGCTGCAGGGCGGTGTAGGTGCCGCTGGCGGCCAGGACGACGACGCTCCCCAGCGCCAGCGCGGAGAAGCGCGAGATGACCCGCGCGAGCGTCTCCACGCGCCCTCGCTCGTCCAGCGGCCGCAGCGCGGGCGGCAGGAGCAGCGCGAGGTGGATCAGCCCGCCGACCCAGAGCGACGTGGCCGCGAGGTGGGCCCAGTCGGCCAGTACCGGGCTGACCGGGAGCCCCCGCGCCGCGGCGCTGAGCTCCAGGGCGGCTGCGTGCCCCGAGACCGCGAAGGTCAGCAGCAGCCCGCTGCCGAGCAGCATCGCCAGCGCGAACTCCCAGCGGGCCAGCGCGCGGATCGCCGGCAGCGCCAGCAGGGCCAGCGCGAGCAGCATCCGCGCCGCGAGCGCCTGCCCCAGGCGCGTCTGGGCCAGCACCGTGCGGATCTGGTCGAGGCCCACCTGCCCGGCGACCGCGTAGGTGTGCAGCAGCAGGAACCCGGCCGTCGCCGCGAGCAGCGTGCCCAGGCCGACCGCGCTCACGGTGCGCCAGCGGCGCTCGACCGCCGCGGCCGAGGCGGCCTGCGCGGGCAGCGACGGCCGCAGGACCACGCGCATCAGCACCCAGCCGCCGACGCTCGCGAGCGCCCCGAGCAGCATGAGCGCGCGCGTGAGCGCCACCAGCGCCAGCGGCGGTTCCGAGGAGCGCACCGGCGGCGGGCTGGCCTGTGGCGGCGCGGGGGTCGGAGCCGGCGTCGCCTCAGGCGCCGCAGCCGGCCCCGTCTGCTGCTGCGGGGCCGTGCCGCTCACCGTGAAGACGAAGTTGCCGGTCACGGTGTGGCCGTCGCTGCCGACCACCTGCCACACCGCGGTGTAGACGCCCGGGTCGAGCGGCGGGAGCGTCACCGCGACGACGGTCGGGTCGGAGGGGCTGCGTGCGCCGTCGCCGTTGTCGACCGCCTGGCCCTGGGCGTTGAACACCTGCAGGCTGGAGAAGGCCGCCTCAACCGGCTCGTTGAAGCGCACCTGCGCCTGCGCCGGCGCGGTGTCGAGCTGCGCGCCGTTTGGAGGGTCGGTCGAGATAATTTCGGGGTGCGCCAGCGCGACGGGCGCGCGGATGGCGGCGCACACCAGCACCAGGAGCAGCACGGCGCCCCGGCGAAGGGCGCTGCGTCGGATCATTGCAGTATCTCCAGCGGGCGCCGGCCCGGCTCAGTCCGGACGGCGCCCGCGTAAGCGCACGGGATGGGTAGAGCGAACGAAGCCGCTCCGGGCCTCTTCCTGTCCGGCCGCGGCTCGGCACGCGGCCGGACAGGTATGGGGAGCACGAGGGGCGGAGCCCTTCGCGCTCCCTTCAACGAAAGCCGGCGTTAGCGGCGGGCGCGGCGGCGGGCCACCAGGCCGAGGCCGAGCAGCAGCGCGCCGCTGGCCAGCGTGGCGATCGGCAGCCCCTCATCACCCGCGGTGCGCGGCAGGTTCGCCGGCGCCTCAGGCGCAGCGGCGGGCGCCGCCTCCGATTCAGCGGCCTCAGCGGGCGCGGTCTCAGCGGGCGCGGCCTCCGATGCGGCGGCCTCACCGCTGCTCACCGTAAAGGTGAAGCTGCCCTCGGCGACGCTGCCGTCGCCCTCCGACACGGCCGTCCAGCTGACGGTGTAGACCCCGTCGGCGAGCCCGGGCCGCAGGGAGACGACCAGCGTCTTGCGGTCCGGGTCGCTCCTGTCGAGCGTGGTGTCGCCCATGTCAACCGTGGCGCCGGACGCATCCGTCACCTTGAGCACGCTCCCCTCGGCCACGAGCGCGTCGTGGTTGCTGAAGACTGCGACGACCCTCTCCGGGGCGGTGGTTACCGTCGATCCGGCGGCCGGCTCGGAGGATGCCAGCTTAGCGTGGGCCAGCGCCGTTCCGGTGCCGGCGAACATGAGCACGAGTGCGACCAGTACGACGACCGGCCAGCTGCGATGATCGATCCGAAGCATGTGTAATCCCCTTTCGTGTTAGAAGTATGGCAAGGACTAGCCGACACCGCATCGCCCGCGCTTGTTCGAGCGCGACGATTGCAGCTTTGCGGACAGTTCTCGGGCGTGGTTTGGCTGCGCGAGGGCGCGGCGAGCGCTACGCGGCGCTCAGGAGCCCGGCGCGCGCCGGGGCCGCTTTAGGCGGGGGGAAGTGGCGCGGCGGCGAATGCTGCCGCGGGGGATGAACGACCGGGCGCTTGGCCCAGCACCGGACCAGCATCGCCCCGAACGCGAGCAGAGCGAAGACCGCGGCGATGGGGGTGTGCGGCGCAGGCGACTCTGCCGGCGTCTCAGAACCGGAGACCGCCTCCGCGTGGACCTGGCAGTGGAACAGCCAGCCGACCGTGGCCGCCCGGCCGCTCTCCGATTCGCGCGGCTGCTCCGCGCTGCCGGCGTGCAGCATCGAGTGGTGGCTGTGCGCCGAGTGGTGGCTGTGCGCCGAGTGGTCGCCGGCGGCGTGGAGGCTCACGGGCGCCGCCGCGGCCACGCGCACGAGCTCGCAGTGGAGCAGGCACGCGAGCGGGTCGAGCAGGCACGCGGTCAGGAGCAGGTACAGCGGCAGGGCACGGGCAGCGCGCCGCCAGGCCGAGGCTATCGCCCGGCGGAGCACACGCCGTGTCCGGTTCCAGATCGTCGTGCCCACTGCCTTACCACCTGCTCCCGAACCCCGGCGGCGTGCCGCTCCTGGCACCGACCCTGTGGGGCCGGGGTTGTATGCTCTATACCTTCTGTGGTGGGCGCCGTAGCGCCGCACCGGTACGCTCTACTCCATTATACGTAAGCAACCCAGCCCGTATACGTACTTTGGACGGAGCCGACCTCGGTGAAACGCTCAGACGGCGGTCTGATCTTACCCAAGGCCGGCAGACGCGCAGCCCCACCCAGGCTGATGGGCGAGGCTGCTCCAGGCGCCGTGCGCGCCAGCCGCGGCGGAGTGGCTACTCCCCGACCGGGGAGAGCAGATAGCCTTTGCCGCGGACGTTCAGAATATAGCGCGGCGCGCTTGGGTCGGGCTCGAGCTTCTGGCGCAGGTGGTGGATGTGCGGCTTGATCAGCTCCCCCGCCTCGGGCTCGCCGGCCTCGTAGCCCTGTGCGCAGCGCACAAGCTGGGAGTAGGACATCATCGTGCCGGCGTGCTCCGCCAGGCAGAGCAGCACCCGGAACTCAGTCGGGGTCAGCGGCAGCGTCCGGCCCCCCAGCGTGGCCTCCTGGCGCCAGGCGTCGAGCTTCAGCGCGCCGACTGTGATCACCCGGCGCCCCTCCTGGCCCGTGCCCCCGGCCTCTTGGGACGCCGCCGCGCCGCGCAGCTCCTGCACCGCCGCCCCGACGACATCCAGGAGCGTGCGCTGGCGCAGGGCCTGCGCGCGCGCCTCGAGCGCCGCGCGGACCCGCTCGACCACATCCGACGGCTCGGATGTCTTCAGCATATAATCGAACACGCCCTGGTGGAGCCCCTCGATCGCAGTTTCGAGCGAGCCGTGGCCGGTCAGCACAATAATGGCCATGTCGGGCTGGCGTTGGCGGGCTGCGGCAACCACCTGCATGCCGTCCATACCCGGCATCTTCAGGTCCACCACCATCAGGTCGAACGTCTGCCGTTCGAGCAGCTCGACGGCCGTCTCGCCGTTCTCGGCTGCGGTGACGGAGTAGCCTGCACGCTCGAGCAGCACTCCTAGGGTGAGGCGAATATTCGCCTCGTCATCGACCAGCAGAATCGTGGCATCCTGACTCATGGGCCTCCTCATGCGCACGTCCGAAGCCGGGCGCGGCCAGCATGACCAGCGCTTAGTTGATGGTAGCACCGCGCATCAGGAACTGTCAAACGCTCGGCTCGCGATGTGCGAACAGGTGCACGTACTGGACGAGCTGCGGCAGCACCACCGGCTTCTCGAGGTACTGGTCGACACCGAGCCCTTCCATCTCGCGGCGGAGTCCAGGGGTGGGGGCCGAGGCGATGACCAGCACGCGCGTCTCGGCGCGGTTGGCCTTCACATATCGAATGAGCTCCGCAGCGCTGTGGCGCTGCGGCGATGGGTCAATAATCAGGATATCCGGCCATTGGTTCTCCAGAGACTGCCAGGCCTGGTTGATCGACGTCGCAACGAACACTCCGGCCTCAGGAATATCGCGAGCGACGATCGCATTTGTGACCCGGGCGGCCGCTGTGTCGGCATCGATGATCAGTATGTGGGCTCGCATGGGATATCCTGTCTGTGACCTCTGATTAGCTCGTTGCGACACTATACCCCGGTTGGAGCGCCGCGGGTGTGTGCAATTCTTAACTTCGCGTGGTCTTTCGGCCACGCGGGGCGCCGCGATCAGCCGTGAGCCTGAGCAGAGGAGGCACTATGGGAACTGTGCTAGTCTTTTCCGCCCCGCGCACCTGCACCTTCGCCGACGAGCCGGAGCGGCCGCTGGAGGCGCACGAGGTGCGCCTGCGCACCCTGTTCTCCGGAATCAGCGCGGGCACCGAGCTGACCGCCTACCGCGGCACGAACCCCTACCTGCACAAGCGCTGGGACGCCGAGCGCCGGCTGTTCGTGCCCGACGAGCGCCAGGGCCCGGCCTACCCGCTCACCGGCTGGGGCTACGAGGAGTGCGGCGAGATCGTCGAGGTGGGGGCGGACGTGAGCGAGGTGCGCGTCGGGCAGCGGGTGTACGGCGCCTGGGGCCACCGCACCCACCGGGTCGTCACGGCCGAGTACGCCCGGTCGCGCATCCTCGCGCCGCACGTGGACCCGATCCTCGGCATCTTCTCGCAGATCGGCGCGATCGCCCTGAACGGCATTCTCGACGCGCAGATCAACCTGGGCGAGACCGTCGCCGTCTTCGGCCTCGGCGTCGTCGGGCAGCTCGTGGCGCAGCTCGCCCGGCTCTCGGGGGCGCGGGTGATCGGCGTGGACATGCTCGAGTCGCGCCGGCGGCTGGCGCAGGAGCTCGGGACGCCGACGGTGATCGACGGGCGCGGCGCGGCCGAGGCGATCAAGGAGCTGACCGGCGGGCGCGGGGCGGACATCTGCGTCGAGGCGTCCGGGTCGACGGCGGCGCTCAACGAGGCGGTGCGCGCCTGCGCCTACTCGGCGCGCGTGGTGGCCATGGGCTTCTTCCAAGGCGAGGCGCGCGGCCTGTTTCTGGGCGAGGAGTTCCACCACAACCGGATCGACATCGTCTGCTCGCAGATCGGCGGCGTCAGCCCGCAGCTCAAATACCGCTGGGACACCCTGCGGCTGGTGCAGACCTTCATGGGCCTGGTGGCGGACGGCCGGCTGAACCTGCGGCCTCTGATCACCCACACCGCGCCGTTCGCCGAGGCCGGGTCGCTCTTCGCGCTGCTCGACGAGCGGCCCCACGAGGCCGTCCAGGCAGTGATCACCTTCGACTGAGCGCCGTGCCGCCCGCTCACACAGGGAGGTGTGGAGGACCTGCAGCCCTCCACGAACACGTTTGTAAGGGGCCGAAGCCATCGCACATACCGGCACGGAACCTCCGCGCCCGCGCCCCCGTCCTACTGGTGTGGAAACGCCAGGTGGGGGCAACCCCACGGTATCTGAGAAAGTTAGACACCGATGCGATGGCTTCGAACACTTCTGCTCACCTTCCTGATGGCTGCGCTGGCGGCCTGCGGCGCGCCGGCCCGCTCCGCCCCGCCGGCGACTGAGACGCCGGCCCCGGCGCCCTCGCCAGCCGCGCCACCCGCCCGCGGCGCGGGGGTGATCGTCACCTTCCGCGTGGCCGGCGCCGAGACGTACAAGATCCTGCTCACCGACCCGGCCGACATCGAGATCGCCCGCAAGCTGCTCGCCGGCGAGGAGGCGCCGCGCATCCCGAACGGCGTGGTCGTGCGCGGCGACCCGGGCGTGAACGAGGGCTACTCCTGGCACATCGACCCGGCGTCGGTCGAGTTCGCCGACATGGCGATGGAGGTGTGCGACGGCCGCCCGTCCGACGTCGAGCAGCAGATCATCACCTCCGACCGCTACTGCCCCTGGTCGGCGGAGGTCATCGCCGTGGACGACATCGCCGACACAGCCGCCGACCCGCTGCTCGTGTCGCTGCACCAGTCCGGCGGCATCGCCGGGGTGGACGAGACGCTGACGGTGTACGCGGACGGGCGCGTCGAGCTGACGGACCGCAGCGGGCAGGTGCGGGCGGGCCAGCTGGCGGCAGGCGACCTGGAGGCGCTGCGCAGCCTGCTCGAGAGCCCGGAGCTGGCGCGGGCCGAGGATCGCTACCAGGCCCCCGGCGCCGACCAGTTCGTCTACGAGATCACGCTGCTGTCGGGCGCCCAGCCGCGCACGATCACGACCATGGACGGCGCAGACCACCCGGCGGTCGTCGGCCAGCTGCTCGCCGAGCTGGCGCGGCTGCGTCCGGGCGGCGCGTGATGGACCCGGCCACCGCGCGGGCCGCTGTCCCGCCCGCACGGAATTTCCCCCCCTCGCCAGCTGAGCCAGCGGCGCGCCTCGCGGATCGCCCGCTCCTCCATGCGCCCCATCGTCGGCGGGCTGGCGCGCAAGCTCTGTCCCACGACCGCGGTGATCGAGCGCAGCCGGCCCCTGATCGTCGGGCGGGGGTAGCCTGCCGCGATAGAGCTGCGCCGCCCAGATCTACCGCAGGAGGAGGGCGCCTGGGTGCTCGTGCACCGTCACGCCGATCCGCTGGTCGCAACCACCGCCCCGGCAGCGGTTCTGCACAAGTAGCCCGCTGCGGAGCCAGCCCGCGCGACGCTCCGCAAGCTGGAACGCATCTTGCAGCAGTGGGCGGCACACCACCCCCGCGCGCCACCCTACGGTCGGACGAGGACGGCGGCCAGCAGAGCGAGCTGCGAAAGGAGCACCACCATGTCGGTTGCACGGGTGATCGAGCTGAGCGCGACGTCGACGAAGAGCTTCGAGGACGCGGTCCAGCAGGGGATCGCACGGGCGAACAAGACGCTGCGCCACGTGACGGGGGCCTGGATCAAGGAGCAGCGTCTCTCGGTCGAGAACGGCGGCATCTCGGAGTATCAGGTGAACATGCTGGTCACCTTCGTGCTGGACGACTCGATGGACCAGAACCCCTGACCGCCGGGCGGGTGGAGCAAAGAACGCGCAGCAGGAGGCGATCCCTGCTGCGCGTCGTTCGTTGGTAGCGCCGCCGGCCGCTACGTGTCCAGGTGGTACGGGATGCTCGTCACGACCTTTCCCTTGGTGAAGAACAGCGCGGTCTTGATCGCCAGGCCGGTCTGGTTGTGCAGCAGGTACTGCCAGGGCTTGGCCGGCACGAACTCCGGCAGGATGATCGTCAGCACGTCGTCGTCGTACTTCGCGTCGACCTCGTCGATGTACGCCAGCAGCGGCCGCAGCAGCGAGCGGTAGGGCGAGGGCAGTACGACGAGCGGGATGCCGCTGCCCCACTGCGCCCACTTGGCCTTCAGCTTCGCCGTCGCCTCCGGCTCGAGGTCCACGTACACCGCGGTCACGTTGTCCGGTGCGAGCGAGAGCGCGTACTGCAGCGCCGGGATCACCCCGCGGTGGACGCCGGAGATCAGCACCAGCACCGTGTGACGCCGCACCGGCACCGGCGGCGGCAGGTCGGCGAGCGAGAGCTGCTCGGCCAGGCTGCGGTAGTGGCGCCGGATGCTGAACAGCACCACGATCATCACCGGGATGAGCACGATCACCGCCCAGGCGCCCTCCAGGAAGCGCGTCGTCGCGATCACCACCAGGACGACGCCGGTCACCAGCGCGCCGAGGCTGCTGACCAGCGCGCCGCGCCACCACCCCGGCGGGCGCAGGCGCAGGCCGCGGGCGACCATCCCCGCCTGCGACAGGGTGAAGGACAGGAACACGCCGACGGCGTAGAGCGGCAGCAGCGCCTGCTCGCGCGCCCCGAACCCGACCACCAGCGCCGCCGCGAGCACCCCCAGCGCCAGGATGCCGTTCGAGAAGGCCAGCCGGTCGCCGCGCTGCGTGAACTGGCGCGGCAGGAAGCGGTCGCTGGCCAGGAAGTACGCCAGCCGCGGGAAGTCCGCGTAGGCGGTGTTCGACGCCAGGATCAGGATCAGCGTCGTCGCGACCTGCAGGATGTAGTACAGCGGCGAGCCGTCGCCGAACACGGCCCGCGCGAGCTGCGAGTTGACCGTCTCCGGCTCGTGGCTGCCGTCGGGGAGCACGTGGTAGGCGTAGGCCAGCACGGTGTTGCCGACGAACATCAGGCACAGGATGACGACCATGCTCACCAGGGTGCGCGAGGCGTTCTGCGACTCGGGCGGCTTGAAGGCCGGCACGCCGTCGCTGATCGCCTCGACGCCGGTGAGCGCCGTGCAGCCGGCGGCGAACGCGCGCAGCAGCACGAAGAACGTCAGCGGCTGCACCTCGCCGCCCCCGAAGACCACCGCCGGCGGCGGGGCCGGGGTCGCCTGGCCGGTCAGCAGCTGGTAGAACCCGGTGCCGATCATCAGGAGCATCGAGGCGATGAACAGGTAGGTGGGGACGGCGAAGATCTGCCCGGACTCCTTGATGCCGCGCAGGTTGGCGATGGTCAGCAGCGCGATCAGCACGAGCGCGATCTCGACCCGGTAGGGCTCCGCGGACGGCGCCGCCGAGACGATCGCCGCCACCGCCGCGGACATGCTCACCGCGACGGTGAGGACGTAGGAGACGAGCAGCGGCGCCGCGGCCACCAGCGAGGGGAGCGTCCCCAGGTTCTCGCGGGCGACGATGTAGGCGCCGCCGCCCTGCGGGTAGGCCAGGATCGTCTGGCGGTACGAGAAGGCCACGACGACGAGCAGCAGGGCGATCGCGCCGGCGATCGGCGGCAGGTAGACCAGCGCTGCGGTGCCGGCGCTGACCAGGACGATCAGAATGGCCTCAGTGGCGTAGGCGACCGATGAGAGGGCGTCGGAAGCGAAGACGGCGAGAGCGATGCGCTTGGTGAGCCGCTCGTGCGCCAGCTGCTCTGTCGCCAGCGGCTGGCCGACGAGCACCCGCTTCAGCTGCGATAACATTGAGACACCGCCAGTTGCACGAGTTGCGTGACGATCTCACGCAAACTCGCGAATCCTACCACGCGCGCCCGGGGCGGTCAACACAGATCGCGGGGGGTGCGCAGCCGCCGCCGGGTGGGCTGCGGCGGCTTGGCGGCGCGACGGCGTCCTACGCGCCCTCGGTGTGGAGCGCGGTGTCCACGGCGGCGGTGATGGCGCCCTCGGCCACGAGGCGGCGGACCTGCTCGAGGTACGGGTACATCACGGCGTCCCGCTCGATGAACGGGACGTGCGCGCGCACGAGCGCGTAGGCCGGCGCCGTCCCGCGGCCGAGGCGGGCGCCGGGGAGCGCCTGGCGCCGGAAGTCGATGCCCTGCGCCGCCGCCATCAGCTCCATGGCGAGGATGCGCTCGACGTTGTCCAGGATCGCGCGCGCCTTCAGCCCGGCGGTGACGCCCATGCTGACGTGGTCCTCGATGTTCGCCGAGGTCGGGATCGTGTCCGCGCTGGCGGGGTGGGCCAGCACCTTGTTCTCGGTGGCGAGCGCCGCGGCGGTGTACTGCACGATCATGAACCCCGAGTTGAGCCCGCCCTCCCTGGTGAGGAACGGCGGAAGCGCGTGCTCGTTGGCATCCGCGTCCAGCAGCCGCATGATCCGCCGCTCGGAGATGTTGCCGAGCTCGGTGAGGGCCATCCCGAGGTAGTCCAGCGCGATCGCCAGCGGCTCGCCGTGGAAGTTGCCGCCGGAGAGGACCGCCGCCTCGCCGGTGCGCTCGTCCACGAACAGCAGCGGGTTGTCGGTGACGGCGTTCAGCTCGATCTCGAACACCCAGCGCGCGTAGGCCACCGCGTCGCGCACGGCGCCGTGGACCTGCGGGATGCAGCGCAGGGTGTAGGCGTCCTGCACGTGGCGCGGGTCGTAGCCGCGGGTGAGCTGGCTGCCGTCGAGGAGCGCGCGCAGGTAGGCGGCGCACTCGCGCTGGCGCGGGAAGGGCCGCAGCCGGTGGATGCGCTCGTCGAAGGCGGCGTCGGTGCCGTTCAGCGCCTCGAGGCTGAGGCACCCGGCGATGTCGGCCGTCTGGCTCAGCAGCTCGGCGCGCGCCGTCTCGAGCACGCCGAGCGCGCACATCACCGCCGTGCCGTTCGTCAGCGCCAGCCCCTCCTTGGCCGCCAGGGTCGTCGGCCGCAGCCCCGCCCGTCCGAGCGCCTCGGCGGCGGCCATGCGCTCGCCGTCCAGCTCGGCCTCGCCCGCGCCGATCAGCGGCAGCGCCATGTGCGCGAGCGGCGCCAGGTCCCCGCTCGCGCCCAGCGAGCCCTTAGCCGGGATGACCGGGTGGACGCCGGCGTTCAGCATGTCCAGCAGCAGCTGCAGGGTCTCGCGCCGCACGCCGGAGTGGCCGCGGGCGAGCGTGTTGGCGCGGATGAGCATGATCGCCCGCGTGGTCGGCGTGTCGAGCGGCTCGCCCGTGCCGACCGCGTGGCTCATCACGATGTTGCGCTGGAGCTGCTCGACCTGATCGGGGGGGATGACGCGGTCCTTGAAGGCGCCGAAGCCGGTGGTGATGCCGTAGGCGATCGTCCCGCCGGCGAGCAGCCGCTCCACCGCCGCCGCAGCGCGGTCCACCGCCGCCCCGGCCGCGTCCGACAGCACGACTCTCGGGCGGCCCGGCCGCCCTCTGGCCACCGCCAGAACTTGCTCGAAGGTCAGGTGCTCGCCGTCCAGTGTCACGACGTCGTTGTCCATGACGTGCTCCTACACGATGCGCCCGTGCTTCACCACGGTGCGCACGAGGTTCCCGCCGAACTGGTAGGCCAGGTGCCGGTAGTCCGGCGCGTCGATCACCAGCAGGTCGGCGTCCTTCCCTGGCTCGAGCGACCCGACGCGGCCGCCGAGCCCGATGGCGTGCGCCGCGTTGATCGTCGCGGCCACCAGCGCCTCCGCCGGCAGCAGTCGCTGGTAGCGGCAGGCGATCGCCATCGCCAGCGGCAGCGACGGGCAGGGCGCCGAGCCGGGGTTGATGTCGGTCGTCAGCGCCACCGCCGCCCCGGCATCCACCATTGCCCGCGCGTCGGCGAAGTGGGCGCTGCCCAGGTTGAACGGCACGGTGGGGATGACGACCGCCACGGTGTCCGACGCCGCGAGCCTGGCGATTCCCTCCGGCCCGGTGGCGTCCAGGTGGTCCACCGAGGTCGCGCCGAGCTCCAGCGCCACCTCGAGCCCGCCGATGTCGGCGAACTCGTCGACGTGGGCCTTCAGCGCCATGCCGAGCGCCCGGCCGGCCTCCAGCACCCGCCGCGACTGGGTGGCGTCGAACGCCCCGCGCTCGCAGAAGACATCCACGAACAGCGGCACGCCGCGCTGTGTGAACCGGGACCGCCGGTGCCAGGCGGCCGCCGCCGGCAGCATCTCCTCGACCACCATGTCGATGTACGCGTCCGGCCGCCCGGCGTACTCCGGCGGGAGCGCGTGGGCGCCGAGGAACGTCGGGACGAGGTCCAGCGCGTGCGCCTCGTCCAGCGCCGCGATCGCCTCCAGCTGGCGCAGCTCAGTCGCGAGGTCGAGGCCGTAGCCGGTCTTCGCCTCGGCGGTGGTGGTGCCGAGGCGCAGCATCTGGTCCAGCCGGGCGCGGCTCTCGGCGACCAGCTGGCCGAGGGTGGCGGCGCGCGTGGCGCGCACGGTGGAGAGGATGCCGCCTCCCGCCGCCATAATCTCGAGGTACGTGGCGCCGCCGATGCGCCGCTCGAACTCGTCCGCCCGGTCGCCGGCGTAGACGACGTGCGTGTGCGGGTCCACGAAGCCGGGGCAGACGACAGCGCCCGTCGCGTCGATCGTCTCAGCCGGCTGGAAGCGCCGGCGCAGCTCGGCGGTCGGCCCCACCGCGACGACCCGCCCCTCGTGCACGGCCACCGCGCCGCCGGGGATCGCGCCGACGTCGCGCATGGCCGGGCCGCGCCTCGGGCCGCCGGGGCTGGCGCACGTCACGAGCTGCGCCGCTGAGTGGACGAGGAGGTCTACCTTCATGTCTCCTCCCGCGGAGGGGTTTGGGGAGGGTGAGCCCTCCACACCTCCCTGCAGAAATCGGTCCCGGTGGGCCGCTACGCTAGCGCCCCGCACCTTCCCGCTGAGCGCTTGCGTGGCCGCTCCGCCCCGCTCCCGCGGAGGGGTTTGGGGAGGCGAAGCCTCCCCAGAAACTCTTTTTTCCGTCGCTCTGCGGCGACGAAGTCGCCGCAGAGCGACGGAAAAACCAAGTCCACACCTCCCTGCGAAGGGCTAGCGCGGGCGGCCGCAGGGCGAGCGCTAGCCCTCCCATGTGAGCATCGGGATCTTGATGCCGTGCGCCCGGGCGAACGCCACCGCCTCGGGGTAGCCGGCGTCCGCGTGGCGCACGACGCCCATGCCGGGGTCGGTGGTCAGCACCCGCTCCAGGCGCCGCGCCGCCTCGGGGGTGCCGTCGGCGACGATCACCTGGCCGGCGTGGATGCTGTAGCCGATGCCGACGCCGCCGCCGTGGTGGATGCTCACCCACGTCGCGCCGCCCACGGCGTTGATGAGGGCGTTGAGCAGCGGCCAGTCGGCGATGGCGTCCGAGCCGTCGCGCATGGCCTCGGTCTCGCGGTTCGGGCTCGCCACCGAGCCGCTGTCGAGGTGGTCGCGGCCGATCACGATCGGGGCGCGCACCTCGCCGCGCGCGACCATCTCGTTGAAGCGCAGGCCGGCGCGGGCGCGCTCGCCGTACCCGAGCCAGCAGATCCGCGCCGGGAGGCCCTGGAAGGCCACCTGCCTCCCGGCCATCCTGAGCCAGCGCTGCAGGTGGGCGTCCTCGGGGAACAGCTCCATCACCGCGCGGTCGGTCGCGTAGATGTCCTCCGGGTCGCCGGAGAGCGCGACCCAGCGGAAGGGGCCCTTGCCCTCGCAGAAGAGCGGCCGGATGTAGGCCGGGACGAACCCCGGGTAGTCGAAGGCGTCGGCCACGCCGGCGTCGTAGGCGCGCTGGCGCAGGTTGTTGCCGTAGTCGAACACGACGCTGCCGCGCGCCCGCCAGGCGAGCATGGCGCGGACGTGCTCGGCGATCGACTCCAGCGCGCGGGCGCGGTAGGCGTCCGGGTCGCGCTCGCGGAGCGCCGCCGCCTCGGGGAGCGACAGGCCGGCCGGGACGTAGCCGTACAGCACGTCGTGGGCCGCCGTCTGGTCGGTCACCACGTCGGGCGTGACGCCGCGCCGCAGCAGCTCGGGGAGCACCTCGGCGGCGTTGCCGATCAGCCCCACCGAGAGCGCCTCGCCGCGGGCGCGGGCCTCCTCAGCCCAGGTCATCGCCTCCTCGATGTCCTCCGAGATGCGGTCGATCTGGCGCAGCGCGAGGCGTCGCTCGGCGCGCCAGCGGTCCACCTCGACGATCAGCCCCACGCCCTCGTTCATTGTGATCGCGAGCGGCTGGGCGCCGCCCATCTCGCCCAGCCCGGCGGTGACGACCAGCCGGCCGCGCAGCGAGCCCCACCCCTGGGCGCGGGCCAGCGCGCCGAAGGTCTCGTAGGTGCCCTGGAGGATGCCCTGGGTGCCGATGTAGATCCAGCTCCCGGCGGTCATCTGGCCGTACATCGTGAGCCCGGCCTGCTCCCAGCGGTCGAAGTTCTCCTGCGTGGCCCAGGCCGGCACGATGTTGCTGTTCGCGAGCAGGACGCGCGGCGCGTCGGGGTGGGTGCGGAACACCGCCACGGGCTTGCCGGACTGGACGAGGAGCGTCTCGTCCGGCTCGAGGCCGCGCAGGGCCGCGAGGATGGCGTCGAAGGCCTCCCAGGAGCGGGCGGCGCGGCCGCGCCCGCCGTAGACGATCAGGTGCTCGGGGTCGAAGGCCACCTCGGGGTCGAGGTTGTTCTGCAGCATGCGGTAGGCGGCCTCGATCTGCCAGCTCTTGCAGCTCAGCTGCGTGCCGCGCGGGGCCCGGATGACGCGTGCCATGGTCTCTTCCTCCTGACTCCGCCGGGGCGCCTGCGGGCGCACCGCGCCCCTACTGCGGGAACAGCGCGTGCCAGATG
>Ga0207874_1002421_pt1 | contig 17541 bp, 12 predicted proteins | sample HigsolmetaAR201D_FD_184833 | JGI IMG/M metagenome (GOLD analysis project Ga0207874, IMG submission 184833) | Ionic liquid and high solid enriched microbial communities from the Joint BioEnergy Institute, USA - AR20-1-D (SPAdes) (version 2) ...
TGGCTGCCGCGTCTGCGGCCAGCCTGCTGTTCGCCCAGCTCGATACCGGAAGTATCAACGGAAGTATCACGGATCCAAGCGGGGCCGCAGTCGGCGCGGCGCAAGTGACGCTGCGCAACGAAGCTACCGGCGCTACACGTACCGCCGTCTCGAACGAACAAGGTTACTTCGTCTTCCCCGCTGTTCCGAGCGGGCACTACACGCTGCAAACCCAGGTTCCCGGCTTTAAAGCCTATGAACGAACAGGCATTGTGCTCCAGGTAAACCAGCACATCACCGCGCCGATCGTGCTCGAGCTTGGAGAATCTACCGAAAAGGTCACGGTCACGGCGTCCGCCGCGGTTGTCGAAACGACAAGCGGAACCATCCGTGAAACAGTCGACGAGGTGCGCGTCTCCGAGCTGCCGCTCAACGGCCGCAACGTGCTCCAGCTCCAGAGCCTCCTTCCAGGCGCCGTTCCGGTAGGCTCACTCGACCAGGGCGCAAACACACCTGGATACGCCATCAATGGAGCAACAGGAGCATCGAATAACTACTCTCTCGACGGAGCTCCCCACCAGGACGGCTATTTCAATGCGCCGCTTCCCTTCCCGAATCCCGATGCCATCCAGGAGTTCACGGTCCAGACCAACTCTTACAGCGCCGAGTTCGGACGGAACCGGGGCGCTTCAATCAACGCCGTCACAAAATCCGGCACGAACTCCTTCCATGGAGGCCTATTTGAGTTCGTGCGAAACGATGTCTTCGACGCCCGCCCCTTCTTTGCCACCGAGGCGCCCGCGTTCAAGCGCAACCAGTTCGGCGCCCAGCTCGGCGGCCCGATCAAGAGGAACCAAACCTTCTTCTTCTTCGCCTGGCAGGCGACGCATGAACGCGGCACCCCGAACACAAGCACCGCGCTGACGCCTACCACCCGTATGCGCGCAGGCGATTTCTCGGAGCTGGCCAAGACGCTCACGGATCCGCTGACGCAGCAGCCATTCCCGAACAATCAGATTCCCATCTCACGCCTCAATCAGCCCGTGCTCCGCTTCATGGAGCAGTACGTACCTCTGCCAAACTCGAAAGGTCTCGAATATGTCACTCCGCGAAACCGGCCGCTCGACGGGAACCAGTACACCGGCCGCATCGACCACGCTTTCAGCAACAACGATCGCCTGTACGGCCGCTACCTGTTTCAGGAAGACGACGTGTTCAACCCGGGCGGCAACTTCGAAGGCTGGGGCATCGATCAGAACTTCCGGCGTCAGAGTTTGGTCCTGAACGAAACCCACATCTTCAGCCCGTCGGTGCTCAATACCTTCTCTGCCACATTCAATCGCGTCAAGGCCTTCATCGTGCCGGTGCCCGACTTCGCATGGTCCGAGTTCGGAGCGAACATTCCCCCCGCGGCGCCGCAGATTTACGGCTGGCATGTCTTCAACGTGGCCGGATACTTTCAGGCTGCAAACGGCACGTTCTGGAATCTCGGCCGCAACACCTTCAGCTTTGACGACACAGTCAGCTGGAACACCGGACGCCACTCTCTGAAGTTCGGCGCTCAGATCGCCCGGTATCAGGTGAACCAGCTAAACGAGTATCTGACGCGAGGCAACTTCCAGTTCACCGGATTCGCTTCCGGCGACGCCTTGGCGGATGCGATGCTTGGCCGCGTCGCCAATCTCCGGCAGGTTTCGCCTCTCGGCAACACGCTGCGCCAAACTCTGTGGCATTTCTTCATCGCCGACGACATCAAGGTATCCAAGCAACTTACACTGAATATCGGCCTGCGGTGGGAGCCCAACCTCAACTTCGTGGAGCGGGACGGCAAGCTGAGCATGTTCCATCCGGGCGAGCAGTCAACAGTCTACCCGGGCGCGCCTCCCGGACCTCTCTTCCAGGGAGATCCCCAGCTCAGAGAAAAGGTGCTGCCTAACCACTGGAAGAACTTCGCGCCGCGCTTCGGCTTCGCCTATGACCTGACCGGCGACGGAAAGACAGCAATCCGCGGCGGTTACGGCATCTTCTGGGACACCATCCGAACGATCAACCTCAATCGATTCCCGTTGATCCAGCCGTTTGTCATCGACTCTACCGTCTTTGACGTCGACTTCAGCAACCCGTACGGCGGAGCCTCCTTCTTCCCGTTCACGCCGCCTTCAACGCCCGAACAGAAGAGGGATTTCCGCTTTGTTACACCTGCGGCGCACACAGCCTTCAACGACGACTTCCGAACGCCCTATACCCAGCAATGGAACCTGAACATTCAAAGACAGCTGCCGAAAGACATCGTGATCACGGCAGCCTATATTGGTTCGAAGAGCTCGAGGCTGTTCGGGTCGCACAACATCAATCCCGCAGTCTTCGGTCCTGGCGCGACCGTTGCGAACACTCAGTCACGCAGGCTTTATCCGAACTTCGGAACGATCGAGGATGAATCAACCTTCGGCTGGTCCCAGTATCACTCCTTCCAACTGACCGTAAATAAGCGCATGTCGCACGGCTTGACCATCCTCGGCTCCTACACGATCTCGAAGAACACAGGCCTCACGTCAGCGCAAAGCGAGGGTTCGCTGGGTACTCGTGATCCCTGGAACCGGGCGCTCGATCGCGGTCCTCTCAACGAGGATCGTCCGCAGATTCTTACGATCTCCGGCGTCTGGCATATGCCATCCCCATTTCGCCAGGGCATCGGTAAGGCAATCTTTGGCGGCTGGGAATGGACGGGGATCCTCTCCGCAATTGGCGGATCTCCGCTAACGGTGCGTGCGGGTGTGGACCGCTCGCTCAATGGCCAAGGGCTGGATACCGCGGATGTCGTGGGTGACTGGCGCCTTTCGGGCAACAGATCCAGGCAGGAGAAGTTGGACGCCTGGTTCGACGCGACGGCGTTCGTACTACCGGCAATAGGAACCGTGGGCACGAGTTCGATCAACATGCTCCGCGGGCCCGGTCAACTGAATATCGACGCCGGCCTCTATCGTAACTTCGGAGTGCGAGAGAAGTTCAACATCCAGTTCCGTGCCGAGTTCTTCAACGTGTTGAATCACACTCGTCTCGGAAATCCGAACACGAACCGCTCAAGCTCCGCATTCGGACGGATTCTCGGGACGCTGGACCCGAGGGTCGGAGAGCTGGCTCTGAAGTTCCAGTTCTAACCAACAAGCGTGAAGGCGCTCCAGGGGCAACCCTTGGAGCGCCTTTCGTCCCTTCAGCGAGCCCCGGGCTTGCATAGCGGGACGGCGCTTATTCTTCGCGGAGGGTCGCCGCTGGATCCAGACGAACCGCACGGCGCGCCGGGATCAGTGTCGCTACCATCGCCGTCGCCGCAAGCAGTCCGCACGCGCCCGCGAGCGTTACGGCGTCGTTGGCCTTCAGACCAAACAGCAGCGCCTCGGCGAACCGCGATAATGCAACGGAAGCGGCCACTCCAATGGCCAAACCTGCGAGCAGCAGGAGTCCGACTTCCTTAAACACGAGCCTCAGGATGTCAGCCGCTACAGCTCCCAGTCCCATGCGAACGCCGATCTCGTTCCGCCGCCGCGCAACCATGTACGACATCACTCCATACAAACCTAGCGCCGACAGCAGACTCGCAAGCACTCCGAATCCGCCGGAGACGTTCGCCATGAGGCGCTCACGAAGGATCGACCTCTGAGCCTCGCCCTCCAGCATGCGAAACTCGACCAGCAACTAAGGGTTGATTTCGGCCACCGCTCGACGCACCACGGCCATCACGTCATTGACGGGGCCGTGAGTCCGGGCCGCAATCGTGATCGCTGCCGGCATCTCCTCCGCCTGGTTAAGCGGGAAGTACGCAAAGGGACGAAACTCATCACGAAGCCCAAAATACTTCGTATTTCTGACAAGTCCGACGATCTGAAACAATGAATCCTGCTTGCCGGCGTACTCTTCCGCGCGAAAGGTACGTCCAACCGGGTTCTCTCCGTTGAAAACTTCCTTTGCGAACGCCTCATTCACGATTGCCACCTTCGGGGCGGAACGATCGTCGTGGCTGTCGAAATCACGCCCTGCCAGTAGAGAAATCTGCATCGTATCAAAGTATCCAGGCCCGACGAGATTCATCCATACAAGCTTCTTCGCACTCGTGCCCACTCCGCCTTCCGCCCGGACATTCTGGTTCCACGAGCTGTTTCCGAAGGGCGTCAACCATGCAGAACCGACCGAGACGGCTCCCGGTAGCGACCGCGTGCGTTCCTCAATCTGCTGGAACACCTGCCGCCGCCGCTCCGGCTGCAGCTTGGGTGGAGTTGTATCAATCCGCGTAAGGAGAACTCCGTCTGCGTTAAGCCCGGCTTCCGCGGTAAGCAGGTTGCGAAGACTACGCCCGAACAATAACGCGCTTACCAGCAGGACCAGCGACAGCGCGATTTGCGACACCACAAGCATCCGGCGAAGGCCATTGCGCTCGGCATTTGTGGTAGTCCCCCGCCCTCCCCTCATCGCATTGGCCGGCGCGATCCCTGTTGCGCGAATCGCGGGCGTCAGACCGAACAGTAAACACGTCAGCAACGACAGGACCGAGGCAAAGCCGAAGACACGCCAATTGACGTCAAGGTTCAAGAACACCGGATCGCTGCCACTGTCCAGAAAAGCAACCAAGGCTCGGCTTAGCAGTTGCGCCAGCAGAGCTCCGAGGACTCCGCCAAGGGCCGCGAGCAGGAAGCTCTCCGAGAGCAGTTGACTGACCAGGCGCGTCCGGGAAGCCCCGAGCGACTGACGAATCGCGATTTCACGCTCCCTGGCGCTCGCGCGGGCCAGCAGGAGGTTGGCGAGGTTGGCGCAGGCGATCAGGAGAACCAGAGCAGTCGTGACAAGCAGCATCCACAGAGGATTTTCATATTGCCTCCGCAACGAAGAGATTCCCGTCCCCGCAGCGACAACCCTTAGCTTGTTTGCCAGGTACGCCTTCACGTCGTCCGGCCTATAGACTTCAGGAACTGTCTCTCGAAAGATCACCTCGGATAACTGCGTGATGTGCGCAGAGGCCCTCTCGACAGACCAGCCAGGCTTCAACCGCCCAACCAGGGTCAGCCACCAGGCGTGACGAATGTCCATTCGTCCTCTCCCGTCGTCTGCCATGAGAGTGTCAACACATAGGGGAACAGCTACATCGAATCGACGGCCGGGCTCGAGTCCAAAGAACTCCTTGGGAGCCACACCAATTACGGGAAAGCTTTGGCCGTTCAGTTGAATCGTTCGGCCAAGCACCGCTCCGTCACCGCCGAACTCACGCTGCCAGAAGGAGTAGCTCAAAATAGCTCCAGCATCGCGGCAGTCCCGATCGTCGTTTGTCGCTGCGAAGTCCCTTCCTAGCAGCGGCATCACTCCGAGCACTTTGAAGTAGTTGGCGCTGACGAACAAACCCTCCGCAAAGCGGGCTTCCCCGCCCCGGCTCAGGTTAAACCGGATGTCTCCAAATGCGAGCACGTCCGAAAATGCCTGCTGGTGCATCCGCAATTGTTCGAACTGCGCGTAAGTAAAGGCCGGTTCCGGCTGCGGTAGTTGCCCGAGGTGTAGAAGTCCGGAGCAGTATCGATTGCTGCTAGCTCCCACGGATCCTGTACAGGAAGGCTGCGCAGGCGAAGAGCGTCGATGAGCTGAAAGATCGCAGTGTTGGCGCCAATGCCCAGCGCAAGGGACAAAACGGCAACTGCGGCGAAACCGGGCGCCAGTCGCAGTTGACGAATGGCGTACCGCAGGTCGGAGACAGCTAAATCCAGAATCCGCTCGACATTCACATCCCGAGTCCTCTCCTTGTGAACCGTAACGTTGCCGAAGCGCCGCAGCGCTTCCAGCCGTGCCTCGTCCCTTGCCATCCCGCCTGCAACCAGTTCATCCACGCGTTCGGCCAGATGGAAATTCAGTTCTTCGTCGAGCTCTTGCCCCAGCTTCCCGGCCCGCAAGACATTCACGATTCGTGCGAACCACGACATCGGGGAGCTCCTTCAGCTGTAGCGAAGGACTCGAGACACACCGCGAATGAGCCGCGACCAGCTTTCCTTCTCGGCTTCAAGCTGAAGCAGCCCGCTCTTGGTAATCGAGTAAAACTTTGCCTTGCGCCCCTTTTCCGTCACACCCGAGGACGACGCCAGCCAGCCCTCCTGCTCCATCCGGTGCAGCGCCGGATACAGCGAACCCTCCTCCACTCGCAACAGATCAGAAGAAACGGACTGGATGTGATTGCATATCGCGTAGCCGTGCATCGGACCTCGCGCATGCAACACCCGAAGCACCAGCAGGGTCAGGGTGCCTTGCAACACGTCATTCTTTGGCTTCGACATCCCTAGCTAGCTAGGCATTATTGACGGACTGTTCGGCTGTGTCAATGAATCTTTTCAAGACAGATCAAAGGACGCCGCCGGCGGTCGAGAGAGGCCGGGCTTACAGTCGCCCGCGAAGCCGGTTCAATTCGCGCCGGTCGCGCTTGGATGGTCTACCCGCACGGAAGGATTCAAATCGGGGCAGTGCCTTCCGCTCTTCCGCCGCTTTGAGCCGCAGTTCCTTGCTTTCCTCGGTCTCCCGATAAAGCGTCTGCGCTACGGAGGCAGGGCCGCGGACGTCGCTGAGCTGCAGGACTTCCACCTCGAATTCGCCGCTATCGTTCTTTACGCGCAGCAAATCGCCCTCCCGGACTTCCCGCGACGGCTTTACCTCCTGTCCGTTACACGTGACTCTGCCGAGGTCGCAGGCACGCGCGGCGAGCGCGCGCGTCTTGAAGAACCGGGCCGCCCAAAGCCACTTGTCGATCCTCACGCGGGTCATGCTTCCATTCTCGTACGAGACGACATTCTGATCGCGCCTACTCCTGTCGTAGAGTCTCAGCAGGCTGTATGGCAGCGGCGCGTAGAGCGGGAATGCCGGCCGAAACGAGCGCGGCCATAAACAAAATGCCGAGCGCGATCAGAAGAGAAGCAGGTTCCAAAGGCTTCATTTGGAACAAATCCTTCTCCACGTACGCCGCACCCCAAAAAACGACTGGCAAGCCCAACAATAATCCAACTCCAGCCAGCAGGAGTCCCTCGCGCAACACCATAGACACGACGTCACGTGGCATTGCGCCGAGCGCGAGGCGAATTCCGATCTCCCCTCGCCGCCGAGATGTGCTGTAGGCCATGACACCGTAGAGTCCTACTACCGCTCGCACCAGCGCCAGAATGCCGAAACCGTCGCACAATGTTGCAAACATCCGTTCCCGGTACAAACCCTTTGAGATCTGCTCCTCCATCGTGGCGACATCGACCATTGGCAGGTTCCGGTCGATCTCGCTCATGGCGTGGCGGATCGTCGGGAGCACCGCCTGCGGCGGCTGTGACGTCCGTACCACAACCGTGGCACGCTCACTCTTCTTGCCCAGCGGCAGCCACACCACATACGGACGTTCCTTCATGGAAGTAGCGGCGATCGCCGGTGCAATTCCAACGATCGCGAATTCCGGCCGCTCCTTCCGATCAACGGCGAAAACGAGCCTCCGACCCAACACGCTCGGCCCACCGAGCTTTCGCGCGAGATCCTCGCTGATCACCGCAACCTTCGCTTCAGCGTTGATGTCAGCCCACGTAAGATTCCGGCCCGCAACGACGTTCGGTGCATACAGAGGTAAGTAGGCAGGAGTCACGGCGTTGATCGAGGCCTGATACACTTCATTCTCACCGGCAAGCGCTACTGGCTCCCACCAGCCCCCGATGTTCATCGGCCGCATCAGGGCCAGCCCGGCTCCTGCGACACCTGGCGTAGCAGACAGTTTCTGCTCGAGTTGGAAGTAGAAGCGCAGAAGTTCCGACTCATCGTACCCCGAGGTACCAGGCCGGATATCGAACAGGATTAGATTCCGCCGGTCGAAGCCCGGATCAGACGACTGAACCGCAAGCAAATTCCGTGTGAACACAACAGCCGTCATCACCAAGACAACGGACATTGCCATTTGCGCAATCACCAGCACTCGCCCGGCGTTCCACTTCTGATGCCCGGCATAGCCAATGCTCCCTGGGCCGTACCGCAGCCACTCAGCCTTCGGCGACCGGGCACCCTGCCAGGCAGGAAAGATACCGAACACCAGGAGCGCCGCCGCCGTAACAATTCCTACGATGCCGAGGATCCGTGCGTCGAGCGCCACCGCGATCGGGATTGTCCAGTTATTCGCGAGGAATTTTCCCAATACGTTTGCTGTCAGATACGCGACACCGATGCTGAACCCACCGCCGAGCAGGGCCAAGAGTGCACTTTCCGTCAGGAACTGTCGAATCAGGCGGCCCTGGCTGCAGCCAAGAGACACACGCATTGCCACCTCCTTTTGCCTTGCGATGCCTCGGGCAAGCAAGAGACTTGCAATGTTCGTGCAGGCAATCACAAGAAGCAGAGTGGCAAGGCCGCCAAGAACTAGCAGCGGATTCCGGAACTCGCGCCGCAGAGAACCCAAGCCTCGGCTGCCGTCATCCAAGCGGATCTGCGGTGTTGCGGATGCATCCTTTGGCTGGACCGACCATGTGGAGGGAAAGACCGTTGCGAGGACTGAGTGGAGTTGAGCTTGCGTTACATTCGGGAAACGCCGGGCGATCAGAGATACGCCCCAGTAGCGATCGTCCGCTACCGCTACCCCTCCGTGATGCGCCGGCACATAGATCTCCGTCGGATCGCCTGGAAATAGGCCGTAGAACGGTGGCTCCAATACGCCGACGATCACGTAGGGCTTGCTGTTAATGGTCATCGCTCGTCCGACCACCTCCGGTTTCGCCCCTAAAGTGCGAACCCAGAAGCGGTGGGATAAAACCACAGTGGCAGGAGCAGCGTTGCGGTCGTCGCTCTCTGAAAACAACCGCCCCAATTGCGGCCTTACGCCGAGGGTTGAGAGAAAGTTGCCGCTGACGGCTCGCGCCTGGGCAACCGTCGGCCGGCCTTCGAAACTGACGCTTACCTCGTTTGGGTAGGTGAATGCAGCCAAGGAAGCCCGCCCAGAGACTGCCCTGCGCATTTCCTGAAAAGCGAGATAAGAGAAGAAATCCCCAACCTGCCGGCCTTCCTCCCTAATAAAGCTTCCCGATCCCGCATCTGCCAGCTCTCTCGGGTAGCCATGCGCTTGCCAATGCACCAAGGAAAGCTGCTTGGGATTCGGCACCGGAAGTTCTCGCCAAAGCACGACGTCGGTCAGGGAGACAATGGCCGTCTTGGCTCCGATACCGAGCGCCAGCGTCAACACAGCCGCTGACGTAACCGCGGGCGTTCTGCGCATCTGACGGAAGCCGAAGACGATGTCCTGCCACCAGCCAGTCATCCAGGCGAACCGCCACTGGTCACGGCATTGCTCTTTGATCTGCTCGCCTCCGCCAAAATCGCGCTTTGCCAGCCTGGCGGCTTCGTCATGCGAGTACCCCTGACGCTCGTACGCGGCCGTCAGCTCATGCAAGTGATGCGCAATCTCACGCTCCAGGTGCGATTCCGCTTTCTTCCGGAAGAAACCCACCTCGCCCCCTTTCTCAGTCAGGACTCAAGCACCAGGGCGACGGCTCCCGCATACCGGTGCCACTGCGCCATTTCCTCCTGCAACTGCTTCCGGCCCTTCGCCGTCAGCGAGTAGAACTTGGCCATAGGTCCGCTACCCGATTGTTTCCACTCCGCCTTCAGTAGCCCTTTGCGTTCCAGCCTGTGGAGAGCCGGATACAACGATCCCTGCTGGACTTGTAAGACCTCTCTGGAAGCGACGAGAATCCGCTGAGCAATTCCGTAGCCATGAATCGGCCCATGCGCCACCGTTTTCAAGATCAGCAGGTCCAGCGTTCCCTGGAGGAGTTCGGCTTTCTTATCCGCCATGCACAGATATTCTATCTACTATGACATTCGATGTACATAGGTTTTCTACATAGGTGACCAGCGGATCCGCCTTGTGCGGGCGGCTCAGTCCGTCTAGGATCGGGAATAGCATGATGGTGCGAAGGAACGCGGCGGGAGAGCTGGCCCAATTCGTGGAAGCTCTTTGGTGGTCGCAAACGGATCAGCAGCGCCACGAACGGGAGCGGGCGCTTCCGACCGGCTCGATAACGCTCGTCATCAACCTCGGCCCAGATCCCATACGCATCTTTCGAGACGAAGCGGACAGCGTCGGGCTGCGTTTCCTCCATTCCGTCGTGTGGGGTCCGCAGACCCGATACGTGATCCGGGACTTGAACCGCAAAGGCGAAGTCGTCGGAATTCACTTTCGTCCAGGAATGGCGGGAGCTGTCCTTGGCGTGCCAGCATCCGAACTGGCGGACCGTTTTACGAGCCTCGAAGACTTGTGGGGCTCAAGGGCGTCCGCGTTGAGAGATCGTCTGCTCGATACGGACGGGCCGGAACAGAAGCTCGAATGCATCCAGCAGCTTCTGGCTCAGCGGCGCAGGCCTCTCCTGGCGCACCCCGCGGTCCTCTATGCGTTGCGCGAACTCTCCGGGCCGGAAGCGCCTTCCATTGAGACCGTGCGGTCACACACTGGCTACGGGGCGAAGCGCTTTATCGAACTCTTCCGGGAGGCAACCGGTCTGACGCCGAAACTCTATAGCCGTATTCGGCGATTCCAGCGCGTCCTTCAGCAGGCATCGTGCAGCGGAGGAAGCCCGGACTGGGCAAGGATCGCGGCGGAGATCGGCTACACCGATCAAGCCCACCTGACGCACGAGTTCCGCTCCTTCGCTGGAATTACGCCTGGTGTGTACCGGCCCGTCCCTGCGCGCCCCGGCCACGTGCCCATCAAATACTCCGCCGCAACCGAGGAAAAAACTTTACAAGCGATCGCCAGTGCTTTCCGAATAGGCTGGGACAGGAGGAGGTGCACGATGGCTGGAAAGGAAAGCAATGTGACGCAAGGGAACGTGAGAATTCACGAAGTGTTTCCGTACCTGCGCCTTCAAGGTGCTGCTGCGGCGATCGAGTTTTACTGCAAAGCATTTGGAGCTACTGAGCTATTCCGGCTCACCGAGCCCAACGGCCGTATCGGGCACGCTGAAATTAAGATCGGCGATGCCGTCGTCATGCTATCCGATGAATATCCCGAGTACGGCATCCAGGGACCAGCGAAGCTTGGAGGAACCAGCTTCGCTATGCATCTGCATTGCGACAATGCGGACGCCTTGATCGAACGCGCCGTGCAGGCGGGCGCGACTCTGGTAAGGCCGGCCGAGGACCATTTCTACGGAGAGCGGTCAGGTATGATCCGCGACCCGTTCGGGCACGAGTGGCTGATCGGACATAGCATCGAGCAAGTCTCCCCCGAAGAGATGCAGCGGCGGTACGACGAACTGCTCACCTCATTCGCCTGCGAAGGGCACGGGTCCGGGAACTAAGCGGTCTTCGAAGAATCGCTCGTGCTCACCCTTTTTTGGCCTTGCAATAGTTGCTTATAGCAAGTCTTCTATTGCCGTAAGCAACTATCTGAGACCATGCAAGTTGGACAGCTGGAAAGCCGCGTTGAAAAGATTCGTCATTTCAATCGCTTTTACACGCGGCAGATCGGCCTGCTCAACGAACATTTACTCCAGAGCAAGTTCTCGCTCACTGAAGCCCGCATCCTCTACGAACTGGCTCATAGATCCGGAATCACAGCGACGGACTTGTGCCGCGAGCTGGGTTTGAATGCCGGTTACCTGAGCCGTGTCGTTTCCGGGTTCGAAAAGCAAGGACTCGTCAAGCCATCCCGATCCGTTACCGACAAGCGCGTCGTCGAGCTCCGCCTGACTGCGAAAGGGCGAGCAGCGTTCCGGCAGCTCGATGACGCCTCCAGGCGCGAAGTCGCGGCGATGCTGCAGCGGCTATCCGTACCGGAGCAGCATCAGCTCGTTGAGGCGATGGAGCAGATTGAAGCATTGCTCGGCGAGCGCCACTCATCGTCCTATGTGCTACGCGACCCGCAGCCGGGCGATCTAGGGTGGGTCGTGCACCGCCACGGCGTCCTCTATTCCCAGGAGTACGGGTGGAATCTTGAATTCGAGGCGCTTGTGCTCGGAATCGTCGCCCAGTTCGTGCGAAACCTGGATCGATCTTGTGAGCGCTGCTGGATCGCCGAGAAGGACGGCAAGGTGGTCGGGTCGGTATTCATCATCCGCCATGACGCCGCTACTGCCAAACTCCGTCTGTTATATGTGGAACCGAGCGCACGTGGCATGGGAATCGGCAAACGGCTGGTCGAAGAATGCGTTCGGTTCGCCCGGCTTGCGGGTTACAAGAAAATTGTCCTGTGGACCAACAGTATTTTGCACGCCGCACGGCGAATCTACGAACAGACCGGATTCCGGAAGATCGAAGAAACGCCGCACCGGAGTTTTGGCAAGGAACTGGTCGGAGAAACTTGGGTTCTCGATCTTTGAGAAAGTTCCGATGAGCGCGGCCACACCGATCGCGGCTGGTCAGAGATAGGAATACAGGACAACAACCGCACCGATCGCACTCGCCAGAAGAATACTGTGCCCAAGCGTGAACCGGAAGAGCTTCGCCTGGTCTTCCGATGACATACCCGTCGCTGCCGCGGCTACGGCGATGGTCTGAAGACTGATCATCTTGCCCATGACGCCGCCGCTCGAATTCGATGCCGCCATCACGACGGGGTCAAACCCAAGACGGTTCGCCGTGATCACCTGCAAGCTGCCAAACAGTGCGTTGGCTGACGTATCCGAGCCCGTCAGAAACACTCCGAGCCAGCCGAGGATGGAACTGAAGAACGGGAACGCAGCGCCCGTAGCGGCGAAGGCGAGCCCCAAGGTGCCCGTCGCACCGGAGTAGTTCATGAGGAAGGCCATGCCGAGGACGCTTGTGACAGTGATCGTAGGCAGAAGAAGCTGCTTTGCGACCTCCCTCAGGATCCTTACGAAGTGACTCAGCTTGACGCCGAGCAGCAGCGCCGCACAGATTGCGGCAAACATGCACGACGTACCGGAAGCCGAGAGCCAGTTCAGATTGTAAACAGCCGCATACGGAGCCGGGCTCGTTACGACCGGCGGCATCCGCTCTACAACGTTGTGCAGCCCGGCCCAGCCAAATGTAACCGTGACGGAGTTGAGGACAGCCTGCACAGGCTTGAAGCCCCACAGAAGAACGAAGATCACCAGCAGACCGTAGGGCATCCAGGCTGCAGCCACTTCACGGGCGCTGTGACGCTTCGGCATTGCACTCGCGGGAACGGAGCCCGTTCCACCGGAGACCGCAGCCACAGCGACTTGCGCTTCGCGGGGCTGCCAGACTCTCAGCAGCACAACCAGCGCTCCCATTGCGGAGAGGGAACTCAGAATATCCACGAGCTGCGGCCCGACGAAGTTGGAAACGAGGAACTGCATCGAGGCGAATACGCCGCCGCAGACCAGGGCTGCGGGAAAAACGGTACGCAGTGCCGAAATGCCGCCCATCGCAGTGACCAGGTAAGCAGGTACGATCAGCGAGATCGGGGCGCAGATGCGGCCCACCCAGGCACTGAGCTGATCCAGAGGCAACCCGGTGATTCCGGCCAGGGTGATCACTGGAATTCCGATGGACCCGAATGCCACGGGCGCGGTGTTCGCGAGGAGGCAAATGGCTGAGGCGTAGAAGGGCGAGAAGCCGAGTCCGGTCAGCATCGCCGCCGCGACGGCGACCGGCGTGCCGAAGCCTGCCGCCCCTTCAATGAATGCCCCAAACGAAAAGGCGATCAGCAGCGCCTGCAGCAACCTGTTCGACGTGAGCGCCCCCACCGAATCTTTGATAATCTCGAACTTGCCCGTGTCTACCGTGATTCGGTAGAGAACGATCGCCCAGAACACGATCCAGGAAATTGGAAAGAGCCCGAACGCCGCTCCATAGGTAACGGCTCCAAGCGCGGCAGAAGCCGGCATCTGATAACCGAAGAGCGCCAGGAGCACCGTAACGCCCAGGCCCGAAAGAGCCGCTATATAGGCAGGCTTTCGCAATACGCCCAAAAGCAGCAGCAGCGTAAAGATCGGGAGGCCCGCCACCAGGGCGGAAACGGGGAGGCTCGTACCCCATAACAGATATTCCTGACGCCACATTCAGTTTGTTTCCTCTCGTTTCTTACTCTAGTACGATCAGTTCGTAATCCTTCAGTTCTGGCAAAACGAAGCGGCTGCGGCCGCCCGAATCCGTCACCGCCAGTGCCGCGCGATTCCGTATTGCTGTAGCCTTCAAAAACTTCCCGGCCAGCTTCACTTCAATATCACGCATCGGCAACGGTTCAAAATAGGCGGTCTGGGAATGGCCGGAAAGATTGATCAGGTGGAGCAGTGTGCGATTGCCCTGACGCATCAGGCTCATCTCCACTAAAGGATGCGCGTTTGTCACAATCTGCCTTTCCGGCATCAGGTCCGCGATCAGATCCCGCAGGATCCCTGCATGGGCCGGCAAACTGTGCTTGTAGTAAAGGACAGAAAGGTCCCAAGGCACCCACACCAAACGGCCCTTCCCGATCTGGGACCGGACCAGGCCCGGCTTGGTGGTCTCCTTCATGTCCGTATGGATTTTCTCCGGCGGGCCGATCATGCTCGGCGGAATGAACGTCAGCGAATCGCTGCCATCGCCCGCCACCTCGGTATAGTCCCCGTTGAGCATGACAATCGTCGTGTCCTTGAGAGACGGCAGCAGTTGATGGTTCCGGACGCGGAAGTAGCCCGAGACGTTCTTCCAGGTCTGCACCACGGCGGGCACAGGAAGCTCCGGCGGGCGGGCACTCACTACAAGCACCTTGCCTCCCTGCTCCAGGTAGGTCTTCAGCTCGGCTGGAGCCCACTCTGTGGCAATCACCAGATCGTAGTCGCGCTTCTCGAGCCAATCCATGTTGTCGGAGACCGCGAACGGAATGTGCTCCTCGCTCAGAAAACGGAAGACTCCGCGGTATGCGGCAGTATTGAGTGTGCGGCCTAACCGCGCCGATCCGCCTAACAGCAGCACCTTCGCGGCGCTCTGCTGCTTCACATAGTATTGTTCGTTCGCCGCCAGCCACTGGTAGACCGGCTTTGCAGCCTGGATGGCCTGCATATCCTGCTGGTCGAGCGTGCCGTTCACCGCAAACGCCGCTGCGCCGCCGTGCGCGACGTTCTGCCACAAGCGCAGGGCAATCTCCTGTTGGGGCACCGTCGCGAAACGCCACGGGAAATCCACAAACTGCATGCAAAGGTTCACGGACATCTTCGTGGGTTCGCTGTTCCGGGCTCGATTCACGTTGTCGCTGGAAGCGTAAGGCCACAACGGCAACGGGCGGTTGACGGCCGTATTCGACTCGGACATGATGCCATCGGTGTGTTCCTGGATGTAGTTGAAGTAGCCCGCCTTTGGACGTTTGGTTCGGATCAGCTTGCCGATTTCTGCGGCCACTTCCCGTGAGCAGTGGAACATGAACCGCCGGTAGTCGTCGTCCGGCTCCTTCGGCAGGTCCTTGCCGTACATCTCGCGATATTTCCGTTTGCAACTATCGCAGTGGCAATGGCCCACAAAGGTGCCGCTATAGTCGCGCGACTGGTTGCCGAACATGTTGAAGAACAGGCCGTCGACGTCATAGTTCTCGAGGGCTTCGGCCAGGATCTTCATACCGAGGTCGCGATAGTAGCCGCCGTTGATGCACGTGGAGTAGAGCTCGTTGTAGACAACAGGCTCCCCGTTCGCCTTGCGAAAGAACCATTCTGGATGCGCATCGAACACCTCCTTCCGCGTTTTGCTGAGGTCGAAGCGGCCCACTACGCGGATGCCGCGTTTATGCGCCAGCTCCAGTACTTCGCCGAAGAGGTCGCGACCTTTGGGAAGGTACGGGCTCGGGTAGTGAAACGGAACTTTGGTCGGGTAGTAGGCGGCAATGCCGCCCATACCAAAGTGCAGAACGTTTGCCTTGAAGTCGGTCAGTTGGTCAATCAAGCGTTGGGCATCGAGGTTTGCGTCCGTTTCCCGCAGATTCGTCTGAACCCACCGCAACGGCTGCGTCATCCACCACCCTTCCTGAGCCATGGCAGCGCAGGCGTGAAGCAGCATAAAGGCAGCAATCCGTTTCATCAGAACATCACCTTCTGCATGCGGTGTTCAAGCCCGCCCAAGATCCGCTTCCCGGCTTGTACATTCAGCGCATTATATATGTTGTTGCCGGTCGCCGGCTCAGGCGGTCTGGTTGTCCACCGCGGGGAATCCCGATTCTATGTCGTGACACGTCCGCCTGCGGCGGATGCCTGTTCGATGGCGGATTCCGTTAGAATCGGTAACGCCATGGTGGTTGGAACGAAAGAAGCTTGCGAGGCCGTGCCGCCTCGTGAGAAAGCCGAGCTGCTGGAATCGGTGGTCGCGAGCCCCGGTTTCGCGAAAGCCCCTGCGCTGCGTAAACTCCTGCTTTATCTGTGGGAGCATCGCGACGAACCAGTCACCGAATACGCCATTGGCGTTGACGTCTTCGGCAAGCGCCAGGACTTTGATCCCAAAATCGATGCGACCGTCCGCGTCCACATCTCCCGTCTCCGGCAAAAACTGAAAGAGCACGCCGAAGCCGATCCTCAGTTTCCGTATCGTCTGGTGATCCCTCCAGGAACCCACCGTCTGGAGATTCTGCCGGTAGCCTCTCGAGAAGCACGCGCCTTCGCGCAGCTGAGGCACTGGCTGCTCCCTACGGCAACGATCGCACTGGCAATTACGACTGTGGCGATCTTCATCGAAAACCGCACCCTCCGAGAAAGGCTCGAAGCATCAGAGAAGGCGACCTCCCTGCCCGACTTGTGGCGCGCGATGCTTCGCCCAGGACGCTTAACTCGGGTAGTCTACCCCATCCCGGTCTTCTATCGATGGAATCGCCTGCGAGTCCGGGACGTCACCAACAACCACCCGGACGGCTGGAAAGACTCTCCGAACCTCGCTCCGTTGGTCGCGCGCTTCGGCCCGCCGCAGCTTTCGCAATCCTACTCGGTCGCGAGCGACACCTCCGCCGCCATCCAGCTCACCCGGTTTCTTTCAGGCCGCGGCGTCCCGCTGGAAGTGAGCCCTACAGCCAGCCTTTCCCTCGATCAATACGGGAACGAGAATCTGATCTTCCTGGGCATGCCGCCGACGAATGCCGCGCTGGACCAGTACGTGAATCGCCTCAACTTCTATCTCCTACCCGGCAACGCGCAAGTGGGAAACCGCGCCCCCCAGGACGGCGAGCCTTCGCTCTTTACCGGCAAGGCAGATCCGAACAATCCCGCGATTCGAGAACAGTACGGTCACGTTGCTGTCCTTCCGGGCCATGCTCCCGATTCCACCTTGGTTTTGCTGATTGGCCTTCAGACCGCTTCCCTCGCTACCTTTTTGACATCACCTGTGAGCCTGGAAGAATTCGAGTCGCAGTGGCGGGATGCCGGGCGGCCGCGGTTTTTCGAGGCGGTGATCTCAGCCGTAACCGAGGGGAATCAGGTGAAGCGCGCAAAGGCGGTCGCTTTTCGGAAGATCCCCGTATCTAATTGAATTTGCTATGTAACAGCTACGTAACAGACCCCAAGCTACTGCCGCGGGCCGACGAATCCATACGATACTCCCTCAGGAACCCATTGCATCAGGGGGTACCGTGTCGTCTCTCAAATTCCTCAT
>Ga0207874_1002425_pt1 | contig 17502 bp, 15 predicted proteins | sample HigsolmetaAR201D_FD_184833 | JGI IMG/M metagenome (GOLD analysis project Ga0207874, IMG submission 184833) | Ionic liquid and high solid enriched microbial communities from the Joint BioEnergy Institute, USA - AR20-1-D (SPAdes) (version 2) ...
GAGCTGGTTCTGGGCGTTGTGGGTGCGTGTCTGGGTGACGGTCGTGCCGCCACCCTACCTCCCCTGCGGCGGCGGCCGAGCCGTCCGGGTGAATCCCACCGTTCAAATTACCTCTTTAGAGTCTTTGGATCTTTGCTGTCTTTGAGGTTCCCCCTTCGCGACACCTTTGCGGGCATCCGCGTCATCACAGCCGCTGGTTATGCGGACGTGACTGTCGATTGAGACGCAGAACGCGCTCGGTGTCCTGAAAGTTTTCCGCATTCCCGGGCGGCTGGATATAGGCAATTCTGTTGTGACACCCCCCGCCGCCGCGGGGTGCGACGAATTGCCTCATGCATTTCCGATTTGACGGGTGACGAGTTTTACGCATTATGTCGATGCGTTGATCCAGGCCGCTCCCATTGCGCATCGGGGAGGGGCTGAATACGTTGCCCACTGCTAGCAGCGGTTTATGGAAACCAACCAGGCAAAGCGATTTCTTTTCCCCCGATGGGCCAATTACCTCCTGCCGGTATTGGTGGTCGCGGCGGTGGGGGGCGGTTTGTACGTCCCCGTCGTGGTCGGCTTGGGCGCCAGCCCCAAGACCATCGATGTCGGCTACATGCCGCAGCAACCGGTCGCGTACAGCCATGAGCTGCACGTCGGCAAGCTCGGCCTGGATTGCCGGTACTGTCACACCACCGTCGACAACGCCGCGATGGCGGCTATCCCCCCCACCCAGACGTGCATGAACTGCCACACGGGCATCCGCACCGACAGCGCAGCTCTTGCACCGGTGCGGGAGAGCTGGGAGACCGGCAAGCCGATCGAGTGGATCAAGGTGCACGATCTGCCGGAATTTGCTTATTTCAATCACTCTGCCCACGTCAACAAGGGCGTCGGCTGCGTCACCTGTCATGGCCGCGTCGACCAGATGGAAGAGGTGTACCAGGCCAAGGAACTGAGCATGGCCTGGTGCCTGGACTGCCACCGCGAACCGGAAAAGTACCTGCGTCCGCGTGAGCAGGTGACCAACATGACCTGGAAAGCCACGGATCACCCGGAATTTGCCGGCCTCGACGAGCAGGAGGCCCAGCGTCGGCTGGGGTTGATGCTGAAGGAGCAGTACCACATCCGCGGCAAGACCTACATGGAAAGCTGCTCGACGTGTCACAGGTAGTTACTGGCTAATTGGTTGCTTGTTACTCGCGGTCGTCGGTCAGCGGGAGACGCTTCGACAGCTCGCAAATATCAGGTATCAAGTAACAAACTGACAAGAAAACATGACTCCGACCGATCCACAATCCGGCTTGAGCTACTGGCGCAGCCTGGAGCACCTTGCGAACTCGCCGCAGGTGCAGGCGCAGATCGAGCAGGAGTTCCCCGGGTATGACCCCAAGTCGATTCTCTCGGTGTCGCGTCGCCGGTTCATGAAGCTGATGGCGGCGTCGCTGGGGCTGGCCGGGTTGACGCTCACGGGCTGCCGCCGCTGGCCGAAGGAAGTGCTGGCTCCTTACGTCAGCCGGCCGGAGAACCGGATCCCGGGCGTTGAGGAATACTACGCGACCGTCTTCGAGCTCGGCGGCGCCGCAACTGGCGTCCTGGCCGAGAGTTACGACGGTCGGCCGATCAAGATTGAGGGCAATCCGTCGCACCCGTTTGCCCGCACGTTTGGCGGCAAGCTGGGGGCGTCGTCGCTGTTCGCCCAGGCCAGCGTGCTGGAGCTGTACGACCCCGCCCGCTCGCGGGGCGTTTTGAGCAAGGATTCACAAACCGCCGACTGGGCGGCGTTTGATGCCCTGTTGGCGGAGATTCGCACAGCCGCCCGCGGCAATGGCGGCGCCGGCTTGGCGATTCTCAACAGCGGCAGCAACGGCCCGACCCTTCAGCGGCTCCGCAACCGCCTGGCTGAGGTCTTCCCCCAAGCCAAGTGGTACGACTACGAACCGGTCAACTACGACAACCAGCGGGCAGCGACCCAGCAGGTTTTCGGCCGGGCGCTTCGCCCCCGCCTGAATCTCGACAAAGCCGAGATCATCGTCAGCCTGGACGATGACTTCCTCGCTCCAACTCACGCTGCCAGCTTGCGTTACGCCAATGATTGGGCCCAGTATCGCAAGAGCGCCGACCAGGGCCGCATGAGCCGTATGTACATGGCCGACACGGTCCTGAGCATCACCGGCTCGGTCGCCGACAACCGTCTGCCGATCCGGCCGTCGCGCCTGGCGGCGGTGGCTGCCGCCCTGCTGGCGGCTGTCGGTGGCGGGTCCGCCAATGGCATCCAGCTCGATGAGCAGGAACAGGCTTGGGTCGACGCCGCAGCCGCAGATTTGAAGCGTGTCGGCGGCAATGCCGTTGTCACCGTCTCGCCGCAGGCCCCCGTGGAGCTGCAGGCTGTCGCCTTTGCGATCAACAGCCGCATCGGCGCCATCGGCAGCACGATCGTCTTCCTGCCCGACCCCGCCGGCGATCAGCCCGGCAATGTCCAGGGCATCACGGAACTCACGGCCGCCATGAAGGCCGGCCAGGTGAAGACGCTGTTCATCCTCGGTGGCAATCCGTCGTACGACGCCCCCGCCGATCTGGGCTTCGCCGATGCACTGGCGAACGTGCCCACCAGCATCCACCTGAGCCTGTACGTCAACGAGACCTCCCGCGGCTGCAAGTGGCACGCCCCGCAGGCCCATTACCTGGAAGCCTGGGGCGACGCCCGCGCCTGGGACGGCACGATCAGCATCGCCCAGCCGCTGATCCTCCCCCTGTTTGACGGCCGCAGCAGCATCGAGCTGATCGCTCAGTTGCTCGAAGAGCCGGAAACCACCGGCATGGAGATTGTCCGCCGCACGCTGCGCGGCATCGTCAACGATGCCGATTTCGACGGTGCCTGGCGGCGTGCGCTGCATGACGGCGTGGTCGAGGGCACCGCCGCCCAGCCCGTGGCAGTGCAGGCGCGGCAGATCCCGCAGTGGCAGCCGGCGCAGGTCGACGGCTTCGAGCTGCGCTTCATGCCCGACTACAGCGTCTACGACGGCCGCTTCACCACCAACGGCTGGCTGCTCGAGGCGCCCGATCCGATCACCAAGCTCGCGTGGGACAACGCCGCGCTCATCAGCTATGCCGATGCGCGTACGCTGGATGTGAAGGATGGCGACATCATCGCCATCACCGCCGGCGGCCGGTCGATTGAGATTCCGGTCTTTGTCCTGCCCGGCCAGCCGCGGGGCGTGATCACCCTGCCGCTGGGCTATGGCCGGCCCTTCGCCGGCGAAGTCGGCAAGAACATCGGCTTTGACGTCTATCCGCTGCGCACCAGCGACGCGATGTACGCGACGGTGGCGTCGTCGGTCATCAAGCCCGGGCGGCGCCACGAGCTGGTCACCACCCAGCACCACCACATGCTGGATGACGTGGGCAACTACGCTTTCGACAAGCGCATCGGCGAGAAGGCGCACAGCGGCAAGATCGTCCGCGAAGGCAACTTCGCCGATTACCAGGCCCGCGGCGCACGGGCGTTCCTCCCGCCGGATCACCATCCGACGGTTGAGCTGCAGCTCTATCAGCCGCCGCACCAGTTCAACGAACCGCATGCCTGGGGCATGTCGATCGACATGACCGCCTGCATCGGCTGCAACGCCTGCGTTGTCGCCTGCCAGGCGGAGAACAACGTCCCGATCGTCGGCAAGGAAAACCTCGCGAGCAATCGCGAGATGCACTGGCTGCGCATCGACCGCTACTTCAAGAGCAACGGCTCGACGGCGGAAGAGAAGGCCCAGGACCCGAATCCGCAGATCGTGCACATGCCCGTCATGTGCGTGCACTGCGAAAACGCGCCTTGCGAAAGCGTCTGCCCCGTCGCCGCGACGACCCACGACACCGAAGGCCTCAACGTCATGGTCTACAACCGGTGCATCGGGACGCGCTACTGCTCGAACAACTGCCCGTACAAGGTGCGGCGGTTCAACTACTTTGACTGGCATTCGAAGGATCCGCGCAGCGGCCGGTTTGCGATGCCCTGGCCGGGCATCCCCGACGCCCAGCAGCATGCCCAGGTCGACAAGATCCGGCAGATGGGCTTCAACCCGGATGTCACGATCCGTATGCGCGGCGTGATGGAGAAGTGCACGTACTGCGTGCAGCGCATCCAGGCCGCCAAGATCCGCAGCAAGAACCAGTGGCTGCAGGGCAAGCGCACCGCCGAGGAAGGCGCCGATGCGCTGCATCCGTCGCTGGTGCGCGATTTCGAGGTGGTGACGGCCTGCCAGCAGGCCTGCCCCACCGAGGCCATCGTTTTCGGGAATCTGAACGATCCGCGCGCCGCCGTGGTCGGCTGGCAGCGTAACCCGCGTGCGTACAAGGTCCTGGAAGACCTGAACACCCGGCCGCGAACCGTGCATCTGGCGGTGGTTCGCAATCCCGCTTCCAGCGGGTCGCACGGGACGCACGCAGCCGGGGCGCCGGCTGGCAAGCATGAGTTCGTGCGGACAGACGTGAACGTGTGAAGACGCCAACCAGGCTTGGCTGGCCGGCGCGATCCTGTGCCTGTGGGCGGGGATCCCGCAGCGGCTGGATGACCGGGAGGCGCTTCGAATCGCTTGTGCGATGACAGCGGCAACGGCTGCTTAGCGAGCGAGAACGACAAGCAAACTTTGCCTTTTTGATCAATGTCGACCGTCACACCCAATTACGGCTACATCCCCGGCACGCGGGAGATCGACAACACCGTCGATCATCCCGGCCATCGCGCGCCACTGGTGCTGGGCGGCAAGAAGTTTGCCGACGTGACCGACACGGTCACCAATGTCGCGTTCCGCCCCACCACCTGGGCATGGAGGATCTCGTTCGTCGTTGCGCTGTCGCTGCTGGGGCTGCTGGGCCTGACGCTCGGCTACCTGATCACCGCGGGCGTCGGCGTGTGGGGCAACCAGCAGCCGGTGAGCTGGGGTTTCCCGATCGTGAACTTCGTGTTCTGGGTCGGTATCGGTCACGCCGGTACACTGATCAGCGCGATTCTGTTCCTGTTCCGTCAGAACTGGCGCACGAGCATCAACCGCTTCGCTGAAGCGATGACCATCTTCGCGGTCATGTGCGCCGGCTTGTTCCCGGGCGTGCACGTCGGGAGGCCGTGGCTGGCGTACTGGCTGTTCCCCATCCCCAACCAGATGGACATGTGGCCGCAGTTCCGCTCGCCGCTGCTGTGGGACGTGTTCGCGGTCAGCACCTATGCGACGGTGTCGCTGCTGTTCTGGTATGTGGGCATGATCCCGGACCTGGCGACGCTGCGTGACCGGGCCAAGAGCGTTCCGGCGCAGATCATCTACGGCATCCTGTCGCTGGGCTGGACCGGTTCCAGCCGCCACTGGATGCGTTTCGAAAAGGCCTACCTGCTGCTGGCCGCCCTTGCCACGCCGCTGGTGCTGTCGGTGCACTCGGTCGTGTCGTTCGACTTCGCGGTCAGCCAGTTGCCCGGGTGGCATACGACGATCTTCCCGCCCTACTTCGTCGCGGGCGCCGTGTTTGGCGGGTTCGCGATGGTGCTGACGCTGGCGATCCCGGCGCGCCGCCTGTTCGGCCTCAAGGATCTGATCACCATGCGTCACCTGGAGAACATGTCCAAGGTCATGCTGGCGACGGGCCTGATCGTCTCGTACGCCTACGTGACCGAGTTCTTCATGGCGTGGTATTCGAAGCACCACTATGAGCAGTTCGTGTTCATGGATCGCCCGTTCGGCGTGTCGAGCTGGGCGTTCTGGACGATGATCACGTGCAACGTGATCGCCCCGCAGTTCCTGTGGGTCAAGCGGTTCCGGACCAACGTGATCACGCTGTTCATCGTGGCGATGTTCATCAACGTCGGGATGTGGTTCGAGCGATTCGTGATCATCATCACGTCGCTTCAGCGGGATTTCCTGCCCAGCTCGTGGGGCGTGTTCGTCCCGACCTGGGTGGATATCTGCATGCTGGCCGGCAGCTTCGGGCTGTTCTTCACGCTGTTCCTGCTGTTCATCCGGTTCGGGCCGGTGGTGGCGATGGCTGAAGTGAAGACGGTCATGCCCGAAGCCCACGCGCACAGCGGCCCCGGCGGGACCAGCCTGCCCGACGAGAAGAAATCGGACTACTGGCCGGATGAATCGGCCAAGTAAGGGTGGGCGTCGCCCCACCCCATCAGACCGCGGCCGGCCGGATGGCCGTCGCGGATGGACTTACGAGCCATGACGACCGAAGTCGAAACAAGACCGCACAGCGTTGCCGTCGCCGAAGCCGACGATCCGCGCCTGGTGGCGCTGATCGCCGAATACAAGGACGTGGACAGCACCGTCCTTGCCGCGCGCACGCTGCGCGACGCCGGGTATACCTGCTTCGACGTCCACTCGCCGTTCCCGATCCACGGGATCGACCGGCACATGGGTCTCAAGCCCACGATCCTGCCGTGGCTGGTTCTGGGCGGCGGATTGACCGGCCTGGTGGGCGGCATCGGCCTGACCGGCTGGACCATGGGCGTCGACTATCAGTTCCTGATCTCCGGCAAGCCGTTCTTCTCCTGGCCGGCGTTCATCCCGGTGATCTTTGAGATGACGATTCTGTTCTCGGCGCTGACGGCGGTGTTCGGCATGCTGCTGCTGAACCGCCTGCCGATGCTCTACAACCCGCTGCTGAAGCATCCTTCGTTCCGGCGGGTGACCGACGATCGCTTCTTCGTCGTCGTCGGGACCGAGGACGAAAAGTTCGACGAAGTTGAAACCCATCGGCTGCTCCAGGCAACCCATCCGGTCGCCGTCGAGCGCCTGGAGGACTGACGCGTTCGGCTGATTGCCAGCCGGTTCTCGTGAACGAGTGATACAACACCGATGAAAGAACCGTTCACAACTTCACCTACGCCCCTGCGGGACCCCAAGTCGGTCACGCCCCCGTTCTGGATGGTCGGCGTCGCCATGGTGCTGATCGTTGCGACGTTCATCCCGCTGGTGCTGGCTGCGCGCGGGCGATTCGAGCCGTCGCGCCAACCGCGCATCCACATTTTCCAGGACATGGACAAGCAGCCGCGCTACGAGGCGCAGGACGCGTCCGAGATCTTCGCCGACGGCCGGGCGATGCGCCCGGTCATCGCCGGAACGGTCGCCCGCGGCCGCCTGATCGAGGATCCGATCCTCCGCGACGGCTACACCGCCGCCTGGAATGCCGAGGAAAACCGCTGGAATGTGACCTTTACCGAGGATTTCCCGCAGCAGATCAAGGTCAACGATCAGTTGCTGCATCGCGGCCAGGAGCTGTTCACGATCTTCTGCCTGCCCTGCCACGGCGCTGACGGCCGCGGCGACGGGCCGATCAACCGCCAGGCGCTGAGCCTGCAGTCTCGCGGCATCGCCGGAAACTGGGTGCAGGCCTCCAACCTGCACGATTCCACGATCCGCCAGCGGCCGGTTGGGCACATTTACAACACGATCGTCAACGGCATCCGCAACATGCCGCCCTACGGCCAGCAGATTACGGATGTGAACGACCGGTGGGCTGTGGTCGCCTACGTGCGGGCGCTGCAGCTCAGCCAGGACGCCCCGCGCGACATGGTTCCCGAGAACATCCGCGCGGAAAGTGAATAACCCCCGGATCGCCCATATTCGGCATCCGGCATCGCCGGCAGGCCGTAAGCCGCCGGCTGCGAGCATGACTTGCCAATAGTGAACTGGAGTGACAGTGGCGCACGGTGAACATGACATCGACGTTCAGCAGGTGAACGCGACCGAGCGGCTGCGCCTCGGCGAAAAGGCGACGCCGCTGTTCGGTATCGCTGCCGTCGTGGGCGCGCTGGGGCTGGTCGCCGCCATCGTGCTGGGGTTCTTTGTCGAGCACGGCGTTCGCCGGTTCTACCATTCGTACCTGATCAGCTTCGCGTTCTACCTCAGCATCGCGGTGGGCGCGCTGGCGTTTGTGCTGCTGCAGCACATCAGCCGCGCGGGCTGGAGTGTCAGCGTGCGGCGTATCGCCGAGACGCTGGCCGGCACGCTGCCGATCATCGGCGTGCTGTCGCTGCCGATCCTGATCTCGGTCCTGACCGGGCAGGTCGAGCAGCCCAAGCTGTATCGCTGGGCCCAGCCGCTGCCGGAAGGCGGCGTCGTCCATCACGATGCCGAACCGGTTGAGCACAGTGCAGCCGAAGCCACCGACGCCCAGGCCGGCACCGCCGCCGAGCAGGCTGATCACGACGATCACCACGGCTCGCCGCTGGCGCTGGACTCGCTGACGCTGGCCAAGCGTCCCTGGCTGAACCCGCCCTTCTTCGTGCTGCGGCTGGTGGTTTATTTCGCGATCCTGTCTGGCGTTGCGATGTTCTATCGCCGCAGCAGCCTGCAGCAGGATGACAGCGGCGACGTCGAACTGACGCTCCGGATGCAGCGGCGGTCGGCGCCGGCCATCCTCATCAGCGGCGTCATCGTCACGCTGACGGCGTTTGACCTGCTGATGAGCCTGGACCCGCACTGGTACAGCACGATCTTCGGTGTGTACTACATCGCCGGCTCGTTCATCGCGGGCATCGCCTCGATCATCATCATCGCCGGCCTGCTGCAGCAGGGCGGCTGGCTGAAGCAGAGCATCACCCGCGAGCACTATCACGACCTGGGCAAGTTCCTGTTCGGTTTTGTCTTCTTCTGGGGTTACATCGCGTACAGCCAGTACATGCTGCTGTGGTACGCGAACATCCCCGAGACGACGGCCTGGCTGGCGCGCCGCGGCGCGACGACCGTTGAAGCCGATCAGAACGCCTTTACCTGCGTCGCCCTGCTGCTGCTGATCGGGCATCTGCTGATCCCGTTCGCGGGGCTGATGTCGCGGCATGTGAAGCGTCGCCGCGGGCTGCTGATGTTCTGGGCGGTGTGGATGCTGGTGTTCCACTACGTCGACCTGCACTGGCTGGTCATGCCGGAACTGAGCTACGGCCTGCCGCTGCATGACGTCCAGTTGAACTTCGGGCTGATCGATATTGCCTGCCTGATCGGCCTGGGCGGCGTGTTTGTCGCGGCGCTGGTGAAACTGGCGGGCGAACACGCCCTTCGGCCGCTGCGCGACCCGCGCCTCGAGGAGGCCGTGGCGTTTGAGAACGTGTAATCCGGGCCGCTGCGTCGTCTGACCGGTTCGGCCGGGGTATCAGACGGCAGTGGACCACTGAAACGGACGGTAAATCGCCATGTCCATCAAACAGGAAGTCAATGCTCCGCTGATCGTCACCATCGGTGTGGTCAGCAGCTTTCTGTTTCTCGTGACCGTGATGGGGCTGCAGGCCTGGTACATGTGGGTCGTGCAGCAGGAGAAGCAGGCCAAGTGGGAGCAGGCTGGTCCCAGCGAAGCGCAGGTCATCGTGGCCGAGCAGCAGGCGCAGATTTCGCATTACGCCATCACCGGCGACGGCCGGGCGATCGTTCCGATCGACGTGGCGATGCGGAAGATCGTCGAGACCGGCGGCAAGCTTCCGGCAGGCCAAACCTCTTCCCGATGACGAAAACCCGCGTCATTGGGCTGAAAATCGGGGTGAGGCAGTCTGTCGCAGGCGATTAACTCGCATGTGACGGGTGTATAGGATACACCGAGGCGGAAAAGGCATAAGGCTGATGAGCAAACCCTGGTTGCGCAATGTCCTGACGGCTGCGGCGCTGATGATGGCGCCGTCGGTCGCTGCTGCGCTGGGGCCATCGCCGGTGACCGACGGGCCGGGCCGATCGTTCGATTTCGTGCCCAACGAAATGGAAGGGATCGGCGTGGACGAGAAGCGCGATGCGCAAATCCCGCTGAACCTTGCCTTTACGAACGAGATGGGCAAGCCGGTCATGCTCCGCGAACTGATGGACGGCCGGCCGGTGCTGCTGCAGTTGGGCTATTACGAATGCCCGATGCTGTGCGATCTGGTGGCCCATGGGTGGGTCGAGTCGATCGCCGGTATCGAGAACCTGCGGCTGGGCAAGGATTTCAACGTCATCAGCATCAGCATCTCGCCGGAGGAGTCGCACAAGGTCGCGGCGATGAAGAAACAGTCGTTTCTTCGGACCGCGGGCAAGCCGATTCCGCCGGAAGCGGTGCATTACCTGGTCGGTTCGAAGAACAACATCGAGGCGATCGCTGAGGCAACCGGCTATCGCTACAAGTACCTCCCCGCCGCCCGGCAGTATTCGCATCCGGCGGTGGTGATCGTGCTGACGCCCGAGGGGCGCATCTCGCAGTACCTGTACGGGGTGAAGTACGAACCGAAGGACCTGGAAGCAGCCATCCGTGATGCGAGCGCCGGCCGGGTCGGTTCGCCGATGGAGCAGATCCTGATGACCTGCGCCCGCCTGACGCAGCACGCCGGCGGGCCGCTGATGATCATGCGCATCGGAGGCGTGCTGACCGTCCTCGTCCTGGGCGGGATCATCGTCCGCCAGGTGTTGCGGGATAAGAAATCAAACGAATCCGAGGATCACCAGCCGGCCAAGCCGTCGGCTGCATCGTGGAACTGATATGCTGCTTTCTCTGCTGGCACAAGCCGCTGACAAGACGTTCTGGATGCCCCAGCGCGCCTCGACGTACGCAGGCGACACGGACTTCACGTTCTACTTCGTCTATTGGATCTGCGTCATCTTCACGTGCATCATCGGCTTCTGCCTGGTCTATTTCACGATCCGCTTCCGCCATCGCGGCGGCGACGACCAGGCCGCTCCGCCGCATGGCGCCGGGCACTCCACGACGCTGGAACTCACCTGGACGATCATCCCCACGATCCTCGTGCTGCTGATCTTCTACTTCGGGTTCCGGTCGTTCATGAAGCAGCAGGTGATGCCGCCGGATGCCTATGAGATCCAGGTCACCGGTCGGACGTGGAGCTGGATGTTCACCTATCCCGACGGCTACAGCTCGGAAGAGCTGCACGTCCCGGTGGATACGCCCATCCGGCTGGTGCTGTCCAGCGATGACGTGATCCACAGCTTCTATGTCCCGGCGTTCCGGGCCAAGAAGGACGCCGTCCCCGGCCGCTACAACAAGATCTGGTTCGAGGCCACGCAGGTCGGCAAGTTCCAGGGATACTGCGCCGAGTACTGCGGCCGCGACCACTCCCGGATGCTGTTTGACGTCTACGTCCACCCGATCAGCCAGTCCGAAGCCGATCAGCTCGGCATGGCAAGCTGGCGGCAGTGGATGGAGACCTCGCGCGATCCGACCATCCAGTACATGACGCCCGCGGAGTACGGCCAGAAGCTGTACGCCAGCGCCGGCTGCCGGCAGTGCCACTCGGTCGACGGCTCGCCCAACATCGGCCCGACCTGGAAGAACATGTTCGGCTCGCAGCGGCAGTTCCAGGATGGCACGACCGCCATCGCCGACGAAAACTACATCATCGAATCGATCCAGTACCCGCAGGCCAAGATCGTCGCCGGTTTCGGCGGCACCATGCCCCCCAGCCGGTTCCGCGCCCGCGAGTACGAAGGCATCATCGCCTACATGAAGTCGATCAGCGAACACTACCAGGGCGACGTGATCCCGTGGCAAAAGGATGAGGGCCAGGAGGCCCAGCCCGGCAGCGAGAACAACCAGGCCCAGTAGCCTGCCGCTCCCGCCGGTAAACAAGATGGAACACCGCGATATGCGTCACCCGGCGGTGACGCCGTCGCCCCTGATGCAAGCAAGCAGCCGTACTGACTCGGAGTCTTCACGATGTCCGCCTACACGCCAACCGTAGCCGACGCCCTCGGCGAGCCCACACGCACGCCCGGCGACAACTACCTCACCCACACGCGCGGTCTGCTCTCGTGGCTGACCACGCTTGATCACAAGCGGATTGCGCTGCTGTACCTGTGGTCAGTGCTGGCGTTCGTGTTCGTGGGCGGCATCTTCGCGATGCTGCTGCGCACCGAGCTGCTGTTCCCCGGGCCGACCCTGCCGATCGGCAGCGAAGGACAGACCTGGGACTTCTACAACCACATGTTCACGCTGCACGGCGCGGTGATGGTCTTCCTGTTCATCATCCCCGCCCTGCCGGCGATCATCGGCAACTTCGTGCTGCCGATCATGCTTGGGGCCAAGGACGTCGCATTCCCCCGCCTCAACCTGATGAGCTGGTATGTCTACATGACCGGCTCGCTGTTTTTCCTGTGGATCCTGTTCGGCGGAATCGTGCGGACGGCGTTCCCGGACATCGGCACGTCCCCCTGGGCGTGGCTGTTCCCCCTGGGCCTGGACACCGGCTGGACGTTCTACACCCCCTACAGCACCAGCCGCACGGCTACGGGCGTGATCCCCGCGACGTTCGGGGCGTTCATCCTCGGTTTCAGCTCGATTCTGACGGCCGTCAACTTCGTCGCCTCGATCCACACGCTGCGGCCCAAGGGGATGACCTGGTTCCGCATGCCGCTGCTGCTGTGGGCGTTGTACGCCACAGCCATCATCATCCTGCTGGCGACGCCGGTGCTGGCGATCACGCTGCTGCTGCTGATCGCCGAGCGGGCGCTGGGCGTGGGCATCTTTGATCCGACCCTGGGCGGCGACCCGGTGCTCTACCAGCACTTCTTCTGGTTCTACTCGCACCCGGCCGTGTACATCATGATCCTGCCGGCGTTCGGTGTGATCAGCGAGATCATCTCGACCCACGCGCGCAAGCACATTTTCGGCTACAACTTCATCGCCCTGTCGTCGGTGGCGATCGCGTTCCTGAGCTTCCTGGTCTGGGGCCATCACATGTTCACCAGCGGCCAGTCGGGCCTGGCGAACGTGTACTTCTCGCTGCTGACGTTCAGTGTGTCGATTCCGTCGGCGATCAAGGTCTTCAACTGGCTGGCCACGCTGTGGGGCGGGTCGATCCGCCTGACGACGGCCATGCTGTACGGCCTGGGCTTCATCGTGCTGTTCACGCTGGGCGGGCTGACGGGCCTGTTCCTTGGGGCGCTTTCGGTCGACGTGCACGTGCATGACACGTACTTCATCGTGGCCCACTTCCACTACGTGATGATGGGCAGCGTGCTGATGGCGTTCCTGGGCGCGATGTACCACTGGTTCCCGAAAATGTTCGGGCGCATGCCCAACGAGCGCTGGGGCGTGATCGCCGCGATCGTGACCTTCATCGGCTTCAACGGCACGTTCTTCGTGCAGTTCATCATGGGCGCGCACGGCATGCCGCGCCGCTATGCCGATTACCCGGAGGAGTTCTGGATCTACCACTTCATCTCGACCCTCGGCGCCTACACGATGTTCGCGGGTCTGCTGCTGGTGCTGGCCAACTGGATCTGGTCGATTCGCAAGGGTGAGCCCGCGCCGGCCAATCCGTGGGGCGCCAACACGCTGGAGTGGCAGACGACGTCGCCTCCGCCGCACGACAATTTCAAGGTCACGCCCGTCGCGGGCGACCCGTACGATCTGACGCGTTGGCGCTGGGATCCGAAGCAGCGCGGCTGGGTGCTCACCGAAGAAGCGCTCCAGGCCCTGCATGCCGATCCCGAGCGGACGGTTGACTGAAATCGGAAATGAAAACCACAGATGAACACGGTGAGGTTGCGTGATACGTGGTGATTGATGTGTGAAACAGTGGCGCATAGTGCATGACGAATGATGAATGACGCATGAAGCGGGAGGCTGTTCATGCACCATGCAACATGCACCATGAACCATGAGGCGCACCGACGGTTCATCTGACTATTCAACGGCAACCAATGACTGAAGCAGCATCCCAACAATCGGTGATGGAGCAACTGGCGGCTAAGCCGGAGGCGCATGGGCATGCGCACGCGCATCCGCCGCACCTGGCGCATCACTTCGATACGCCCGAACAGCAGTACCGGACCGGCAAGATCGGCATGTGGATCTTCCTGGGCACGGAAATCCTCATGTTCGGCGGGCTGTTCCTGGCCTATTCGGTCTACCGCTACAACTATCCGGAGATTTTCCTCTACTCAGCCAACCGCTATCTCGACACGAAGCTGGGCGCGATCAATACGGTCGTGCTGATCGCCAGCTCGCTGACGATGGCTCTGGCGGTGCGATATGCCCAGCTCAACCGTCAGCGGGCGCTGATCACCTGCCTGCTGCTGACGATCCTCGGCGGCGTGGGGTTCATGGTCATCAAGGCCAACGAGTACGAGCACAAGTATCACGAGCACGTGTTCGTCAGCCAGTGGCTGAACAAGTACAACCCCACCCACGCACACGAGCAGGCCGCCGGTCAGGAGGCTGGCGCCGAAGCCGCCGCCGCTGAGGCGCCCGCGACGGCTCAGGTCGATCCGCGCGTCGGGCTGGTCCATTTCGACCCCAACGCCGGCACGCAGGACGCTGCCAAGATCACCCCGCGTTACGTCGCTCCGACGGGCCTGGTTTCCCAGCAGGGGCACGCCGGCCACGGAGTGGACTATGAGTCGCTCAACCACATGGCGCAGAAGCGCCTGTATGTCTTCTTCCAGATCTACTTCCTCATGACCGGCCTGCACGGGATTCACGTGATCATCGGCATGGGGCTGATCTTCTGGATCGCGCTGCGTGCGGTGGCGCCCAAGTGGCGGCTGACGCTCGGATCGCTGGCTCCGGCGCTGATCGGGGCCTATGTGATCTACGTCGGCGCCCTGACCCATACGTCGACGACGCAGGTGATCGGCGGGGTCTTCCTGGCGCTGGCGGTGCTCATGCTGCTGGGCGGCCTGGCTCGGGCGCGCAAACTCGCCACCGGCCGCGGCGACTTCAGCGATGAGTACTTTACGCCCGTGGACCTGGTCGGCCTGTACTGGCACCTGGTCGACCTGATCTGGATTTTCCTGTTCCCGCTGCTGTACCTGATCCACTGATTGACCATCAGCCGCGGCAGGTGCGCGACTGGAGCCACGCTGCCATGGCCAAGCGAGATCGAAACATGGAACTGACAGAAACCCGAACCGGCACTCAGGTTCCTCCCGCCCCGGCGACCCGCCATGCGCACGACGAGCACGACGCCATCGCGCATCCCGTGCCGCTGTCGACGCTGCTGGGCGTCTTCGCGGCCCTGCTGGTGCTGACGTTCCTGACCGTCGCCGTGACGTGGGTCAACCTCGGGCCAGCCAACATCTGGATCGCCCTGCTCATCGCCGTCGCCAAGGCGGCGCTGGTGGCCCTGTACTTCATGCACCTGCGATGGGACAGCCCGTTCAACATGATCGCCCTGCTGTCGGCGCTGCTGTTTGTCGCCGTGATGCTGGGGATCATCATCCTCGACACCAAGGAATATCAACCCGAGTTCGAGCCGCCGACGGCTGGCTCCGCTCGCGTCTTCTACACCGACTGATGCGCGGGCCCTTCCGTCCGCCGCCTTGCCGCCAGTGACATGACAAACCCCAGTGACGCCCGACAGCCTGTCCCCCACCGCTCGCAGACCATCGGGATGTGGCTGTTCCTGGCGTCGCTGACGATGCTCTTCGGCGCCAGCATGCTGGGGTACGTGCTGGTCCGCCTGAACAGCGCCGCGATGCCGACCCAGCGGTTTCTGGAACTTCCCGGAACGCTGTGGATAAGCACCGTCCTGGTCGTCGCCGCCAGCTTCACCATCCACCACGCCCTTCGCGGCATCCAGCACGAGCGGCTGGCCCAGCTCAAGCGGTTCCTGCTGATCACGCTGGTGCTGGCGATCGCGTTTGTCGCGGTGCAGATCCCCTCGCTGGCGATGATGCTCACGGAGCATTCCGCCCTGCGGCAATCGGGCATTCACCTGTATGGCCTGGTCTTCACGCTCGTGGTGCTGCATGCGGCGCACGTGGCTGGCGGGGTGATCGCCCTGATCCTGGTCACCCGCCGCGCCTTTGCCGGCGGCTACGACCACGAGCATCACATCGGCGTCTACAACGCCGCGCTCTACTGGCATTTCCTGGATGTCGTGTGGCTGGTGATGTTCGGGACGATGATGGCGTTGGGCTGAACGGATTGCGGTTTTGTCACTGGTCCCTTGTCACAGGTCACTCGCTGCAACCCCACCTGACAAGCGATTCCCGCACGCAATAGCGTGCCCTGCTTTACTGCCAACCCTCGCCTGCAGACTGGTCTGCCGCCGGCTACTCGGCCGTCGCCCCTTCCGGCTTTGCACTGGTCTGCGTATTGGGAATGATCAGCACCCGCGTCACGCGGCGGTTCTGGACATGCAGGACGCGCAGCGTGTACTGCTCGCCCAGGGGGATCGTGTCGCCCGGGCGCGGCCAGCGGCCGAGCTGCTTGATAACGTAGCCGCCGACGGTGTCGACCTCTTCGGCTTCGAGCGGGCCGATCGGCAGCTTCTCCTGCAGCTCATGCAGCGGGAAACTCCCGGCTACGCGATAGTTCACACCCTCCTGCAGGAACTGCTCAGCCGTTCCGGTGTCAAACTCATCCTCGATATCGCCGACGAGCTGCTCGACCACGTCTTCCAGCGTCACGATGCCCTGCGTGGCGCCGTACTCGTCGACCACGACAGCCATGTGGACATGGCTGGCCTGGAACTGCCGCAGCAGCTTGTGCGCCGGCAGCAGCTCGGGGACGAACAGGATCTCGCGGCGGATCTTCGACAGGTCGATATCGCCCGAGCCGATGACGTGCACGCTCGACCCCGGACGGCCATCGACAATGCCGATGGCTTCGCCGTCGGGCGTGTTCTCATCGGCAAACCTCAGCCGGCCGGGGATAAGCTGCAGGTGGTTGAACAGATCCTTCATGTGCACCAGGCCGACGACGTGATCGATGTCACCGTCGCACAGCGGAAGGCGCGTGAACGTGCTTTGCTGCACGGTCTTGAGGATCTCGTGCACCGGCTGGTTGAGCAGCAGGAAGTCGACCTGGGTCCGGGGCGTCATGATCTGGCGGACCTTCAGGTCGCTGAAGGCGAACGCGCTGACAAGGATGGCATGTTCCGCCTTCTTGATCGTGCCGCTGGCCACGGCGTGCGCCAGCAGCGCCCGCAGCTCTTCGGTCGTATGCGGCACGCCGCTGTGGCTGCCGTGTTCGATCTTGATCCCGCTGACGCGCAGCAGCAGGTTGCTGGCGCCGTTGAGGAAGGCGATCACGGGGTAGAAGACGTAGGTGAACGCGATCAGCGGCAGCGCGACGATCGGCAGGAGCTTGTCGGGATAGAAGATAGCCCAGTTCTTGGGGGCGACTTCGCCAACGACGACGTGCAGCGCCGTGCTGATGCCCAGCGCGATCGCGATGGCGAGGGCGGAATGCTGGCCCGGGCCGACCGCCGGCATGCCGAACCATTCGAGGACCGGGTCGATTATCGCGGCGACGGCTGGTTCGGTCACCGCACCCAGGCCCAGGGAGGCCATCGTGATGCCCAACTGACAGGTGGAGAGGTACAGGTCGAGCTTCTGCTTGATCAGCAGCGCCCCCCGCGCCAGCAGACTGTCTTTGGCACTCAGTTCAAGCCGCGATTGCCGCGCACCCACGGCTGCAAACTCTGCGGCTACGAAGTAGCCGTTCATTGCAACCAGGCCCAGCGTGGCCAGGATCTTCCAGGTAATGTCGAGCACTGCGGGGTATGGTTGTACACGCGCGGGGCGCGGATGTCATGGGGTTGTTGACAGAGACGAA
>Ga0207874_1002426_pt1 | contig 17501 bp, 13 predicted proteins | sample HigsolmetaAR201D_FD_184833 | JGI IMG/M metagenome (GOLD analysis project Ga0207874, IMG submission 184833) | Ionic liquid and high solid enriched microbial communities from the Joint BioEnergy Institute, USA - AR20-1-D (SPAdes) (version 2) ...
AGTCAGAACGGGGGGGAGACCGCGCGGTTTTTTTCAGAATTCTGTTAACGTTGTCGGTTGGCCGGCTTCAAAAGGGATTGATCCTGTAAGGGGCGCGGCCTACCCGGATACGACGCGCGGGGGGCGTGCATATTTTGCTGTTGCCGAGGCAATCAGGGAATAGTCATCCGCACTCCGCCGCGAACAATGAACAGGGCATATTCTCCTCTGCTCGCCCTCTCTTCGGGAAAGGCCGATCCCGTGGCACTCCATATCGCATCCACTGATGTTCAGCGCCGGTCCACGGTAATGACCGATTTCTTCAATTTCAGCAATGAGCTGTTCTGTCTGGCCGACACGCGAGGGTACTTCATCCGCGTCAACGCGGCCTGGACGGCTACCCTGGGGTGGACGGAACGCGAGCTGCTGGAACGGCCTTACTACGACTTTGTTCATCCCGACGACTTGGACGTCACGCGGCAGGAAGCGGCCCGGCTGTTGGACGCCGGTTATCAAACGGTCCAGTTCGAGAACCGCTATCGTTGCCGCGACGGTTCGTACCGCTGGCTGGCCTGGATGTCGCGGCGGGTGCTCGATGGGCAGATCGTGGCCACGGCTCGCGACGTGACCGAGCAGAAGCGGCAAGCCGACGAGCTGCGCAAAAGCGAGGAACGGCTGCGGCTGGTGATGCAGGCCACCAGCGATGCCATCTGGGACGTCGACCTGGTTTCCAAGACCGTGTGGTGCAACGACGTGTTCGAGTCCACCTTCGGCCTGCCGCAAAACCATGCCGGCGACTCGTGGGAATGGTGGATCGACTACATTCATCCGGAGGACCGCGAACGCGTTGTCGGCTCGCTGCTTGAGAAGATGGCCGGCACCGAAGACCGCTGGGTCTGCGAGTACCGCTACCGGAGGCCCGATGGCCGTTACGCCCACATCTACAACCGGGCGCTGCTGGCGCGCGACGAGAACGGCAAGGTGACGCGGGTCCTGGGCGCCATGCAGGACATCACCGAGCGGAAGCTGGCCGAAGAAAAAATCCGGCAAAAGGCCGCCATCATTCGGCAACTGTTCATCCTGCAAGAAGAAGAACTCAAGCTGACGGCCGACGACATTCACGACGGCCTGGCCCAAAAGATGATTGGCGCCAGCCTGTTCTTGGAAGGCACCCGACACAAAGTTTCCGACGAAGAATTGCCCGCCTTCCCCATGGCTCGGCAGTTGATCCGCGAAGCCATCGATCAGGCCCGGCGTCTGATCACCGACCTGCGGCCGATGATTCTCGACGACGGCGGCATCACCAACTCGGTGCAGCATGCGATCGCCGACTGGAAACGGGTTAGCGATTGCGAGTTCACGCTCACCAGCAACATCTCGCGCGAAAGGGTCGACTCGCTGTTCAACGGCGTGGTGTTCCGCATCATCCAGGAACTGGTGAGCAATGCCCTGCGGCATGCCCAGCCCAGCCGCATTGATATCGAGCTGCACCAGAGCCAGTCGGATTTCAAGATCGTGATTCGCGACAACGGGCATGGCTTTGACCCCAGTGCCATTCCCGCCGAACGGTTTGGGATCCGCGGCGTGGTTGAACGGGCTGAGATGTTTGATGGGGCTGCCCATTGGAACACCAGCCCCGGGGCCGGCACCGAGGTCACGGTCACGCTCCAACTGCCGGCCGAGGAAGAAGTGTAAGCGCCGGCGTGTGTAGCGGCGGCCCCCCATCGAACGATACCGACGCTTGCTCGCGAGCACCTTGTGCGCAACAATTGGCGGCCATGACTGCCAATCCTTCTGAAGGTTCGAGCACGACTCCACCGCCAGCCGCGGCGACTCCGCCTACCTCGGACGAGCTGCGCACGTTCCTGGCCGGCCAACGCACGGTACTGGCCTGGATTCGCACCGCGCTGGCGCTGATGGGCTTCGGGTTTCTGGTCGCCCGGTTTGGGCTGTTCTTGCGGCATCTGGCCGCGATCGACCAAGACGTTCACGTGCGTTCCACGGGCTTTTCGCTCTGGATGGGAACGTCGCTCGTCGTGGTCGGCGTGATCGTGAACGTGTACGCGGCGGTGCGGCATCGCCATTTCGTCCGGCACTTCCGCAGCGAGCTCAGCCAGCCCCACCATTCGCTGTTTGAGATCCTTCTGGCGCTGCTGCTGGCCCTGCTGGGGCTGACGATGGCCGGGTATCTGGTGATTGTCGAGCACTGAGCCAAGGGGGGCCACCAGGCGGTGGCTCGATCGCCTGCCGGGGCGCCGTTTGACCACGGCTTCATCTCTGGCGTACCATGAAAAATCCTGGGAGCACGGGGCGACATGCGCCGGCCGGCTCCTGGGGGCACCCGCCCGCCATTTCTTGCGTTACCCATCGTGGGGAGGATGATCATCCATGCGCGTCGTGCTTGGCCTGCTGGTAGCTGCCGTGTTGGGGACGGGCTTGGGCCTGGGGTTCGCCGCCTGGCGGGTGGGGCTGCCGATTGAAACTCCGGCATTGGCCGCGCCAACGGTCGAAGGCGACCAGCCCTTGGCCGTGCTCGACAAGGAGCTGCATAACTTTGGCCCGGTGTTGGCCACTAGCGAGCAGCATCACGCTTTCATCGTGACCAACCAGGGCAATGCGCCGCTGCGGCTCACCACGCGGCCCGAGGATTCCTCCTGCCGCTGCACCGTGGGCGCGATCGAAAAGAACGTGCTGATGCCCGGCGAGTCGGGCAAGGTGATCGTCACCTGGCACGGCAAGGGGCACGTTCATCCCTTCCGCGAAACGGCCGTGCTGCGCACCAACGATCCCCGGCGGCCACGGATCGAGCTGATGGTGACGGGCCGTTCGGTCCACATGGTGGTGCCTTACCCGCAGCCGCTGCGGTTGACGACCTCGCCCGGCCGCGAAAGCAGCGGCCAGGTGCGGCTCTTTGCCTACGACAAGAACCGTCCCCTGGAGATCAGCAACCTGAAGCTCGACAAGAGCGAGTTGGAACCGTACGTGGCGATTGAAACGGCGCCGCTGTCCTCTGAAGAACTGGCCAAGGAAGATGCTTTCTCCGGGCTGCTGCTCAATGTCACCTTGAAGCCGGGGCTTGGTAACAGCACGCACGAAGTCAAGCTGCTGGCGACACACAACCTGAGCGAAGAACCGTTGGCCGTGCCGCTGATCCTCGACGTGATTCAGGACCTCTCCCTGGTTTCCACCTCGTGGGACAAGCAGAGGAATGTGCTTTACATGGGGCAGGTCGCACCGGGCCACAGCCAGACGGTCGACCTGTACGTCCGCGGTGAGCACCGCCGCGACTTCAAGGTGGACGTGGAGTCGATTGAGCCGTCGTACCTGGACGTGGAGATCGGCAAGCCCAGCAACTTGGGCGAGTTCATCACCCGATTCCCGATTCGCATCTCGGTGAAACCCGATGCCCCGGCGGAAGCTCGCCTTGGTGGTGATCAGGGCGAGCACGGCGCGATTGTGCTCAAGACCTCGCACCCTCGCGAGTCGGAGTTCCGCATCAACGTCAGCTTCTCGGTGAAGCCTGCGGACAAGCCGGATAACGCCGCAACAGCCCAGTAGCTACGCACGCTACGTGCCGGTGTGCCTCGCCCCGTCGAGGTCAGACAGGTAACGGCAGCCGCCTTCACGGCTAACGGACGCCAGGGCCAATGGCGATGCCACCAACCCGGCGCGCAATAATCTGACGCAGCGCTGTCAACAAGTTGCGGCACCGGTAGCCGGACGTGCGGCCGGCAGGAGTTCAGCGGCTACCCGCGGTGCGATAGCAATGCCAGCAGCCAGCGTCCACAAAGTCGCTGCTTCCGGCATAATCGTTTAATTCGCTCCAGCTTACCGACGATAAGTTGGATGATCGGGCTATCCGCGATCGGGGGACGCCGTTGCCGCCAAGGGCGGTTGACCTCGGACGCAATCGTGTTCTGAACCGTTCTTTGCAGCCGCCGGGGAAGACAGGCACCGCGGCGTGACCTGCCGCACACGCATCATGCAGCGCAATCCCTGGGCCAGGCCGGTAGCATCGAGCAAGCCGCTCGGTTACTCCCTGAGACATTCGATGCGGCGACACAGCCCACTTCCCATTGCGCTGCTCTTGCTGCTGCTGGCGATCGGCCCCGGCGTTTCTCTGGCGGACGACGAGATCGACATCCTGACGATCTCGCGGACCTTCGGCGCGGCCGCCGATCCTCCCGCAACGCTGCAGCACCGGCCTGTAGCAACACCGCCTGCCGTCACCACGGCCGCCTGGCAGAGGTCCGGGGAGCGGACCACCGCAGAAACACAAGCGTTCCTGGCCCCGCCAGCGATGCCTGCGCAAGCGGGGCAGGCATCGCCGGCAAATGCGCCACAGGCTGCGTCACCGCCCGCGGTGCCGACATCGTTCGTCGACGAGCTACTGCCCTCGCAGCAGTTCGACGTGAACGAAGGGCCGCAGATCGAAATCGAGGAAGCCGAGAGCGGTAAGTGGTGGGATTCGCTGAACTACGACCTCACGGTTTACGGCCGCGGCTATTACCGGTCGGATCGCCGGCTGTGGTTCATCGGGACGGAATCGGTGTTTGGCGTCGAGGGCGGCCTGTACGGTTATCTCGAAGCCCCGAAGCCGCATTGGACATACCGCGTCGACACCGAGCTGTATCTCAACCAGCCGTTTGACCGGAATGTGCTGGTCGATACGCCTACCCGGGCGTCGTTCGCCCACAACTTCGATGTCGACGTGCTGGAAATCTCCCAGCTCGCGCTGTCGGGCCGCCGGGGCGATCTGCTCATCTCGCTCGGCAAGATGGTCACGCCGTTTGGCCGGTTCTACTTCCCGCTGTTCAGCAACGCGATGGACGATGCCCCGTTCATCCGCAGCGAGGCGATTCGCTGGCGCGAGACCGGCATCCTGCTGCAATACGATCCGTCGATCCTGGTCGGCACGGTTGCCATGACCAACGGCGGCCTGGAACGCGATGCCAATTCGTCCAAGGCCATTGTCGCCCGGGTGGGCCTGGAAGAAGAGAACTGGGCCATCGGTACCTCGGTCAAGTGGCAAGACGGTATTGGTTCAGAGACCCAGAAGGAACGCAACAACCACTTTGGCATGGATGCCATGGTGAAACGCGGGCCGTGGATCCTGTCCGGAGAGGTGATTTACGACCAATATGGGCTGCGGAAGGGGGACATCGCCCTGGACGATATTTTCTGGGGCCGCAGCCTGTACAACCGGCAGTTGCGCAACCCCAACGGCGGGCCGCTGGAGGGGATCGGCTACTATGTCGACCTGGGCTACGTGGCCGAGTCGTGGCGGCTCCACCTCAACTACGGCGAGTACTATCCCGAGCAGATCGGCGACCGGATCCACGACGAAGTTTCGCGCCGGGGCATCGTCAAGTTCGCCTACCACCTCAATGAGAACTTCTCCTGGTACTCGATGCTGATGCTGGAGAACAGCGTCCAGCATGCCTTCGACCAGACCCATCCCCGCGAAGGCTTCTACTTGCTGCTGGGATTCCAGGCCACGCTGTAGCGGCCAACTTGGGTAACCTCGTCGTTGGCAGCAATGCGGCCGACGGAACGTTCCTCGCTTTCGCGGTGATTCTTGCCCCCCCACTTGGCGTGCATCTCTTACCGCACGCACAAATGACCAGCGCAAGTGTCCGCAGACGTGTTGCCGCCCGCGCGTGTGGTATTGCGATCGGTGGCAGAACGTCATAACGCGGCACAATGGCATCGGATGGTATGGATCAATGATCCGGATGCGGGCGGCGTTGTCGCGGCAGCCGAGTTTGCCCCGCCGGATGAAGGATCAATAATCTCAAAGGCGTTATGAAATCGTGGCATATATCCGTGCACCCCTCATATTGAGTGTTCGAGTGTTGTTCGGGGGCGTAGCCCTGCTCGTGAAGGGCTGTAATCCTAGTGTCCGGTGCGGTATTTCCAGCACTATTTTGGGGTGTGTTGCCGCCCGTAGGTAGTGGTAGCTCCGGCGCATGGTCGGTTGGCTCGGAACCACACTGCGCCATATAGGGGGGGCATCGGCATGCGCGGCAGCGCGTATGATTGGCGCGTACGATTGATGAAACAAATGGTATGGATAGGAACGTTGGCTTTCCCTCATTTTGGTAATTACGGCTGGGCGGGGGGCCGTGTAAAAGCAAAGCAGCGTTAATAGTTGCACCCCAACGGAGGCGTCATCGGCAAGAGGTGCGGCTGGAACCGTGCATCGTGCCCGCGCGAGGCCGGCGGTTTTCGAGAAGCATCGCACCAATTGTTGCCCCACCAAAGTCCGGCTGGCATGCGTCCAGGTGACGCTACTACAGCCGGCCAGCCCACAAGTTACCCCGCCTCGAAGATAAGGCCTCAAGACAGATACGCTCGCCTGCGATTGGCGTGGCTTCTTCGTTGCAGCCTGGTTCGCGAAGGGCCTCCTGCGCGAGGAAACCTGCCTTTGAAACGGTCGCGAAATATTGCGTTGGTATCGGCGCCGGATGAAGTGCCGAAGCGGTTGGTTCGGCCATGCGTCCAGGCCGATTCGTCCCGGCAGGCAAGTCCTACCGCGAGCATTTCCCAATCCATGTTTCTCGTTTCACCGGAACTGAGCATGCCCCGTTGTTCCGCACTTTCTGATTCATCTCGTCCACGCACAGGGTTCACGCTGGTTGAGCTGCTGGTGGTGATTGCCATCATTGGCATCCTCATCGCCATGCTTCTGCCGGCCATTCAGGCGGCTCGCGAGTCGGCTCGCCGTGCCAATTGCGCAAGCAACCTCAAGCAGTTGGCAACTGCGATCCAGATTTATGCGGATCGCAACAGCCAGCAGATCGTGCCGCACGGTGTGGGCGTCTCAGGCGAGACCATGAATAGCTGGGTCTGCCTGCTATGGCCGATGATGGAGCAGCAGAACGCGTACAACGGTCTGCGGCTGTGGATTTCGGCCGATGACGGCGACACCGGTCCCAACCGCACGATTCACGTCGAAATGCGGTCGCCCGCGTACTTTTGCCCCACTCGCGGTTTCCGCACGACGCCCGGCTGGGGCGCCCAGGCGATCGACTACGTTTCCGTGAGCATGACCACGATGCCCACCGGCAGTTGGCCCACCTTGGCCAACCAGACCGGCAACTACGGCAATCGCCACCACGGCGGGCCAATCATCAGCCCTGCCGGGGCTCCCATCAATCGCAGCCAGCCCGACGGCAGCGGCGGCTTCCTCCCGCCTTACCAGGTGGAGATCCGGTCGCGCGTGACGATTGGCGCCGTGACCGACGGCATGTCGTACACGGCGTTTGTGGGCGAGAAGCACTTGAACCCGAACTTGATCGGGCAGAACACGTACGACTGGCCGCAGGCTCCCGGCATCAGCGGCAGTTGGTTCTACAACGGCACTCGGATTCCCGAACGTGGGCTGGCAACTTCGCCACACTCGCCCGAGATGGTTTCGCCGGAGAAGGACCCCGCCGTCAATTCCAACGCGGTTTACAACTACCACTTCGGCAGTTGGCACCCCGGCGTGAGCCAATTCGCGTTCGGCGATACCCGGGTGGTGGCCGTTCAGAATCACGCCACGCCAGAGACGCTGGTGGCGATGTGCGGCCGGGCCGATGGCCAACCGTACTCATTGCCTTAAGCCCGGCACGAGGTGCACCCGTCCAGGCCAGCCGAACCACAGGATAGCCATGCCCATCCGCTGCGTCGCCGCCCCATCCACAAGTCGCCACGAGTGAACGTCAACGCTTGGCGGCGTGGTGAGCAGGCAGCGTTGATTTCTTATCCGTATTGTCGTACCAACCATGGAGCGAAATTCTATGGCATTGTTTCGACTGCAAGGTCGGCGGGCAGAACGCCACGGCTTTACGCTCGTCGAGCTGCTGGTGGTGATCGCCATCATCGGCATCTTGATCGCCATGTTGTTGCCGGCGATCCAGGCGGCTCGCGAATCCGCACGTCGGGCCAATTGCTCGAGCAACCTCAAGCAATTGGGCACCGCAATCCAGATCTACGCCGATCGCAACGGCGAGCAGATCGTGCCCTGGGGCATCGGTGAGGATGGTTTCCTGCTCAATGGTTGGATCAGTCTGCTGCTGCCGATGATGGAACAGCAGAACGCCTACGCGCAGCTTCGGCTGTGGGAACGGGCCGACACGGGCAACAATCGTACGGTCCACGAAGAGATCCGGTCGGCCGCCTACTATTGCCCGACCCGTGGTTTCCGTTTGACCAGCGGCCAGGCGATCGACTACGTGGGCGTGTGCTACACGACGCTTCCCAGCGGCAGTTGGGTCAGCCTTGCTCAGCAGAACGGCAACTACGGGAACGTACACCTGGGCGGTCCGATTCTTCCGCCGGCTGGCGTGCCTAAGAACCTCAGCACGAGCAGTGGCGGTGATTTTGCCCCGCCGTACAAGGTGGAGTACCGCTCGCGCGTTTCAATCGGCGCTGTGACCGACGGCATGACCTACACCGCCTTCGTGGGCGAGAAGCACATCAACCCCTCGCGGCTCGGCCAGACCAACTACGACTACCCGCTGGCCGTGGGCATCTCGGGCAGTTGGTACACCGGCGGCGTGCGCCTGCCGGACCGTGGCCTGGCTAGCAGCCCACAGTCTCCGGAAATGACCACCACCGATACCAACCCGATCAACAACTCGGCTGCGCTGACGAACTACTACTTCGGCAGTTGGCACCCGGGCATCAGCCAGTTTGCCTTTGGCGACACCCGGGTGGTTGCGGTGAAGAACCATGTCTCGCCCGAAACGCTGGTGAAGATGTGCAGCCGGGCTGATGGCCAGCCGTACGACTTGCCGTAAGGCCGGATTCGGACGTCAACGGTCGCCGGCAACCTGAGCCGCCGCTCAACGCTGGGCCGCCGGGGCAAAACGAATGGGGAGGACGACGGGAGCGACCGCGTCCTCCCCTTTTTGTTTAAAGTCCCGGTGACGATACGCTTTGCGCAGCGCAGGCTGCCAGATTCTGCCCCAGAAACCATTGCCTATAAGCCACAGTTCCCCACTAAGGCTGGGGGCGGGCATGTCAAGCAGAAATCTTCTAATTTCATCAATTTATTTTGGAGCTTGATGTCCAAGCTGGTATACTGCCGGCCAGCGGTCACGTCACGGGGGTGGCGATGAACCGCGCTGCAATGCCCCGAAAACCGTCGCCAGGTGTCCCGTCTAAATGCACCTGGGTATGGCGCCACTGCCCAGCCGGCGACGCGTTTTTGCCCTCCGATTGCGTTTTCATTTCTCCGTTGCACGGTCCTGTTGTTGGGAGGATCCTATGCCGGCCCATTCGCTCCCGGAGCATTCGGCGAGCCAGCGCAAGGCATTCACGCTGGTGGAACTGCTCGTGGTGATCGCCATCATCGGTATCCTGATTGCCATGTTGCTGCCTGCGATCCAGGCGGCGCGTGAATCGGCCCGGCGGGCAAACTGCTCCAGCAACCTAAAGCAGTTTGCGACGGCCATGCTGCTGTATGCCGACCGCAATGGTGAGCAGTTGCCACCCTCGGCGGTATCGCGACACAACATGAACAACCAGGGCATCAGCTGGGTGGGCCTGTTGTGGCCGATGATGGAGAAGGATGCCGCGTTCCAGCAGTTGAATCTCCGCAACGGTCTGGACGATGAACACAACTCGCCGATCGTGTCGGCGGACCGGTCCGAGCTGTACTACTGCCCGACCCGCGGCTTCCGCATGCACGGCACCTATCCCGACGCCCGGTACGGCGGCCAGTGCATCGACTACGTGTGCGTCGGTTTGACCGCTACCAGCCTCTCGCCGGAGCTAACCGAGAAAGACATCAATGGCGGCCTGAGTGGTTGGCATAACACCAAGTCGCCCCAATTGCTCGCGGCCGGCTACTTTGGCGGGCCGCTAATTCCCTCGATCAAGCTGACAGCCGGCAGCGATCCGCACCCGGTGATCCGGTCGCGCGTGACAATCGGCAACGTGACCGACGGCATGACCTACACCGCCGTGGTTGGTGAAAAGCACCTTAACCCCGACCGCATTGGCCAGGCCGGTTACGATAACCCGTACAACCCCTTGCACCTTTCTTCGGGCTACGGCGGCGGTGCCCGCGTGGCTGGCCTGGGCCTGGCGGCTTCGCCCACGGGCAACGTCGTGACCCTGGATGAGCCTTGGGGGAACGGCCAGACCGATGAGAACTACTACCGCTACGGTAGCTGGCACCCCGGCATCAGCCAGTTCGCCTTTGGTGACGCCCGCGTGGAGGCCGTGGCCGTTCATGCCGATCCGGTGGCCCTGAACTACATGGCCGGCCGCGGCGATGGCCAGCCGTACAACTTGCCGTAGTTTACGGGCTCGGCCGGCTTCCTGCCGGTTGCACAGTTGGCAGCCTGATACGCTTTACGGAGGCGGAATCCCCGTGGTTCCGCCTCCTTCTTTTGGATTGGGGAATGTCAACAAAAAACAATAAATTTGCATTTTCTTATGGAAGGCGCGAGACGAGTGAGGGGGTATACTGGCAGAGGCACGCATGGGGGGCATGCCCCTGTGGGGGCCAAATTGCGGAGTGCACGCTCTGGCACTTTCCTGGTCCGGTTTTGGACCAACGCAGCGAGATCGCTTCAGCGTACGGGAAGGAAGGCTCGGGGCACTCATATCTTCGTTCGTTGGTTCAATATCAACTCATACCGGATCTGGGAGAACGCACACTAATGGAGCAATGGAAACTTGGCCGCAAGGCCCGGCGGGGATTCACGCTGGTGGAGTTGCTGGTGGTGATCGCCATCATCGGCATCCTCATCGCGATGCTGTTGCCCGCGATCCAGGCGGCACGCGAATCGGCTCGCCGCGCCAACTGTTCCAGCAACCTGAAGCAGTGGGCCACGGCCATGCTGCTGTATGCCGACCGCAATAGCGAGCAGTTGCCGCCCTCGGCCGTGACCCGCGGCGTTCAGGAGCTCACCAACAACGGATTGGGCTGGGTGGCTTTGCTGTATCCGGTGATGGAGAAGGCCAACGAGTTTGCCCAGTTAGATATTCGCGGCACGGCACACGATGCCACCAACGGTCCGGTTCTGGGCGCGGATCGTGGCGACATCTACAACTGTCCCACGCGTGGTTTCCGGCTCATCAACCGGACCGACGTCTACGCCGGGCAGTGCATTGATTACGTGTGCGTGGGGCTCACGTTTTACGACAGCAGCAGCAATCCCACGCTGCCCGGGACCCTGACCCAGGCCGGCGTGAATGGCGGCTTGAGCCACTGGCACGACAATCGCGCGCAGTGGATGGGCGGGGCGATCATTCCCTCGCACGTTGTGCCGGCGGGCACCAAGGTGGTTCGTTCGCGCGTGTCCATCGGAGCGGTGACCGACGGCATGACCTACACGGCCTTGGTTGGCGAGAAGCATTTGAACCCCACTCGTATCGGCCAGAACGGCTACGACAATCCCCACAATCCGGGCCACATTTCGTCGGCCTCGGGCGGTGGTGCTAAGATTGCCGGGTTGGGGCTGGCGGCCTCGCCCACCGGAAACGTGGTGACGCTGTCCAACAGCAACGCGGACGGCATCTCCGACCTCAACTACTACCGTTTCGGTAGTTGGCACCCGGGGATTGCCCAGTTTGCCTTTGGCGATGCGCGGGTGGTGCCGGTAAAGAACCACGCCGATCCGCTCACGCTGAATCACATGGCCGGCCGGGCCGACGGGCAGTCGTACAACTTGCCATAACGGCTAACCGGATCAGCCGCCACGCTACGAAGTTTCCTTACGCAAGGCGGGAGCCGGTCACGGTTCCCGCCTTGGTTTGCGCGCTCCCACACAGTTTTACATCGAGAAAAGCAAAAAATTTGAAAATCTGACATTTTTGAAGTGAAACGGTTCGTGCGATCGATATACTGCAGTCGTTGCCTGTGCTTCGAGGCAACGTCGCTTCGCACTGCCCAGATGTAGCCCTTGCTGTCGTTTCACCCGGCTGCGGTTGCCGTTTTGTGCAGCCGTTGTGAGGCCAGGACAGCGAGGCAAAGCGCCCGTTACGCCGGGCGTTACGGCTGGTTCTTGTTGATCCTGGGAGTGCGGATGTTCTTCAGCTCGTTGCTCGCTGGTCGCCGGCGTGCGCGGCAAGTCTATTGGCCGCAAGTGTTTTGGCGTCGGGGCACCATGCCGAACATCGCCGGCCTACTGCTGCGCCGGTTTCTTGCACGCCACTGGAAGAGCCAGCAAGGAGTGGCTCACCCTATCTTGGGTGGGTAGCTTCCCCCGGCGTTAGCCATCAAGTGGTAGCCCATTAGCGGTGGTGCCCCCCCTGCGAGCGGTGGCAGTCAACTGCAAATCATAAAGTTGTGCTTATTTTTGTCGTGAAATCGCTTGCACGGGTGGTATACTGCCAGCCGCCCAAGGTAGCTACCTGTATGCGCATAGCCCAAAGATACCAACGCTGTCGCCTCGCTTGCTGCACTGGCGGGCACGGGGGAGCCTGGTCAGAACGAGCCGCGCAGCGCCGATTCTCAACGTCGTTGCTTCGTTCTTCTTCTTTTCATCTGGGAGCATCCATGTTGTCGGACCCCTTGCACCTCAATTGCGAGTCTCGCCGGCGAGGTTTCACGCTGGTGGAGTTGCTGGTGGTGATCGCCATCATCGGCATCCTCATCGCGATGCTGTTGCCCGCGATCCAGGCGGCGCGCGAATCGGCTCGCCGCGCCAACTGTTCCAGCAACCTGAAGCAGTGGGCCACGGCCATGCTGCTGTATGCCGACCGCAACAGCGAACAGTTGCCGCCCTCGGCGGTGGCGCGTGGTACCAGCGCTGCCCCCTTGGCGCATGGCATCAGTTGGGTGGCCCATCTGTGGCCCATGATGGAGAAGCAGACCGCGTATGCGCAGTTGGACCTGCGGCAGGAGGCGAACCAATCCGCCGGGCCGCCGGTGAGCAGCGATCGCTCCGATATGTACTTCTGCCCGACCCGCGGTTTCCGCCTGTACGAGCAGTACACCGATGGTGGCCACTACGGCCAATTGATCGATTACGTGTGCGTGGGCATCACCGCGACCACTCTGGATCAGCCGCTCATCGCGCAGAATGGCGGCTTGGGCGGCTGGTACACGGAACTGCAGAACGGCGGCTATTACGGCGGACCGATTATTCCGTCGAACTTTACGACCGCGAACCCCACAGATCCCAAGAAGCCGATCATCCGCTCGCGCGTGACCATTGGCGCGGTGACTGACGGTATGTCGTATACGGCGGTGGTCGGCGAGAAGCACCTCAATGCCAAGAACATCGGTCGGGCCGGTTACGACAACCCCTATAACCCGGTCCACATTCAATCGCCCGGTGGCGGTGGCGGCGTGAAGATTGCCGGCTTGGGCCTGGCCCAATCGCCCGATGCCAACGAAGTCACTATGTCGGGCACCAGCGGCGCCGGCGTGACCGACCCGGATTACTTCCGTTTCGGCAGTTGGCACCCGGGCATCACTCAATTCGCCTTTGGCGATGCCCGCGTGGAATCGGTGGCCAATCACGCCGATCAGCAGGCGCTGCTGTACATGAGTGGCCGCAGCGACGGCAAGCCGTACAACCTGCCGTAAGGAGGCAAGGTACAGGGAACCAATGGGGCACCGGGGCGAAAGCCATTGTCATTAGTTTTGTTCAACTCTACGCACGCCAGACGTCATCACCTGGCAACACCTCGGTTCCTCCTATCCAACGCAGAGGTATGACAGTGAAATCAGGCATGAGTGACACATTATTGAAGGATCATGGTGCGGCGCATCGCCGGGGCTTCACGCTGGTTGAGCTGTTGGTCGTGATCGCCATCATCGGTATCCTCATCGCCATGTTGTTGCCCGCCATCCAGGCCGCCCGCGAGTCGGCCCGGCGGGCGAACTGTTCCAGCAATCTCAAGCAGTGGGCCACGGCCGCACTGCTCTACGCCGACCGCAAGGGCGAGCAGTTGCCGCCCTCGACCGTTCACCGGTACGACGATATTCCGGCCGGCATTTCGTGGATCGGCCTGATGTGGCCGATGATGGAGAAGACGTCGCAGTTTGCGGTGCTCGACTTCCGCGTCGGCCCCGACACGGCGCCCAATAACCCGCTTTCGGGCCAGGACCGCTCTGAACTGTACTACTGCCCGACGCGTGGCTTCCGCGTGCTCAATGTTACCGCGACATGGGCTGGCCAATGCGTGGACTACGTGTGCGTGGGGATCACCGCGCAATCCCTCGACACGGCGATTCGTAACAGCAGCGGTGGTCTGGGCATGTATGTCGCGGCCGTGGCCAACGGTGGATTCTACGGCGGTCCGATGATTCCCGCGATCAAGTTGCCGAACAATACGACGAAGCAACCGGATGTCCGATCGCGCGTCACCATCGGCAATGTGACCGATGGCATGAGCTACACGGCCCTGTTCGGCGAAAAGCACATCAATCCCACCAAGCTGAGCGAACAAGGCTACGACAATCCCTACAATCCGCTGCACATCACGTCCAGCCAGGGCGGCGGTGCCAAGATTGCCGGGCTCGGCCTGGCGGCTTCGCCGGATATCGAAGTCACGCTCGAAAACGTCAGGGGCGAGCAGGCGGCCGACGTGGACTACTATCGCTTTGGTAGTTGGCACCCCGGTATCAGCCAGTTTGCCTTCGGCGATGCTCGCGTGGAGGCCGTGGCGAACCACGCCGATCCGACGGCCTTGCACTACATGAGCTGCCGGAACGACGGCAAGCCTTACAACCTGCCTTAGGCAAGCAAGTAACGCCGGCCGCGGCTCTTGAACCCAGGAGCCGCGGCCGGTTTCACATGGTTCTCGTCGGACAGCAAGGATGGCGAGCTGGCCTGTCCTTGCTTGTCTCAAGTGGGCAGCTGATTCGCTCTCGCCTGGCAGTTATGGCGGAGCCAGCAACCAGCCAGCTACGCAATTCTCGAATTGATTCTCGCCAGGGGCTCTCACCTGGCACTCCTCGGTTTCTTCCCCTTTCTTTCTAAGGTCATCCGTGAGGAGCAGGTCATGTTGTATGCATTCTTAGGAGGTCGTGGCGCCGCCCGTCGTAGAGCCTTCACGCTGGTCGAACTGCTGGTGGTAATCGCCATCATCGGCATCCTCATCGCCATGTTGTTGCCGGCGATTCAGGCCGCGCGAGAATCTGCCCGGCGCGCCAATTGTGCCAGTAACTTGAAGCAGTGGGCGACCGGCATGTTGCTGTATGCCGACCGCAATTCCGAGCAGCTTCCGCCGTCGGCGATTTCGCGGGCCGACAACAGCACACCCGGTATCGGCTGGATTGGCCTGTTGTGGCCGATGATGGAAAAAGGCAGCAGCTTTGCCAGGCTCAACCTGCGCGTGGGGTCCGACGTCAGCCCCAATACACCGATGACCGGCCAGGATCGCTCCGACTTGTACTATTGCCCGACACGCGGGTTTCGCGTTCTCGACGTGGCGGCCACTTGGGCCGGCCAGTGCGTCGATTACGTGTGTGTGGGCATCACGGCCACCACCGTGGATCCGATTCTGATCAAGAGCAACAACAATGGTGGCCTGGGCAAGTGGGAGCAGGACGTTGCCGACGCCGGCTATTACGGCGGGGCGATCATTCCTTCGGTCAAGCAGAGCTCCGGTACGGACAGCCAGCCGCCGGTTCGTTCGCGCGTGACGATCGGCAACGTGACCGACGGGATGAGCTACACGGCCCTGGTGGGGGAAAAACACCTCAACCCGACGCGGCTCAGCCAACAGGGATACGATAACCCGTACAACCCGCTGCAAGTGGTTTCGAGCCAGGGCGGCGGCGCCAAGTTCGCCGGGTTGGGCCTGGCGAGCTCGCCCGACCTGGAAGTGACCATTCCGGTGAATACTGCGGCCGGTGCCACCGATCCCGACTATTACCGCTTTGGCAGTTGGCACCCGGGCGTGAGCCAGTTTGCCTTTGGCGATGCCCGGGTGGAAGCGGTGGCCAACCACGCCGATCCGCAGGCGCTGCTGTACATGAGTGGTCGGGCTGACGGCAAGCCGTACAATCTGCCGTAACGGGCCGCTTGCGGCAGCCGAGACGCAGAATCTTTCCAGCAAACGGCGGAAATCCCTCAAGGGATTCCCGCCTTTTTTTCTGTTTTTCTACGCGGCGTGTGGGTTTAGATGAGCAAAGCGAATAAGCCAGAAATATATCTATTTTTGACTGGAATTCTCAGGAGGATAGTTATACTGCAACCGTTGCCCCTGTTCAGGGGGCGACAGCACATCGCACTGCCCAGTTGGTCGACGCCGCCTTGTTTGAGCCGGTGGTGGCTCTCGCTATGAGAATGCCCCTCGGAAGAAGGGTGGCTTTGGCCGACGTTCAAGCCTTCGGACATCACCGTTCGCTGCTGTTGACCTGGGAGTGCCGATGTTGTTCCGTTGCTGGCCTGCTGGCCTTCCGCCTCGCGGGCTAAGCGAGCTGCCGCGGTTGCTTCGGGCAGCCAGGCACCATGTCCGTTTCCAATACGTCCCGCGGTATTTCCACCGGTCCTTTGAGAACGCCAACACCGGTTTCCGCGGGCTGAACACGTTCCACGTCCAATGCATTCTCTTTGTTGGCGCATCGCCCAGACGGTTCAGCGTCGCCAACTCACGCTTGTCGCTGACGTACGCCCCGAAAGCACGCGATGGAAACGTTGCGTGCCGCCGTGACTTCACAACGTCATTGCTTCACTTGACTCCGTCTCTTGTCGGGGAACACACATGTTGAACGACACCTTGATTCGGAACTGCTCGCCGCGTCGCCGAGGCTTCACGCTGGTGGAGCTGCTGGTGGTCATCGCCATTATTGGCATCCTCATCGCCATGTTGTTGCCGGCGATTCAGGCTGCCCGCGAATCGGCCCGGCGGGCCAACTGCTCCAGCAATCTCAAGCAATGGGCGACCGCCATGTTGCTGTACGCTGATCGCAACAGCGAGCAGTTGCCGCCCTCGGCCGTGCACCGCGGGTCAAACCACGGGGTGTCGTGGATCGGGGTGTTGTGGCCGGTGATGGAGAAGGGAACGCAGTACGCCAAGATCAACTTCCGGCAAGGGCCCGACGTCGCGCCCAATACCGAGGTGAATCAGGACCAGTCCGACCTGTACTTTTGCCCGACCCGCGGTTACCGTCGGCATAGCAACACGGGCGCCGCGTACGGACAGTGCGTCGATTACGTGCCGGTGGGGATCACGGCGACGTCGCTCACGTCCACGCTGACCGGCTCGAACGTGAACGGCGGCCTGGGCGGCTGGAACCAGGCCGTGGCCGATGCCGGTTATTACGGTGGGCCGCTGATTCCTTCGTTTCCGCTTCCCGCGGGCACTGACCCGCAGCCGCCGATCCGGTCGCGCGTGACGATTGGTGCCGTGACCGACGGCATGACCTACACGGCCATGACCGGCGAAAAGCACATTAACCCCAACCGCTTGGGCGAACAGGGCTACGACAATCCGTATAACCCGCTGCACTCGGTCTCGGGCCAGGCAGGCATGGTGAAGGTGGCCGGAATCGGGTTGGCCAAGTCTCCCCACGACGTGGTTACGCTGACTGTTGCGACCGGCAATGGCTCGGATGACGAGAA
>Ga0207874_1002447_pt1 | contig 17347 bp, 11 predicted proteins | sample HigsolmetaAR201D_FD_184833 | JGI IMG/M metagenome (GOLD analysis project Ga0207874, IMG submission 184833) | Ionic liquid and high solid enriched microbial communities from the Joint BioEnergy Institute, USA - AR20-1-D (SPAdes) (version 2) ...
GGCGGCGAAGGTGAGCCACAGGTCCTTGTTGGCCTGGGCGAGCGGCGTGTCGGTGGGGCCGGGGCAGATGGCGTTGATCCGGATGCCCCGCTTCATGAGCGGGTGCGCCTGCCGGGCCACGTAGGCGCACATGGCCTGCTTGGTCGACATGTAGTCGGCCTTGCCGTGGCGCTGGAACCAGTCGACCGCGGCGTCCCAGTCGGTGGTCTCCAGCAGCTCGGTGAGCTGCTCGAGGTTGGCCTCCCACCCGAGCCCGGCGGCCGAGGAGATCATGCCGATGGCGCTGCCCCGGGGCAGGGCGTCCCGATCGAGCAGCCGGTCGACGAGGTAGCGGTGGGCGACGAAGTTGATGCGCTCGATGCCGGGGGTGCCGTCGGCGACCCCGGCGCAGCACAGCAGCGCGTCGAACGGGCCGCCGGCCTCCTCGAGGGCGGCGTCGACGGACCCCCGCTCGGCGAGGTCCACGTGGACCGGCTGGACGCCCGGCAGGGTGACGGCGGCGCGGTCCATGACGACGACCTCGGCGCCGGCGTCCAGCAGCAGCTCGGCGGCGGCGGCCCCCATGCCCGAGGCCCCGCCGACGACGAGGGCCCGCTTCCCGTCGAAGCGGAAGGCGTCGAACAGGCTCATGTCACCTCACCTCACCTCTTCTCGTAGGTGATGCCGGACGCCTCGACGTCCCAGGTGGTGGGCGTGACGCCCTCGGCCCGCAGCTCCCGCTTGAGCACCCGGCCGACGGGGCTCCGGGGGAGCTGGTCGCGGAACTCGATGTAGCGGGGCAGGGCGAAGTAGGGGAGCTCGTCGAGGCACCAGCGGAACAGCTCCTCCTCGGTGAGCCGGGCGTCGGGCGCGAGGGTGGCGGTGACCTTGAGGTCGTCCTCGGTGAGCTGGCTGGGCACCGCGTGCACCGCGACGTCCGCGACGGCGGGGTGCTTCATGAGGATGCGCTCGACCTCGAAGCTGGAGATGTTCTCGCCCCGGCGGCGCAGGTAGTCGGCCTTGCGGTCGACGAAGTAGAGGTAGCCGTCCTCGTCGATCCGGCCGATGTCGCCGGTGTGGTACCACCAGTTGCGGCTGGTGGCGACGGTGGCCTCGGGCCGGCCCCAGTAGCCCTCGAACATCACGTGGGGCCGCTTGGGGCGGATGACGATCTCGCCCTCGCTGCCCCGGGGGAGCTCGTTGTCGTCGTCGTCGAAGATGCGGACGTCGAAGTACTCGGTGTTGATCACCCCCGCGGCGTTGGGCTTGTTCTCGACCCCGGGGGGCTGCCAGGAGATCAGGCTCGCCTCGGTGACCCCGTAGGCGCCGGAGAAGGTCTCGATCCCGAACCGCTCCCGGATGATCCGGTCGACCTCGACCGGCAGCGGGGCGGCGCCCATGAGGCGGAGGGTCGTGTTGGCCTCGGGGGCGCCGGAGCGGGGCATCTCCGGCCGGTCCACGTCGTGGGCCAGCAGGTAGGCCATCGTGCCCAGCGTGGAGGTGATGGTGGCACCCACCCGGTTCATCTCCGGCCAGAAGTTGGACACCGAGAACCGCCGGTAGATCGCGGCCCGCCCGCCGAACACCAGCGGGCCCAGCACCGCGGTCACCAGCGCGTTGAAGTGGAACAGCGGCAGCGGCGTCCACACCACGTCGTCGGCCGTGCGCCGCCAGCAGATGCCGATCTGCTCGGTCAGGGCCACGTGGTAGTTGTGGCTGAGCATGCAGCCCTTCGACGGGCCGGTCGTGCCGCCGGTGTAGATGAACGTGGCCAGGTCCGACGGCCGCGACTCGATCGCCGGGCGGCGCTCGTCCGCCTGGAGCAGGCCGTCCCAGGCGTGGACCTTCGCCTGCACCCCGTCGACGGCGCCGGTGTCCCCGACCACCACCACGTGCTCGAGCTCCGGCACCCGGTCGGCCACCCGGGCCACCCGCTCGGCCAGCGACTCCTCGACCACCACGACCCGGGCGCCGCAGTCGGTCAGCTGGTGGACCAGGTAGTCGCCCTTGTAGGCGGTGTTGATCGGCACCGCCACCCCGCCGCCGCGCACCGCGCCCCACCAGGCCAGCATCGCCTCCGGCGAGTTCTCGATCAGCGTCGCCACCCGGTCCCCGGGCGTGACGCCGAGGTCCGCGTAGGCGTTGGCCAGCCGGTTGGCCGTCGCCTCCACCTCGGCCGCCGTGAACGCCGTCCCGCACACGTCCAGGTAGGGCGAGTCCGGGTCCGCCTCCAGGCGCTGGTCCAGCACCCGGTTGCAGGTCGACATCTCACCGCTGCGCCAGATCGGGTCAGACATCGGCACCCCCGTCCGCCGGGCCGTCGCCGGCACACCTCATGCGAACCCCCTCCACGCCGTCGCCGCCGGCAGCCGCGGCAGCGGCGCAGATTGTATATAACTCGCCGCCCACCACCCGGCCCGGCGGACCGGGCACGATCCAGGCCCGCCGGCTGGGACCGCTCGTCATGCGGCCCGGCCCCCGGGTGGAGGTGCGGGAGAACGCCTTCCCCACCCCGCTCGAGGACCGCGGCCGCCGGCGGCGCGCCCTCACGGGGCCGGGTCGGGCCGGGCGGGCGCGCCGCTAGCGTGGTCGCCACGCTCGCCAGGAGGTGATGCCATGCCCGCCGTCACGGTCGAGGACGCCAGCGCCCTCCCCCGCATCGTCGCACCGCCCCCCGGTGCGCGCGACCGCCCGATCCGCTCGATCTCCGAGGCCACCCGCGGGTTCGAGGGCGAGGGTTTCCCGGTGCGCCGGGCCTTCGCCGGCGTGCCGCTGAGCGAGCTCGACCCCTTCGTCCACCTCGACCAGATGGGCGAGGTGAACTACGCCCCCGGCGAGCCGAAGGGCACGCCCTGGCACCCCCACCGGGGCTTCGAGACCGTCACCTACATGATGGACGGCGTCATCCAGCACGCCGACTCGACCGGTGGCGGGGGCGTCATCCGCGACGGCGCCACCCAGTGGATGACCGCGGGCAAGGGCATCCTGCACATCGAGACCCCGCCCGACGACGTGGTGGCCGCCGGCGGCTGGTTCCACGGCCTGCAGCTGTGGGTCAACCTCCCCCGGTCGAAGAAGTGGGTCGACCCCCGCTACCAGGACCTGGCGGCCGACCACGTGGCGCTGGGCACGACGCCCGCCGCCGACACGCTGCTGCGGGTGATCGCCGGCGAGGTCGGCGGGCTCCGGGGGCCGGGCGCGACGCACACGCCGATGGCGATGGTGCACGCCACGCTGTCGCCCGGGGCCCGGGCGGTGATCCCCTGGCCGCCGTCGTTCAACTGCCTGGTCTACGTGTTGGGCGGCGCCGGGCTGGTCGGCGCCGAGCGGGTGCCGGTCGCCACCGGGAACCTGACCGTCTTCGGCCCCGGCGACGTGTTCACCGTCGAGGCGGCGCCCCACCAGGACACCCGCACCGGCGGGCTGGAGCTGCTGTTCCTCGGCGGGCAGCCGATCCGCGAGCCCGTCGCCTGGTACGGCCCGTTCGTCATGAACACCAAGGCCGAGATCCAGCAGGCGTTCGAGGACTTCCGCGCCGGCCGCCTCGGCACGGTGCCCACCCACACGCAGGCGCCGACCGACGAGGTGGCCGAGCGCACCGGCTCGCCGCTCGACTGACGGTCGCGGCCGGCCGGGGCGCCCGGCCGGCCGGGCTCAGGCGATCTCCGCGGCGACCCGGTAGAGGCCGGGGCTGGCGGTGGCGAGGGCGGCCGCCCGCCGGGCGTGCGCCGCGGCCGCCGGGTCGGCCTGCGTGGCCCGGGCGTCCTCGGCCCGGCGCCAGCGGGCGACGTTGACGACCCGCCGCCCGTCCAGGGAGGCGAGCAGCGTCAGCGACTCGAAGCCGGGCCGGTGGCGGATCACCTCCTCGGCGCCGGCGGTCAGCACGTCGAGCAGCGCCTGCTGGTGGGCGGGCTCGACGTCGAAGACGTTCACGAAGGTCACGGGCTCGTCGCTCACGGCCGGTTCCTTTCCGTCGGGTCCGTCGGGCGGCGGGGTCCGTCCCGCCGCCCGGTCGTGACGACGCAGCCGACCGGGACGTCAGGTCCGGTCCCGTGGTGCCGGCCGCGCCCGCGGGGCGAGCGGCGAGACCTCACACCGCGGGCGGCCGCCTCGTCGGTACGGTCATGGCGATCAGCGACGCGACGCTCGGCGATGCGGGCGCGGCGGAGCCGGCCGACCGGGGCCTGCTGCTCCACGCCGCCTACCGGATGCTCGGGTCGGTGTCCGAGGCCGAGGACGCCGTCCAGGAGGCCTACGCCCGCTGGTACGCGCTCGACCCCGGCCGGCGGGCGGAGGTGCGCTCGCCGACCGCGTGGATGGTCACGACGGTCAGCCGCATCTGCCTCGACGTGCTGGGGTCGGCCCGGGCCCGGCGCGAGCGCTACGTCGGCGAGTGGCTGCCCGAGCCGGTCCCGCCCTCGGCGCCGTGGGCCGCCCGGGCCGGGGAGGCGGCGGCCGACCCCGGCGAGGCGGTGTCCCTGGACGAGTCGCTGCACATGGCGCTGCTGGTCGTGCTCGAGACCATGACCCCCGCGGAGCGGGTGGCGTTCGTGCTGCACGACGTCTTCGGGTTCCCCTTCGCCGAGATCGCCGGCATCGTCGGCCGCTCGCCCCAGGCCTGCCGCCAGCTGGCCTCGTCGGCCCGGCGACGGCTGCGCCCGGACGGCCCGGGCTCGGCGCCGGCCGGGCGCCGGGACCACGCCCGGGCCGTGGCCGCGCTGAAGGCGGCGTGGCGGGCCCGTGACCTCGACGCCCTCGTCCGGCAGCTCGACCCCCGGGTGGTGGCCGTCGCCGACGGCGGCGGCCGGGTGCCGGCGACGCGGGCGCCGGTGGAGGGCGCCGAGGCGGTGGCGGCGACCCTGATCGACGTCCACCGCCGCGTCCCGGGCCTGGCCCTCGACGACGCGGTGGTCAACGGTGAGCCCGGGCTCGTCGCCCGGGACGCCGCCGGGACGGTCGTGGCGGTCGTCGCCGCCCGCACCGGCCCCGCCGGCATCGACCGCCTCTGGGTCGTCCGCAACCCGGACAAGCTGGCCCGCTGGAACGCCCCGCCGGACGCCCCTCCCCGATCCGGCGTCCCCCACCGGCACGACGCCACCTGAGCGACGCCGGAACCGCCGGGCGCGATCGGGCCGACCCGCCTTCGACCCGTCCCGGCGTCCCTCACCCGCACCACGCCACCTGACGGACGCCAGAACCCGGCGGCGCCGCTCGTGCCCCGACCGGCGCGCCGGGGTCGTCGGTAGCGTGGCCGGCGTGACGCTCGGACCCCTCTCCATCCTCGACCTCGCCACCGTCGGCCGGGACGAGACGATCGCCGACAGCTTCGCCGGCAGCGTGGCGCTGGCCCAGCTCGCCGAGCGCACCGGCTACACGCGGGTCTGGTACGCCGAGCACCACAACATCCGCTCCATCGCCTCGTCGGCCACGGCGGTGCTCATCGCCCACGTCGCCGCCCACACCTCGACGATCCGGCTCGGCGCCGGCGGCGTCATGCTCCCCAACCACTCGCCGCTGGTCGTCGCCGAGCAGTTCGGCACGCTGGCCACCCTGCACCCGGGCCGCATCGACCTCGGCCTCGGCCGCGCCCCCGGCACCGACCAGCGCACCCTCCAGGCCCTGCGCCGGCACCCCGCGGCCGCCGAGCACTTCCCCCGCGACGTCGTCGAGCTGCGGGGCCTGCTGAGCGACCGGAGCCCCATCCCCGGCGTCCGGGCCATCCCGGGCGAGGGCACCCACGTGCCGCTCTACATCCTCGGGTCGTCGCTGTTCGGCGCCCAGCTCGCCGCCGTGCTCGGCCTGCCCTACGGCTTCGCCTCCCACTTCGCGCCCCAGGCGCTGCACGACGCCGTCCGCGTCTACCGCGAGCGGTTCGAGCCGTCCGAGCAGCTCGACCGGCCCTACGTGATCGCCGGGGTCAACGTCATCGCCGCCGACACCGAGGAGGAGGCCCGCCGGCACCTGGAGATCACCCGCCGGGCCCGGGTCCGCAGCCTGTTCGGCCGCGGTGACCGGCGGCTGAGCGACGAGGAGGTCGACGCCATCCTGCGGTCGCCGAGGGCCCTGGCCGTCGACGAGATGATGCGGTACACGGCGGTCGGCACCCCCGACGCGGTCGTCGCCTACCTCGACGAGTTCCGCCGGAGCTGCGGCGCCGACGAGCTCATCACCGTGCACGCCACCGCCACCGTGCCGGCCCGGCTGCGCTCGGTGGAGCTGCTGGCCGAGGCGGCCGGCCTCGAGCCCGGCGACCGCGCCGAGCCGATCCCGGGCGTCGGCGCCCCGGGCTGAGGCCGGCCGCAGGACCGGCAGAGGACCGGTGGGGGCGGCGGGGCGATCCGGCCGCCGCCCCCACCGGGCACCGTCAGCCGGCCTGGATGGCCGCGCTCACCACGGCCGCCATCCCGTCCATGCCCCGGGCGTTGGGGTGGAACGGCGCCGCGAGGTTGCCGGGGACGAGCGGCTCGACCCACCGGGTGCCCGAGCTGCGGCAGGCGTCGTGGCCGATGCTCGGCGTGTAGACGTCGACGTAGGTGGCGCCGTTGGCCGCCGCCTGCTGCGCCAGCATGGCGTTCAGCGACTTGTGGGTGCTGCGCAGGTAGGGGACGTCGTTCCAGGCGAGCGGCACGCTGGGCCAGCAGCCGCTGCCGGTGTCGGGGACGATCGCCGGGTAGCCGACGACGTAGATGCGGGCCTGCGGCGCCCGGGCCCGGATCCCCTGGATCGTGGCGGCGATCTTCGGCGCCGTGGCGGCGATGCGCTGCTGCAGCTCGTCGACGCCGTTGCGGACATAGCGGTCGCGGCACGGCGAGCCGAAGGGCGTCAGCGAGGCGCAGTTCTCGAGGATCGAGCTGAAGCCGATGTCGTTGCCGCCGATGCCGAGGGTGACGACGGTCGTGTCGGCGGTCAGCGCGTCGAACTGCGGCGGGTTGGGTCCCGGGGTGACGTTCTGCGGGCTCGTCATGTCGCCGGTGTCGGCCCCGCTGCAGCTGACGTCGGCGAACTGGCCGAACCGCAGGGTCCTCTGCACCTCGCTCGGGTAGTTCTGGTCGGAGCGCAGGCACCCGAGGGGCGAGAGCGACTGGTTGGGGATGAGCGGGCCGGCGGTGAACGAGTCGCCCAGGGCGACGTAGCGGCCCGGTGTCTGCGCGGCGGCCGGGGCGGGCGTCAGCCCGATGCCGAGCGCGCCGGCCAGGGCGAGGACGACGGCGAGGATCGCCCGCCGCCCACGGCGCGACCTCGCGACGGGCAGAGCACTGGACGTCATGGGTCCCCCTCTCTCGCTGGGCCGCGCCGCCGCGCGGCCCCCAGGCGGACCCCTACGTCACGTAGGCGGGCGGCAACGGCACGTGCGTGCCGTCACTGTGCAGCCGGCGCCGGGGTGTGTCAAGCGTCACACCGACGCGCCCCGAGGGCGGGTCCGGCGCCAGCCGTCCCAGTAGGTGACCTCCTCGATCGGCCGCCGCTCGGCCTCGCCCCAGCGCCCGAGCGGGTAGCCGACCGGGATCATCGCGTAGGTCTCGACGTCGTCCGGGATGCCGAGCACGGCCCGCACCTCCCCCTCCCGCAGCTTGTGGACCGTGGTCAGCGCGGTGCCCAGGCCGAGGGCGCGGGCCGCCAGGAACAGGTTCTGCACCGCCGGGTAGACCGAGGCGGGGTCGGCGCCGCGGGCGGCCGGCACGACGATGACGGGTGACTCGCCCATGTGCTCGCCGAGGTGGTCGGCCGAGTCGAGGATGCGGGTGGTCTGCCGGTCGTCCGGCGGGACCACCCGGCGGTAGCGGGCGCCGACCTCGGCCCAGCAGGCCCGGTAGATCTCGCCCAGGCGGCGGCGGACCTCGGCGTCCCGGGCCACCACCCACCGGACCGGCTGGCGGTTCCCGCCGCTCGGCGCCTTGCTCGCCGCCTCGAGGATCGTCCACAGGTCCTCGTCGCGGACCGGCCGGTTCGGGTCGAGCCGGCGCATGGCCCGCGTCGTCCGGATGGCGTCGAAGACGTCCATCTCAGGACACGACCACCCCGCCGTCGCAGGTGATGGTGTCGCCGACCGTGAAGGCACCGGCCCGGGAGGCGAGGTAGATGGCCAGCCCGGCGATGTCCTCGGGCGTGCCGACCCGGCCCCGGGGCATGGCCCGCCCGACGGCCTCCCAGTCGGTGCCCTCGACGTCGCCGCCGGTGCCGATGCCGGTGCTGAGCATCCAGGTCGGGAACGGCCCCGGGGCGATGGCGTTGACCAGGATGTTGCGCTTGACCAGCGCCGCGGCCAGCTGCCGGGTGAGGGCGTGCACCGCGGCCTTGGACGGGCCGTAGGAGTAGTTCTCGAACGACGGCGTGCGGATGCCGTCGACCGAGCCGATGTTGATGACGCGGGCCGGGTCCTCGGGGGTGGCGGCCGCCTCGAGCATCGGCAGGAGGCGCTGGGTCAGGAAGAAGACGCCCTTGACGTTGGTGTCCATCACCTTGTCCCAGCCGATCTCGGGGAACTCGTCCAGCGGCGCGCCCCACGAGGCGCCGGCGTTGTTGACCAGGACGTGCACCGCGCTCTCGTGCTCCCGCAGCCCGGCGACGAACCCGTCGATGCCCTCGAGCTCGGCGAGGTTGGCCGGGATCGACACGCAGGTGCCGCCGTACTCGGCGGACAGCCGCTCGGCGGTGGCGTCGCAGACGTCGGCCTTGCGGGAGGTGATGTAGACCTTGGCGCCGTTGGCGAGGAACCCGGCGGCGATCATCTCGCCGATGCCGCGGGATCCCCCGGTCACGACGACGACCTTGTCGCGCACCGAGAAGAGGTCGTCGATCGTCAGCTTCGTCATGCGTCGGTCCTCCGGGACGGGGTCGTGCAGGCGAGCCCATTCGTACTCGACGCGGGCCGCCGAGCCGCAGCCGGGCGCGCCGGCTCGACAGCGGCCGCCCGGTGCCGCATCGTCGCGGGGCACCGCAGCCACCGGACCGAGGGGAGACCATGGACCTCACCGACCACGTCGTCATCGTCACCGGCTCGACCAGCGGCATCGGCGAGGCGATCGCCCGGCGGCTCGCCGGCGCCGGCGCCCGCGTCGTCGTGAACTCGGCCCGGTCGGTCGAGGCCGGCGAGGCGCTCGCCGCCGAGCTGGGCGACGCCACCTACGTGCAGGGCGACATCGCCGACCCCGAGACCGCCCGGCGCCTCGTCGCGACCGCCGAGGAGCGGTGGGGCCGGCTCGACGGGCTGGTCAACAACGCCGGGGTGACGATCGACGTCCCCCAGCCCGACATCGAGTCGGTCACCGTCGAGCACTGGAACCGGGTGCTGTCCGTCAACGTCACCGGCACCTTCCTCGTCTCGCAGGCGGCGCTGCCGCTGCTCCGCCAGGCGCCGGACGGCTGGATCGTCAACATCAGCTCGATCGCCGGCACCCGCCAGACCGGCAGCTCGCTGCCCTACGCGGTGTCCAAGGCCGCCGTCGACCACCTGACCTCGATCCTGGCCAAGCACTGCGGCGGGGAGGTGCGGGTCAACGCCGTCGCGCCCGGCCTGGTCGACACGCCGTGGACCGCCGACTGGGGCGACCTCAAGGAGGGGGTGAAGGCCATCGCGCCCCTCCACCGGGTGGCGACGCCCGAGGACGTGGCCGACGCCTGCATGGCGCTGATCTCGAGTCGCTACGTGACCGGCCAGTCCCTCCTCGTCGACGGCGGCCTCAGCCTGGTGATCTGACGGCGCGGGCAGCGTCGATGCAGGCGGGGGCGCGTGTCACAGCAGTGGTGTACCTATGGGGCGGCGTGCGTTTCCCGCACCCGGGGCGTCCGATCGCGACACGAGCTGGAGGCAGGGCGGACGATGGCCGCAACCAGGGATTTCAGTGCGCTGGTGCGGGTGGTCGATGAGCACGAGCACCAGCGCCTGACGAGGCATCTCGCCGAAGGCCTCATCGAGCACCTCGATCCGGCGGACCTCGCCAAAGCCCTCAGGCAAGCGAACACACGCGTCCGCCGCGATCTCCTGCAGCACGCCGGGCTCCCCTACAGGCAGCCCCCGCCGCCCACCCTGTGCCGGCAGCTCATCGACAAGGTCAAGGCGCCCGAGGCGTGTCCGACGTTGCACCCGATGCTGTGCCGAGCGATCGGGAGCGCCTACGAGCGCCGCCTGCACAAGCTGGTCGAGGGTACGGACCTCGACGGAGCCTCCGACGATCCGGATGCGTTCCGCCGAGAGATCGCACACCGCGTCGAGGACATCCCGCCAGTGATCCTTGCGTACGCCGTCCTCGACTGGCTCACGCGACATCGCCACAAGCCGACGTCTCCCCAGGTTCTCGCGCTCATCCACCTCGTGCAGGTGAGCGCACCCTTCGCCACCTCCGACGGGGGGACGCGTGATCTCGAGGACCTGATCGCCGAGGCGATGGCGGCAGCGCGAGATGACGCTGGTCTCGCGATGGCCCGCCACCTCATCGCCAGCGTCAGCGAACGGTGGCCGCAAGCGTCGGCCGCACTGGCACGGGTGAGCGCGTTCGCTTCCGAATCAACCGAACCCTCGCTGCTCCTGCCGATCGGCGACGACCTACGTGGCCTGGTCATCGAGCTCGAGCGTCAACGCCGAATGGTGGCGGCGATCACAGCTCTCGAGGAACAGGAGGACGGCGGCCACGTCACGCTCGTCGACGTCCGATCGCTGGTGGCGGAGCTGGAAGCGGCGGAGAGGAGCGCCAGAGCCCTCGACGAGATCCTTCGGCTGGACGGGCCGGACGACATTGCGGCTGAACTGGCCGAGATCAAGGCGGCCGCCCGCGAGGCACGCACGAACCACGGTGCAGCGAGTGACGGCCTCTGCGCCCTTCTCTCGGTCGTGAAGGGCGAGAGCGCCGCACCCTACGACGACATCGCGACCTTCATCGCCGAGTTCCCTGACATGCGGGCCGTGGTGAACGCCGCGCTGAAGGGCGAGGTCGCGGTGCGCGCCGAGGAAGGAACGGAGACCGGCACGCACGTCGCGGACGACCCGCATGCGCCCATCGAGTCGGCCGAGGATGCGGCCTCTGCCAAGGTGACAGAGGACGCCGCTGACGACGACGGATCCGCCACGACGTCCTCCGACGACGGCGACCCGTCCACAAGTGAACCGACGGCGACCTCGACGCCGGACACCAGCGACGAGCCACGTCGGTCGACGAGCGCACCAGACGACGACGCGGTGGACTCAACCCACGACGAACCGGATACCGGGACGTCACAGAGCGGTCCGGCCCCCGCCGAAGAAGCAGATCCGGCATCCGCGACGGATGTGAGAGGCGACCTCGAACCGGTCGAGACACCGAGCGCGGCGGAGACCGGCGATGAAGCCGACGACGATCCCGCCGACGGCGACGTCGACGAGCGGCTCGACACGGCGCTTGCGCGCGCGCTGGAGGACGGCCGGTTCGGTCTCGCCGCCCACATCGCCGAGGCGCAGGGCGAGCTCGACCGTGCCACCGCCTTCCGTTTGGCTGCCCTGGCCACGGAGGCACGTGCTGCCGCCGGGCCGTGCGCAACCCGGTTCAAGGAGCTGCTCGATGACGCCGAGGTCCCTCCGGACCCGGCGTCCCGCCTCGTGCTGCTCCCGGCTGCTCTCCGCATGGCGCTCGTGGCGCCCTACAGCGGCTCGGCAGCACTCGCCGCTCGCCTCTCGTCCACGTTGCCCGAGCTGCAGCCGCTGATCGACGCCACGCTCCGGGCGTCCCAGCAGGGCGTCGCGCTGATCGACGACGTGCTCACCGTCGCGGCCGACCTCGACCAGGCGGCTCGGGCCGTCGATGAGGCTACCGAGGCGATCCGCGCCCATCTGGCCACCGCGGGGGCCCGCACGATCAAGTACCAGCGGGCCACCGACGTGTGGAAGACGCTCATCGGCAACGGGGGCATCCTCCGCGACTACCTCACACCCGCGCTCACGTCGCACGCGTCGGACGAGGAGCGTCTCGACATCGCCAAGCGGATGCGCGACCAGGCAGCCGAGCTCAGCACCGCGAAGAGGCGCGATGCGGAGATCGCGAATGCCGACACCAGCAAGAAGCGCAAGGCGATCCACTCTGGAGCCGCGGCGAAGCTCACCGAGTACTGGGACGAGACGGTGCAGCTCGGCGTCACCTGGGCCGACGCGGTGATCGCTGCTGACCGTGCCCGGAGCGTAGGTGAGGGCTCCTGGCAGCAGCGCGAGATCGACGCACTCCGGAGAGCACACGACCAGACGCGCGGCGCTGTCGCGGCGTCGTTGGACGAGATCGGTCACGGCGATCCCCTGCTCCGAGGGGCGGTCTGCGCCGCGCGGCACCTGCTCGACTCCGTCAAGGACCTGCTCTCCGGTGTCCGACCGGACGGCGGTGAGCCGGCCCCGGACCGCGTGCTCAACGCCGACCTCCTCGCAGCAGCCCCCTTCCGCTTGAACGACGACTTCACGATCGGGCGCGTCGTGGCCGAGTCGGTGGCCGACGACCTCGATGACGTGGCGAGTCGCTCGTTCACCGACGGACTGTTGAGCGGCTTCGACCGCCGCACGGAGCTCCACGACCACGTCGGCACGGCCCTCGTCATCCAGGTGCTCCGGGAGGCCGGCCACCCAGAGGTCGAGGCACTCGACGACCGCCGCACAGAAGCGCTGGTCGCCGCCCGTCACGTCGTCGCCGAGCGCTGGTCGGCGGCGCGTGACCGCCTCGAGTCCGACCGTCGGCTGGGCTTCCTCGACGAGACCCGCTGGCGACTCCTGACCGCGAAGCTCGAGGACCACGATCCCACCGACCGCGAGGACCTGGATCGGGTCGACGACGCCGTCCAGGAGGTCTTCGTCGCCCTCGAGGAGAACCGGCGCGAGACGCTCGCCGAGTTCCGGGACCACCTCGACTCGTTGGCAGACGATCCGACCATCGCCACCGTCCGCGAGAAGGTGCTCGCTCGCGTCGAGGCGGGCGACCTGGCGACCGCGTGGGAGTACCTGTCACTTGCCCGCGAGGGCAGCGACATCCCCGAGAGCGTCGAGGAAGCCCGTCCCGCCGAGTTCCTCGCTCCGCGGCTCGACGACGCGCTCAGCGGGATCAACCTCGCGGCCAGCTCCACCCGCCAGACCGTCAGGCGTCGTGCACGGCTCGGCCCGCTCGACTTCGCCAGCTTGGACGACGACGCGGCCGAGACGGTGATCTCCGGCCTTCGGGCGTGGCGCGACATCAGCCGCGAGGACGACCTCGCGTCGGTCGACTGGGAGCAGGTGCTCCCGCCGGTCCTCCGAGTTCTCGGGATGTCCGCGGCGAGGATCCGGCCAGCCGCCGAGAACCGCCCCAACGTCAGGAACCACCAGTGGATCGACCTCGTCTCCGTCGAGGTCGACGGCGATCCCCTGGTGCCGACCTTCGCGCCGGAGCCAGGCGGTCACACCGTGTGGAAGGTCCTGGTCAACAGTGGTCCGCCTGACACCGTCGAAACGTACCTGGCTCGGGCGCGGATCGGTGAGCCGGTCTTCCTCCTCCACCTGCGCCCGCTGGGCTCCAAGGGCCGGGCGAAGCTGGCCAGGACGTTCCGGGAGAACCGTCGAGCGGTGGCGATCATCGACAGCAACGTCATGGCGTGGGTCGCGGCCACGGGCCCCGGCGACTACGAGCGGACGATGCAGGCGGTGCTGCCCTTCGTCACCGCCAACCCGTACATGCCGGATGCGTACGGGCTCGTGCCGGAGTCGATGTTCTACGGCCGTACCGCCGAGCTCGATCGCATCGTGCGCCAGCATGGCGGGACCTCGTACGTCTACGGTGGCCGCCAGCTCGGCAAGTCCGCTCTGCTCCGCCACGCGAAGCGGGTCTTCGAGCGGGACCCCGATCACGTCGCGATCTACATCGACCTCAAGGCGAAGCAGGTAGGACGACCGCGGCCGGCTGACGCCGTCTGGGAGGAGCTCTGGACCGCCCTCGTCGCAGAGGGGATCGCAGAGGGCGAGGCACCGCGACGACTGGCGCCGAGCGTGACGACCGCGATCACGACCTGGCTCGGCGGCGATCCCGGCCGGCGGCTCCTCGTCCTGCTCGACGAGTGCGACCACTTCATCGAGGCCGACAGCAAGGGCGACCTGGCCGTGTCGGCCAGCCTCAAGGGCCTGATGGAGGAGACGCAGAGGCGGTGCAAGATCGTGTTCGCCGGCCTCCACACCGTCCAGCGCTTCTCGACGGTGGCGCGCAGCGTGTCCAACACACCGCTGGCCCACCTCGGTGAGCCCTTGGCCATCGGCCCCCTCGACGGACGACACGCCGCCGAGCTGGTGACGCGCCCGCTGAACGCCCTCGGATACCGGTTCGAGTCCTTCGAGCTGGTCAACCGGATCCTGGCCCACACCAACCGCCAACCGGCACTGCTGGTGATCTTCATGCACCACCTGCTCGAACGACTCAACGACCGGAGGCGGTGGCGCAACGATCTCCCCACGATCGTCACGGGCGAGGACGTCGATTCGACCTGGGCGGATCCCACGGTCACGGCAGCGATCCGGGAACGGGTGTCGCTGACGCTGCGGCTGGACCCGGCCTTCCACGTCATCGCCCACGTCGTCGCGTACAACCACCACCTCCACGGCCACTCGTACCTGACGCCCGCGACGGAGCTGCGCGACGACTGCGCGGAGTACTGGCCTGCAGGCTTCTCCAAGATGCAGATGACCGACTTCATGCTCGTCGCCGACGAGATGATCGGTCTCGGCGTCCTTGCCAAGGACGGCAACAGCTACATGCTCCGCAGCCCGAACGTCGCCCGGCTCCTGGGTTCGCGGGAGGACATCGAGCAGGTCCTGCTCGACGCCACGGACCTCGAGCCGGCTGACACCTTCGAACCCAGCAGGTGGCGGCGGGATCTGACGACGATCACGAACGGACGTCGCTCACGGCCCGTGCGGGCGCCTCTCACCGACGCACAGCTGGCGGACATCGTGTCCAACGCCACGCAGGCACACGTCGTCGTCGCCACGAAGGCCACGGGCGCCGACAGGGTGGACGACGCGATCCAGTCCGCTTGCAGCGCTCGTACCGTCCACAGACTTCGCGAGGCCTCGGACCCGAACATCACCTCGTACCTCCGCCCCCTGGGCGACGGCCGCCACCGCGTGACCGTCGTCCGGGTGACGGGGTCGGCGGCCGAGGTCGCATGGGACACGCTGCAGAGAGCGCTGGACGCCGTCGACCCGGGCCGTCGGCACAACCCGCAGGCAGGCACGTTCGAGGTCATCTTCCTCGCCGACCCGGTCGTCGATGGAACGTTCATCCGCCGCATCTTCACCTCCGGCGAGTCCCGTCGAGTGCCGATCAGCGCCGCGGGGCTCTGGTCGGCGGAGGCCATCGCCAACTTCGGCCGGGACGCTGCGCTCCCGTTCGACTCCCACGAGAGCGCTCGTCGCGTGCTCGAGGCGACGGGAGGATGGGACGTCCTCGTCACGGCGGTGGCACAGGCCTGTGCCGACGGATCGTCGCTGAACGCGGCACTCGACCAAGTGGACATCTCGCAGCTGGCGGCCTCCATCGATCTCCGAAGCGATCAACGCCTCAAGCTCGCTTACGAGAGAGCGGCCTTGGTCCTCGACGACGGGGACGAGCCGGCCGAGGAGCTGGCAGAGGTCTTGGCCGACGACCTCGGCCCGGGCCGCTACGCGGCTGACGGCGACCCGCTGACCGTGGCCAGGGCACTGGTCGACCAGATGGTCCTGACCGGTCTCCTCGTCGATGTCGGCGATGCGCGCGTGCGTGCCGAGCCGGTCGCCAGGGCCGCCCTCGTTCCGTCCGTATGAGGTTGACGGTCTGGGACCTCCCCGGTCCGCGCCGGTGGTTGGATCGCGCCCTGGCGAACGTGGCCGACGGACGACCGCTCATCGTCGTCAGCCCGGATCCCGACCGCCCGACGAATCTGGGTGGGCATCTGACGACCGAACTCGAGGAACGTCTGGGGTGCGACGTCGAGGTCGTCGACCCGTCCCTCGCCGAGCATCACGAACCCTCGAAGCTCGGTGTCGCCGTTGCCGATGCGATCGGCCTGGACCGACCACGCGGCACCCGGTTCGGAGCCGATGCGTTCGCCTCCCACCCCGATCTCCAGGACGTCGTCTGTGTGATCGACGCCCGGGGATCGCAAACCGCGGTCGTCCAGCGCTGGGTGGGGTTCACCGCCGCGGTCGCGGACGCCGCGCAAGCGCTACCGCCACACGAGCGTGCACGGCTCGTGCTCCTGGTCGACGGGTGCGCGACACCCGTCGTACCCCCGCAGGACTCGAACCTCTCTGTCTCGTGGTGGTGGGGGGTCTTGAGCCCGCTCGACGTCTCGGTCTACATCCACGACCTCGGACTCGGAGCGACGACAGCAGCCGAGGTGGTCGAGGTCGGGCGGTGGGACCTCGAGCTCGTCGACGAGCTCGCGACCTCACGGATGCGGACGGTCGATCGGCTCACGGACAGTCTGCCATCCGAGATCGACCGCGGCCTGCACGGCACCCGCGCCCCGGAAACGCCGAGATCGGTCCATGGCGCGTGGGCCGCCGGACTTGTCGAGTCGTGGGACGGCTGCCTCGATCTCCATGTGTCGTTGGCCGGCGACCTCGAACGCCGCATCTGGATCGCGCAGATCAGGACCGTCTTCCCATGGCTCGAACGGCTGCGCCTGGAGATGGTCGAGCGCGTCACCACAGCCGCAGTGCAGGCGGGCATCCCTCCCGCTGGCGTCGCCGAGCTCGAGCTGTCGCGCCTCAAGGGCTGGTTGCACGACAACCGGGTGTTCCTTCCTCGCAAGGACTACCGCCTCCTCTGCCAGGCGGTGCGTGCCCGGCACAACTTGGCCCACCTGGATCCCTTGTCCGCCACGGACATCAGCGAGCTGGAGCAGATGGCGGTCTCGGCCGCGATCCGGGCGCGCCTGCGCTGACACGAAGGGTTGTCAAGTCGTTATCCCATCTGTCGTCAAGTTCACCTAACGAGTACTGTCTGCACCCATGCGCAGAACCGAGATGTGGCGGGCGACGCGGCTCGTCGTGGCGGCGCTGGTGGCGCTCGCCGCCCTGGCCGCGTGCGGCAGCGACGACGACACGGCCGAGGGCTCCGAGGACGGCGACCGCGCCGAGCAGCAGGAGGGCTACCCGGTCACGATCGAGCACGCGGCCGGGGAGACGACCATCGAGCAGCGCCCCGAGCGGATCGTCACCCTCAACCAGCAGTGGACCGACGCCCTGCTCGCCCTGGGCGAGCAGCCGGTCGCCTACGTGCTCGACGAGGCCAACCTGGAGACCGAGCCCTACCCCTGGCAGGAGGGCCTGCTGGAGGACGCCGAGGCCATCACCACCAACGGCACGATCCCCTACGAGGAGATCGCCTCCTACGAGCCCGACCTCATCCTGGCCAAC
>Ga0207874_1002466_pt1 | contig 17276 bp, 10 predicted proteins | sample HigsolmetaAR201D_FD_184833 | JGI IMG/M metagenome (GOLD analysis project Ga0207874, IMG submission 184833) | Ionic liquid and high solid enriched microbial communities from the Joint BioEnergy Institute, USA - AR20-1-D (SPAdes) (version 2) ...
GAGCTGAGGAGGGGATGGCGGAGTAGGTGCCGCGCTCGGATATGTGGGGGAGCGCGTTCGCCGAGCCTCACACCCGCGCTCGACCCGGCTAGGTAGCCCCGCCGCGAAGGCTGCCCCGTGCTCGTGCACGTGCTCGACCCGGCAAGGTGGCCTTACGACGAAGGTTGCCCACCATGGGCATCCGGTTTGCTCTGGTGGAATGGTCGGGGGCTGTGGCGGTCGGAGGCGTGGAGAGACCGATGGGGAGTGGTTCGGTATGGAGAAGGGGCGCATGAAGATCGCGCTCGCCGAGGCGATCGGGACGTTCGGCCTGATCTTCATCGGCGTGCTGGCGGTCACGGGAGGGCTGCTCGCGGGTGCGGACCCGGGGGTGGTGACGATCACGAGCGTGGCGCTCGCGCACGGTCTGATCATCTTCGTGCTGGTCGCGGCGCTGTCCGCGGTCTCGGGCGGGCACTTCAATCCGGCGATCACGCTCGGGTTCGTGGTGACGGGGCGCATGCCGCTCAGCACGGCGTGGGTCTACTGGGTATCGCAGCTCGTGGGTGCGTGCGTGGCGGCGTTCCTGCTGGTGAGCACGATCGGGCAGGTGGCCACGGCGACGGGCACGCCGGCGCTGGCGCCCGGGGTGTCGTTCGGCGTGGGGACGGTGCTCGAGGCGGTGGGGACGTTCTTCCTGGTGTTCGTGGTGTTCGCGACGGCGGTGGATGAGCGTGCGCCGCGGGCGGTCTTCCCGCTGGCGATCGGGCTCACGATCGCGGCGGACATCATGGCGTTCGGGCTGCTCACGGGTGGTGCGGTGAACCCGGCGCGGGCCTTCGGGCCGGCGCTGGCGAGCGGTGCTTGGGAGAACCAGCTCGTGTACTGGATCGGGCCACTCGTGGGTGGCGCGCTGGGAGGGCTGGTCTACCACCATGGGCTCATGGCGCGGGCGCCGACGCAGCCGATAGCGGAGCGGGGCGGTCCGGCGCCGACGGAGGAGCGCGAGGGCCCGGAGGAGGAAGAGCGGCGGCGTCGCGCGGCGTAGCGGGCAGGCGGATTCGGGCGTGGCGGGCTGGTCCGCGGTCCGGGCGGCCCGGCCGGTCCGGGTCGCCGCCGGGTGGCCGCAGGCCTGTGCGACGGGAGCGAGGAACGGCGGAGGCGGACAGGGATGAATCGTACGCGGATCGAGGTGCTGGGCCTGGAAGACGATGATGCCGCGGCGCGGCTGGAGAAGTCGCTCACCGCGCGGACAGGGGTGCCGCGAGCGGTCGTGGATCCGAACATCCAGATCGCGGAGGTGAGCTACGATCCGGAGGTGGTCTCGCCGGGGGACATCGTGCGGTGGATCCGGGCGGCGGGATACGATGCGAGGTTCGCGGGCTCGCCGTGAGTGGGGCGACCTTCGCGGCAATGCCACCTTACCGGGTCGAGCACGAGCACGAGCACGAGCACGAGTACGGAGTGGGCGAGGCTGCGCGGCGTCGGGATGGATTCGCGGCCATGGTCAGGAGGACGGGCATGGGGCAGGCAGAGCGCCCGGTGTTGGGCCAGCCGTGCGCGAGTCGGGCGGTCACGGCCGGGAGATGAGCATCCTCGCCGGCGGCCGGTGGCCCGTGGGCGGAACGCTGAGGTGCCCCTGAGCCGGTGACCCGCGCCGGGCCCGCGAACGATCCAGGTCCGCGTCCACGGCGGGGGTCGTATTCGCAATCGGCCGCCACCATCGTGACGGGCCCGGGAGCGCGGCCAGCGCTCCTCAGCGCACCACCCCCGCCCATGCCCGGCAGCAGAGCCCTGCCGCAGAGCCAACCCCGTACTCGTACTCGTGCACGTACTTCGTACTCGTCCTCGTACTCGACCCGGAGTGGCGGCCCCGCCGCGAAGGCTGCCCACGAACCCTGGCCCGACCAAGAATCCGCCGCCACCGCGACGTTTGCCCCATCCTCGTGCACGTGCTCGTGCACGTGCACGTGCGCGACCCGGCGACGTAGCCTCACCGCGGAGGTGGACTTCGTACTCGTACTCGACCCGGAGTGGCGGCCCCGCCGCGAACGCTGCCCACAGCCGCGCACGCGACCAACGAGCCGGCGCACCGCGAAGGTCCCCTATCCTCGTGCACGTGCTCGTGCTCGTGCACGACCCGGCGACGCTGCCCCGCCGCGAAGGTTGCCCCGGCTCAAGGCCGGGACGCCGTGCCGGGCCGGATGGCGTCGAGCACGCGCTCGATGAGCGGGTTCACGGCGTCGCCCTCGATCCAGCGGGCCACGATCACGAGGTCGTTCTCCGGGTCCACGTAGATGATGTTCTGCCCGGCGCCGCGGTGGGCGAACGCGGACTCGGGCGCCTTCGGCCAGGTCTTGCGGCCGGTGTTCAGGAAGTAGTTCATGAAGCCGTAGTCCGGCTGGACGGGCGTGGGCGTGGTGGCCATGCGGATCCACTCCTCGGAGAGGATCTGCCGGTCCTTCCAGCGCCCGCGGCGCAGGGTGAGGAGGCCGAAGCGGGCCTGGTCGCGGGCGCTGATCCACATGCCGCCGCCCCAGTGGGCGCCGCCGCCGACGGACTGCATGGCGAGGCCGTCGATGAGGACCCAGGAGTTGTCGTAGCCGTGCCAGCGCCAGGTGTTGGACGCTCCGATCGGGTCCATGACGTACTCCTTGAGGACCTGGGGGAGCGGCCGGCGCCAGATGTTGAGCGCGGCGAGGGCGAGGACGTTGACGCGGACGTCGTTGTACTCGTAGACGGTGCCGGGCTCGTTGCGCCGGCGGTTCAGCCAGCGGGACGGGTCGCGGTCCGGCCGGTCGGCCCAGTCCGGCTTCCCCCAGAGGGTGCCCTCCCAGTCGCTCGTCTGCCGCAGCAGGTGATCCCAGGTGATCTTCCGGTTGTGCTCCGATTCGAACAGCTCGATCGGGCGGCCCTCGCCGAACCGGTCGGCGGAAAGGCGGGTGGAGAGCGGGCCGCCGCCGGGCGAGGCGAGGCTGATCGGCGCCATGTATTCGCGGACGGTGTCGTGGACGTGCCGGATCAGTCCGCGGTCGTAGGCGAGGCCGACGACGGTGGAGAGGAAGCTCTTCGTGACGCTGAACGTCAGGTCGACGCGGCGGGTGTCGCCCCACTCGGCGACGATGTAGCCGTGGCGGATGATCATGCCGGAGGGGTCGCCGCGGTCCCTGAAGGGCCCGATGGCGTCCCCGAAGGGCTCGCGGCCGAAGGTCTGGTAGTGGGCGAGCTCGAGGTCGCGGGGCGCGCGGGCCTCGTTCTGCTGGGCGAACCTGACCGCTTCCTCGATGGCGCGGGGATCCATCCCGACCTGCTCGGGCGAGCGGCGCTCCCAGTCGTCGCCGGGGCCGGGCCAGTACACGCTCTGCGCGGATACGGGCCGGATGGGGGAGGAGAGCAGGGTGAAGGCGACGACGGCCGTGGCGAGCCGCGCGGCGGAGCGCAGCGACATACGGCGGTTCAGGGTTCCGGCGCTCGTGGGCGCGGGGGCGGCCATCGCCGGGCGCGCCAGGCGCCTCGGTCCGTAGGGGTGCATCATGGACGTTCGCCTCGCGATGCGTGTTGCCTGATTCTGACGGAATACCGGGAGGATACGGCCGGGGCGGAGAGCCGCGCAACGGTCGGGGTCCTCCGCGGGCCATGGCCGGCCGTGGGGGCCGGGTGCGGCGTCGCCGGGCCGAGGAACGCCCGCACGGGCGTGGCGCACCTTGCCCCCTGGCCGAGGCCGGTCTCGCGGCGGGCCCGGAGCCGGGCGACGGGGCCTTCCGGCCAGCGTGGATGACATCGATCCGGCGGGGTTGGCCGGCGCTCCAGGATCCGCAGCCCGGGGCGATTTCGCGGGGGCGGGGCCGAACGGGGCGGCCGCGCGTGGGGCCGGAAAGGAGATCGCTCTTGAGCGGCGGGCGGAATCGCCCCATAATGCCCGCACACCCCATATCGACGTGGAGCGCTGTCATCCCGGAGGGAGTCCGACCATGCGAATGCGAGCGAACGGAGAGCCCGAGTCGACCCCGGCGGCCCGAGTGGATCGGGCCACGGCCGGCCGAGGCGTGTTGCGGCGTGCTGGGAAGGCGCGGATCGGAAGGGCGGCGGCGCTGGCGGGCCTCGCGCTGGCCGCGGCGCTGCCGGGCACGCGGCTCGCCGCGCAGAACGTGCCGACGCCGGCGTCGCATTTCGGCTATGAACTCGGCACGGACCGGAAGCTGGCCAACTGGACGGAGCTCCTCGGCTACTACGAGAAGCTCGCCCGGACGAGCCCCCGGGTGAAGCTGGACACGCTGGGGATGACCACGAAGGGTCTGCCGTTCGTGATGCTGACGATCACGAGCCCGGAGAACCACGCCCGGCTGGAAGAGTTCCGGGAGATGAACCAGAAGCTGGCGGATCCGCGGCGGATCTCTGGCGAGGAGGAGTTGCGGCGGCTCCTGACCGAGGGTCGCACGGTCGTGCTGATCACGCACCAGATCCACTCGACCGAGGTTGGCGGGGGCCAGATGGCGGCGAGGATGGCGTACCGGCTGGCGTCCTCGAACGACCCGAAGGTGCTGGAGATCCTGGAGAACGTGATCCTGCTGCAGATCCCGTCGCTGAACCCGGACGGGACGCAGTGGGTGAGCGACTGGTACCGGAAGTTCGTGGGGACGGAGTACGAGGCCGCGCCGATGCCGTGGCTGTACCACTTCTACGTGGGCCACGACAACAACCGGGACTGGTATGCGTTCACGCAGGTCGAGACGCAGCTCACGGTGACGAAGGCGCACAACGTCTGGCGTCCCCACATCGTGCACGACATCCACCAGATGGGGGCGACGGGCGCGCGGATCTTCGTGCCGCCGTTCGTCGACCCGGCGGAGCCGAACGTGGATCCGTTGCTGGTGGCGGGGATCAACCAGCTCGGCTCGTACATGGCGGCGGAGTTGATGGCGTCCGGGAAGAAGGGGGTGGTGATCAACGCGCAGTACGACATGTTCACGCCGGGGCGGGCGTACCAGCACTATCATGGCGGGGTGCGGATCCTGTCGGAGACGGCGTCCGCGAACCTGGCGACGCCGATCGAGATTCCGCCGGAGCGGCTGACGAGCGCGCGGGGCTTCACGGTGAACCAACCGAGCTGGAACTTCCCGGATCCGTGGCCGGGCGGGACCTGGCGGCTCATGGACATCATGGACTACCAGGAGACCGCGGCCATGGCGCTGCTCACGAACGCCGCGCGGAACCGGACGTACTGGGTGGAGAGCTTCTACCGGATCAACAAGCGGGCGGCGGACCGGTGGCCGAGCTGGCCGTATGCGTGGGTGATCCCCGCGGGGCAGTCGAACGAGACGGGCGTGCAGGCGGTGCTGCGGATCCTGAGGTTGGGCGACGTCGAGGTTCACGTGGCTCGCGAGGCGTTCGAGGCCGGCGGGCGCCGGTTCCCGGCGGGGAGCTGGGTGATCCCGATGAACCAGCCGTTCGCTTCGTTCGCGCAGACGATGCTGGAGCGGCAGGAGTACCCGGACCTGCGGGACTATCCGGGCGGTCCTCCGACGCGGCCGTATGACGTGACGGCGCACACGCTCCCGCTGCTCATGAACGTGGAGGCGGTGCCGGTGAACGAGCCGTTGCGGGTCGCGCTGTCGGAGGAGCCGATCCCGGTGCCGGAGGTGCGGTACCGGGCGCCGGGGCTCACGGGTCGTGGGGCGCCGCGGATGGCGATCTACAAGGGGTGGCGGGAGACGATGCCGGCGGGGTGGACGCGGTGGGTGTTCGACCAGCACGGGCTGGCGTACGACACGCTGCACGACCGGCAGATCCGGGAGGGCAACCTGCGTCGGCGCTACGATGTGATCGTGTTCCAGGACCAGCAGCCGAACCAGATCCGGAACGGGTGGCCGGCGGGCGTGCTGCCGCCGGAGTACACGGGCGGGCTCGGCGAGGAGGGGGTTGCGGCGCTGCGTCGGTTCGTGGAGGAGGGTGGGCGGTTGATCGCGATCGAGAGCGCGACGGACTTCGCGATCGACGTATTCGGGCTGCCGGTGTCGAACGCGGTGGCCGGGCTGCGGCCCGAGGACTTCTACATCCCCGGCTCGATCCTGCGGCTGACGCTGGACCCGGCGCATCCGATCAATCGGGGGCTGGGCACGGAGACGATCGCGTGGTTCTGGCGGTCGAGCCGTGCGTTCGACGTGCGGGATCCGTCGGTGCGGGTCGTGGCGCGGTACGGCGAGGGCGACCTCCGGCTGTCGGGGTGGGTGCTCGGCGCGGATCGGATCGCGGGGAAGCCGGCGATCGTGGAGGCGCGGGTCGGACGGGGGAGCGTGGTCCTGTTCGGGTTCCAGCCGAACTATCGTGGCCAGTCGATCGCCACGTGGCCGCTCCTCTTCAACGCCATGGGGGGAGGCGAAGGGCGGAGGGCGGACTGAGGACGGCCCCTGCCTCCGGTGCAGGGATGCGGATCGTGAGGGCGTGACGGACGCGGCCGTGGCGAGCGGCCGCGGCGCCGGGCGAGTGGGATCGGGAATCGGACGGTCTGCGGGAGCGGTGGCGCGCCCGCGGGCCGTTCGTACTATATTCGTGGGTGTGGAACCAGGGCAGGTTGTGGCCGGCTCGGCCGGGGGCCGGGGCGGCTGTACGGATCCATCGGTGGAAAGAGCGTAGCGATGAACCCGAGGAAGCTTCTGTTCGTGCCGCTGGTGGCGGCCGTGGTCGGGAGTCTGCCCGCGGCGGCGCAGCAACCGGATCCATTCCATCTCGAGCGGGTGCGGCAGATCCTGCGGCGCGCGCCGCTCATCGACGGTCACAACGACCTGCCGTGGGCGATCCGTGAGTACGGCGCCGCGCCGATGGACGTGGATGCGTACGATCTTCGGCGGCGCACGCCCGGGCACACGGACCTGGAGCGGCTGCGGGCGGGGATGGTCGGCGCGCAGTTCTGGTCGGTGTACGTGCCGGGCGAGTACGCGGACTCGGGCTTCGCGCGGGTGCAGCTCGAGCAGATCGACATCGCGCGGCGGGTCATTGCGAAGTACCCGGACCACTTCGTGCTGGCGCTGACGGCGGACGATGTGGAGCGGGCGTTCGAGGAGGGGAAGATCGCGTCGCTGCTCGGGCTCGAGGGCGGGCACGTGATCGAGAACTCGCTCGGCGCGCTGCGGACGTATTACGAGCTGGGCGCGCGCTACATGACGCTGACGCACAACGTCACGACGGACTGGGCGGACGCGTGTTGCTCGCCCGCGCGGCACGACGGGCTGACGCGGTTCGGGGAGGAGGTCGTGCGGGAGATGAACCGGTTGGGGATGCTGGTGGATCTCTCACACGTCTCGCCGGCGACGATGAGCGATGCGCTGAACGTGAGCGAGGCGCCGGTGATCTTCTCGCATTCGTCGGCGCGGGCGCTGGCGGACGTGCCGCGCAACGTACCGGACTCGATCCTGAGGCGCCTGCGGCAGAACGGCGGCGTGGTGATGGTCACGTTCGTGCCGAGTTTCATCTCGCAGGAGGTGGCGGACTACGAGGCGCGGGTCCGGCGGCTGACGGAGGAGATGCGGTCGCGGTTCGGGGCGGACACGGCGGGGCTGCGGCGGGAGGTGGAGGCGTGGCGGAGGGCGAACCCGGCGCCGCGGGCCACGCTGAAGCAGGTCGCCGACCACATCGAGCACATCCGTCGGGTGGCGGGTGTGGATCACGTGGGGATCGGCGGGGATTTCGACGGGATCTCGACGGTGGTGCAGGGGCTGGAGGACGTGTCGACGTACCCTGCGCTGTTCGCGGAGCTCTCGCGGCGCGGCTGGTCCGAGGAGGATCTGCGGAAGCTGGCGGGAGGGAACGTGTTGCGGGTGATGCGGGAGGCGGAGGCGGTGGCGGCGCGGCTGCAGCGGGAGCGGCCGCCGTCGACGAAGACGATCGAGGAGCTGGACGGCCCTCGGCGGCGGAGCGGGACCTGAGCCGGCGCTGCGTCTTCGTGCCGGGTGGCCCGCAACCAACCGGGGCCACCCGCGTCCCCACCCCGATTCGCCTTCGTACTCCGTTTCACTTCGATCGAGCGCTCCAAACGCAGAATCGCAACGTGTGAGGAGGTGGACGCCATGCGCAACGCCCCGGGAAGCTCCATGGTCGAGGATCGGGCATCTGGTGGTCCGGTGCTTGTGCCGCTCTCGGCGGCGAGCGATGCGGCGCTGGCCGCCAGGGCGCGGGAGCTCGCGGCGTGGCTCGGAGCCGGCGGGCACCGGGAGGGTGAATCGGGCCGGGCGGTGTCGCTGGATGACGTCGCCTACACCCTGGCGTGCGAACGCCCGCACCTGGGGCGGCGGCTCGCGGTCGTTGCCCGGGACGTGGAAGAGCTGGCGTCTGCGCTGGCGGCGTACGGGGCGGGTGAGGCGCATCCGGCGTTGGTGGCGGCGCAACCGGGGGATTCCTCGGGGAAGATCGTGTTCGTATTCCCTGGGCAGGGCTCGCAGTGGGTCGGAATGGCGCGCGAACTGCTCGGGGCCGAGCCGGTCTTCCGGGAGACGCTGGAGGCGTGCGAATCGGCGATGCGCCCATACGTGGACTGGTCGCTCATGGAGCAGCTCCGGCTGGATCCGACGTCGCCCGGCTACCGGCTGGACACGATCGACGTGATCCAGCCGGTGCTGGTCTCGATGGAGATCGCGTTCGCCGCGTTGTGGCGGTCGTGGGGCGTGGAGCCGGCGGCGGTGATCGGGCACAGCATGGGCGAGATGGCGGCGGCGCACGTGGCGGGCGCGCTGTCGCTCGAGGACACGATGTGCACGACCTGCCGCTTCAGCCAGTTGCTCCGGCGGACGAGCGGGCAGGGCACCATGGCGGTGGTGGAGCTGTCCGCCGAGGAGGCGGAGGCGGCGATCGCAGGCCGGGAGGACCGGCTCACGATCGCGGTGATCAGCAGTCCGCGCTCGACGGTGATCGCGGGGGAGCCGGCGGCGCTGAACGCGCTGATGGCCGAGCTGGAGCGGCGGGACGTCTTCTGCCGGCTGATCAAGGTGGACATTGCGTGCCATGGCCCGCAGATGGAGCCACTCTTGCCGGATCTGCGTCGGGCGCTGGCCGGTATCCGGCCCCGGGCGGGCACGTTGCCGATCTACTCGACGACGATCGAGGAGGTCGTGGACGGCTCGGTCATGGACGGGGACTACTGGGCGAAGAACATGCGGCAGCCGGTGCTGTTCTCGTCCATGGTGCAGCGCCTGATCGCGGAGGGGCACTTCACGTTTATCGAGATGAGCCCCCATCCTGTGCTGCTCCCCGCGATCGAGCAGTGCTTGCGGCACGCGGGGCGAACGGGTCTGACCGTGGCCTCGATGCGGCGCGGTGAGCCGGAGCTGGCGATGCTGCTGGCCGGTCTCGGGAAGCTGTACGCGGCGGGCCATGAGGTGGACTGGCGTCGGCAGCATCCAGAGGGCGGGCGTGAGGTGTCCTTGCCGGAGTACCCGTCGCAGCAGGAGGGGTATGGGGAGGACGCGCCCCCGACCTCCCGTGGCCCACGGGAGGGCGGGGAAGCGGAGGTTGCGGCGAGGGCTGCGGAGGAATCGTCGATCCGGGAAGCATTGGCGGCGGCGGAGCCAGGGCGGCAGCGGCGGGCGCTGCTCGAATCGTACCTGCGGGCCCAGGTAGCGAGCGTGCTGCGTCTCGCGGCGGCGAGCGTTGCGGTGAACCGGCCCTTCAACGCGCTGGGGATGGACTCGCTCAAGGCGCTGGAGCTCCGTAACCGGCTCGAGGCCGGGCTCGGCGTGACGCTGTCGGCGACGATGTTCTGGAACCACCCGACCGTTGCCCATCTCGCCCCGTTCCTGGCCGCGAGGATGGGGATCGAGCTGGAGCCATTGGTCGTTGAGGGGGAGCCAGGCAGCCGGGAACGGAGCCTGGCCGCGGCGGGGGCGAACTCGGTGTCGGAGGAACTGCTGACGCCGATCGGCGACCTGGAGGGAGCGGGCGTGGGGAGCGACCTCCCGCAGGAGGAGCTCGAGGCCTTGCTGGACCAGGAGCTGGCGGCGGTGGAGGAGCTGTTGAAGGGCCGGAAGGGTGGCTGAGCCCGCCGTGCGGCGGCGGCGAGTCGGGTGAGCTGCCGGGAACCCTTGTGTTCGCATGGCAGTCGAGGTGCGGGCGGCGCAATGGGCGGTCCGGGGCGACGGCACCCGAACGGTACGGCGGGCGCGGCCGGCACGCGGTGCGGATCCGTGTGAACGGGTCGACGGATCAGGCGGAGAGGCCCGGGATCGCGATGGTGGGGGCGTACTCGTCACGACCGCCGCGGAAGACCGCGCGGACGGGGCACGTGGGGGGAGGACGGTGGTCAGGCACGAGTGGCCCCGGACGGCGCAGGACGGGAACGTTTTCGCAGGCCGTGGCGTGGGCTGCCGCAACGAGGCGCTGTGCCCGGCAGCGATCGGGCGCGGATCCCGGTGGGCATGCCTCGCCGCGGGTGCAGCGGTTGGTTGATGTGAGATCCGTGAAGGGCGGTGCTACGGTTGCGCCGGGTCGGCGGCGGATCGGTCGGCGCCGCGGCGGGCGAGCCGCTTCGCGAGGAACCCGCGTATACCGTTGCGCAGCGTGACGAAAGCCGGGTGACGGCGGATCCAGAGCAGGAGCGGGGCGTACGCGACCAGGAAGAGGAGGTACCGGCCGAGGCTCAAGGCCAGGTCCCCGGCGAACCCGACGGGGGGCACGGGGACGAACCGGTCGATGGCGACCAGGGCCAGCACGGTCCACACGAACGGCAGATAGATCAGTGCGCTGAAGGAGAAGTAGTCGCCGGGCGACACCTCGAGGCGTCGCATGGCGTACCAGAGCACGAGGCCGCCGAAGACGAGGTTGCTGAACCCCGTCCCGAGCGCCACGCCCTCGATGCCCCACCCCGCGCGGATGACGATGACGTTCGCCGCCGCGTTCACCGCCACGGCCAGCAAGGCCAATCCCACCATTCTGATCTGCTCGTTCAGCGCCACGCACACGGTCAGTCCGGTTGTCGCCACGACGAAGAAGAAATGGCCCAGGACGAGGATCCTGGCCACGTCGATGGACGGCAGGTACTCCGGTGCGAGAAACCGGATCGGGAGGTGAACGCCGAGGAACAGGGCGGCAATGAGCAACGGCGCGAGGTAGGCGATCAGTACGGCCGGCTGTTCGACGTAGGGCCGGAGCTGGGTCCTGTCGCCGGTCTGGCCGAGCCGCTCCATGATGCGCGGGAAGGCCAGAACCGAGACCACGTCGGCGGTCGTGTCGATGAGCATGGCGGCGATGATGGCGGCCGCGGCGTAATAGCCGAGCGCCTCCCTCGTCATCATGCTCGCGATCAGGAGCTTGTCCACGCTACGCAGCAGGATGAACACCAGGGAGATCAGCATGATGGGGAAGCCGATCTCCACGAGCCGCCAGGCCAGGCGGAAATCGAGGATCATCCGGGGCCGATACGTGGTCCTGGCACGGATGTACGCCAGGGAGATGAGGTTCATGAGGACGAGGGCAACGAAGAGCCCGCGCAGGCTCCAGAGGTAGATGAACGCGGCGGCGAGGGTGGAGCCCGCCGCGTCGTGGAGGATCCGGACCTTGCCGAGCAGGACCGATTCTTTGTCGACGACGAGCCGGGCGCCGTAGAAGTTCCGGATGCGGCTGACCACCACGAAAACGGCGAAGAAGATCAGGAAGTCGATGTAGATGCGCTCCACGTCCAGGAACGCCGATGCGTACGCGGCCGCGAGGAGCAGCAGAGCGGCCAGACCGAGCGCATAGGCGAGATTGACGCCGTACACGGTGTTGCCGATCCGCTCGGCGGTCTCATGGTCGCCCCGCCCGCGATGGTACGGCATCTCTTTGTGCATGGCGTTGAACGTGCCGAGATGACTGAACCACTCGTAGTCGACGATCAAGCCGAAGACGGTGCGCAGGCCATAGAGGGCGGGTCCCAGGAGCCAAGCGGTGGCGAAACCCTGGAGGAATCGGAAGAAGACGGCGATGTACGTGGAGCCGTAGAGCGCCACCGAGTCCCTGAGCAGGGATGCGGCCTTGCGCGGTTGCGTTACGGTCGTGGCCATTCGTGGTCAGCGCTCCGGTTGCGGGTCGTCAGACTGCTCGACGTAGGGGACCGGCCGACGCTCGATACTGGGGAATCGCCGACGGCCGGCGCCCGGATCGGAGTAGCCCCCGACGGGCGAGTCGGCGGAGCGTGGCGGCAGGCCGGCGACGGGCCTGATCATGGTCATGAGCGGCTCAGGGAGAGTCATCGGTCGTGGCCGCATACCGCGTTGCCACGCGGCTCGGGATGCGAGCAACCGTGCGGCGGCGCCGCGCGGGGCTCGTGGGTCCGCGAAAAGGTCGCCGGTCATCAGCGGTTGCGCAACGAGCGTCTGGTCGTGGTGGTGGTCGGCGTTCGGCCGTGTCCGGCGGGGGCGGCCGGCCAGGGATCGTGGCGGCCGCGGCCGGGCGCTCGGGATGTGGTTCCACGAATGCCGGTGCGGCGCCGGGGCGTTGCATTTCCCGAGCCATTGTCATCTCGGACGCGGGAGGAGGTGTGCGCGGTGTGCATGTGTCGTCGTGGAGGGGGCTTGTGCGAGGGGCCGGTTCCGGCTCGGGCGGTTGTGCGCGCGAGGGACCGATGTGGCGCCGGGGCAACAGGGTGTCATGGTAAAGAGAGGGGGATCGTGAAACATTCGGGGGCGGACGTCCCGCGGTCGGGGTCATTGGCCGGGATGTGGCGCAGTACTATGATTCTGTTCGCGGATTTGGACGGAGCCGAGGCGCCTGACCGGCCGGGGAGCGGGGGCAGCGTTGCCGGTGGGTTTGGCGGAGGGATCCAGGGGGCGTGGTGGGGTACGGGCGCCCTCACTTTGCTGGCGAGCGGTCGCCGACGAGATGATGCACGATAGCTTCGGGCTGGATCCCCGCACGGTGCATGTGTGGGGAGTGCCCATAACGGACCCGCCGTTCCCGCTCGAGGTGTTGCGGGCCCACCTGAGCGCTTCGGAGCGGGATCGGGCGAGTCGATTCCATTTCGATGCAGACCGGTTGCGGTACGTGGTCGGGCGCGGTGTACTGCGGGAGCTCCTCGGGCGATACACGGGAGCTGAGCCGGGGGCGCTGCGTTTCGCGTATGGTGAGCACGGGAAGCCGGCGCCGGAGGGATACTCCGAGCTGGATTTCAATGTATCGCATTCGGGTGATTGGGTGGTGATCGGGGTGGCGCGGGGGGTGGCGGTCGGGGTGGATGTGGAGCGAATCCGGGCCGTGTCGGACCTGGAAGGTATTGTCGAAAGGCGGTTCACGGTCTCGGAGGCGTCGAGGATCCTGGCGCTACCGGAACCGGACCGGACGGTGGCGTTCTTCACGTGCTGGACGCGGAAGGAGGCGTGCCTGAAGGCGTTGGGGGCTGGTCTTTCGGCGAGCCTGGACCGTTTCGAGGTTTCGGAGCGGGTGGATGACCCCTGTCCACTGAAAAGTGTCGCTGGCGCGCCACACCATGTGGCGAACTGGTCCCTCTGGAGCCTCGTCCCGGAGCCGGGCTACCTCGCCGCCGTGGCGGTCGAGTCGCCGGATTTCGTGCTTCGTGCCCGTAAGTGGAGCGGGTTGCGGGGGGTGGAGGCGTGGTCGGGTTGAGCGCGGAAGGGCATTGGTGGGGTGGGGTGAATGGCATGAGTTGTGCTCGGACTCGCCGTGCTGTGCTCGGGCCCTGGTCGTGCGCGGACGGGGTGATGGGCCGAGCGGCGCCAATTCGAACCGATACGTTCCCTCGAATTCATTTGCCCGCATAGTGGCTGCATGGGCGGAGCCGTCAGGAAGTGCGGGCTCCACCTCAACTCACAGGATTCAGCAGGTGTCGAAGCCCTGGATCATTCGATTCCAGAGTCGGCCGGACGCACGTGTTCGGCTGTTCTGCCTGCCGCATGCAGGTGTCGGAGCGTCGGCGTACCGGACGTGGCACACGGGTCTCGGGCCGGAGGTCGAGGTGTGCGCGGTGCAGCCGCCGGGCCGGGAGTCGCGGTTCCGTGAGCCGCCGTACCGGAGGCTGGTGGATCTCGCGGATGCGGTGGCGGACGCGATCGCGCCGGAGACGGACAGGCCGTACGCGTTGTTCGGGCACAGTATGGGGGCGTGGGTGGCGTTCGAGGTTGCGCGGCGTCTGGATGGGCGGCGTGCGGGGCCGGCATGTCTGATCGTGTCGGGACGGCGTTCACCGCAATCGGAGGCGGAGGCGCCGCCGATCCATCAGTTGCCGGACGACGCGTTCATCGAGGAATTGATGCAGCGGTTCGGCGGGATCCCGGATGCGATCCTGCGGGACAGGAGCGTGCTCGATCTATTCCTGCCGACGCTGCGGGCCGACATGGAAGCGGTGGAGACGTACGAGTACGTGCCTGGGAGCGTGCTGTCGTGTCCGGTCTGGGCGGTGGCCGGGGCGCGGGATCCGTGGGTGTCCCGGGCCACGTTGGAGGCCTGGCGGGTGGAGACGACGGGACGATTCGAGGTGCGGACGTTCCCGGGCGGGCATTTCTATCTCGTGGAAGCGCAGGGGGAGTTGCTCGCGCTGATCACGCAGGCGCTCAGGGAAACCGTTCGCGACCCGAGGAGGGAGCGAGCGCGCGTATGAACGAGGAACGGGCTTCACTCGAGGGGCGCGTGGGAGGGGCGGGTGCAGGCGGCGGTGCATCGGGGGCACCGCCGTCGGGGCAGGATCGTGCGCAGCTCGCGCGGGCGCTCGCCGCGTTGAGGGAGCTGCGGACCAGGCTCGAGGCGGTGGAGTCTGCGCGCCGGGAGCCGATCGCGATCATTGGGATGGGCTGTCGGTTTCCGGGGGGAGCCGACTCGCCGGAGGCGTTCTGGCGTTTGCTCCGGGATGGTGTGGATGCGGTGACGGAGGTTGGCCGGGACCGGTGGCCTGCGGAGGAGCTGTACGATCCGAACCCGGACGCGCCGGGGAAGGCGGCCACGCGTTGGGGGGCGCTGCTGGAGCGTCTGGACCTGTTCGACGCGGACTTCTTCGGGATCTCGCCGGTCGAAGCGCGGCGCATGGATCCGCAACAGCGGCTGTTGCTGGAAGCGACGTACGAGGCGCTGGAGGATGCGGGGCAGCCGTTGGAGCGGTGGGTCGGCGGGCGGGTCGGCGTGTTCGTGGGCGTGCACAGCCACAGCAACGACTACACGTGGAAGCAGCTCCGGGATCTGGAGCTGATCGGGATGCACACGGCCACGGGGACGGCGCACAGCATCATTGCGAACCGGCTTTCGTACTGTTTCGACTGGGTCGGGCCGAGCCTGGTGGTGGAGACGGCGTGTTCGTCGTCACTGGTGGCGGTGCATCTGGCGGTTCGGAGCCTGCGGGCGGGCGAGAGCGACATGGCGGTGGCGGGGGGGGTCAACCTGGTCCTGACGCCGGAGGCGACGGTCGCGTTCACGAAGTTGCACATGATGGCCAGTGACGGCCGTTGCAAGACCTTCGACTCGCGGGCGGACGGGTTCGTGCGGGGGGAGGGGTGTGGGGTGGTGGTGCTGAAGCGGCTGTCGGACGCGCTTGCGGACGGGGACCCGATCCTGGCGCTGATCGTTGGTTCGGCGGTGAACCAGGACGGGGCGACGAACGGGTTGACGGCGCCGAGCGGTCGTTCGCAGGTGGCGGTGGTGCGGGACGCGTTGGAGGACGGGGGCGTCGATCCGGCGCGGGTGACGTACGTGGAGACGCACGGGACGGGGACGGCGCTCGGCGACCCGATCGAGGTGGAAGCGCTGGCGGAGGTGCTCGGGCGTGTGGAGGGGCCGCCGTGCGTGCTCGGGTCGGTGAAGACGAACATCGGGCATCTGGAGGGTGCGGCGGGGATCGCGGGGCTGATCAAGGTGGTGCTGGCGCTGCAGCACGGCGAGATCCCGAAGAACCTGCATTTCCGGGAGCTGAACCCGCACATCGAGCTGGAGGGGACGCGGCTGGAGCTGGCGACGTCGCCGAGGCCGTGGCCGGTGGGGACCGGCCGTTACGCGGGGGTGAGCTCGTTCGGTTTCGGTGGCACGAACGCGCACGTGGTGCTGTGTGAAGCGCCGGTGGTGGCCGGGTCGGGAGGGGAGATTGGGGAGGCGGGCGCCGCGGAGGCGCCGGGCCCGCTGGTCCTGCCGATCTCGGCACGGAGCGCTGCGGCGCTTCGCGACTCGGTGAGCCGGTGGGCCGAGTTCCTTTCCGAGACCGATGCGGCGTTCCCCGACATTTGTCGGAGCGCGGCGCTGCGGCGAACGCACCATGAGCACCGGCTCGCGGTCGTGGCGGAGAGCGCGAGCGCGGCGGCGGAGCGACTGCGGGAGTTCGCGGCCGGACAGGCGGTGGCGGAGGTGGTGGTCGGGTGGGCGTCCCCGGGTGGGCGGCCGGGGCTCGTGTTCGTGTTCACGGGTCAAGGCCAGCAATGGGTGGGGATGGGCCGCGACCTGCTGGAGTCGGAGCCGGTCTTCCGTTCCGCGCTGGAGGCGTGCGACGCGGAGTTCCGGCCGCTGGCCGGGCGGTCGTTGCTGGACGACCTGGCGGCGGACGCTTCGTGGCTGGAGCGGACGGACGTGGCGCAGCCGGCGTTGTTCGCGCTGCAGGTCGCGCTGGCGGAGCTGTGGAAGTCGTGGGGGATCGTCCCGGACGCGGTCGTGGGGCACAGCCTGGGCGAGGTGGCCGCGGCGCACGTGGCCGGCGCGCTGTCGCTAAGCGATGCGATCCGGATCGTGTTCTTGCGCGGCCGACTGATGCACCAGTCCGCGGGTCGAGGCCGGATGGTGGCCGTGGCGCTGTCGGCCGGGGAAGCGGCGAAGGTGGTGGCGGAGACGGGGGGGGCGGTCTGCGTGGCGGCGGAGAACGGTCCGACGTGGACGGTGCTGTCGGGGGACGCGGACGCGGTGGAGGCACTGGTCGGCGAGCTCGGCAGCCGCGGCGTGACGTGCCGGTATCTGCCGGGTGAATACGCATTCCACAGCTCGCACATGGAGCCGTATCGGGCGGAGCTCGTGAAGGCGCTGGCGGGGCTGGAGCCGATATCTCCGCGGATCCCGATGTACTCCACGGTCACGGGCAAGGTCATCGGGCCGGAGGAGCTCACCGCGGAGTACTGGGGCCGCAACCTGCGGGAGCCGGTGAAGTTCGCGCCGGCGATCATGGAGTTGTTGCGGGCGGGGCATGGCGCCTTCGTGGAGCTGGGCGCGCACCCGGCGTTGTCGGCGATGGTCCTGGCGTGCGGCGAGTCCGAGGGGGTGGAGGTGACGGTCGTGCCGTCGCTAAGGCGGGAGCGGCCGGGGCGTCCGGTCATGCTCCAGTCGCTGGGCGCGCTGTACGCGAAGGGCTTCGAGCCCGC